>Ga0208765_1000080_pt1 | contig 54208 bp, 38 predicted proteins | sample ETNtaG_2_FD_185783 | JGI IMG/M metagenome (GOLD analysis project Ga0208765, IMG submission 185783) | Marine microbial and viral communities from oxygen minimum zone, Eastern Pacific Ocean - ETNP201406SV203 (SPAdes) (version 2) | ecosystem: Environmental > Aquatic > Marine > Oceanic ...
AGGTTCAGGCTTACAATGTACGTGATCCAACCAAAGTGATGCCAATTAACGAATCTTGGCAACGTACTTTGAGAATCGATGGTTCATCTCCTGAAATCATCGATTCTTGGCCAGCAGAAGGTGATTATGAAGCAAGTTCTCCCGAACAACAAGTCGCTGTGACCATCTCTGATGCAGTGGGTCAACCTGAATCCCTCACGCTCAATTATTGGGTGGAAGCGGACCATGATACAAATCGGAATGGTGAACCTGACGTAGAGGAGTATGCGACACAAACTATGTCCAATTCAACGGTAGCAGAAGAGAAGGTGTTCTTCGGAATAATCGATGATTCCCGTAACCCCAACATGGCAAGGGTGTCCTATTTCGTATCGGGACATGACCCTGCTGGGAATCTAATCACAGGAACCGATGGGCCTGGCTTTGTTTATGATTTATCCACCTACAGAACCCGCCAAGATATGGCATCTGTTTTCACCGGCTTGGTTTGGCAAGATCACATCGACGGAGCCGATGTTTACAGTGGTACAGACCAATCGATTTCAATCGGACTTGTAGATGCAAATGGCATTATCGATTTCGAATATATTGCACTGATTTTCGACTTTGAAGGACCCGATCCAGAACGCGATCAACAACGCATCTCATACAATGGTCGAACTGATACTTGGTCTTCAGAAAGCGATTACATCGCCCTCCAACCAAGCAGCACTGCTGATGTCACGACCAACGATACCGGGCTGCCTTGGATTCAAACGACATTTGATTTCCAATTCTCGTGGGATTGGCCTGATGAAGACATCTCTGATCTCGCACTTGAATACAAGGAACTGGGTTCACCTACGCCTACACGAATCGAATTCATAGATCAAACATTCAGTGTTGAGAATGATTTGGTCCTAGATGCGTCAACATACGTTGTAGAGGATGTTGCTGAACCTCGAACGGGCCCTCTCGATGATGCTACACCCGTTCGACCTGATGATCGATTGCGATGGTCTGGACGAGTGGTGTTTGAGAGCAGTGGAATCCCTGCTCCAAATGACCTCGGCATTACTGTTGAGGTGTTCGATGGAGTGCAATATTGGTCCGATGGAAGCCTCACCGATGATGGTGCTTTCAGTATCGAAGTCCCCCTAACTGCAGCCACAACCTTGCAAAGTGCAGAAACTCGAACATTCCTCACTGGAGTTCGAAATGTACCGGGCCGTGGCGAAGATATGACACGCGATACTGTTGCAACTACATTGCAACTACAGGTCGACCACACACCTCCACGTGTCCACCATCGATTGTCTCCTGTCGATGTAATCGATATCTCCGCCTCATCAGATTTGACATCGATTCCAGTCCGATTTACGGGGTGGGAGGAATGTGTGCTGCTAGGCGATGATGACAGATGTGCCGCATTTAGCCAATCACCTCAATGGGTGAATTGGGTGATGCGAGATGGTGCTAGAACAATTGCAGCTGGTATCTCTCCTCTAGCAATGCAATTGAATGATACACATCTTGAATGGATTGGTGAAGTTGATTTGACCAGTGATGGTCTTGTCACACCTCGAAGTGGCTATAAGATTGGATTCTGGGTAACAGGACACGATGCAGCTGGAAATGAATTCCCGATGGCTGCAAATACTGAGAGTGACCCTGTTCGTGAGCGAGATGATTTGGATGGTGATCAAGATCTCGCATGGGTTCGTCTTGGGGCGACGGTTGCAGAACTTATCGTCAAGAGTGTGACACTGAATCAAGATACAGTTAGCGAAGGTACAGAAATCGAAGTCACTGCAATTATTGCCAACACAGGAGGAGTGACTGAATCCTCATTCTCTGTCCAATTTGTCACCGATGAAAAGGTGATTGATACGGTCAGAATCACAGGACTACCAAGTGGTGGTGAACATCGAATTACCAGCACCTGGACTGCGACTGAAGGGGTTGATCGAATCACCGTTATTGTCGACGCTGACAATGAAATTGTTGAAGTCGATGAAGAAGGGAACTCGATGTCAGCCGGAATCTCTGTTGAATATTCGTGGGGCCTTGGATGGGTAGATAGTTGGCGACAAAATCCCCTCACCGTGATTGGAATCATCTTTGCTTTGGTTCTGATTCCTGTTATCGGTGTAATCACATGGAAAACCTCACTCTCTGGTTCAACCAGTCTCTATGATGAAGAACTCTTGTACGAAGATGAGGATGATGATGACTGGGATGATGATGACGATGATGATGGTTGGGAATAATCCCAAGCATGATTCGGCGCATTGAAGTCACACGCTTACCCGCCCTCCCCCTACGGGGAGAGGGCGATGTCAGTTTACGAGAGCCTTTGTGAACCCCTTAAGGCCCATCTGGAATCACAGGGTTGGGTGCCAACTCCAATTCAGGAGGCGGCCATTGAATCGCTCCTTTCTGGGCAGGATCGTGTGCTTGTTGCGCCAACGGGTTCAGGAAAAACTGAGGCTGCTGTTCTACCTATTCTCTCCGCTTGTTATTCGCAGGAATGGGGGCCGATGTCTATTCTGTATGTGACTCCATTGCGGGCTCTCAATCGCGACATCGACAGACGTTTGGAAGGACTGGCCTCGGTTGTGAATTTGAAGGTAGGATTGCGACATGGAGATACGACTCAATCAGAAAGAAATAGACAATCTCGAAAACCACCTCATCTCCTCGTCACAACTCCTGAAACATTGCAAATCATGTTGACAGGGAAAAGACTCAGAGGGCATTTGCAAAATGTTCGAGCAATCATTGTTGATGAGGTGCATGAAGTTGCAGCCTCGGAAAGAGGTTCCCAACTTCTTGTCGGCATGACAAGAATCGAAGAGATGGCCAAGAGGGCCATACAGAGGATTGGACTTTCAGCAACGGTTGGAAACCCTTCAGAAGTTTCGAAATGGCTCTCACCTGAACGTGGTGAAGCCATCCTCGCAGATGCACCTCGAAATACAGAGGTACGCATCACTTGTTCTCAACCAGATGATGCCGACGAAGCGGTTGCATTGGAACACAATACATCTCCACAAGCAATGGCGAGTTTGCGTATGCTAGCCGGGCGACTCAAGGCGGATGCCCCCTCTCTCGTGTTTGTCAACAGCCGCAATGCTGCAGAAACGGTGGCCAATCGACTGGCGACTTTCGATGAAACGTTGGAAATCGGAATTCATCACGGGTCTCTTTCAGCGGAATTAAGAACGGAAATGGAAAATCGATTGCAGCGTGGTGAATTGCACGCTTTAGTGTGCACGAGCAGTTTGGAATTGGGAATTGATGTTGGAGCCATTCGTCACGTTCACCAAATTCAATCTCCGCGAGCAGTGGATCGGCTCCTACAACGCCTCGGAAGAGCCGAACACGTTCTCGGAGGTACAGGTAGAGGCGATTTAATCGCGTGGGAATGCGATGATATCGCCGAGTCTGCTGTGATTGCTAGAAGGGCCATAGCGGGACAAATTGAAGGGGTTCAGTGGCGAAGAATGCCGCGAGTAGTCGCCGCCAATCAAATGGTGATGATGACACTCTCAGAAGGGATTGTTCCCCTACCTGCTACAACAGCAATTTTTCAGAGGACTTCAATCTTCAGTGAATGGACTGAAACTGATACCCGTGAATTGGCAAGAATCCTAGATGATCGATGGCTTCTAAAATTGGTCGAGCAGCCTGAATCATCTGATCCACTAAAATGGGCCCCTTCGCTGTGGAGGGAACTTGTAGAGGGGACCTCTCTCCCAGCTGAAAGACCTTCAAAAGAAGAGATAGAAACACTGCCTTCTGAGAAATTAGAACGACTGCGCAAAGAAATGAGGGCATTGGTGCCCAAGCATCTCAAAGATGGGTGGACATCAGCGGGTGCTAGAACGCGTTCGTATATGCTGGAACACCTCTCAATGATTCCAGATGCCCAGAGATATACAGTACGAGATGTTGTTTCTCGACGGGCAATTGGATCCGTTGATGAGGCATTCGTGCTGTCATTGAATAATTCCGGTGAAGAAACTGATGGGGCACCTAGGCGATTCGTCATTGTAGGTCGCACCTGGGAAATTGTTGAAGCAAATCCTGAGAAAACAGAATTGCTGGTTGCCCCTGTAGGTTCGGGAGGTACCGCACCCGTATGGAGTGGTGAACTACCACCCGTACCTGCTGAAATCGCGCGAGAAGTTGGTGCATTGCGGAGAGTTATTCGTGAATTGGCCACGGGTGAAGAAAGTGAAGATGTGGAAACGGGGGCACGCCTCGATCGAATCGGTGGGGCTCCTATATCGTGTGATATTGATGACTATCCGTTCGCCCCTGATGCATTATCAAAATTGATGAATAAAGTCGTAGAGCATGTGGATGCTTCGAGCAGCCTTCCCGATGAACGAACTCTAGATGTGGAGACTCGACGTGATGCGGTCATCGTACATTCGTGCCATGGTAGTCGAATAAACGAAACTCTGGCTCACTTTTTACAAGCGATGGCTTCGACCATCGAAGGTCGAATGGGACGTGTATTGGTCGACCCGTACAGAATCAGTTTGCAGGTTCCTGGACTCCGGGCAACACACGTTGTAGAGTGGTTGACAGAAACCAAACCCGAGAATTTGTCAACAATCCTCCGCGTGACTGTGCCAAACGGAAGGCAATTGCGTTGGAGACTGGTTCAAGTTTGCAAAGTCATGGGTGTTTTGCGCTCGGGAGTTGATCCTCGAAAGGTCAACTTGCATGGAATCGCTCAGAGATACAAGGGCACACCACTGATGGATGAGGCCTTGGATAAACTGTTCAGCGAGCGAATGGATGTCGATGGAACAACCGATTTACTTCATGCCATCCAAGATGGAATTGTGAAAGTTGCACAACGATCACCTGGGGCACTTGGTGTATCTCCACGCTCAGAACGAGATATGCAATTGCCTGATTGGTCCAATGTAGAAGTGCGGCGTCGCCTCGAAAATCGTCTGATGAATGAACGAGTCGTAATGATTTGTTTGCGGTGTAAAACATCATCTCGTTTCAGGGTTGCAAGATATCCAAGCATTGAACGAAACTGCGGAATTTGTCAAGCATCCATGCGAGCCGTCGCTAGAGAGGGATTGGGAGATGAGTTGGCCAAATGGGTTGCTTCGGATGAAGACAATGTTCGCAATCGCATGATGCGCAATGCTGAGATGGTTCAAAATCGTGGTATTGACGCCATCCTTTGTCTCATGGCAAGAGGGGTTGGAGAGAACACAGCAACGAGAATATTGCGTGCATATCCGCCAGAGTCCGAACGGGATTCATTGCTCAAAGCGATTCATGAAGCTGAAGTTCAATATGCAAGAACTCGCCGCTTCTGGGGTTAGGAAGCCTCATGGACGGTGAGGGCAGACATCGTCCCGATGTGGTTTGGATTGACTGGCCGGAATGCTTCGGGCAAGACCACTGTTGTAGACTGGTTGGTTGACAATGGCTACGTCTCAACCTCCTGTTCGGATTCAATTCGTGCGCACCTGAAAACACAAGGAAAAGAAATCAATCGAGACAATCTGATTGCGGGTGGACGGGAGTTGCGGGCGGCACATGGTCCTGCCATTCTTGCTGAAATGCTGCGGGATGCGAATGGGGATGCAGAGAATCTTGTGATTGATTCGATTCGAACTCCTGCTGAAGTCGAAGCGTTACGAAAAAGACCCGATTTCAGATTGATTGAGGTTCGTGCTTCGCGTGAAGTTCGATGGAATAGATTGCAATCACGCGGAAGAGACGGTGATCCAACAGATTGGGACACCTTTGTCGCACAAGAAGAAGCGGAACTCGTGGCTGCTGATGATAGTGGGCAAGCGCTTGATGCAACGGCGGAACTAGCAGATATTGTCATCATCAATGATAATGATTCAGATTCATTGCAAGAATCGCTGGAACTGTTGCTCAGGCCTGCCGAATCGTAAGGCCTGCTTCACCCATCATCTGAGTTGACATTTCGAAGTCGGCCATCCAGCGTTCTGGAACTTCGCTCTCTTGTGGATAAACAACTTCAATGACACCTGCCTGAATGAGTGAACGTGCACAGCGCGTGCATGGTGGCCATGTCACATAGGCAGTACAACCCTTCAATGACAATCCGATTCGGGCTGCGTGCATGATTGCATTTTCTTCTGCATGGCAAATGAGCGGGTATTTCTGTTCACGATCGGAAAGGCGCTCCATATCATCAGCAATACCTCGTGGAAAACCATTGAATCCCGTACTTCGAATCTCACGATCTTCTCCGACGACCACACACCCTACCTTTGTTGAAGGGTCCTTGGACCAACCAGAAATGTGCTCAGCGAGTTTCAGGAATCGCTGGTCCCACTTCTCACTCATGACTTCACCAACCAATCCTAGGAGCCGTAGTGTTTGAGTCTTCTCACGCAATCGGGTCAATGCCTTCTTCGCCACTAGGTGAAATCAGAATATTTTGAAAATCCATTTTCCCTTCTTCATCAATGATTTTGAGAATCTCTCCAATCAGATAGATGCTGCCTATGCACAGGATGGGTTGAGGGAGGTCACTGTCTAGTTCGACGGCTTGATTCTTAGCAGAAGATAGGGCGGAATCAATGGATTTGATGGCGGTAATCTGAGCATCTGTTCCTTGTGCTCTGAGTTCACTTGCGAGGACTTCACAATCTACAGCAACCTTCCTTCCATCGGGTGGCTGTGTGACAAACACATGGCTAATTTTTGCTTCGACGATGAGTTCCACAAGGGGTTGAAGGAAGATGGCCAAATCTTTCTGAGTGGTCGTTCCTATCACAATGACGCCTGGAGTTGGGGCCATATCTCTAGATTTGAGGAAGCGAATTTGATCACAAGATCGAGTCATCCCACTTGGATTGTGGGCACAATCTAGTAGCATTGGAGCCCCGAAATCAATCCACTGCATTCGCCCAGGCCAATTTGTGTGTGTTCGAGCCCTTTCGATTTCTTTGTAGGCCTTTTTTTCCCCCATGATATACAAGGCCATACTCGCCAGTTGGTATGCCTCCTGTTGGTAAGGCATCCATCCATCATACCATGTCTTGCTGGATAGGGGTCGAAATGGCTTTACAGCATTTGAAAATTTGAAAGCGCGCCTTCGATCCCCTCTCCACCACCAAGCAGTATCATGATCTTTGACAGTGCGTTCAATTGTCTTACGCACTGAGTTATCGTAAGGCCAAGCAGCTAGAAGGGGACGACCTTGGCGTACAATTGCAGCCTTCTCCTCAGCGATTTCCGCGAGTGTTTCGCCGAGTACCTCTGTGTGTTCCAAAGAAATTTCCGTTAAGATACAGCAATCAGCATCGACCAAACGTGTCGCATCCCACCGACCACCCAATCCAGTCTCAACAACGGCCCTCTCAACACCCTGATCCCGGAACGCCAACATGGCCACTAGGAACGTGGCCTCATAGAAAGTCGGAGAAACTCGTGGTTCAATCTTGCACACCTCTTGAATCTGCTTTAGGCAGTCCTCAAACAGCACATCAGAAATAGGTGAACCGTCGATTCGAATGCGCTCATTTACGGACATCAAATGTGGCGAAGTAAACAGACCCGTACACTTGCCGGAAAGTGTGAATGCATTGGCGAGAATTGCACAACAAGTTCCCTTTCCATTGCTGCCTGCAACATGCACAGCAGGAAAGGAATGCTGAGGCATGTCAAGCCGCCCGAGTAGAGTTGCGGTGTTGTCTAGAGAAGGGTTGTATCCGAACGCTTTGAGCGAATCCAACCACGACCAAACATCATCTTCCATACGCCCACCCCATACTTCCGGTGAACGGTCGCCTTGAAATGGCCTTTGAGGGTCGCCCGAGACATGTCGGGAGATGGTTTCGCCGCAAAGCGGCGTTCTGAGGAGGGGGCAAATGCTTCCCCTGAACGAAAACCCCGGTCCATATTGGAGGAATTGAAAGGTCAAGCCGGATCGATGGCAGGAATGGCAGGGATGTTCATCATCACGATTCTGTTGGCGATGAAAATTCAACCGTTCTATGACCACGATGAATTGCGAGCCTTTGGTGCAGAAGGAGCAACCAAAGCAGGATTTATTCTATTGGAACTTGTCTTTATTTTCATCTTCACCGCCCTCATTATCTATCTCGCTAGAAAGAATCTGCAGAAGTTCATTCGCTGGGGCGTTCTTGGGGTTCTTTGGATTGCGATGCTTTACGCTCTTTTCCCATTGGTTGCCATGGTGCTTGTTCCTGAGGCCCCACCTTTCACTGAAGATTCATTGGATACCTCAGAGGCCTACATCGTCGCTGTGGAAGAGGGTGGAGCAGATTTCTTCTATGTTGATGATCCCTATTCAGGGAATGGAACGCTCAGGTATGTCGGCAATGCAGGTGAAATCGAGTATTGGAATCATACCGTATTACCTGAATCTGGAATTGAATCGTCGACACCAGGAACAGTCCAAATTTCAAGGACGGCAGATGGAATCATCTTGTGTGAAGGCACTCAATGGGTTCTACTCGATGCTGAGGATGGTACTCAAAGGGATGACCACGGGAGAGATTGTGACCTCGGATTGAGATATGAATGGACTGCAAGTAGTGAACAGGATGAGGCTTGTGATGGCCCGGATTCTGGTGAAGTGATCGATGGAATTGAAATCGCACACCAAGATTGGCTGATTCAAGACAGCAGATTAGAGGCAATACCAGTGCACAATGATGGTGATATTCAAGGTGGAATTTATGATTGCTCAGAATGGAGGAGGAATTTCCCCGCACCATTCAATGGGAATAGTATTCTTTTTGTCCGCGACATTGGTACTGAGCATTTCCTTATTGTTTCTCAACAATGGGCTGGAATGGTAGAGTATCCTACTGAATCCTCCGGGCAGACACCTGAAAACGCCCAAATTACAACCACTTGGGATCTATCACTCTCCGGTGGAGAAGTGTTCACCGGTGCTACGTTTGGAGCCGCACCTGGGGTGAATTCCAGTGGACTGGATTCCTTGGTGCTCAGTACATCCGCAGGTCACATTACCGGTTGGGAAATCGGTGAAGATGGAACGGTCGATGAGGGGATTTCCATGGATCTGTCAGAGACGATTCGTGGTGTCTTACTCGCAGATTGTTGCTCGGGTGGTAGCAACGATCTCTGGGTGATTGAAGGAGACCATGTTCGCATATTCATGGGTGGCAATTTGGTAGAAATGCCGCGCAGCCTTGACATTGGAGGGGATGATTCACGAATTCCAATGGCTCTACACAATATAGACAACAATGAAACTACATTGGATGATGGAATTCTCTTAATCGAACAAGATGGGGCGTGGTCTTCAATGCGTTATACCGCGCATATCTATGATTACACCATGACGACCTATGTGGCTCTCTTTTTCGCAATCGCTCTACTCGTTGTACTAATTGTTCAGCCTCAGTGGTATGTCATCAATACGGTTGGAATTCTTGTTGGAGCGGGCACCATTACGATGCTCGGTGTGTCATTTGTTCCATGGATCATCATTCTCTTCATGGTGCTTGCAGCAGCCTACGATGCTTGGGCGGTGTACAAGAGTAAACACATGCTTGAATTGGCAGATACGATGGTCAACCTAGAATTACCAGTCATGTTAGTCGCTCCACAAAAGCCGAGACATGGACGGGTTCAAATGGTGCGTCCTGAAGATGGAGCACCTCCACCAAAAAGAAACTTTGACGAAACCATGTTGATGGGTCTTGGAGATGTGATTTTCCCTGGATTGCTTTGCATCTCTGCGATGACTTGGTTGCCTGATGTTTCAGGACCTATGGGCTTCTCTGCACCCATTTGGGTTGCGATTGGAACGATGATTGGGAGCTTGGTTGGTTATTGTGTATTGATGACTTACGTAGCCCGTGGCAGACCTCAGGCCGGCCTTCCATTACTCAATGGTGGAGCCATTCTTGGATATTTTATCTCCGCAGCCATCTTCATCGGTAGTTCTGCCTTTGTTTTCGATGTCAGCCTATTCTGATGTTCCGTCGCTTTCAAGCATGAAGGGCGGTTCCGTAGGAACCGGTGGAAGCCCATGCTGGATATTCGGATGTTCCGTGACCATGCAGATGTGATTCGTGCAGATCACGACAAGCGGGGCCTTCAGCACGATGCAATCGATGAGGTCATTCGATTGGATGAGGCATGGAGAAAGGCTCGATTTGATGCTGACCAACTCCGTCGTCAGCGCAATGAGGCTGCCCGTGGAATTGCTGCGGCCAAGAAGGCTGGAGATGATGCTGAATTCCAGAGGATCAAATCAGAAGTGGACACCATTGCTGCTGAAATTGAAAATCTAGGAGAGGTTGCAGATGCTCACGAAGCCGAGCGTGATCGAATTCGCATGTCCATTCCAAACATCCTTCACGCCGATGTTCCAATCGGTGATGATGAAGGCGGTAACACGCAGCACAGTCTGCATGGAGAAAAACCAACCTTCGATTTTGATGCCAAGACTCACAATGACCTCATTGAAATGAATCGGTGGGTGGATTTACCTCGAGCCGCAAAGATTGCTGGCAGCCGATTCTACTTCCTCAAGGGCGATTTGGCACATCTGGAATTAGCCCTCCAACAATATGCAGTGGATTTCATTTCAGAACGGGGCTACACCTTTGTTCAGCCACCGGTCATGATGAACCGTGAAGCCTACGAAGGGGTCACTGATTTGGCTGATTTTGAATCTGTGATGTACAATATTCAGCCTGACGGGTTCTACACCATTGCAACCAGTGAACATCCGTTGACTGCGATGTTCATGGATGAGGTATTGGAGCCAAGTTTGCTGCCCATTCGGATTGTAGGTGTGTCTCCTTGCTTCCGTCGAGAGGTGGGGGCCCACGGTCAGGGTGACAAAGGAATCTGGCGTGTTCATCAATTTACTAAGGTGGAACAAATTATCATCACACACCCTGATGATTCCTGGAACCATCACGAGGAATTACTCACCAATTGTGTAGATCTCTGGGATAGCCTTGGCTTGCACTATGAAGTTGTCAATATCTGTACGGGTGACATGGGAACTGTGGCCGCCAAGAAGTATGATCTTGAAGCTTGGTTGCCCGGTCGTGGCGAATACAAAGAAATCGTCTCGTGTTCCAATTGCACTGACTATCAAGCCAATCGTTTGCGAATGCGATATCGGACCACTGAAGGCAATGCAGCGGTCCACACACTCAATTCAACAGCGGTCGCCACCAGTCGTGCTCTCGTCGCCATTATGGAACAAAATCAACTCGAAGATGGACGAGTTCGAGTACCGGACTGTTTGATCTCTAGAATGGGTGGAAAGACGCATCTAGAGCCCTGTGAGTGGTGATGGCATGCGTGCCATCATGTTGACATTGCTCATTTTCCTTGCTTCATTCAGTGGTTGCTTTGGTGAACCTCCTGAGGATGTTCAAGCCAAATTATCCATTGATCCCATTGAGCAAGCTATTCGAGGACAGGTGATGTCTATTCATGTTGAATCGAATATTGAATGGACTGTGAATCGTTCTGCGGGACTCTTCTTCATCGATGATGATGGTGTGTTTAGGGACGATTTAGAAATGACATATCCATCTGAGGTTGAAGATATTGAAATCCTTGTCCTCGATAGCGAACGAGCCGATATCGAGCTCATCATTACGGCAGGGGATGAATCTGAGAACATCACCATGCAACTCGTCGATAGCGATGAAATGATGATTGTCGATGGTCGAAGAGCCTTCGACACCATCGATATGCTCACCACTGATTGGAACAACCGCTGGTGTGCTTCAGCAGACCAAGGAATCCCTGGGATTGGATCGAATTATGAAGCGGCTGCTGAAGCAATGAAAACCATCTGGGATGATTACGGCTTTGATCTTGTTGAAGTCACCCGATATGATGATGATCCCAATCAAATCAATGTTGTAGGATACAAGTATGGGAATGTGTATCCTGATCAATACATTATTCTGGGCGGCCATTTCGACGTTGGGTATGTGGCCACTCCACCGGGTGGTGGGACTACCGAAGGCGCCAATGACGACACCAGTGGGTCCACAGTTTCCATGGAAGTTGCTCAGGCCATCGCATCAAGAGAATGGGACCACACTGTGGTCGCTGCACTATGGGCCTGTGAGGAAGAAGGGTTGCTGGGGAGTGCTGCATTCGTAGACCATCTCCCTGAAGACAAGGCGGTCAAAGCTTACTTGAATTTCGATATGGTTTCTCTGAATTATCCAATCATACCTCCTCCAGGATATGGTCCATATGATCTCTCAATCGCAACAGCGGGTGCGCATGATGAAAATCTCTCTGTCATGCTAGAATGGGTTCGCTTGGTCGTTGAGGATGAAATGAACTTCCACGATGTGGCATCAAATGATATCTATTGGCAGGCGGCCGAATCGTGTGCTAGTGATCATTGTTCATTCTTCACTTCAGGATATGCTACATTCAACTTCTTCAGTGCTGGAGGTGATGCTTCATTCTGGCAAGAATGGCACAGTCCGACAGACACACTGGATTTCATGGTGGGCAAAGCTGGTGGTGAGGATGAATTGGGTGATGGATTCAACACCCTTGTTTGGACTGCATTTTGTCTGTTCGTCCATGTTGACAATACCGATGATTCATTCCAAGGTCGTTGGTATACAGGAGATGAATAGTTTTCCAATTGGAAAATTGAATTTTCAATTGAATTATTCTGAATCTTCGATGTCGATTAATGTCGCACCCGCATCCACTTGTTCACCGACTTCATGGTGAATGGCCACAATCTCACCCGGGCCATTGGCTGCAATTCGATGTTCCATCTTCATCGCTTCCATGACAATGAGTGTTTGTCCCTGTTCTACTTGATCCCCGATGCTACAGAGAATTTCGAGAATCTTACCAGGCATTGGTGCAGTCATCCCACCATCATCGCCCGAACCGCTCGCCCCCTGTTCATCGATGGAAATGACATGGATACATCCGTCAAGGTGTACCCACCAGTCGTCACCGACCTTGACAACATGTGCCAATTGGCCATCGACCCACATTCGATTGGGTCGTGCATCAATTTCGAAAGTGTGTTCGTTTGGGACGCTCTCGTCATCACAGATTGCTTCGGCTGAACCAATGGTGATTTGCCAGCGACGGCCCTGATTATCTCTTAAATCGACCATGGCAATCACCCTCAGGGGAAGGACCTCCGTAGAGACAAGAACGGGTTGTAGGGGCTGCCTCGTCCCTCTTCTGATTCAACTGTCATTGCTTTCCTAGAAAGTCCGTAGTGTTCAGCTGCAGCAGCCACAAACGGCACTACATCAGATGATTTTGAATCCCATCCTTCGGGCCAATTGACATCGATAAAATCAGTTGTAGTCTCCCCTGCATGGTATGCCGGATGTGACATAATATCACAAAGGAAGCCAAGATTTGTAGTGACGCCAAGCAACACGAAATCTTCGCAGGCTCGCTTCATTCTTCGAATCGCAGCTTCACGTTCAGGTGCATGCACAATCAATTTGGCGAGCATCGGATCAAAGTCGATGCTGGCCTCGTCACCTTCACGAACACCCGTATCCAATCGAATTCCAGGACCAGTGGGGGGACGAAACATCGCCAATGGTCCAATGGCTGGTAGGAAACTGTTTGCTGGATCTTCTGCGTAGATGCGGACCTCTATTGCATGGCCTCTGATAGAAAGGTCGGACTGGGAAAACGGAAGTGGCAAACCTGCGGCGACTCGAATTTGTTCAACAACCAAATCGACACCACTGATGCATTCTGTAATTGGATGCTCGACCTGTAGCCGAGTGTTCATTTCAAGGAAGTGAAAATCACCATCTTCTGCGAGTAAGAACTCGACGGTGCCAGCACCTTCGTAATCAACTGCTTTGGCTGCATTCACTGCAGCTTCACCCATGCGTTGACGGGTTGCCTCTTCCAATACAGGCGAGGGAGATTCTTCGACAACTTTCTGATGTCTGCGTTGAATACTACACTCCCGTTCAAACAGATGAACGGCATTCCCCTGTGCATCGGATAGTATCTGGACTTCGATGTGCCGAGATTTCTCAAGTAGGCGTTCAACATAGACGGTTCCATCACCGAATGATGTTACGGCTTCACGACTTGCAGCTGCATATTCTCGCTGTAGATTTCGAGGTTCGCGAACCACCCGCATTCCTTTACCACCGCCACCAGCACTTGCCTTCAGTAGCAATGGGTAACCCACGCGTGTGGCGGCGCGTACAAGTTCGTCCACCATTTCATCGGGGTTCTCTAGTGGTAACTCTTCACCCGGTATGACTGGCACACCTGCTGCCACCATGGCCCTTCGAGCACTGATTTTATCTCCCATCTCATCAATCGCATGAGCGGAAGGGCCAATCCAAACAAGACCTGCTGCTTTGACCTCATTGGCAAACGAACTACGTTCAGATAGAAATCCATATCCCGGATGTATTGCATCCGCGCCGGTCTCTTTTGCCGCAGCCAGAATTGCCTCGATATTGAGATATGTTTCTGCCAGATTATCCCCTGGAAGAAACACGGATTCATCTGCTGTTTGCTGATGTAAAGAGCCGCGATCTGCTTCAGAATAAATAGCGACAGAACCCAAACCTAATTCTGCACAAGAGCGAAAGATTCGACACGCAATTTCACCGCGGTTTGCGACCAATATTTTGGAGATAGGGCGTGGTGCACCCTCCATCCAATCTGGTCCACCCATGTGGATTTCACTCCTCTTTCCAATTGGGTGGGCGCTTTTCAAGGAATGAGGCCAAGCCTTCCTGTCCCTCATCTGAGCCTCTCATCTCACTGGTTTTGTCGAGTGTCCATTGCCTCAATTCTTCATCAGTTCCATCCCAGCGATCAAAGGTTAATACCAGTTTTTTAGATTCTGAAACGGCCATTGGTCCTGTCGTCAAGACCTCGTTAATGATTGTCGATTCTGCATCATCTAGTGATTCTGATAATTGATTCACCAACCCAATTCGAAGTGATTCTTCGGCGCCAATTCTTCCAGCCATCATAGACAGTCGTCGGAATTCTGCGCTACCCACCTTTCGATATACGTAAGGGCCAATGACAGCAGGTAAGATTCCTAATTTCCCTTCAGAGAGGGCAATTCGTGCTCCCGGCTCAACGATGACGTGGTCAAGGCAAGCGATGAGACCAGCTCCACCTCCTAGGGCAACACCTTGGATTTTCCCAATGGTAAAACAAGGATGTGACCAGAGACTGTTGAACAAGCGATCAAGCCTTTCAGAATCAGCTCTGTTTTCTTCTGGACTTTTGGCTCCTGCATCTCTCATCATATTGATGTCGGCCCCTGCACAGAAGTGCTTGCCTGCTCCAGAAAACACGATTACACGCAGAAAGGGTGAACCTGATGAATCGTGCAAAGATCCTCGTTCACCGACCGAACGGTCTCGAGTCCAATCAAGAATTGAGATAATCTCGCTGATGAGTTGGATATTCAGCGCATTATACACATCTTCACGTGTCAGGGTCACATGGGCGACCGCTCCGTCTATTTCAAGCGCACAAAGGCTTGTTTCTGGCTTTAAATTTTCAATTGCAAAATTAGACATTTCAATTGCTCCTTCACATTCTAAATATTCCGAAATTTGTATCTGGCATCGGTGCGTTCAAACTGGCACTAATGGCCAAACCGAGAATATCGCGGGTATCCCGGGGGTCGATGATGCCATCATCCCATAATCGCGCTGTAGAATAATACGGAGAACCCTCGGCCTCATATTTCTCAAGAATTGGTGCCTGGAATGCATCCCACTCTTCATCAGTCATCGGCTCAATCCCTTCACGGGCCCTCTGGTCCTGCTTGACAGTTGCAAGGACATCAGCTGCTTGTGGACCGCCCATGACAGAGATGCGGCTGTTAGGCCACATGAAGAGGAAGCGTGGGTCGTAAGCACGCCCACACATGCCGTAGTTGCCTGCACCGTGGCTACCACCGATGATTACGGTAAATTTGGGTACAGGGACACAGGATACTGCAGTCACGAGTTTTGCGCCATCCTTTGCAATCCCTCCTGCTTCGTAATCACGACCCACCATGAAACCCGTAATGTTCTGTAAGAATACCAAGGGCACTCCACGCTGGCCACACAGTTCCACGAAATGTGCACCTTTGAGTGATGATTCTGAAAAGAGGATTCCGTTGTTTGCGACAATGCCAACTGGATATCCGTGTATTCGAGCAAAACCGCAGACGAGAGTTGGGCCGTAACGGGCCTTGAACTCGTGAAAGCGGCTGCCATCGACGATGCGTGCAATAATTTCCCGGACATCGAATGGAGTGCGATTGTCTTCTGGAATGATGCCGAGGATTTCGTCAATGGGATAGGCTGGATCCTCTGGAGCCTGAACCTCCAATTTCGTCTTCACACCGGTGTTGAGATTCTCAACAATATTTCGAACCATACGCAATGCGCTGGGCTCATCTTCAGCGTAATGATCCGCCACCCCAGATTGGGCTGTATGAACATCAGCCCCCCCCAAATCTTCCGCTGTGACTTCTTCACCAGTTGCTGCCTTGACCAAAGGTGGACCTGCGAGGAAGATTGTTCCGTTGCCTTTGACGATAATCGATTCATCGGACATGGCGGGTACATATGCCCCTCCCGCAGTGCAGGACCCACAGACCGCAGCAATCTGTGGGATGCCTTTTCCACTCATAATCGCTTGATTCCGAAAAATACGGCCAAAGTGTTCTTTGTCGGGGAAAACCTCGTCCTGCATCGGAAGGAATGCTCCACCTGAATCGACCAGATAGATGCAGGGCAGATGATTCGTATTTGCAACCTCTTGAGCGCGAATGTGTTTTTTCACAGTCATCGGGTAGTATGATCCCCCTTTGACCGTAGCATCATTGGCTACGAATAGGCATTCTTTGCCATGAACAACTCCAACCCCTGTGACCATACCAGCACTGGCTGCACGGCCATCATAGAGGTCATATGCTGCAAGTGGAGATAATTCGAGAAATGGTGTACCGGGGTCACAAATGGCCGAGATGCGCTCACGGGGTAGAGCCTTGCCTCGGCTTCGATGCTTCTCGACATATTTTCCCCCGCCGCCTTGTTGAACAACGTCAAGTCGTTCACGCAATGTTGCAAGAAGCGAGTTGTTGTGGTCATGGTTCGACTTGAATGATGCATCCGAGGAATTGACTCGGGTCTGAAGTCGATCCATACGCACCCCTTAGGGGTGCGACTACGAACTTGGCCTTGAACACTCGCCCGTTTCAAACGCCTAGAGTCATTCTGAGAACATCTCTCAACCCAGGGGCTAAACCAACGACCAGAAGGCACAAAATCACTAACAAGCGCAAATGGCGATGACGATGCTCAAATCGAGCCGTTGCAAAGAGCCACCAAATGATAGCTGCGAGTCCAAACTTTAGAACACCAAAGCCCCAAGCAGTACCTGCAATATCAATGACTTTCTGTGAAAGAACATGTTTCTCACCATACCCATAGTTCTCCAAGCCCACGCTGGTTGCAAGTCCATCGACCATCTGACCATACATTGCTAAGAGAATAATTGGAAGACCAATGGTTGCACGTGGGGTGAGGGCCTCCATTCGTTCCCATGTTGACGAATGCTGACAATCCCAATCGTCCAATGAAACCCCTTCAGGAATGATTCCTGGTTCAAGTCCCATGTGATGTAATTCTGATCTTGCTTGTTGCCCAGTAAACCATAGTACCATGCAAAGAAGGAGTGGGCCAATGAGAATCATTACCATGGGAATCAGCGAAATGGGGGTGCGATCATTCAAGGGTTCTGTGTAAAGCATGAGCCAACCTGAAAGGTGCATGCAACTTCCACCAAGACCTGTTTGGATGAGGCCTTGTTCAATTGCTGTACAGCATTCCAAGAATGGGTGAATTAGAATAATGATTAGTAGGCCTCCAATCGGTGCCCAGAATAGGGGTGAAATGAGTAAAGAAATCGGTTCCTTTTCCCAATGTTGGCTGATGTCAGGCATGAATAATACCATCTGAAGGCAAGTCAAAATGAATGCCAATTGAGTGATGGCTATTCGATTCTCCGATCCTGCGCTCTTGGACACACTGTGGCACATCCAACCGGTCACAATCACCCAGATGGCTACATGGAAATGAATCAAGGGTGATACGAACAAGCCACCCAAACCTTCGGGATCAAAAAGACGGCCGTCTTCGTTTACTTCTCCAAGTGAGGCCCAAATGACCCATGGTACAAGCGCGATAATTGAACTGTCTCTCGCAGGAAGGCCGATACGTCGCAACCAACTAGAAATTACCACAACAAAAGAGACGAGAAGAAGAGAATATGCCAGAGTATCTACTGGATTGTAGCCAGCATCACCTGTGGTTGAATCCTGTGCATGTGGTTCGATAAAATAGGACTCGTATCCTTCGGAAAGCATGTTGCCGGGTGCGATTTCTTGCCCGGCAATAGCACCCAATAGTAGAATCACTGCAGTCAAAATCAGTGTGGCAGCACCACGTTCCATCAGTGAAAATTGATGGTCGGGTAACGGTACCTCGGAAAGGACCGGGCTATTGTCAGCCATGGGTCTCGCTCAGGTTAACGCTTCAAAGCGATTTCTTACTCTTCTTCGCCAACTTGGCGTGCTTCGTGGACTTCACGGAAAACAATTGTCTCAACTCCGACATGGTCGCGAAGTGTGCGAATAAGGCTGAACTTGGTAAAAGCCCAATTCTGATCATAAGCAACGAACTCCGGAAGGGTGATTGTCAAATCATCTCCATCGAAAGTAACTTCGAATCCATCTCGACCAGTATTGGTTTCGAGAAGAGTCGTTACTTTCTCAGCACGATCTTCGACGACCTTGACAATGCGGTACTTGTAACGCAGTGTGCGACCAGCGAGAGGGTGATTGAAGTCAATTCGAGCGCGGCCAGCTCGGACCATCTGTAGAATTCCTTGCTTGCCGTTGATTTCAACAGGGCCGCCGATGGCGAGGCTGTCAGGGTCACGCACGGAGCGCGCTAGAACATCTTGGCCCATCGTTTCAACGGCGTTAGGGTCACGTTCACCGTATCCGTCCTCAGGTGCAATATCAAATTCGTAATCTGTTTCAGCATCTGCTTCAGCCAAATGAGATTCAAACCCAGCGATGAGGCGACCATCACCAATGACTGTGATGAGAGGTTCATATTTGCGATTCTCATCAAACTTGTCTGCCTCTTTAGCAACCGCCTCACGGGTGGTCTCAATGAGGATCTCGTCGTCTGCATTGTATAGGTCGTAGTCGATATGGACGATGGAACCGTTTTCCATTTTGTTCACCTACCCAGCATTGTGGGCGAGCCGGCGACCGACTCCCCCTTTATGAGCGTGCGTATGGGGAAGCCGCGAGCCCGTAGGGCTCATTCTTCCTCTTCTTTCTGGATTGAAGGAGTCATGACCCAATTCAATGCGGTACCAATCAGAATCAATGACCATCCTGTCCAAACCAAATGGCTACCCGTCAAATCATAGATAATAACTCGAACTCTATCTACTGAATCGCCCTGTTGCATCGTCACTGATATCCACGAGAGATCCTGCGCCTGACTCTGATCAAAAATCATCACAAGATCTCCATGCGGACGGTGCCAAATATCCGTTTCAGAACGGGCATTGATACTACCTTCGTCGAATCTCAGCATCCCTGGTGTCAACGTTGCAATGACATCACCCTCAACTTCCTTTCGTACTTCGACTGTGACGGTTATTTTCCCATCGCCGACGTTCTCATCCCATCCTTCATCATCGGGACCAATGGCCGTCAATTCGGTAAACGTGTACCAATACTCCCCATGCTCAATGGGAGTATCCTTTGCGAGCATCACAATGTGGCTCGGATCTCCACGCTGAACCAGTGTTGTGGTAAACACGTGTCCAACCAACAAGAGAAGGATGCCAAGGTGGGCAACATGAATGGCCATTCGACGCAATTGCAATGGTTTTCGACGCAATCGAAATTCACCATATCGAGTCCATACCAATCGAATCATGGGGGGAATTGAAAACAAGAACAAGGGCAAAGCAAAACCTGCAATCATGCCCCTTGTGATTCCTTCTGCACCACGGAATTCAAGATCTGCATCACCAGGCAATGCATCACCCATCGCATAAGCGAACAAAATGCTAAGAAGAATCATACTACTCACCAATCTCGGAATTAAATGTGGTTTGACGACCTTGCGCCAACTGTAAATCGTAAGTCCAAGGGCAGAAAGGCAAAGCAACGGTAAACCAAAAATCTCGTGCCATGCTAAATTGGTGCCGTCTACTTCTGCAAGCAACAACAACCAGGTGAGCAAGAGGAAAGGTGCGCCAACAGCCAGTGGGGTCCACAAGACAAGTCGTTGTTGCCAGCGTCCGTCATTCCAATCCAATGGAGGGTCATCTTGATCTCCTAGTAAGAACATGGGGGACAAAAAGCCAACCATTCCAATGACGGTTGGAATTACCGATAATAGTGAAGCCCAATAGCTGAAAAGCATCAATGTCACACCCGCTGTCATCCACACAACGCGCTCATTAGTTGCATATTGGTTTGATAGTAAGAAGGCAAAAACACCCGTCAGAATCCCAACCTCTACCGTGCCCATCCACGACCCGATTAGGCCACCTGCGATGATTACCAGAGGAGTCCACTCTTGTTCTTCAGAATTTGCGAAGTGACGTATACCCAACCACATCAAACAGAATAGAATGACCAAGTAGAGATGGACCTCAAGCCCTGCTCCGTCTTGAATACCCAACTCAAGGATGCGTTGAATGGGCCCCATTGAAGGATCTATTTCACCTTCAGCGACGAAAGCATGTACACTGGCCCAAACACCATTTGCACGTGTGACCAGTGTGGCATGGATGGCGAAGAATGCGGGTAAAATCCCTAACCCAACAAACCAATGATCTTCATTGGACATACCCTTGGGTAATCTGAGATGAAGTAGAATAATCAGGGCAATCCATGGCAAAAGAGAGCCCGTCTCTACCGGATCCCATGCCCAATAGCCACCCCAATCCAAAACCGTGTAAGCCCACAGTCCGCCTAGGCCAACACCCAGTGTGCCGACCCATAATGCAGGACGAGCAAGATGGAGGATTCTGTCTCTCGCGGGCGCGCCCGCAAGGAGCATTGCCGAAATAGAGTGCACACCAACACCCACGCACAGTGTGTAAAAGGCGAAAATTACGGGTGGGTGAATAACCATCAAATCAGTTTGCAACAAAGCGTTGAGGCCTGGGCGAGATATCACATCGCTAGGGGTCGCACGAAATGGTTCCAACATCAGGGCGATAAGGAGGAGAATGGTTGAGAAACCTACTAACAATCGAAGGCGAAGTTGGTGCTGAGGAACTGTTTCTGTGGAATGTTTCTCACCATCTATTAGAATGAGAGCACCCAACATGGCCACCCATAGGAGTAAGGGACCAGATCTCCCGGCCCAAATTGCACTAATTCTGTAGAGAAGAGGTAGGTCAGAGCCACCATTACTCCACACATATTCAATGCCAGTGGCATCGATTAGAAACAAAAATAGCAGTATGGAGAACGGCAGCATCAATGCGATACCGAGCAGCTTTCTCATCGGTTCACCATCCGTAGTACTTCGCACGGCTGTAGCCAAATGCGAGCATTGCCGGAACGATTCGACGGAAATACAGGCTGGGTTTTCGAACAAGTAAACGCAACCCAACCATCGCTTTTCCATGTGGCCCCATTGCCGACATCTCTTGTGGGAAACAGCGTCCCATCAAGGACATCTCGTCATCATTGAGATTGTATAGTGCTGTTTTACCCTTGAGAATCTTATCGTATGGTGGGAATTCCCTCTTCCAAGCCGCCTGATAAGCAGCTAGGCTTGAGGCTGAAAAATCGCCGGAGTGGATTGAAGATGCTGCGGTTATTGCTGCGAATACTGCGGATTTCAAAGCGAGATGAGAACCGCCTTCAAACAGAGGTGAGGTAAAGCCGGCAGCATCACCAACAAGCATCAAACCGTCTGCATAAGTTCGTTCATGTGGACCTGAAATTGGAATCGTACCCCCAAATCCTCTAACGGATACTGAACCGTCCCGCCAAGGGGGATTTGTAATTTCAAGATCAGAGAAATGTGTGGTTTCGATAAACGCATCCAAGTCTTTCACGAGGCCCTTCTTATCCTCACTCACAAGACCAACATTCGCGCGGCCATCACATTTTGGAATCATCCAAAGATATCCTTTCTTGGCATATTTTGGCCAGATGTAGAAATCGAGATAACCGTCGGTAGGCACATCATGCATTTCGTATTGAATTCCTGCAATTACTTTGGGTCGTTCGTTCAGTTTGGTGAGCTTTGAACAGACACCTGCAACCCCCGATGCGTCGATGATAATTTTCGCAGTGATGGGGAAGGAATCACCCTTCCCTTCACATTGCCAACCACAAAATTTCCCATTGGATTCAATGCGATTCATTCCTGTCAATTTGTGACTCAAATTGAGAGTCGCTCCCGCTGCAACTGCTTCATCTGCAATCCATTGTTCAAACAGGTGCTTTTCAAGGACGTAACCAGGCTCAGAAAGGAGCTTGTCGGTCCCATCTGGAAATATGACTCGGATCCCATCAACACGCTTGCTAATCACCGTCTCAGGGAGGTCCAATCCGAGGTTGGCAACAGCGACGTTAGACAAACATTCACCACAATGAACAGGAGTACCGATTTCAGCGTGGTCTTCGATAAGGATAACCGATAATCCTGCTCGAGCAGCATGCAACGCTGCGGAACCTCCGCCAGGTCCAGCCCCGACGACGAGAACATCACACTCGGATGCCATTAGAGGGGGATACAGTCGATACGGGCCTTGAATGCCTCGGTGCCGTAGGCACCGGCGCACGCCCGCTGGATTTGATAGGGGGAACGTTTCCGGCGACCATGGGATGGCGCCGCCTAGGACGTTACCTCCGCTCGCTGGAGGACAAAGGAGATCTCATCCGAATCACACGCCCTGTTGATTGCTATCTAGAAGCAGGATGTATTGCTGATAAACTCGTCAAGAACGGTGGACCTGCTGTCATTTTTGAACAACCAAAACTCGCCGATGGAACCATCTCAAAATTCCCTCTAGCCATGAATTTGTATGGAACTCGACGCCGGACAAATCAAGCATTACGGGTTGAAAAACCAAGTGAAATAGGGGAGAGATTGACCGATCTCATGAAACCCGATATCGGGGCCTTTGCCAAGCGCCCATGGAAGGCTTGGCCCCTTGCCAAGAAGGCGCTTTCTCTCCCTCCGAAAAAGGTTCGAAAGGGGGCTTGCCAACAGGTGAGAATGTCCAAACCAGATCTAACCAAACTACCCATTCCCACAACATGGCCTATGGATGGAGGACCATTCATCACCTTGCCATTGGTCGTCACAAAAGATCCATCCACGAAAGAACACAATTTGGGAATGTATCGCGCCCAAGTCTATGGCCCAACCGAGGTAGGATTGCATTGGCAAATGCACAAACATGGTGCCGATCATGCTGCTGCAAGCGATGGGAAAATGCCTGTTGCAATTTGCTTGGGAGGTCCACCTGAAGTTATGTTCAGTGCAATTGCCCCCTTGCCAGATAATCTTGAAGAGTACATGTTTGCTGGATTATTGGGACAAAAACGACTCAGAATCACCAAATGTCTAACACAAGATTTGTGGGTTCCCGCAGAAGTAGATGTTGTCATTGAAGGATATACAATACCAGGGGAAACGCAAACAGAAGGGCCTTTTGGAGACCACTTTGGGCATTATTCACTTGAGGGGGAATTCCCAGTTCTCCACGTGACTGCAATTACGCATCGGAAAGATGCAGTGATACCCATGACCATTGTTGGAAAACCACCGATGGAAGATGGATATCTTGGTGAAGCAATAGGGGATGCCTTCCTTCCTGTACTTCGATTCCAACATCGTGATGTGCAGAATATGTTCTTGCCATTGGAAACTGGTTTCCACAATCTCGCAATCGTCTCATCTAAGCAACGATATCCCGCTCAAGCACGGAAAACCGCACTTGGGTTGTGGGGTGCCGGACAAATGATGTTCCTCAAAACAATCGTTGCGACAGGACCCGAACATGATGTCAAAAATCTGGATGCGTTGCTAGATGTCTTGGATCAAAACGTTTCGATTCCGGATGACTTGGTCGTTCTCGATGGTATGGTCGCTGATCAATTGGCCCATGCTGCACCCTACGAAGGCGTGCACTCCAAGCTTCTCATCGATGCATCAACACCAAGAAAACAGGGGCATCCAAACATTTCCCTTGATGGAATTGAAGGGATTTCTCAACATCGCTGGATTCGACCATCGATGCTGGTCATTACAACTCAAATCGAAGGTGGGCCCTCTGAAACAGAGAATACGGAACTCATAGATGAAGAAGGTGCGAACAGGCAAAGGGAACAAATATCCCAATTGATGAATTCAATTTGGCAATTGGAAAATTCAAATAAATTACGCTGGTTATTCATCACAGACGACAGTCTTAACTTGGACTCAGAAGATACGATGCGTGTCTTACTGTGGCAACTATTCTGTCGTTTTGAAGTGAGTCGTGATTTACACTACTCGGCTGAAGGAAACAGAATTTGTTGGGATGCCACCGCACCGATTCCTTCGACCGAAGGAAAAATGCCCGTACGAAGATGGCCGGCAGTTTGTATCCATGATTCTAGCATTCAAACAAAGGTTGACGAGTGGTATGAGGAGGAGGTGCGAACATGGGCCTGAAAGAGATTCTCGAATTTGTAAAAATTGAGCATACGATGTTTTCCCTTCCGTTCGTCTTCATTGGCGCATATATTGCTGGAGAACCGACCATTATCCAACTGATTTGGATATTGATTGCGGCGGTTGGTGCCCGGGGATTGGCTATGGCTCTGAATCGAATTATTGATCGTGATGTTGATTCGAAGAATCCACGAACATCCAGTCGGCACTTGGTCAGCGGGTCAATGTCCCTGAATACTGCGTGGTCATTATGTGCATTATTCTTAGGAATGCTTCTCATCGGTGCTTGGCAATTGAACATGGTGGCTCTCGCAATGAGTTGGCTCCCAGTACTTGCTTTCGTCATTTACCCCTACACAAAGAGAATCACCTGGGCATGTCACCTGTGGTTGGGATTGTGTTTGGGTCTCGCCCCAGCAGGAGCTTGGCTCGGAATTGTTGGAGGGGATTTGGGTTGGTCAGCAATTACTGAATTGCACTGGTATCCCACGGTTTTCTGGATTAGCCTCGGAGTCATGTTTTGGATTGCTGCATTCGATCTCAATTATGCCTTGATGGATATTGAAAGTGATCGTCAAAATGGAATCCAATCATTCCCAGCACGATTCGGTGAACAACACACTCTGCGCACAAGTGTACAATTCACTCTCTTGTGGTTTGCATGTTTTGCGATTGCAAACCCGATCGAAGAAGTCACATTTCTCGGTGCAGCACTATGTATGTGTCTCATCAACATGGGTGTAATCATTGGGCAAACAAGGATTGCTGATTTCCAGAAGGCTTTCTTTTACACCAGCGTTTTCACTGGATGGGTGTTGCTTGGAGGACTGATGGCTGCATGAATGACGATGTAGATCCATTTGACCTCTCAAAGGCACTTGAAGGCGCGGCAAAAGCGCACCTTGATCCATCAATCTCGAAGTTTCAACTCCATTCGGAATATGGAATGGCTGGGGACCAAGAATCTGCAATTGAAAAAACTCTTTCTCAATTGAAAGATTCACAGTCTCGGTGTGTGATGCTTGGGGTTACAGGTTCGGGCAAAACATTCGCCATGGCCAATATCATTCAAGAATTGAATATCCCGACACTGATTTTATCTCATAACAAGACTTTGTCACGCCAACTTTGGCAGGAAATGTCGGGGTTATTTCCTGAAAATGCGGTTGAATATTTCGTATCGCACTATGACTACTACCAACCTGAAGCCTACCTACCCAAAAGAGACCTGTACATCGAGAAGGAGCTTTCACTGAATGAACGGATTGAACAAGAAAGGTTCTCCACTGTTGCCTCATTGGTCTCCCGACCAGATGTACTCGTCGTGGCAACCGTATCTGCAATTTATGGCCTCAACCCACCCGAGACGTTTTTGCAACAACATGCCCGACTCCACGTGGGCCAACAAGTGGAACCGCAGGAGGTTGTCAAGGAATTAGTAGCGCTACAGTATCGACGAGTCACTGGAGAAATCTCTAGGGGTGAATTGCGTTTGAGGGGCGAGGTTCTAGACATTTGGATGCCGAGTCGTGATGAACCAATTCGCCTCCGATTCGATTTAGATGGCATTACACGAATTCAAGTCTGCGAGGCTGTATCATGGGAAGCAATCGATGAAATTGAAGAGGTTTGGATACATCCAAAGGAATTTTTCATGACTGGTCCCGATCGATTTGAGAAAGCCCTGGAAGACATTGAATTCGAACTACAACAGAGATTAGACTTCTTTGAGAAAGCCGGCATGGATTTGGAGGCACATCGCTTAGAGTCTAAGACTCGTTATGACCTCGACATGCTTCGTGAAATCGGACACTGTCGTAGTGTCGAGAATTACTCTATGCACTTTGATGGGCGGAACTTTGGTGAACGGCCATATTGTTTACTCGACTTCTTTTCTGCATGCGCGCAAACATTCCATGGTTCAAAGGAAAAATTCCTAGTCATCATGGATGAGAGTCATGTTACATTACCACAATTAGGTGGAATGTATCACGGGGACCGCTCAAGAAAAGAGAATTTGATTGAGCATGGGTTTAGATTGCCCTCTGCTGCAGATAACCGACCATTGATGGCTGACGAATTCCAATCCTTAGTGCCTCAAATTCTCTATGTGAGTGCAACTCCTGGTGAACGTGAATTGCGGCAACTTTGTGAATCGACAGGCCAGCCCGTACAAGAAGTCGATCCAAAGGCAAAACGAAAACCACTACTGAAGGATGCGCTCGGAGAAATTCAAGGGATTTCAAGAATGGAAATCCGCCCCACGGGATTACTCGATCCAGCCATTGAAGTTCGCCCTACTGAAGGACAAATTCAGAATTTGCTAGATGAAATTACAACATGTGCACAGAAAAATGAGAGGGTATTGGTCACTGTGATGACAATTAAATTTGCAGAAGAAGTGGCTGATTACTTGCAACGAATGGGTGTCAAAGCTCACTACCTGCATTCTGAAATTGATACATTGGAACGAAGTGAAATCATCAAAGCATTACGTATTGGTCACATCGATGTGATCGTTGGAATCAATCTCTTACGTGAAGGGTTAGACCTCCCAGAGGTGAGTTTGGTGGCAATTTTTGATGCGGATAAAGAAGGATTTCTTCGCAATGAACGAAGTTTACTGCAAACGATTGGGAGGGCCTCTCGGAATCAGAATGGCAGAGTGATTCTTTATGCCGATACAATGGGTAGGGCAATGGAATCTGCAATATCTCAGACAATTGAACGAAGGCAAAGGCAAATTGCACACAATGAGGAGAATGGAATCACTCCAACAACTATCGAGAAACCCTTGCCTGTGATGGGAATTGAGGCTGAACAACTACTCGCAGGAACCGCCGGTAAAGGCGTAACTGGAGGGAAGCGATTCGTTGGAGGGTTTACCGGTCAAACCGGCAAGGACAAAGAAAGTGATCTGATTCAGAAATTCAACCTTGGTGCCGGTTCTTGGGGTGACGACATCGTCTCCAATCTATCACAACCTTCTGATGCGGATGTGTCTACAGGGCATAGCGATTCAAGTAAACTATTGATTGAGCGATTGAGGAAAGAAATGAATCAATCCGCTGCTCGCCTTGACTTTGAGAAAGCAGCCGAGTTGAGAGATAGAATTTTCCAATTGGAAAACTCAAATTTCAATTGATATGTTCAACCCGCCAATTCAAGTGAGGGAGGTGGGTCGCGAAGGCGTTCCCATGACGATTAATCCCGATGATTTCGACGTTCCTGTCGTAGACTACGATTTCGATGAAATCGAGGGTGTTCCATCGTTGATTGATCAAATGGCTCAAGCAGGTGGTTTCACGGCAACGAAACTTGCTCACGCCCGAGATATTCTCAGGGATGCAATAGCAAAATCGCAGTCAGATGGTGTTCTGAATTGGCTCTCATTCCCCGCTTGCCTTTGTGCAACAGGAACTCGTGGATTTTTCGTTGAAGCAATAAAACGCAAGGCATACAATGTCATCATCACCACTTGCGGAACACTCGACCATGACATCGCTAGGACATTCCAATCCTACTACCACGGAGCCTTCGAACTGGACGATGTTGAACTTGGAGAACAAGGTTTGAATCGGCTAGGAAACGTGATTGTACCCAATGAATGCTATGGGGATATTCTAGAGAAATCAGTTTTACCCTGGCTTCAAGAAATTGAAGTTGAGAGGAAAAATATGAATCCTGAAAATCCATGGAGAGGGTTTGGAAGTATCGAATTGTGCTGGGCATTTGGTGACCGGATTAAAGATGAGAGTAGTTTGTTACACTGGGCTGCAAAACACAGAATCCCTATCGTCATCCCTGGTCTATCCGATGGATCTATTGGCGCTCAATTATTCATACACCGACAGAGAAGTCCTGATTTCATGGTTGATTTCTTGGCTGACGAACAAGTACTATCTGATCTCACTTGGACGTGTGATGAAAGTCATGCATTGATGGTGGGGGGCGGCATTTCAAAACACCACGTTATCTGGTGGAATCAGTATAGAGATGGGTTGGATTCTGCAGTTGGTATTACGACTGCCCCTGAACATGATGGGAGCCTCTCAGGTGCACGTTTGAAGGAAGCTATTTCATGGGGTAAAATTCGCCCAGAAGCACCTCAGGTCACCGTGGAAGGGGACGCGAGTGTTCTTCTACCGTTACTTGGTTCAGACCTGTTCGGCTGAATGTGCAATACATTCCATCAAACCGACTCGCATGGCAGTCATTGGCCGCCAACCATCAGTCCCACAAGCAACCAATGCATCATGCAGTGGCCCAAGATTCGGCCGCCGACGCTCGCCTCTGTATCGTACAGCGGCTGGTGAAGGAACCTCACTAAGAGATTCAATTGTGTGTGCATGTTCTAGGGCATTCTGAAATCGAGACCAAAGAACCTTGATTTCGTCTACAACCATCTTTTGCGTCCAAGCACGCCGGCCACACAATTGAAAAATACCCTTAACAGCATTCTCAGAAAGTATTCTTTGTGCTACTTCAGCATCACGAATGTGGACCCAATGATAAATTGTTGAATCGGTTACAGGCTCATTTCCAACCAATATTTCAGAAATCCACCGATTGATTGGGCCATTTCCTCCAGGGGAATATACATCGATGAATTCTATTTCAAGTGATGTTGACATTTGATTCACCCAATCAAACGTCGTTAAGGGTGCCATAGTGACTGAGGGTTTGGCGAATGAGGTCGATGATGAGGTCGATCTCTTCGGTGGTAATGGAAAAATGGGGGGTGAAGCGCAATGCATTTTGGCCGCCGTGTATGACTCCAAGGCCAGCCTTTCGACAATGTTCTTCAATTTGACCAAATCCTACAACCGGGTGTGTCTCTGGATTCAATTCAGCACAACAAAGCAAACCGGTACCCTGCACTTTGACAATTACATCGGGGTATTCAGCCGCCAATAGTTCAAGTTTTGAAATCAATTCAACGCCCCGTTCTCGAATATTGTTTCTAAGTTCAGGTGTGATTTGATCCAGAACTGCAACTGCTGTTTCCAATGCTCGAGGATTGGTCGTCATGGTGTTGCCATAAATTCCAACTACGTAGAGTTCTGATGCACGAGGGGATAATCCGAGGACGGAGAGGGGGAATTGTCCGGCATTGAGAGCCTTTGACCAAGTCTCCAAGTCTGGGACACCACAGGTTTCAAATCCAGGGTAATCAATTATTGAAAGACAGCCCCGTCCACGCAACCCTGCTTGGATGGAATCTACCAGTAACATGCTGCCGTGTTCAAGTGTGAGCCTTCTAGCTTCATCGTAGAATTCACGCGTGACACACTGTCCGGGATTCCCCTCTCCTTGTACGGGCTCAATGGCCATCAATTCGATGAAAAAACCATCTTCTTCAGCGCGTGAAAAAATGCTGCGAAGAGACTCGATGTCGTTGGGAGGGACCAGTAACAAATTATCACGGTCACGGAACGATGCTAGGTTTTGATCGTATCCATCTTTGCAAGAATGTGAAATTTGAGCCGGACGATCTGTTCGTCCATGAAAAGCCTGCTCAATCGCAAGGAGTTTGATTGGTTTGCCTTCGTGCCGCCCGCCTGCTCCGGTCATCCGGTTGGCATTCACATCTGCAATCCTCAAACTAACCGCGACAGATTCTGAGCCACTATTCATGCAAATGAATTTTGAAAATGGGCACTCTCCACGTGTGTGGCCCAATTCATTTCGGAGGCGGTTTGATAGGCGTTGTTGGCTGAATGAAGGAGTCATGACATTGGCCATAACCCAATTTTGAGACATTGCCTCAATGACTGCATCGGGACCATGGCCCCCTCCCAACATTCCGTAACTTCCATTATCATGAAGAACGGCTCCTTTTGAGGTGATCACCCATGGCCCTCGTGCAGCAATTGCCACATATGGATTGATTGTAGCAGCAGAATAAAAATTGATGTAATCTGACTGAACAGATGAAACAAGAATGGCTTCATCCTGAGCCAAATACTCCAGGCCAACTTCATCGATTAGATTGGTGAAAATAAGCGAAGCTTCTTCAATCGCTTGAACCAATTGATTATCGAGAATACAAAATCGCCGAATAATCTCATCCGAGAGGCCAGTGGTTTGAGCAGAGGACCCATTGGAAAGTCGTCGGATCTCCTTCAGATGCTCAAGCATGTTCGATTCGACAGGGAGGGCATCCATCAATGTTCGCAGAATGAAAGTTCAAACAACATCTGATATCGACTATAATTCCAAAAAAATTTCCAATTGATGAAAGAATTTAGGGTGCTCCTACAAGTCAATTTTTATATTGGCCGATAATGTAGTATTATCTGCCTTTTCAATTGAAAATGAACAAATGCACATCAGGGCGTATTATCAATTATTCAATTGAAAACTCCTTGATTATCCGCCTTTTTCAATTGAACAACTGATTCAATTTCACAATGGGATGGTTTAATAGCCCATTCGACCCGTCGGATATCAGGCAGGATGGGATGTTGCATAGGAGACGGAAACAATGGTAGATGATAATTACAGAATTCAGGAACTTCTACAAAGAGAAGTGTACGTTGGTGAGAACCTCGTCGGGACGATTGTGGGTGAACGATATCACCCCAACGAAGATCGCGTCAGATCGATGCGGATTCAGGTCAAACCAAACGTAGCAGAAGAATACATGCGCAAACCGGCTGAGCATGCACCACTATCGAAGGAGTTGATCCATTCAATTCAGGATGATGGTTCGGTCAAGCTATCAAAGTCGATGCGGGAATTGCAAAGACGGTGGAGAAATACAGTTCGGATTGAAGAACAACTCTACGCACCCGATGAACTCCTAGACAGGGCCGTTCTCGACGATGACGGCATGGAACTTGGTGTGGTCATTGGATTGGTCAAAGTCAAGCGAACATATAGAGGCATTACAGTGAAACTACGTTCTGCTGTTCGCCGACGATATGCTTTGGGCGAGACCATCGATATTCCAGTTACCGCACTCGCTCGCACCAGGGCACGATTGGATGAGATTGTACTCTCTCGAACTTACGATAAATTGCGTTCTTTACCCAGTTACATTCAGATTAACGACGGCGATTTAGAGGATTAAGGTGAACCGTCACCGTTAATTCGGGGGCTTCGGTCGCCGAGTTGCTCTGGACGGGTAGCTTAGGTTGGCTGGAGCACCCGGCTGATAACCGGGAGGTCGCAGGTTCAAATCCTGCCTCGTCCACTTTTTCATCTGCAATACTGACGTTTTTCAATGGGAAATAACATGAACAGTCGGCTCTGGGGTCGATGCATGGCAGTCGTGTCAGGTAGCAATGCAGCCGAATTGGCAGCAGCACTGGCGAATGAATTGGGATGGGAACACCATCCCCTTGAGGTGCGTCGTTTTCCTGATTCAGAAGGATATGTTCGCGTGCCCCTAGAAAGCATCGAGGCTATCAGGAGAGAACCCGTTGTCCTCGTTGCGACAACATTCCCTGACTCTGGAATCGTTGAGGCTTTATTGATGCTTGAATCAATTCATGATGTTCGTAGAGGAGATCTGAGCAATCTGAAAGGGGAGGGGGAACAATCACTCGATGATATAGGCCCTGGGATTTTCCTCGCCGTACCTTATTTTGGATATTCGAGGCAGGATAAACGATTCCAACGTGGAGAAGTTGTTTCTGCAAAACTCCTAGCTCGACTATTGACTCGCCGTTGTGACGGGCTTGTCGTTTTGGATTTACATGCCCCTGCTGTTCTTGAAGATCTAGAAGTGCCTGTTGAATTTGTCTCTTCAATGCCAGAAATCGCTATACATTTACAGAATACTGTTGAGCCAGATTTTGTCCTTAGTCCTGACAAAGGAGCCATCGAACGAGCCAGTCATGTTGCTGATGCAATTGGTTGCAATTTCTCATATCTGGAAAAAACTCGAATTGATGCTCATACGATTGAACACAAAGCCAAGGATTTGGATGTAGATGGAGCCATTGTGGCTATTGTTGACGACATGATTTCCACCGGCGGCACAATCTGTAAAGCCAGTGATGCTCTACGTCGTCAAGGTGCCAAAGCAGTCCACGCGGCGTGCACACATGGGCTCTTTACTGGTGGAGCAATTACACGCCTATCAAACCATGTAGATGGCGTGCATGCAACCGATTCCTTGCCCAACCCTCGCTCTGTGGTAAGTGGGGCCCCAGCCATTGCTAGAGGTGTTCACGCCCTGATTGAACGTGTCCTCTGAGGTGTTGCTTGCCCCGTAGGGGCTTCCGCTGCGTTTATACGAGGCACGCCGTGCGGCGGCTTACTAACATGAGGAGTGAATCCAATGAGTGTACATATAGCATTTGAAACCCCGAAAGACGTTCAAGATAGTGTTTACGAACTTGTCAAGCTCGTAGGCAACGGCAATGGCCGTCTAAAGAAAGGCAGTAATGAGGTGACCAAAGCAGCAGAGCGCGGTACTGCGCAGATGATTGTAATGGCAGAAAACGTGAATCCGGCAGAGTTGCTGGCACATATCCCCCTCATCTGTAAAGAGAAGAAAATACCGTTCATCTACGTTGAAGATCAGGCATACTTGGCTGAAGCTGCTGGTATGAACACCGGTGCAAAGACTGCTGCCATCGCATTGATGGAAGTTACCAAAGGTGCGGAAGAAGCCTTCAATGGTGTGAAAGGTCACACCGATACGCTGAACTGAGTTTGAAATTACCAGGAGGAAATTGGAATGACTCAGGAAGGTTGGCCGGCAGAGGTCGTAGAAGTTGTCGGACGAACCGGCATGACGGGAGAAGCAACCCAAGTCAAGGTTCGTGTCAATGACGCCCCCAATCCTCGTGACGTTGGTCGAATCATCACTCGCAATGTCGTTGGCCCTGTTAGGATCGGAGACATTCTGATGCTACGTGATACAGGCCGTGAAGCTCGAAAACTCAATGTTCGCTGAGGTGAAAAGATGGCTGAACGTCGAATTTGCAACTTCTCTGGAGAAGAAATTGAACCAGGCACTGGTGTAATGTACGTCAAGCGTGACGGGACTGTGCTTTGGTTCAAAGATTCAAAGGCACGAAAGAACATGAAACTAGGCCGCAATCCACGTAAGGTCAAGTGGACGCGGCGCTATGTCAAGGGCGGAATTCAGTAAACTACTGAACTCATTCGACTGCAGCCGCCCCCTACGATGGTGGCGGCGTCCTGAAATAGGGGAGGCGGGTCGGCCGATTCGGTGTCAAACATGCAGACGACATATGTAATGGTGAAACCTGACGGAGTACAACGCGGATTGGTTGGTGAAATTATTGCTCGCTTTGAACGTAAAGGACTCCGCTTGGTTGGATTGAAATCAATTGTACCGAGTCTAGAACTCGTTGAAGCACACTACGCAGTTCACAAGGAACGGCCCTTCTATTCAGGTCTTGTCGAATTCGTTACATCGGGCCCTGTCGTAGCAATGGCTTGGATGGGTGTCGATGCAATTTCTGTTTGTCGCAATATTATCGGAGCAACCAATGGTCGTGAAGCAGCCATGGGGACAATTCGAGGTGACTTCGGGATGGATGTTGGATACAACTTGATCCACGGCAGTGACGGGGAAGAGACTGCAACCTACGAGCTGGGACTCTGGTTCCCCGAAGGATTGAATGATTGGAATCCGAACCGTGAGACTTGGGTCTACGAGTGAGGTTCCAATTGAAAGTTTAAACTTCCAATTGGGAAATGGGAGTGATATTATGGCTGAAAATAGCCGCCGACAACCCATTGTGGCTGTATTGGGTCACGTGGACCATGGCAAAACTTCGGTGTTGGATTACATTCGTAGTTTGGGCCAGGACCGTCAAGCGAGTGTAATGGCCAGAGAAGCTGGTGGAATTACACAACACATTGGGGCCACCGAAGTTCCAGCCAAATTACTGAATGAGCTCTGTAGTCCTTTGATGGGTGGAAAGGAATTCTTGTCCCCTGGTCTACTTTTCATTGATACACCGGGCCACCATTCATTTTCAACCCTTAGAACAAGAGGAGGGTCGCTGGCAGATATTGCGATTCTTGTTATTGATTTGATGGAGGGATGTCAACCACAAACTCTTGAATCGATTCGAATCTTGAAGAATGCAAAGACTCCGTTCGTTGTTTGTGCCAACAAAACGGACAGAATTCATGGATGGCATTGCATTGAGGGGCGCTCTGCAGCCGAATCTATGAAAGATCAAGACGCTCATGCACAGGGCCTATTTGAGCAGAAATTTTGGCACCTCGTGGGACAATTCGGGGAGCAGGGGTTCAATCTTGATATGTACAACAAAATTTCAGATTTTACCCAAAATATCGCCATGGTTCCCTGCTCCGCAAAGGAGGGTGAAGGAATGCAAGACCTTCTTGCAATTACCATTGGCTTGGCTGAAAAATTCCTTGAAGAACAACTATCTGACATCGATGGAGCCTCGGAAGGTACCGTGCTTGAGATGAAGGAAGAACGCGGGCTTGGAAAAACATTGGATGTCATTCTATATCGTGGTCAGGTGTCAAAAGGGGACGAAATTGTCATTGCTACAGAACAAGGATCGAAAGTCACCAAGGTCAGAGGGTTGTTTAGGCCCCGTGGTATGGCTGAAATGCGTGATGCTGGTGATCGTTGGGACTCAATCGAAACCGTTGAGGCTGCGGCTGGTCTGAAACTGGCAGCTCCTGATTTGGAAGGTGTGCTGGCCGGCACAACCCTTCGGGTTCTTCCTGATGATGAAAAACTTAGACAAGAAGCCATAGATGCTGCAGATGAAGAATCGGAGATTAGCATTGAATTGGAAGAAGAAGGGATAGTCATCAAAGCCGATACACTCGGTGGTCTAGAGGCACTTGCGTTTGAACTTCGAAATCTAGAGCCACCCATACCCATTCGTAATGCAGGAATCGGGCCTGTGAATAAACGTGATTTGCGAAGTGCGGAAAACGCAACAGACCCCTTGCACAGAGTTATTCTTGCTTTCAGTACGACTACGCAAACAGAAACTGCCGAGGAACTAGAAAGGGATGATTGCGAAGTTGTGCATATTCATTCGGACATTATTTATCATATTCTAGAACGGTTCGACGTTTGGTCTGAAAATAGAAAACTTGAGTTGGAAGAAGAAAAGCGCGAGAAAATCGTCTATCCAGGCAAAATCAAAATTCTTGCGGATCACATTTTCCGTCGCTCGGGACCTGCGGTAGTCGGTGTTCGAATTCTAGGAGGGAGGCTTCATGTTGGGCAGAGGCTCCTTACCCTTGATGGAGCAAAAGTCGGGCAAGTTAAATCGATTCGAATTGGAGATAATTCTCACAAAGAAGCAAAACAAGGTGATGAGGTTGCAGTTGCAATCGAAGGGGCTACTGTTGGAAGAGGAATTGATGAAGAAGATATTCTTCTTGTTGATGTACCTGCAAGTCATGCTAGGAGACTCCGAAAACTGGAGTTGACATCTACCGAACAAGAAGTTCTTGACGAACTCACGACGTTACACCGTGCTGATGATCATTTTTGGGGCAGGTAAGGTCATTCAGTACCCCATTCTTCGGTACAATATAGTACTGAATACACTGATGATTCTATGACCCCTCGACCCCCAACGTTGAAGTACGAATCCGAACGGTCCAACGATGGGATAACACCCAAGGTGATACCATGTCAGCAGGGATGGCACAAGCAGGCACAGGCCGCACGAAAGATCTGATTTCCACTGTGAGTCAAATTTCTCATGCGTTGATGGGTGAAGTCGCCAAGGTAATCATTGGCAAAGAAGAAAATTTGCTTCGTGTTTGTGTTGGTATTCTTTCAAATGGGAATATGCTATTGGAAGACTTCCCAGGACTTGCTAAAACTTTGCTTGCAAATACGTTCGCAAAAGCCCTTGGTTGTAAATTCAAGCGTGTTCAATTCACCCCTGATCTACTCCCCTCGGACATCATGGGGACCTACATGTATGACCAACAAGCTGGAGAATTCAAACTCCGACCTGGACCACTGTTCACAAATATTCTTCTCGCTGACGAAATTAACCGTGCACCACCGAAGACGCAAGCTGCACTGCTTGAAGCGATGGAAGAAAAACAAGTGACTATTGAGGGTATCACGCACAAGTTACCGGCACCTTTCGTCACTCTTGCAACACAGAACCCAATCGAACAGGAAGGGACCTACCCCCTTCCAGAAGCTCAAATGGACCGCTTCCTGATGAAGATGTCAATGGGATACCCTGATCGTGCTGAAGAGAAAGCAATCCTTGCTCGCCGTAAGTTGCGAGGGAAGGATGACCACGATGTGGAACAAATCACATCTCCAAAGAAGGTTGTTGCAATGCAAAAAGCGTTGGAAACTGTCCACATTGATCCCGCTATCCTATCTTACATTGTCGAAGTTGTCCAGCGATCTCGCGAAGATCACCGCGTGATTACAGGTGCGTCGCCTCGTGCCAGCCAATCCCTGTTCAAAACGGGCCGCGCTTCCGCAGCCATTGATAGTCGCGACTATGTGATTCCAGACGATATCAAGCGGGTGGCTCTACAGGTTTGCAGCCACCGTATTGTACTCAAACCTGAAGCGAAGATTCGGGGAATCACTGGAATGCACATCATGCGCAAAATCCTCTCTGAGGTTCCAGTGCCGGTTATTCAGTAATCTCCTGTAAACGATTACCCGCCACTCGATTGGGCGAGTGTTTCAAAGAGGGGCTTGGCTGAGGACGTCGTATTCTACCAGAGGTTGTTGATATGAATCCATACAAGATGGTCATCGCAGTCACCAATCAAAAGGGGGGGTGTGCAAAGACAACTACCGCTGTCAATATTGCCACTGCCTTGGCAAAAGGTGACGTGGACAACGGTTTCCCTCCAGCCAAAGTACTCCTCGTCGATTTAGATCCACAAGGTAATGCATCGACATCATTTGGTATTGACAAAAGCAAGTTGCATCGAACTGTGTATGATTTGATTATGAATGATTTAGGCGAGGAATTGCCAATCCTCGAAGATTACCTCATCGCTCCGGAGATTATCACAGATGCCATGCAAGAGGCCTGGCGACAATCAAATCCAGACAAGAAACCACCACGAACTATGGGCGTTAGAAACCTGTGGCTGTTACCGAGTAATATTCAGTTATCAGGCGCTGAAATCGAATTGGCGACAAGGATTGGACGTGAAACTCGCCTCAAAGAAGGATTGAGACCAGCCTTGAATGAATTCGATTACATCATCATCGATACACCGCCTAGCCTTGGTTTACTCACCATCAATGCGATGGCAGCTGCGAATTGGGTGTTGATTCCCGTCCAAACCGAATATTATGCACTGGAAGGTATGAGTCAGTTGATGAATTCAATCAAATTGGTTCAACGTAGGATCAATCCCAATCTGAAATTATTCGGTATTGCTTTGACGATGTATCAGAAAAGTAAACTCTGTAATACTGTAGAATCTGAAGTTCGCAGACATTTCCCCACCCAAGTTTTCAAAACAGTGATTCCACGAAATATCGACATTGCAGTAGCACCATCCGATGGAGCACCCATTACAATTCTCAAAAAACCAACTCGTTCAAACAAAGGAAGTCAATCATACTGGGCTTTGGCCAAAGAAGCACATCGTCGTGTTTTGCAAATTCGCCAAAAATATGGTATCAACGAACCAAATCGACTTCGACAACATAAACTGCGAACCGATGAATAGGCTCACAAAAGACCGACACGCTCAAGTTGCTTCGTGCAAGGCTTCGCATCGGTGACAACGTGGGTTCTCCGAATATGACCTCTGTGAGCGTCTCCTTTGATGTGAGGAGACAACTGAATTCAATGCGAGCAATGGGTAACCACAAGAGTGTGGATGATCTATTGACTCAAGTGCTACAAGAATATCGAATGGCGCAACTGCGTGCTGAAGCAGACAAACTGCGAAGCCGGCTGCGAGATATTGGCCAAACCGATGTCGAAGCGCTTGTCGAAAGACTTGGTCATTCCCCATATGGTGGTTGAATTGAAAGGTCAACCGCCAGCTTATTCTGTCGATGCGCCAACTCTCTTTCTTGGGTTGATGGATGGTGGAAGCAATGCTCGAATCCTTCTTGATTTGGCGGCGGCGAATGAAATTGAATTGCATGCTCAATCTACTGATTGGAATGGGTTGTTATGGCTTATTTCAACTGCATTGAAGGAAACGGGCAGTGCCTACTCTGGCGAAGACTATGCATCACTTCGAAACAATCTCCCCGTGAACTTTCACTGAGATCAATTTCCATCATGGCGTTCAAGCCATTGATGACCATACCAGCGCCATTGTTCCATTGTCCAACCTTCTGGTAGCCCTCCAGATGGTACAGGGGGTGCTTCAGCAGGAGGTTGTTGTGCAACGGGTTCAGGGGTAGGATCGGGAGTTGATTCGGACTCTGTTTCTATTTCTTCATCCTCTGAAGATTCTTCTGATACTGTTGTAGAATCTGGTTCAGTGGAGGTGGCTGGTTCTTCCGAAGAGGATTCTTCTTCTTCAAAGAGCCCTTCTTCAATTTCTGAATCGCTTGCAGGTTCCTCATCAATATGATCGTCACCCCATGCTTTCTGCTCATCAATGCCTCCTCTAGTTTCGAACTTGTCGCCACTTTCCCATGCATCCAATTCACGTGTAGCATCCTGGTGAGTATATTGAGCATCTGGTTTGCGTTTGTCACGAACCTTCCCCATCACCCTAATCGAGCCAACAATAGCCAACATAGCAACAGCCATGGCCCCTACAATGTAACCTGCAATCACAGCAAATTCCTTGATGGATTCCATCATGTCAACATCCTTTTCATTGTCTAGGATTGTGAGATTATCCAAATCGGTTTCATCGGTTGCACCACTACATGCTTGAACGTCATCTGTGTGTTTGGCACAATGGTCATCCAGTGTTTGAATTTCAGGGTCTGTGTCGTTGTAATCGCTGTTGCTTCCAGCACAATCTCGATCGTGATCAAGCCACTCGGTACTGTTTCCAACCATCGTGCAATCTCCAAAGGTCGATTCAGTGTTGTCATCGTAACCGTCACCATCTTCATCAACACAGCCATATCGATTGATGGAGGTGTAAGCGTTGACTCCTGGATCGTACATGTTGGCTCTAGTGCTCGTGCCGGCAAGTGTAGGACAAGCGTCGCCTCTAAATCCACTCAAATTGTCTCCATAGCCATCTCCATCTGAATCTCGCCACTGACTGTCATCCATGGAAAAAGCGTCTGCGTTCCCTGTAGGGTGTGCCTCATTCCCATTCCCTGCATCGGACCAACCATCACCATCGGTGTCTTGGCAACCCAGACGATCTAGAGTTGAACCACCAGATTGATTCACACAAGCATCGGGTTCTGTGGCCCCCAATTCTTGGTTATCACCATAGCCATCACCATCCGTATCAGCCCATTGTGTGGAATCGTTAGGAAATTTATCACCGTCTGGGCCATATTCATAATCACCATAACCATCTCCATCTGAATCTGATTGTTGCGATGGATTGTTGGGGAAGGCATCAGCATTATCTCCAACGCCGTCACCATCTGAATCAGAAGTTTCAGTGCCATCATGAGGATATTCGTCGGCGTTGTCACCAGTTCCATCAAAATCTGAATCTACCCATTCTGTGGAATCGTCAGGGAACTCATCGATTCCATCTACAACACCATCACCATCTCGATCTGCATCGAGAAGGTGCATCTCGGAACTGGAACTAAATGATGTGAAAATAAAGATCCCATTCCCCTCAGCTGCGCGGAAGCCTACCACTTCTCCTTGTACGGTAAATTCCTGTTCATTCGTTAAATTACTGATATCGATTGAGAATACTTTACCATTTGACATACCGACCATCAAACGCTCGCCCAGTTCTTGTATTGAACGACCTTGGCCAATGGAACAGAGACTCATCGATTGCTCACGAATCCAACTTGAAGTATTGTGTACATCCAATCGGCAATTGTCTGTAAGACTGAACAACATAGATTCATCTTGGCTGGAATCGAGTTTCAACAATGGGAAGTTAGAGTCGACTAATACGTCAATTAATGTCCCATTTTCATCGTGGATTCGGATTTGCTTATCCCTTCCAGATGTGAGGATTTTCCCATCAGCAAGTGTGGTCACACTTGTGATACCATTCGAGTGGCTGCTGGTCGAAACACCCGATGGAGTATTGGCTTGTCCATCCCATTCAACCGCCTGTTTTGATGTGCGCATCGTGACCCACAAGTCCCCATCTCGATCCCATGCCAATGCATCCACAGATTGGCCAACACTGAATCGATAGAGTTCATCCATGTACTCAATTGAAATGACAACTGCCCCACTTGGTGTGCCAACAGCCAATAATTTGTCCTCTTCGTTGTAATCTCCGGCATAGTGGGTGGTATTCGTAAATACACTCCATACTTCCGCATAACTACCGTTGGCCTGAACAGAATATGCAATGACGTAACCATCGACTGTAGCAACGAGAATATTGCCATTGTCAAGTGTCCACCATCCGATTGCGGAGTAATCAATTTCGGCTACTTTCCCTGCCGATCCAAGTTCTTCAATTGAAGCAGAGGTGGTAGGCACGAATGGCAATACTAGCGCACCGATAAGGAGTGCGAATAGTGTAAGTGCACGCGCGCGCATGCGTGGACGAATGCGCATCCCCCTTTGAATCGAGCGCATGGTTTGTTCCGTATCGAATCGCACCCCGTAGGGGTGCGTCTCAATCATTCTTCTTCATCTAAACTGGCTTCGCTGATTGGCTTCAATACAGCCCGACTAACCGGCTTGAGAATAGTCACTTCATCGCTTGTAGATTCCTCGGTATCATCGTCGACAGGAGTCAAGACCTTGCGGGCTACGGGTTGTAGAACTGGCCGGAGTATGGGGGCGAGAGTTGGCACATCCGTCTCTTCTTCTGATGGTGTCTTCTCTTCCAATCCTGGAGGTCCGCGGGTTGGCGGACCACTAGCAGGTTTCTCGGGTGCACCTTCACGAATGAGTCTTCCACCACCTGGTGGGCCTCGTGATGATTTGACGATTTCCGAGAAATCAGGAGTTTCTTCAGATGGTGGAGTGGCTTCGACTGTGATTTCTTCTTCATCTGAAATCGCATTGAGAATTGTCTGAGTCAACGAGGTTTTCTCTTCGACCGGTTCCTCAGGTTTTGAATCAAATTCTTCTTCCGACATTGGTTCGGATTCGGTTTCAGGAGTTAGGGCTTTGATGGGTTGACGGACAGGCTGCAATGAACCTAAACCACCACTGGAGGGTTGAGGTGCTGATCCAAGAGAACCAAGTCCACCAGTTCGTTGAACCGGTGCACGGACTGGAGCGGCAAGTGTTCGAGGGGAGTCATCATCTGTTGACTTTGGAGCAGAACCTAGACCACCTGGACGTGCAAGACTACCCAATCCACCTCGGGGTTGGCCCAAAGAAGGAGTGGCGCCAGCTGCGGTTCCTGGCATCTGTCCCTTGGCACCCGCTAGAGCGTCCATCCACGCCTGTCGGCGATCCAGACGACCGTCCTTTCCTTCAAGTTCTGCTTCTTCTTCAGCGCGATTGAGTTCTGCTTCTGCTTCAAGGTCGTCCTCTGTGATTAATCCCTTCTCAAGTTCGACTCGGAGTTTTTCTTCTGCCGCAACTCGGAATTCTTCTGCTCGTGATTCGAGTTGGTTCAAGCGATCGCGGATTTCAGCACGCTTGATTGCAAGTTGAGCCTCAATCTCTGCTCGAATCTCACTTTCCTTTCGTCGGACTTCGATGAGGGCTTTGTTTCGCATGATTTCTTCACGCTTAGCAACTTGGCGCTCAAGTTGTTCCGTAACTTCTTGCTCCTTTTGTGCGCGGAAGGCAGCCAACTCAGCTTCCATCTCCACTTCTAGATCGAGACTGGTTTCTTGCTTGATGAGATCGAGATTGGTTTCTTGAGCGATTCTTTCATTTCGAATTCTAGAATCAATTTCTGCCATGATTTGGCGCTCAGATGCCTGTTGACGAGCAGAATACTCAGATTCAATTTGGGAAACCCACCCGTCCTTCTTGTCTGCATATTGCTGATCGAGTTGCTCGCGCAAATCTATTTCGCGATCGTGCCTGAATTGGCTCAAGTGTTGTGTAATCTCCGCATCCCGATCAGATTTATACTGCTCAAATTCTGAATCGATTCTTTCGCCGACCGAATCTTCCAGTTCTAGATGTAAAGCCCGGTCGATCTCGTCGATTGCGTGTGAAAAGGATACATCAAATCTCTCTTTGAGTCGTTGCTTTCGAAGGGCAAGCCGTTCACCATATTCAGAATCAAGGCTTCTGAGAATAGATGCTTGAAGTTCTTCACGCCTACGAGCAACTGCAAGTTCCAAATCCTCTTGCATTCTACCTTCAAGGCGCTCTGTTTCTTGTGTAAGTCGAGTTTCAAGTTCTGTTGCCAGTTCTTGTGCGATTTGTTCTTCAAGGCGGTGAGCACGTCTCTCATATTCTGCGCGTAGGCGTGCTTCGCGCTCGCGAAGGCGTTGACGAAGTTGTTGTTCTAAGCGGCGACGAATTCCATCCCGAAGTTGAATTTCACGTTCTGCTAAGCGCGCTTGTTGAGCATCTTCGATTCGACGAGCCTGGGCGCCTTCTTCCTCATCGAGGCGGTTTGCCATCTCACCCTTCAGTTGATCCTCAATGTCTCTGATTTGACGTTGCATCTCTTGACCCGCTTCAATTTCAAGTCGCTCCTCAAGGAATGCGTGACGACGTTCGAATTCAGAATCCATTTCATCCTTCAATTGTGAACGAAGTTGGTCTCTGCGTGCTTCCAATCGGCGGGTGGATTCTAATTCAAGGCGCGAACGGATGGATTCTTCTTCACGAGTTAATCGCAATTTCATTTCATCTCTAAGTACTGATTCTTCACGCTCAAGTACATCTCTCTCTAGCCGTTCAAGTTCATCTTCCATTTCTGAACGGAGCTCTGCCTCGATTTCAGCGAGGGCACCTTCTGCTTGCATTCCTGCTGTTTTTGCAAGTGCACCTTTCATTCCGGAAAGGCGTTCTGCCTGTTCTTGTAATCGAAGACGGCGTTCTCTCTTTAGGGACGAACGCATCCTTCGCTCATCGTTGAGTCGGTCGTCGAGAGTTTGAACATCATCTAGGGAAGGGGTACGGATTTCAGGCGCCCCGGAATTACCAGCCGTATGGCGCGCTCTTAATTCTGCCAATTTATCCCTGCTAACACTCAAGGGTCCCATCCCCGTTTCGCATTCGAATTCTTCTGATACTTAACCGCCATAGGTTTGAACAATCTCAGCAAGGGGATTATCAGACCCTACGACACGTTCCGAAATTATTCATTTGGCTCATCTTGAATCGGGCCCCATTCTTTCTCACAAATACTCGGCCCCATAACCACATGGAATAAAATAATGAACAAAGAAATCGAAAACAGGGAAAGGGATAACAGGGTACCGGTTCCAGTAGTATAACCCAATATTTGGATGGCGATAGCGATTAACAATAACAACATCAGGACGTACATCATTTTCTGCTTCCATCCTTTCTTGTACTTAGGCAAGCGACGATCAGAAATCATCAATGCTCCCGAAAATAGGCACCCTGGAAGTAGTAACCAATCCAACGCAGGGTGATCCCCCGCCCCATATCTCCACTCAATCATGTCTGGCCCCAACGCCTCGGGTTGTACCCATACCAATCCAGATAATGCCACAATGAGCAGAGCGTTTCCTGGACTCGCGAGTCCATGAAACCACGGATTTTCGTCATCAGATTCGTGTTGGAAGCGAGCGAGTCGTAACATTGTACAAACGACAATCCAACAACACGTCGCCGCGAGAGGTATTGTCCAATACGGGGCGGCCTCCCCCCATCGGCTGAACATTCCGAATACGAGAAGGGCCGGGGCTACGCCGAATGAGATGGAATCAGACATCAAATCCAGATAACTGCCCAAATGTCTGCGTTTTGAATATCGTCTAGCAATTGGGCCATCGATTGCATCCCCAATTACAGAAAGCAAAATGAATAACATGGCTCCCCAAATGTAAGTTTCAGATAAGTGACTGTCATCAACTGACGCAAATCCATCGAAAGCCAATATCAAAAATAGAATTGATAGGGTCCCCAACAAACCATTGCCTAGAGTAATCCAATCGGCGATACCCATCAACCGAAAAGTCGTCTTCATACCCCATGCGAAGCCTATTCGGGGCTTCAATTCTTGCCCGGATTACTCAGAAAGTCACATGGAAAGACTCGGAACAAGCAGGGCAAGAAAGACTGCGTTTCCCAGGTCGAGGGCGAATGCGAAGTTGACGTTCACAAGATGGACATGATACTTCGACTTTGATGACTTTTTCAGTGACTTTGAAAACGGTCGCACAAGATGAACATCGTAGAGCACAAGGCCTCTCATCAACACCCACTCGCAGTATTTTTGGGCAATTTGGACAACTGACTTTCTCGTCCATCCAACTTTCACGTGTGGGCTTGTGTTCAATACGAGAGACTGCTGAACAAACACTGCAAGTAATCTCACCAAGTTCGTGAGGTAGCATGCTGTCACAATTTGGGCACTCTACGGTTGGAGGTCCAACCTTTGACTCGATTTCTTGAATTTCATCGCTCATGATATCCCTCCATCAGGAGCGCTTGGGTGGACCGATGACTAGAATCCCATTTGGCATGAAAGTAACCCCCATGTCCAAATCAAAGTCAAATATCTCGGCCATATTTCCAATTGTTTTTTTGGCTGCAACAGCGGAACTGGAATCGGTTGGAACGGGAATAAAATGCATCACGGCTCCAGATTGAAGCATGTCACGGACCTGTTCAGGCAGATTTTCAATCCAATCATTGCCTTCGATCGAAGTTACTGGGACGCGATTGGTTACACGCCACCAACGAGCACGCCCCTCATCTCTGTGGTTTTCCACCAAGGCGTTTTTCTCCAGAGATTGTAAGTGATGGTATAGGTGATAACGAGTCACACCTGTACTCTTTTGCAACATGACTGTCGACATCTCGTCAGCATTCAGGAGTTCTTCATACACTGCAAGGCGCGTAGGATGTGATAATGCCATGGTGCGACCATCAACACGAATCTTGCTCATCGATGGCCCCTCATTACCGGTCGGTCCATCCGCGTATATCAAAGCGGCGACTGAGCAGGGTCAGGCTTCGACAGGAGGCGACTTGGATATCAACAACTTCAGAGAATCGAGATAATCATTGAAAAGAGATTGGAAAACGGACCAAACAAGAGTAAAGCGATTGCCAGATACCGCCACAAAGGCTCCATTTAGAATCACGATGAATGCACTCAATTCGTGGATGGCTACGCCAACTGCAAGATTGAGATTATATCCTGTGAGAATAATTCCGACGAGTAATACTGTTACTATAACAGAGACTAAGATATTGAATTGAACAATCGTACGAGTGCGTCGTGCAATACGAATGAGGGTTGTAATCGCCCTAGGATCTTCCCCCGGAACCAATACATCTGCTGCATCGAGGTTGACCTGCTCGCCACTTCCGACTGCAATCCCAAGGTCTGCTACAGCCAAGGCTGCTGCATCATTGAATCCATCACCAGCCATCAACGTATGACGACCCTGGCTTCTACGCTCCACCCACATTGCCTTACCCTCCGGATCAATTTCCCCTCGGCATTGCATTGGAGGGATTCCAATCTCTTTCCCAAGGGCCTCAACTGCGGACTGAGCATCACCAGACAACAGTTCTACAGCAATACCCATGGATTGTAAATCATGAACCATTTCAGCGGCTCCCGGACGTAAGTCGTCATGGATGAATGTGAACGCAGCAATGGCCTGACCATCTTTGGCTAACAAAGAGAGACCACGATCGGCTGGAATTTCAGCGAGTAAATCCTTGCTGATCTTGATGCCTTCTCGAATGAGCCAATCCTTTCGCCCAAACATCACTTTCTTTCCTTTGTGTGTTCCTTCAACACCGGCATCTCCATCTTTCAATGATTTCACATCTTCTGAACCGGCTGATTCAGCTTCGCTCAGAATCACGGCAGCATACGGATGGTTCGATCTCTTCTCTAAACCTGCGGCCAACCGCAGAATTTTTTCGCGTGTGTGCCCCTTTGAAACTCTAATTTCATCCAGGCGTGGATGGCCACTGGTGAGGGTCCCTGTTTTATCCAATAATGCAAGATCTATTCGTGCAGCTGCTTCTAACGCATCCCCGCCCCGTGCAACTACTCCGGATAGAGAAGCGGATGAGAGTGCTGCAGCATGAGGAACTGGGGCAGCCAACAGCAATGCACAGGGACAGGCGACTACCCACAGCATCAGGGTCATCCGGATTTCTCCAGTCATCAAGCCGATTAAGGGTGCGCCAACCAGAACGATTGGCACCCACCAACGAGAGAACGATTCTACTGTCGCCTGTACGCGTGGAGGACGATCACGGAATGTTCGAACTTCATCAATCAAACCAGATAGACGTGTAGCGGCACCAATCGCTGTAGCCTCCACCACAATGGGGCCACGATCGAGAACAAGTCCGGCATGCACATTTTCGCCTTTTGCCACCCGCACAGGTATGCTTTCACCCGTTAATGGTGCACGATTTAGTGAACCAATTCCTTCGACAACGACTCCATCCACTGGCACGATTTCACCGCTCCGGATTTCGACCTTGTCACCTGTTTGAATCAACTCAATTGGCACCATTCTGTCATCTGTAGAGGTGGTCGCAGGTTGATTGAACGCTTGGCGAATTGAGGTGCTGACCGTTGCAACTGAAATACCAGTAATCATCTTCGGTTCTGCAACTCTACGCGCGCGTCTTGGCAATCGGTCTAAGCCTCCTTGCATCGCTTCTCGGGCTTTCTTGAGAGCTGATTCCTCCATATGTGATGATATTGCAACGAGGATAGAGACCATCAATGCCTCCGACCAATGTTGCCCCGAAAGTGCACCAAGGACTGCAAGTGATGTCAGCAGTTGAAAGCCCAATTCCTTGTTTTTGAGACCGCCCCATGCATCAAAGAACATTCGCCATCCAGATAGAGCAACACCAATCAATGTGAGGAACATGAGAATATTTTGATTGAGATTGACTGCAAGTATAATCCCCAATATGATGATGGCTGGAATCGTTGATACCAGACGCCATTGACCAGAATCCAATCGCCTGTTCTGGACTTCTTGTAAGGATGGAGTCGTGCCCACAATCCGTTTCAAACCATTTTCTAATTCGATTGAAATATTTTGGCCAAGATCAGGTGCAATTTGCAACTCAACGCTCGCATCTTCAAACCTCACATCCAATATTGCTGGAACTTGAAACAATAATTGTCGTAAATCCGTCCGACTCACTCCATTCTTCTCAGCCAAACCGGTTGCTGTGACCCCTTGTATTCGTTGCCACGGTAAATCTGGTTCATGCCCAAGACTACTCAGAAGTGAGGATACCTTGGATGTATGACCCTTCCCCAAATCGATGGAAAATGCAGCAATGCCCATCGTTGCTGAAATACTGACACTCTTGACACCAGGCAACCGTTGTGTTGCTCGTTTTGCTTTGGCAGCACAATCAGGGCAGTCCATCCCTTTGATGGGCCATTCAAAAGAGTGAATACCATCAATTTCAAGTGAGACGTCTTCAATCTCTTCGGGGGCAGAAATTTCTTGATTCTCCACTCGAGGTTTGAGGCGATCCTTGACAGCATCGACTTGGCCGGAGATGCCCTTCGTTAATCTGGAAAAACGCTCACTCAGAGCGGTCTTCTGCGATTCAGGCATAGGAACTGGAAGTGATTCAATGGGGTCAGAACTCTCGCCCTCATCCTCTACGAGGATGAAATCATCAGACTCGTCCATGAAGTTGCGTAAGGTGGGGAGGGTTTGAACCTCGCTGTTGTGAGTGCCGAATATTATCGGGGGTGAATTTTCCAATTGGAAAATCGATTTTTCAATTGGTGCAGGGGGCAGGATTCGAACCTGCGAAGCGCTTGACAGCGGATCTTGAGTCCGCCCCCTTTGACCACTCGGGAACCCCTGCGAGGAACCGGCGACCGATTTCTTGGTGTTCACTCTTCCTCTTCGTCTACATCCCCCAATCCGGGGGGAACTGGAGGAGGTGTTTCGTCTGGGAACTCGATGGGTGGTTCGGGCCAATCGTCCTCATCGCCTTCCCACTCTTCTTCTACATCCCCTTCTTCATCTCTAAGCCAGAGTAGAGCGGTTCCAAAACCCAGCGCAGTGCAAACGAGAATCAGCAAACTGACAACCAGGGGGCCGTCTCCAAATACGCGCTCAAACCAACCCAATCCGGCTCCTTTTTCACGAATTGGAGGGACATCAATTGGCAAACGTGAATCCTCATCTTCGTTGAGCACGATGTAGATTTGAAGGTCACCTTCCCTCCAAGCTTCAAATTGAAAGCTCACAAGTGTGGCTTGCCGTGGATCTAGAGTTACGTTTTGACTGCTCAAATCAATTACCTGAAGGCCCGAATTCGTTCTTGATTCCCACGCCCAAAGTCCTACTGTGAGATTGCCTTCCAGATTTCCAGAATTGCTGATCCGGACATCCACACGGATACTTTGACCCACTTCAGGAGCAGGTGGATACACCCAAATCGAAAGTAAATCAGGAGTGAAATGCATCACCTCAAGAGAAGGAATTCTAGGCGAATCAAGTGTTCCCGGTCCCGCCAGTGCATTACCCGCCAAATCCTGACCTTCTACCCAAACAAGCAACAAATCTCCGGGTTCCAATCCAATTATTGGTGTAAAATCAATGTAAGTTGAATAGACCCATGATGTGTCAGAATGTACCCCCAAATCTAGGTTGATATTACCCTCTGAACCGGCAATGTCAATGCCATCACGACGGAAATTCCAATGCAATTCAAGGATTTGTTCGCCCATCCCTCCTTCATCTTCAACAGTGAAAGCAACCAATTGATTGTCGAGAGAATCTGAACGCAATTGAATGAGGCTTGTTGTTTGGAATTCGATCCTAGGTGCAACAGAATCGATCGCAATTTCATAAATCATATCGGGTAAACTCGAATTCAAATCACTTTTATTCGCCAATCCGAATTGTATCATGTGGAACGGGCCAGGCCAATTTCCTACATCGAAATTTATCGTTGCAGAAAATCCAGAGCCATCGGACGCATGATGCGAAATGTAGGGGGATGGGCCATCTTCAATCATCAACTTAATTTCAGAAGAAGGCGGCAATTCAATGGCGAGAGGAGTATTCGTTTCACGATGTGTGACTGTGGCTCGTATCGACATTGTGTCGCCAGGTTGCAAATTGAGTCTGTTTTCGTATGCAGGCATCGTAGGGGCCGTCAAATCAAGTACTTCATCGACGTTCCACATCAATCGATTGTCCAAGGCCCATGCAAGGTGTTCAAGATTTGTGGCGCCACTTGAAACCAATTCACCATCCTCAATAATCCTCAACGATGGAACCCATGCACCCTCCTGCCAAGCCTCTGGTGCATGGAAATCAATGGCAAAGTGAATATCGACGCGATAGGCATCATCTCCTAGAGATTCTGTCAGGATATTCAATGGAACGATTGAACTGTATTCAGATGTAATCAATTGATCTTGCAGAGGATTGTACTGGATGATGCCTTGTCCATCTCCAGCAATATCTAATTCAATCAAATCAATGGAATTGAGGCCGTTTCCATCTTGGAAAGTAAACGAAAAAGTGTGTTCGATACCTTGTAGTAGGGACATTCCCTCATGTCGATTCAAAGTGATGGATGGCAAGGATACTTGTGTGGGTTGTTGTGTTTGGATGATCATTGTTGCCATGTCGTTATCAAATCCATGGCCCCCTGCACCTGAGAAGCCGAATCCTGCAAAATCTCCACCTTCGATGAAACATGAGACCCGATCACCATCATCCATTCCTGCAAGACTCACTGCTGGGAAATCAACGTGGATGGTCCCGCGTGGCGCTCCTCCAAGGAACTGTAACGATTCGCCATATTCACTCTCATCTGGAATGCCATCTTGGTCAATATCATCGTAGGTCTCAAACCAACACCGTAAATTAACGAAGGATTCCAGAAGTTCATCATCATGAACTTCAATCCAGAAAGGAATGGTGCGGTCCGGAGATAGAATATTGCCATCTGCCACTTGACCTCCTTCTGGAGTGTATATCATCAATGGACCAAGTGATGGTGCCTGCGAATCAATCTGGACCTCCACGGATAACATTCCACCAGATGCATCTTCAGCACCTAGGGTGGGTGTGCCAGTCGGTCCAATTTGCAATATCCAAGGAGAAATAGTGACATTTCCAGTCTCATCTGGTAAATCTATACTAGCCGCAAAACTACCTCCAATACCACTTGTTCCTATGGATTGTGATGTACCATTGATACTGTCCAGTTCTAGAGCAATGCGATAGGCATCAGCAGATGGGTGTTGATTGGCTTGGCCTTCAAACCGCAGTATTCCGGTGGCTTCGATGGTAGAGCCGGCTTTCACGTGAAACGGGTATCTCGTATCCCAAGTATTCGATAGGAGTCTGGATTGTTCATCCCGAACATCCCACGAAATGACTTCAAGATCATTCTCCATTGCCTGATGATTTGAACCGCCAATCATTCCATGTCCTGGTCCGAGAGTGAATCCATTGGATTCAATGGCTTCAGCCAATACACGTATCCAATTTTGATCATCGAAAGCCCATTTGGTATGGAAATTCCATTCAATTTGATAAGCATCTAGGCCTACTGATGAAACATTGACAGATTCCAAAGAAATTTGCTCTGAACCGAACAACTGTGTTGCAATTGGTTGATTGGAGAGATTGTTGATATGAGTCTCGATATCAAGTCCTTCGCTTGTCTGCAACCTCAAAATGGCTGCATCTAACAAACCCCTGTCAAAGAGATGCGAATGCAATGATGTAATGGTTACATTTTGTTCAGGTACCATCGTCCCAATGGGGACAGAGATTACTTCATTGGAAATACGCTGAGCGTGAGAAATTGAACCGGTCAGACCAACACCTCCCTGATCGGCTTCAAGGACAATTGGAATTTGCAAATTACCAGAGTAGATTGTGGCGGGTCCGGTTCCATTCACAGCATCTGATTGAATTTCACGAAGCGCTGGACCCAATTCTGTAATCGAATCGGTAGATTCCCATGAAATTGCGAGAGGAATGAATGTGAAATCAGAGGGTGCAGATTGATTTTGGATTGTTGTCCAAGGATATTCCAGAATCCGAATTTCGCCCATCTCCATCGAATCATGAATCCCATTTGCCCAAGTCCATGTGATGTTCGCAGTAGCACTCAGAGCCATACCTTGGTCAAGCACGGTTCCGGAAGAGCCCCATTGTGGTTGAGTAGAGGCGTTCTGTTGGTGTGCTCCATCGTACCAACCAAGGGCTCCGTGGGACTCAAAATCCCAAGACCAATCGATGATTCCATCACCACCAACATCCAGCGTTCCGTTATTCATAGGAGCCCCGAGATGACCTGTGAACGAGGCATAGCGAACCCATCCACCCGGTTGAAGATCAATTGTGGGTCGGATGTTGACGGCGGCATGAGGTAACACAGTACTCTGATTGTTCAACATACCACTTGCAAGAAGAGCGCCTTGACCATCCCACAGTTGGTACAATGCACCAGCAGATTCAGCGATGATGATCACCTCTTCAATCGGTGCATCTCCATAAGCTGCAGAACCTGAAATTCGGACCGTATTGAGTGTTGGATTTGAAATATTTCCATCCGTTTTGACATGTTGTAAAGAATACGGAATGTCCCAACCATTGGTTCCATCAGCAGTATTCAGAATACGAACCGCGCCGGAATGTAACCCCACAATTCGAGGTGTTAGTTGATGATCGGTGGTACCGAATTCCACACGAATCCGATACGAATCGCCCCTTGGAAGAACAGGTAATGTGAGGTTGTCAGATTCATACGTACCCATCAAGGGGTCGCCATTCGCATCGACCAAGGAGGCTTTCACCCACGCTCCATCGGGTACGTTGGCATCGATATCGATTGTTGATGCAAATCCATGAGAATTTTCGGAAATCAGGTCACTGGTCCACGAACCATTGGACTCAAACCAATCGACAATAACACCTACATCGTCGATATACCAACCATCCATCTCAATGAAAGTATCCGAGAAAAAGGAGAAGCGTAGCATAACATCTTGTCCACCAAAACTGGAAAGATCCCCTTCGACATGGGAGAATGATTTGTTGGTGGTACAACTACCGCCTTTCTGATTCGAACCGTCCCACACCCATTGTTGATAGAAGGGTGATTGTGCATTGTTCCAATGTTGCACGTCGTAGAAAAGGGGAATATCTTGACCGTATATTTGCCATGAAGTTCCATTGTCTACACTGGTGTACAATGCACCACCGTCCCACCCTGGTTCAGCACAAATGAAGTGATCGAAAGCAACCCGTGCACTGGCGCCTAAAGGAATATGATAGGATGGACTGATGAGATGTGACCAAGAACTGGCAGCATGCCGATTGTCAAGTCCCATGGCAACTCCAGTTTGTCCACTCGGCCAAGATGAAGGGCCCCAACCGCTGGCATTGGAAACTGCTCCAAACGTCCAAGCCTGTCCGTAAGGAGTATGCACATGCCAACCATCTGCAATGAAAGGAGCGTCTTCAAACGACCAGATTGTTTCCCATGGACCATTATTGCCCCAGTTACTCAGATATTGCCATTGGTCATAGGATCCACCCGGTAAACGATCATGCCAATATCCACCATTTGTTGTGAAGTTTTCAGACCACATCACATCTGTTGTACCGTTTTGTGTTTGAGTAATACTCATGTCATCGATAAAGACACCTTCTGGTGGATCCAGTGTCCCACCGTAACCTGAAGATGGCATTTGATCTGTTTCGACTATGATTCTAAGCATGATACTACCATTGCTTGGAACCGTGAATGAAGAGGGGAATGGATGTGATACCTCCACCCAACCACCAGAATCCTCCATGATTGTCTGACCTGCAACGGTGAGACCATTTGGACCGGGTATTCCCCCTACGGGAGACATGCGATGCCAAGAAACATTGTCGCTGGAAACTCGAATCTCAAATTTATCCCATGACCCGCCTTCCAAATCGAAATCTGTCCAATATCGAACCATCCATGCCCCAGATGTTCCTGAACTGGTGTTCAATTGAATGGGGATGGTCAAATGCGCGTTAGCATCTGCAGCGTATTCTCCAATCAGTGAACCATGGAACCATGATCCTGGAGTTTCTCCATCATTCGAAATGGTTACTTCATCGACATACCAACCGGGTCTGTCAACAGTGCCAACCGGGTCAGTCCAGATGACGAAACGGTGTTGCATACCCATTGCACTTGCAATGTGAAGGTGAGTGATGTCGAAAGTGGAATTGACCCAGCCACTTGCACTAGGGCCTCCAAATACACCGAATCCTGCGCCGGATG
>Ga0208765_1000082_pt1 | contig 53431 bp, 48 predicted proteins | sample ETNtaG_2_FD_185783 | JGI IMG/M metagenome (GOLD analysis project Ga0208765, IMG submission 185783) | Marine microbial and viral communities from oxygen minimum zone, Eastern Pacific Ocean - ETNP201406SV203 (SPAdes) (version 2) | ecosystem: Environmental > Aquatic > Marine > Oceanic ...
GCGAGGAAGGACACCACATCTAGAATCTCGAAATCGTGTTTTGGATCCCCTTCAAACTTGAGACACTCGAAGTGAGAAACACACTTCGGGCAAGATGTTAGCATGATATCAGCACCTGTTGCACGAACTTCATCGAATCTCTGGACACGCAATGCTCGACTGTCCTCATTACAGGACATCATACTGGATACACCACAACATAGCGCATCTTCTTTTGTGTGCTCCATCTCGACGAGGTCGACACCTTCCACAGCGGTAACGAGGTCACGTGGGCCGTCGTAAATCTCCATCTGTCGGCCCAATCGGCAAGGATCGTGGTATGTAACGGTGACATCATCTTCAGTCTTCAAATTCATATCAAATCCATTCTCGATGAGGAATTCAGTTGTGTGCATGACTTTGATTCCTTCAAGTTCGTAATCCTTGGCAAAGGTCCGGAAACACTCTGCACAACTAGAGACCAAAGTGTCAATTCCACTAGCCTGAATCTTCTTTTGATTGTAAGCCTTCAATTTCTCAAACACTTCATCCATGCCCTGCCACTTTTGGTCGTGTCCACAGCACTTGAGGAAATCGCGACCGAGATAGGACACTTCTTTTTCCATTTCCTCGAATAAAGTGAAGGCAGAGGTAGTTGCATCTCCCAAATCCATTGCGCCCTCATTGACATGGCTGAAAATCATCTCTTGATCGAGGTAGTCGACGCAACCAGGGTAATAGCCGATGCTGGAATCAATGGGGTAATCTTCAACGGAGATGAAATCTGAGTTTCTCTCTTCTTCAGCCTCTGCAGCAAGCACGGCCTGTAGGACTGTGTGTGGGATGTTCGATGCAGGAGGGCCACCAACGACGAGGGCCCTTCGCATGTCTACATAGGAATCGTAGTCGACCAATTGTGGACAAGCATTCGTACAAGCAGAACAGGTCAGACACGAGTACATCGGAACTCCATCGTCCTCATTGTTCCAAGTGTTGTAAATGATGTTCAATTTGTCACCCGCATTGAACAGGCGAACTGGACAGGCATCATCACAGAGGTCACACCCGTAGCACTTGTTCATCTCATACTCGTAACCACGTGCCATGCTGCGCATGAGCATGAAGACGATTGCACCGATTCCCAAGCAAGGGACGAATAGAGAATAGATGAGTTTGGCATCTAGACTCTTTGGATTCTTGTGGTATGTTGGGTTTTCAACCATGTAATCCGATAGGCTCGCAATATCCAATCCCACATCTGCCAATGTCAGGTTCACTGGATCGTTGCGATTCAGAGCTTGTCCGTTGTCACCAAGTAACAATGGCTGATATGCTGCTACATTCACACTGGCAAAGACGGTGTATGATGAATTGACGCCAGTCCATAGTGTCGAGAATTCAATTGTATAATCACCGGGTGCCAATTTCAGCATGCTGTTTTGGCAGATGCCTTGGTTGATTACAGAATCCGATGAATCTCGAACTGTTAGCGTCCCCACTCCTTCGCCGATACCCCATTCGCTTGACCGTTCCCCGCATGTCAAATCAACATACACGTTTTCAAGGCCAAAGTCCTCAATTTGCATTGTCCAATTACCTTCAAGTGGGATTTCCCCAGTATCGTCATTGCCGGTGACTGCCCATTCGTGAGATACCCCATTCCGTCCACTACTGGTGTCGGTGTGATGGTTCACACCACTGAAATCAATCAGGTTAGGTTGAACGGGTTGGAAAAGCCCCCAATTCATGAAATTACTCGCTGCGACTAAACAGAAATCAGAACGACTGTAGGCGTCTTCACCCTCGAATTTTTCATCATCCCATACTTCATTTGCAATGCTTTGCTCATAGGATAGACAATCCTCTTCAATGACTTCCCAATGATGTCCTTCATTGATATCGACAAGTGTGTCAACGGGTTGTCCACGGAGTTCTTCCAAAGTAGATACTTCGTCCATGGCTCCCAGTCCACCTTGGTCCCAGAATCCGTTCTCATAAACTGGCCATGTGACTGTACAGAGCAGGACGGCGACGAGGAGGGTGCCAAACGAAACTTGTTTGCCCAATTGTGGTGTGGTTCGTGCCCCAATGGATTTGACCAAAAACCAACGTATGCCCATATAGAGGGCAATCCATATGAAAATCCCAGTCAATACCCAAGGTATCGCATTGAATACTTCTGCAAGCCACGGTTCTCGCGTTCCACAATTGAGTCCTGCATGGGAATTTAACTGACAAAAGTCCATCCGATTTTTCGCATATAATTCCAAGAAAATGTTGATCGAAAATACACTGATAAACCAAACGTGAGCGAGATAAACCGCACCCCATGTCGCAAACCAAGGATCTTCGACACCACGTTTTGAACGTCCGCCTAGGAAGGGTGGCAGTGTCAAAATCATCACTGGTAAGCCAGTGATAGCGGCCCCCCACCAAGCAGCATTCCATGAGATGACCGGTTGGCCAAAGAAAGCACCAATGGGGCCAGCAGGGATATCGAATTGAGGCAAATATTCCCCCCATCGGAGATATCCGTAACTGAACAATACATACCAATCAGGGAAAACGAATCCAGCTTGTGCGTAGGGGTCGGCTGCACTGTGCAAGGGCGGCGGAATCAACCATGAGTAGAAACAGAGAACAGCCGTCATGGCTGCAAGTATGATGGCGTCGCGTAGAACTTCATGAGGCCAGAAAGCGTGCCCAACAAACACGCGCCTCCGTTCCTGATCTGCGGATTGCAAACTTTCCTTTTCGCGAACATAAGTGTCAGCGATACGGCCAAGATTTTCGATGAGTCCCATGAATAATCCCTCCTATCAATGTGGCTCCGCAATCCCTTGAACCCATACAATAAACAAGTGAACAATAATCAGTCCTGTAACGATGACGGGGAGAATGAAAACGTGCAGGAAGTACATTCGGGTAACCGTCTGATATGAGAGGCTGGTGCCGCCAAACATCGCGCTCGCAACCCACTGTCCAATCAATGGTGTACTATTGGCCATATTGATTCCAATCGTCGCCGCACCAAAGGCCAAACTATCCCAAGGCAACAAGTATCCCGAATATCCAAAGAAGATGGTGAAGAACATCAGGCCGACACCAATTAACCAATTCAGTTCACGAGGGTTTCTGTATGCACCTGTAAAGTAGACTCTACACATGTGTAAGAACACGGCTGCCACCATGAAATGCGTCGCCCAATGATGGATTGAACGAATGATGTATCCGAAAGGCAACTGTGTCATGATGAATTCCATGCTGGAGTAGGCAGGTGTTGGGTCGCCTTCTCCACCGGGCACGTAGTAAATTCCAAGAATTGTACCCGTGATGACGAGAATGATGAATGCCAGGAAAGAGATCCCACCAAGGCAATACAATGGATACCAATACCAAATAATCCGCAATTTGTATTTTTCAGCATGTGTGAGGGGCATCTGTCGATGCATACTGTGGTAAGCATCTCTTGACATCGCCCAGTAATCCTGAACCCTGAAGCGCGTGTCAAGCCACGAGAATACCCAGAGGAAGGATTTCTCGACTAAACCCAGTTTCCCAGTTGATTCGACGGCCCGCAAAATTTCCTTCCGAGGCATTTCTTCGTTTTCCTTGCGTAATGTGAAGGCGACAACAACCGTGATGACGGCGATAAAGAGTCCCAATAACCAAACTTGCAGCATCATATCACCTTAATCGCAGAACGTGTACCACTCCTGGTATGTGTCTAACCCTTCAATCACATCATCTGTGACAACAAATGGGATGAGGGGAAGTCCAACGGGCGCAGGCCCACCGGTGAGTCGGACACCGAAGTATTCGAAGGTCGACCCATCATTCCGGTTTCGATTTGCATTCTTCTCAAGCATCGTGGGGTCGTATCGTGAGGAGTGGCAGATACAGAACAGTTTGTTTCCACCTGCATCAACACCACCGGGCAGCCAAGTGTCAGAAGTGAAATCATTGGCCACCAATTGCCAGCCTGGAATACAGCACAAATGTGGGCAACGGCTGAACAATAAGAGGATGTTATCGTGAGGTTGCAAAGCCTCATCAGGACTTCCATCCTCAAGGGTGACGTCGAAAATCTCACGTCCGTGTCCAACAAAGGAACCAGCCGAATCTCTCCCTTCGCCATATTGGATTCGAGGTACACCTTCTGATGGGGGTTTGGATTTGTTTTCCTCATGAGGGATGTATACGATATTGACAGGTAAACCACTCCAAACACCCTGGGCCCCCGCCATTCCAGTATCCGAGGTTGCAGCTTGTGTAACCAAATCGGATTTCTTCATGATTTGCTCGTGCATGGCTCCATACCAAACCGTATCTTCCTGCCCTTTTGGCACCCAATATTTGACACCTGTATCCTCAGTACCTGAACTGGCTTGCCCCATCAGGAATGATGCGAAACCCACCGCGCCTAAACTCGCCATTGCAATGACGCCGCCGGCAGCATTGAATGTGTATTTCATAAATCGGCGTCGATCGAGTGTTGTGACAACACGATCAGGGGTCGATTCATCACCCGTTCCGGGAGCAGGTCTGAGTCGGAATTGTCTGGCCATGATCACACCTCATATTCGACCCAACTTTCGGGGTCCTTTGGTCCGATGAACTTGTTTCGGCGATGCTTTACAATGACTGTATCGGGCATGACCCACTTGAGATACACAATACCCATGATAATCAGGGTAGTCAACATCATTGCCATGAAGAAAGAAAGTAATTGTTGGTCCCAATGATTGAACAGTCCGTAAGCCAAACCACCTGACCAGTAAATGGTCCAGAATAACCCCCATACAAAGACGAGAGTAACCAACCATGAAGATGCACTCGGCGAAATACTGGAGCGAACAATTGTTCCCGGTTCAGGGGCATTGAATACACCGTGATCAACAGCGGTAACATATTCTTCTTCTGTGAGGTTAACTCCATCTAGAGCCGCTCTAGCATCTTCGACACTCACCTCGCCAGATTTGACCTGTCTTAGCAGGCGCATGACTACATCATCACTCAAAGTTGGTCACCTCGTCGAAGATGTTTCATGCGTAGTCGGATTAAATTTGAGCGCCCTTCGTAATGTCGGCTGAATCCATATCGCAGGAAGAATCCACAGAATAGAATCACTGCAATGACGGCACCGAATCCAAGCAGCCCAAGCCAATGTGCACGGAATGGGGCGCCCATGTGGTGCAGGTCGACGTGGCCACTTTCAGCCTCTGGAGGTGCCACATCCCCATTGCCTGCAAAGATGGTGCGAGTATTGCCCGCATCTTCTCCTTCTCCCAATGAGAATGAAAGTCGATTCCAGGCATCGCCGGTTGGAGCACCATCGCCATTGACGCTGTTGCCAGCCAACCAGAATGTCACATCCCCACTCCCAGTTGAAGGCGCGGTCCAAACAATTGTCCAAGAGCGATCTGTTGGGTTGCTTCCTGCTTCAGTATGAGTGAGTGTTGTCACCTCATCACCATTCTGAACCATGTCCTCATATCCTGCTCCGGCTGAAAGTGCACCTTCCGAGACCCTCAATGAGAATCCAGCGGATGCAGTGCCGTCAATTTCAGGCCCGCCAATGATTTCGACAATCAATGTATATTCTTGGTCCGCAGCAAAATGGTATGGCACATCTGCAATCATGACTGTGACAGAATCATCTGGGGCAATCGCATTCCCTGAATGGCAAGTGCACCCTGTCTTGGCAACATCCGTACCACCCTCTGCTTCGTCGCCAGTAATACCCGATGGTCTGGCTTGGGTTGAACCAGCAATCAGTAGCAACACCAGCAGCCCGGCAAGGATGTGTCGGACACGGTGGGTTGATGTTGACATAGTATTGACTCACCTATGGTGAGCCGTCGAATTGAATACCCTCCATAAACGTTCCCTGCTCTACACGAGGGAAAGACCCCGCAGTGCGTCGAATCTCGCGCGCCCGCGTCGCGAGCAGCATGGCGCAGTTCTGAATAGCCCCTAGCGCCTCCCATGGCCCATGACGGAGCGAACATGGGAGAATACATACGAGCTCACCGATGAACAATTGGAGCAACTTGAAGAAGCTGAGACGTTGATGGAGCGCATGGATTTATCTGGCGCCGAGCAAGTATTGCTGGCGATGCTGGAAGCATCTGTAGATTGCATCCCAGTTCTTTCCAACCTTGGACATCTTTACGGAAAACATCTTTCCGAATTTGAAACGGCTGTAGAATACTATGATCGCGTCTTGGAAATAGAACCCGACAATCCCTGGGCGAGAGATGCTCGTCGCAGATATTCGCGATATATCGGACGAGATTGATTCGCACAACCCTCATGGCCCCCCGGTTCCAAGCAGCACCATGGAGGAGGGCGAGTTACTCATTGCCGGCATCGGCAGTTTGGGTTGTACATGGGCCAAGGCCGCCCAGAATCGCGTCTCAGATTGGGTCGATCTCACATTGATTGATGCCGATGATTCTTCGATGGAAGACGCTCGTCATGCGAACTGTTTGTTGCTTGGAGATTCACCCTCCAAAGTCGGATGTGCGGGGATGCCACAATTGGCTGAAGCGCGGATGCGTTCATTACAACCGATTGCAGCACATTTTCTCCAAAGAGCCGAACTGGTTCTCGTATTGACTGGATTAGGCGGTGGTTCTGGTTCTGGTGCATCCATTGAATTTGCACGTCAAGCCCTCCAAGCAGGTTGTTTGGTAATTTCCGTTGCAGCCATGCCATTTGAAGCTCAAGATGAACGCCAAAAAATTGCAGAAGAAGCCCTTTCACGTTTGTCTAAGACTTGCCATATCTGTGTAGAATTAAGTCTTGACCGGATGGCTTGGCAGGCTCGAGAAAGGGGTGTGGATTGGCAACAAGGTTCAGCATGGGTCGAGGAATTAACCGAGGGTTTGATGCGCACCCTTGCAAATGTCGGCCTAATTAATTTGGATTTGATGGATTTACGGGCCATCGTTTCAAAATCAGGGGGATCCACACTCCTCGTTGCAGAGGGACATTGTGATGAAGCCCAGGAACTGTACCAGCGTGCTAGGGCATCACCACTTGCAGCCATGTCGGTTGGAGGAGCCACGGGTTGTCTCTTACAGGTTGAAGGGGGGCCTCACATGACATTGAAACAAGTCGAAGCGGTTTCAGAGGCATTCACGAATGGCCTTTCTATCGATGCACAGGTGATTATTGGGGCTCGCGTATCACCCGACCTTCAAGATCGGATGCGCGTGGTTGCCGTTGTTAGTGGCCTGCCAAGGGGCACATCTGACGGATTGGTTTAATCTAGGTCAACCAATTCTATTTCTTCATCTTCTGTAACCGGAGGTGGAATATCCAAATCGGGTTCATCCACGACGACTTCACTTTCCTCTTCGACAGGTTCATCGGATTCCCCATCTGATTCCAATGACTCCTCATTTTCATCATCTGAATCATTTCGGGCTGAATCCAACCATCTCGACAATTGCCCAATTCTCCAAGCATGAATCCACATCATGGTTCCTGCAGTGATGAGGTGACCAATGCCAATAGTTGCTGACATCCCGATTGCATCGGCGGCACCTCCTGTAAGTTTGGAACCAAGAACCGCAATCATGGCAATTGAACCCGAATATGCCATGCCAAATGACAAGCCCCAGAAGATCGCATTCTGTTTTGTGAATAACTTGAATCCACGGTTATGGGTGCCTTTGGCTAGACTCCAGATCGCAGCGACAACAGTCATAATCATCAAAATAAATTCTTCAACGATTAGGAGGACACCCCAACCATCATCAGTGAATCTTCGAAATGCACTTAGTAGATGCCAAGTCACGAATAGTTGCATGAATAAACCCCATGCAAATCCAAATGCGGCAGTATCTTTTCGTTCAGAATCAATGACACGGCGATCTGTTGTGTACCAAAAGAGAATTCCTTGAATAGCCATTGCTGCGATGGCGAACAATACCGGCTCTAATATTCCAAGACCCATTTCCTCCGTATCTTTCGCACCAGTAACAAGCAACCAGTAGGCTAAGCCAGCAAAAGTGCCGATGATTGCCATATGTGCGGTAGTTGATGTAAAACGTCGAGAAGTACGATGGATTGAGGCGATCCGAACAGCACGCCCTTCAACGAAAATCCGCATACTGCTCGCCAAGGCTCGTCCTTGGGCCAACGACCATACAACAAAGAGACCACCTAACGCCATTGCCCAGTATTCGACTTGTTCACTCCCAGATTCAGAATTCAGGAAGGCAGCAATGAGGATAAAGGGAATCATTCCAAGCAGAATTGGTGAAATCCATGATGTGATGACTCGAATAAAAAGCAGCATCAATTTTTCAGTAAACGACGTCTCTTTTGGGATCGCTTGAAAGTGACTAAATCGATAGATGAGGTCCATTTCCTGCATCCAGGCTGTGAGGGCGTAGCCAATTGAAAGCCCGACATATCCTGCGATTCCAATGGCGAACAGAGAATCAGAATCAGAAGCAGATAGTAAGTACAAAACTGATCCAGCGATACCCAATAGGATGACGTGCGGGAGAGTCGAGGGACTGACGAGATTGCGGATGACATCCGAAATGGTCGGAGCCGTCAGAGCATCATCTGTATCTTCCATCAAACACTGCGAACGTGCGAGGCCTGTTAAGTCCGACGACTGTCGGAGCACCATGGCGAAGCGTTTGACCAAGGCCCTTCGTGAAAAACGACGATGGGTCGGATTGCACGTCAACGATTGCCGAAATCGTGCTGAACTCGAATCGAAGATCAAAGAAATCGCTCCAGCCGAAGATTGGCGCTTGATGGATTTCACTGATGGCAAAGCAATCCTGCGAATATTGCTGAAAGATCAAAATGAGTGGAGGGCCATACTCAATAAACCAGATCAACCAATCCATTCAGTCACAATGTCAGGAAAAATTAGACTGGTACGGGAAAGGCTGAACTTGTAGTGTATATCATCACTCTATAGAATTTGAACAGACACCCTGCCAATCACTTTATTCAATCATATTGATGTGCTAAGCATGTTTCCGCAACATCATGGCAGGAGGAGGCGATGCTCCAAGTATACCGGTTTGGGACATGGCCGTTCTCGCTGGTGCCACCATTCTTCTTTCGACAATCGTAATCGTTTCCTGGACACAACCATTGAATTACAACTTGAACGGAAATGATCAAGAAGTTCTCACCGTGCACACGGGACTTTCTACCGCAACTCTCACTTTTGATGCATCTTGTTTGGATGATCCCTGCCAACCTCTGACCGTATGGGTCGTTCCACACGATGGTGAGGAGAGCTGGGATGGTAGTTTGGCCGGGGCACAAGAAGTTCAATTGCTGAATTCGAACACCCCCGAAACATCTGAAACTCTCAATGAACCTCTACCGGCTGGAGAATATCGAATCATCCTTGATGGTGATGGCAAATACACCTTTGAGACAACGGTGAACCGAGAAATACCCCATGAGTTTGTTCCGGCCATAATCGGGGCATTGCTCATGGTTTGGGGCATCTGGAGAAAGCAACAAGAAGATTTGGATTAAATCCATTCCCACCGCATTTCACCTGTTGATCGAATGATTCCAGAATCGGTTAGAAGGCCGCCCTTGTCATCTAAGCCAAATGCGAGATTCCTCCCTTCTGCAAGAGTACACCTCATCGTTGAATATAGTGAATTCAATATATGTTCAATACTTGTATCTCTCACCATCGGATGTACCTCCAATACTGAGGCCACAGATGCATGGATTACAGGCAATAGTTCTTCGAAGGTGTTCGGGAAAAGAGAATCCCAACCGATAGAATCAATCAGTTGTGGCACTGATTTTCGATTAATCCCTACGCCCAAGACAATTTGGACATCATCACCCTGAGTTCTGCCTTCGACAAGAATCCCGCATAATTTCCCGAAACCGTCCTGAGTCCGCAACCATATGTCGTTTGGCCATTTAACACGCACACCATGCGCTTCTAATGCAGATCCATGTACCCATGAATGGCTGGGCAATCCCAAATTTAAGGTGGCTGCAATGGCGTCCAATATCGCGACATTAGAAGCCAATTGTATCAATTCAGGAACTTTGTTTATAGATTTTTCAGATATCGACCAACTGCCCATAAAACCATCTTCGGATGAGAGCCATTCCCTCCCCGCGTATCCACGGCCTGAATGTTGGAATTTGGTACTGAGAAACGTCCCTTGGCGTACCATACCAAGATCGAAAATCGCATCATTGGTCGATGCACAAGATTCGACCCTAGAAATCATGGCATTTTCAAAAGGCCGCCAACAAGCAACTACAGTAAGCCGTTCATCACCGATGGCCAATTGCGAAACGTTTCGGGTCGCCCATCCTTCCTTTCGCCAATCGCGACCAATTTCATGGCCAATTTGGTTAGAACTGTGTAGAAGAAGAATCACACCACCTGCATTGAGGAGATTTGGATTGGAATTGACACACTCTAACAATTGGCCGGCCTCATCCTTTCCAATCAATGCAGAGTCTTCCATTGGCCCCAAAGAATCTCCAGAATCAGGTTCAATATACGGTAGATTCCAAGCGATGACATCAACACCTTGACTCGGCATCCATTGTTCGATATCACCTGGACCCCCTTCCTTGATTTCAGAGCTCCATTCAAATCCATATGATGCAGCATTCCCCCTTGTCGCGGCAACCGCGAGTGGGTTGATATCACAAGCACTCACTTCCCATCCTCGTAAACCTGCTGCAATCGAGACCGCCCCGCTACCACAGCCGATTTCCAACAAATGCTTTCCATGTCCTGGGCCGAGCTCGGCGAGGGTCCGATCTAGCAAACTAGAATCATCTCTCGGAGGGTATACTGTCGGAGGTACACTGAGTATGAATTCATCCAGGCCATAGGCTTGCCAAACAATTTGATTACCTTCTTGGTGAATCAATTCAATTTCCCTTTCAACAGACAACGCGACTCACGACCCCGTATTCATTTGTGCATTAGGCATCGATTTGATGAAGATTCGCCAAACCTTTATGTCAAATTTAGTTCACGGCAATAACAGCGGTTCCCCCCCCGGAACTGCAAATTTGGATTCAGCCACAGGCATATCCTATGGCGTAAGCCTTTTGAACACCCCTACGGTCGGCGGGTGGCCCAGAGATAGCCATGGGCCTGTAGCTTAGCCAGGTAGAGCGTCCGGCTTTTAACCGGATGGCCAAGGGTTCGAATCCCTTCAGGCCCGCTCTATCTGGCCGGGTTGCGGGTTTTTTGGCCGAATGGGCAAATCCGGGGGGTCGTAATTTGGTCGTTAAGAGTTCAACAAAGAAGCGTTTGGTAGAATTGGGTGTGCCCGAAGAACATGCACACAAACTTGCTGACGATGCCAACATGGATGCTATCAAGCAGATGAGCGTCGAACAAGTTGCCAAAAAAATCGGCATTGAGATGGATAGCGCTGAACTTGAGAAGATCATGGACATCATCCGTGAGCAAGGAACTCGAAAGCGAACCCGCTCGCGTCGAATCACCATCTCACAGAAGGCAATCGATGACGATGACATTCCTATGGGCAACGATCGTTTCAATGCCCTCAACCATCATTTGGTCCCTCATCACGAACTCTTGCCGGAAAACGAAGAAGCAACAGCCCTTGCACCTTGGGAACTTGAAGTCCCCGACATTTCTGGAGAGGGTACTCGTTTGGCCAAGGAATTGTTGCCAAAGATTCTCATCACCGATCCTGCAGTTCAAGTTTTGAAGGAAATGGAAGAAATTGCAAATGACGAATTACCCGCTGGTTGGCTAACCAATCGAGTCGTACGTGTCAAGCGATACAGTAGATCATCTGGGACGACAACAGCATACCGCTTAATTGTGGAGGAAAACTGAGGAGGAATAATCATGAAGGAAATTATTGAGAGTTACTTTCGCACGCGAAGTTTAGTCAACCACCAACTTGCATCTTACAACGATTGTATTCCCACTGCGGATTCACAGAATAGCCGTTTCGAAAAAATCGTCCGCAACATTCGCATTGGTACAGATGAGCTGATTGAAGATGAAGAGGGCGGGATCATCAAACTCGACGTTCTGGATCACGAAATCTCTGTCCGAATGAAGAATATGACCTTGGGTCCGCCAACAATCCGTGAGGCAAACGGTGCGGAGCACCCATCTTTGCCGCTAGAATGCCGCCTCCGAAAACTCACCTATATGTCTCCCGTTTACCTCGACTTCACCATCCATCGAGACGACCTCCCTCAACCCATTGTAGAAGACAAGGTTCAGGTTGGTAGCGTTCCAATCATGGTTCGAAGTCGACGCTGCAACCTCAACCCTGCACACATCGATGCCAACCGACGTTTGGAGCCGTCAACCAGTGAAGAGGACAAAGAACACTACGAGCGCCTCCTAGAAGGTAAGGGAGAGGACCCCCATGACCCTGGTGGTTACTTCATCATCAACGGAACTGAACGCGCTCTCATTTCGATGGAGGATTTGGCACCAAATCGTGTCACAGTCGAAATGAACAAGCGATATGCTCGCAAAACCGAAGTTGCCAAGATTTTCTCTCAGAAAGATGGTGTGCGAAAACCATTGACAGTTGAGAAGCGCAAAGATGGAATGCTGATGGTAAAAATCAGCAGTGCCGGTACAACACCGATTCCCGTTGTTCTTCTCATGCGCGCACTCGGGATTGACAACGACCAGGAAATTTTCCAAGCAATTGCTGGTCCTACTGAAACGTTCAAGTTCATCGTCGCGAACCTCAACGAAGTCAAAGACAACGAGGAGTATGGCGTCGAAAGTTCCGCTGAAGCTCATGAATGGCTACAAAAGAAATTTGCAGCCGGCCAGCAGCGTGAATATCGTGAGCAGCGAATTCAGAATCTACTTGACAAAGAATTACTCCCTCACCTTGAAACTCCACTTTCTGAGAAAGACAAGGCGCGCATTGGCCCAGATCTTGCAGCACAGGCTGAAGAGAGAACTGAGCGCAATCGAAAGAAGAAGGCAATTTTCCTCGGTCGTATCGTTCGCCAGGTTCTTGAAATGGCAATTCAAAACAAGGAGCCAAACGACAAGGATCACTATGCGAACAAGCGTGTCCGTCTTGCGGGCGATTTGATTGAGGATTTGTTCCGTGTATCATTGCAACAACTCGCTCGAGATTTGAAATATCAACTGGAGCGCCACCACAACCGAAAGCGGGATCTCAAAATCACCTCATGTTTGCGCCCGGATGTTTTGACATCCAAGGTCATGCACGCTTTGGCAACGGGTAATTGGGTTGGCGGTCGAAGTGGTGTCAGCCAATTACTTGACCGTACAACATTCCTCTCGGCCCTATCTCATATGCGCCGTGTAACGAGTCCACTTGTGCGAAGCCAGCCTCACTTTGAGGCTCGAGATTTGCACCCGACTCAGTGGGGGCGACTTTGCCCCAACGAAACTCCCGAAGGCCAAAACTGTGGTCTGGTGAAGAACGCCGCCCAGATGGTTGACATTTCAGAAGCGGTCAACGAGATTGAGGTCAAAGATCTCTTGGAAGAGCAAGATGTAGAACCCAATCCAAAGGGTTGGTCAGAAGGTGCACGTGTACACGTAAACGGTGACATCTTTGGCTTACACATGAACCCACACAAACTGGTTGAGCATTTCAAGCGAGGTCGCCGTCGAGGTGTAATTCGTTCAGAGGTCAGCATTCGTCACGATGCCCCCAACCGAGATATTTTCATCAACACCGACAAGGGTCGAATTCTGCGTCCATTGCTCGTACTAGATGGTGGAAGTTTGGTGTTGTCCAAGGATGATTTGGACAATCTCCGAAACCGCGAAATGTCATTTGCTGATTTGACCAATCGAGGCATTGTCGAGTGGGTCGATGCTGAAGAGGAGGAAGACCTCCTCGTCGCGCCTCGTCCATACGATTTGCCAGAGTTCAGTCCCAAGCATGGCCGTCCACTCAACCCTGCAACGGTTGAATGGATTAACATGGGTGAAGAAGGCATCAAAAAGGCAAAGTTGAGTGCTGAAATTATCATGCCTAATGGCACCAAACTCCAGGAAAAATTCAGCATTCCACTCAATTACTATCAAGATGATATAGACAAACTCCGTCGAAAAGAGAAGAAGACTGGTGATGTGTTAATCTACACTCACGTCGAAATCGACCCTCAACTCATTCTCGGTGTTTGTGCAGCACTTGTCCCATATCCTGAACATAACTCAACCCCACGTGTTACTGGTGGAACAGCGATGGTCAAGCAATCGCTTGGTCTTCCCTCGGCAAATGGCCGCCTGCGACCTGATACCCGGCAGCACATTTTGCACTACACACAGAACTCAATGACTGGAACTAGAGCAATGGATGCAACCAATTTCCTACGCCGCCCAGCAGGTCAGAATTTTGTCGTTGCTATCCTCAGCCATCACGGCTACAATATGCAGGATGCAGTCATTATGAATCGCGGCAGTGTGGAACGTGCTCTTGGCCGTTCCACGTTCATTCGCACATACAATGCTGAACGCAAGAGATTCCCTGGCGGTCAAGTTGACGAAATCGAAATCCCCGGAACTGGTCTTGATGAGGTTAAGGGGCTGAAGTCCCCTGAAGCTTACGCTCATCTTGAGAACGACGGATTGCCCACACCTGAAACCGAGATTAGCAGCAAGTCCGAGGATCGAGATAGAGTTCCCCAAGTATTGGTTGGAAAGACCAGCCCTCCGCGTTTCTTGGAGGAGACTCATGGGGCCTTCCTTCAGGCGCAAGAGCGCCGCGAGTCGAGCATGAATGTACGACACGGTGAAGGTGGATTCGTCGACAATGTATTCGTTACAGAATCGTTAGACTCTGGTCGTTTGGTCAGAATTACTCTGCGAACAAATCGCATCCCTGAACTGGGTGACAAGTTCTCAAGTCGACACGGTCAGAAAGGAGTCATTGGTCGTTTAGTCGATCCCGAAGATATGCCATTCACAGTGGATGGTGTGATCCCTGACCTACTGATTAACCCACACGCGATTCCATCCCGCATGACAGTTGCCCACATTCTAGAGATGATTGGTGGCAAGGTCGGTGCTATGGAGGGCCGTCTCATCGACGGAACTGCATTCAGTGGTGAGAAGGAAGACAGTCTTCGAGAAGGCCTCCTCCGTCACGGATTTGCGCATACGGGTCGTGAATCGATGGTTAATGGTGAGACGGGCGAGGAATTTGATTCCCAAATTTTCGTTGGTGTCATTTACTACCAGAAATTGCATCACATGGTTAGTGGTAAGATTCACGCACGAAGTCGTGGACGAGTGCAAATCCTTACCCGACAACCAACCGAGGGCCGTGCTCGACAGGGTGGTCTTCGATTCGGAGAAATGGAACGAGATTGCCTCATCGCACACGGTGCTTCGATGGTTATCAAGGATCGATTACTGGATGAATCGGACGGTTGGGAACTCTTCGTTTGTGCAGAGAGCGGTCATATTGCATTCTGGGATTGGCGTAAACGATGTTACGTGAGTCCGATTCACGGGGATAAGGCGGAAGTCTTCCCCGTATCTACATCATATGCATTCAAGTTACTACTGGATGAGATGAAATCACTTGGTGTGGCTATGAGACTTGAACTGGAGGACCGAAGATGAACCGAGATGTTGCAACCATTCCGAAGCGTATCGCTTCCATCAAATTCAGCCTGATGGATCCAACTGAAATCCGCAAGATGTCGGCTGTCGAAGTCAAGACTGCAGACACTTACAAGGATGATGGGCACGCATACAGACAAGGTTTGATGGACAACCGCATGGGTGTCATTGAACCAGGTGTTCGCTGCGAAACATGTGGTAACAAGCATGATGTTTGCCCGAGTCACTTTGGTCACATTCAACTTGAGCTGCCCGTAATACACATCGGATTCACAGCCCTGCTGAAAACTGCACTCAAGGCGACCTGCAACACCTGCAGTCGAATTCTCCTCCACGAGAAAGAAGGAACCCATCCAATCGACTCTGAGAAGTCAGAGCAAGATTTCTACCGCCATCGTGTCTATGATGTCATTCAGAAGCACGGTGTGGGTTCAACTGAATTCAAGAAAGTCATCAAGGAGATTGTCAAGGAATGTTCCAGTTTGAAACGCCAGGTGTGCATGCACTGTCAGTCTGAGCAAGGGAAGATCCAACTCGACAAACCGACAACCTTCAAGGAGAAGAAGGCAGACAAGGGTGAGCACAAATTGAATGCTCGAGACATCCGCGAATGGCTCGAGAGAATCCCCGATGAGGATTTGATTTTCATTGGTATGGATTTCGCTTCAAGCCGTCCGGAATGGACCATTATGCGTGTTCTACCCGTGCCACCCATCACTGTTCGACCATCGATTACATTGGATAGCGGTGACCGGAGTGAGGATGACCTTACTCACAAATTAGTCGACGTATTGCGAATCAATCAGCGCCTACGTGAAAACCGTGATGCTGGCGCCCCCCAACTAATCGTTGAGGATTTGTGGGAACTGTTGCAGTATCATATCACTACATATTTCGACAACCAAACCGCTGGTATTCCACCTGCACGCCATCGATCTGGACGACCATTGAAGACACTCACACAGAGACTCAAAGGCAAGGAAGGTCGATTCCGCAGCAACCTTTCAGGTAAGCGAGTCAATTTCTGTGCTCGAACAGTCATCAGTCCAGATCCAAATCTCGGAATCAATGCTGTTGGCGTACCAACACAATCAGCCAAAGAGTTGACCGTTCCAATCCGGGTGACGGGTCGCAATCGCGAACAGTTGCGCCAGATGATTCTGCGTGGACCAGACATTCACCCCGGTGTCAATTACATTGTGCGAGGGGATACACACCGTGTCCGAATTACAGATCGAACGAAGTTCATGTGGTCCGGTTTCCGATGCCACAATCCAGAATGTCATTCGGGTGACGAAGAGAGAGGTGAACCATACCCCGGTCTTCGCTCAGATCTCAATGAGGTTCTTCCAGCACCAAACTTCCTACCAGGTATGGTGATCCAGGAAGAAATCAATCGTGTTGATGGCGATACACAGACAAAGTGGATTCCTTCTCTTGAACCCACCCTAGCAAACCTTCGTGGAGAGGACACAAATGGGAAACCCCTCGAATTCGGAGACCCGCGCGCGATTATCCATCAGCGCTGGGTCTTTGAGCGAGAGAACCCCGGCGAATCATTCCCGGTTGAACTTGAAGTCCACTGCCCTCATTGTGGTAGCCCTGAGATTTCTGAGGACGCCCGCAGCAAGGTCGAAGATCGCCTAGCGACCATCGATCTTGATGGAAATCCAAAACCCGGTATGATTGTCGAGCGTCACTTGATTGATGGGGACGTTGCAATTTTCAACCGACAACCATCTCTGCACAGAATGTCGATGATGGTTCATGAAGTTCGTGTGATGGAGGGTAAGACATTCCGATTCAATCTTGCAGTTTGTACACCTTACAACGCAGATTTTGATGGTGACGAGATGAACCTACACGTGATTCAATCCGAAGAGGCAAGAGCAGAGGCAAAAATCCTCATGCGTGTTCAAGAACACATTATCACACCACGTTATGGTGGTTCTGTAATTGGTGGAATCCATGATCACATTTCGGGTGCTTACCTGCTAAGCCACGACAACCCATTCATCCCCAAGGCAATTGCACTTGATATCCTTGGACAGATTGGTTATTCTGGAGAACTCCCTAAAGAGAGTGTCATAGACGGTGTCGCCGGATTCTATGGCCTTGAATTGTTCAGCTTGATTGTTCCCGGAGGATTCAACCTTCGGTATACAAGCCGTAGTCAAGACGACGTAGTCGTCGAATCGGGCAACATTCTCAGTGGTACTCTTGACAAGCGTGCAATTGGTGCAGAAGACGGCCGTCTTCTCGATGCAGTTGTCCAAACACATGGCACAACAGTTGGGGCAAAATTCCTCAATGACATGACCAAACTTACCATTGGTGCCTGCACTGCTATGGGCTTTACGACAGGAATTGATGATGAAGATTTACCGACAGCCGCACGCGAACTGATTACTTTGCGTAACGCCGAGGCAAGCCAAGCAGTCGACGATGAACTGGAGAAGTTCGGCACTGATGGCCGCAAGTATGAGACTCGACCAGGTCGTACCCCCTCGGAAACACTTGAGGAAAATATCCTGGGAATTCTAGATCAATGTAAGGCAGAGACGGGTACTGTTGCCAAGGAGCATCTTGCAGACAACAACCCGGCGGTAATGATGGCCGTTTCGGGTGCCCGTGGTTCCATGGACAACCTAGCCATGATGGCCGGTTCAATCGGTCAACCCAAGGTTCGTGGAAAGCGTCTCGAACGTGGTTACAATGATCGTGTTCTTGCTCATTTCCGCCGCGGTGTAAAGGGTGCGAAGGAGAAAGGTTTCGTTGCCTCTTCCTTCAAGCGTGGCCTTGAACCCACTGAGTTCTTCATGCTCTCTGTGTCCGGTCGAGAATCCCTTGTTGATACAGCCGTTCGAACCAGCAAGTCTGGTTACATGCAACGTCGCCTCATCAATGCAATGGACGACCTCAAGGTCTGGAAAGACGGTCAACATTCGGTTCGCAATACTGCACACCGAATCATTCAGTTCCAGTACGGAGAAGATGGCGTTGACCCCTGTCGGTCGCTCAAAGGAGAACCAATCAACGTCGACCAGATTCTGGATGATGTAATCGGAGGTGGTAACTGATGGTAGTCAAGTCAGCAACAAAGAAGAAACTCATGGATATGGGTGTTCAAGAGGAATTCTCACACAAACTCGCCGACGATCGTAAGTGGGATGACGTGAAAATACTGACACCTGGCGAAATTGCACAAATTTGTGGTCTCGCATCCGATGAGGCAACAGCAATCCACAATACTCTGATTGCATTTGGTAAATCTGGTGGTCCCGATTCAAACAAGGCGACTACGACTGTTGTGCGCCGCAAGAAACTCGTTCGCCGTGGCAAAAAAACAGACCTCGCACTCCAGCAATACGATGTGGAAACAAAGATTGCAACGATTAGCCGAGATATCAATGCCGAAGATCCAATTTATCAAGCCCTAGAAAAGGCTGCGGACAAGGAAAATATCCAACTCACAGAACGTCTTTTTGAGGATTTATCTGAGGGTATTCGCTCTAGAGGTAAGGCCAAATTGACACCTACTCAAGCAAAGAAAATTGTTACTGAAGCTGGCGAACAGTTCACACGAGCGTGTGTTGATCCGTTTGAGGCGGTCGGAATCGTGACGGCTCAATCGATTGGAGAACCTGGTACCCAAATGACCATGCGAACATTCCACTATGCGGGTGTGGCAACAGTGAACGTGACACAAGGTCTTCCTCGAATCATCGAGATTGTTGATGCAAGAAAGGTACCAAATACCCCAACGATGAACATCTACGTTGAGGAATTAAATGCGAAGGGCAAACCACTCGCAGCCAACGAAGTTGAAGTGCAGAAATTGGCCGCATCTCTTGAAACGACCACAACCCAAGATATCTCCGATATTGATGTTGAAGTCGCGCAGCGACACATCACTCTGAAACTTAAGAATTCACACCTCAAATTGAAGAACATGAGTGGTGCTGAAGTCAGAGACAAATTGTCTCGCGCTCTACGATTGTTCATCGCAGTCGAGGATGGTTCTGATGCGAAACCCAAGTCTCTCAAGATTATACCCGGTGTTGCAAAAGAAGATGACTTGAAGGATATCTCCGATAATCCCCCGACATATACCGAACTTCTGCAACTTGAGGAGAAAATCAAATCTCTGCGTCTCAAAGGTGTGAAGGGTATTGATCGTGCCCAAGTTCAGAAGACAAAAGATGGGGAATTTTACATCTCGACCATTGGTTCAAATTTGTCCAAGGTATCCGATTTTGCCGGTGTAGATCGAAGTCGAACATACACCAATAATATCATGGAAATTCACGATTATCTTGGCATCGAAGCAGCCCGTCAAGCAATTATCAATGAACTGATTCTTACCTTGGAAGGTGCACGCCTAGACGTTGATGTCCGTCACCTGCTGATGGTCGCTGATGTAATGACCAGTGAAGGTGAAGTCAGGGCCATCGGACGCCACGGTGTGTCTGGAACAAAACACAGTATCCTTGCCCGTGCTGCCTTCGAAGTCACAGTCAACCATTTGCTACAGGCTGGGATCATCGGAGAGCGAGACAACCTCACTGGTGTTGCTGAGAACATCATCGTCGGTCAGCCAATCGCACTTGGAACTGGAAGTGTAGAATTGTTCTACATCCCTGAAAATGATTGATATTCACCCATGAGAAGCAATAGTGGAGAATGGAGGAAATAGAATGGAACTAAGTCGAGAACTGAAAACTGCAATTAGCACTGGAGATTTGACCTTCGGACAAAATCAGGCATCTGATGCCTGTGCTGAAGGGAAGGCAAAGCTGGTCATTTTCGCCGTAAATTGTCCACAAGAATACATTGATGGCCTTCGCGCTAGACATCCGGATGTCCCAATGCACCGAACTGACTTGGTCAATCGTGAATTGGGAGCTGCGTGTGCGAAACCATTCCCAATCAGCACAATTTGTGTGTGTGGTGAAGGCGGCAGTGAATTACTAAGCCTTCAACCGAATATCGATTGAGGCCACCAAAGTAACTTCTTGTTCGAATTTTGAACGGAGCGTTGAAGGCAGGTACGGTCGCCGTAGGCGACCATGGAGACCTTGATTCGGGATTTATTGAATCAACTCGGTGCTTCATTGGATCCACCACCTCCTCACACACCGTGCCCAGGTATCTCTTTACTCGGGATTCTAAGCAATCCACCAGCAACTCGAAGCGGTCCAAAATTGTCGATTGGGACCCATGTGTGGCATGCGCATGATGGCTGGGCGCCACTGGACAATCTTGAGATTGAGCGATGGTTGGTGGATGCTCCGTCGGGATCACATTGGATTCTTTCAGAACGGCCCCTTCGATTAGAGCAAAAACCACAACGGAACAACGTCGAATATGATGTATGGAGCCCCATTCACTTCGCCCAATGGTTAGGCGATGCTGTACTCAATGGGGATTTGAATGCCAGTGTCCCCCAAACGATGCCTCCATCTGTTGTGGAAGTTGAAGATGTCGAAAGGGCGACGCTATCAATCAAGCAAACAGGCCCATCTGCCCTTCGCCCCCAAATTGAATTGGAATCTGTATTGGAACGGCTGACCCTGTCTCACGCTGAACCACGACCCGTTCTTCTCAGTGCTAGAATTTGGGTTGTGACTGGAATATTACGTGGACCTGGTGAATCTGCCGATCGGCGTGGGTGGGAATTACTTGAAGATCCATTCACAGGAGAAATCGATCACATTGGGAAAATCGAAACTCTGGATTTCATACCCAAATTGGAGAGGATCGAACCGAAATCGTGGGTTGATGAATCTGAAATCGCCCCCAAATTGGCAAGCTTGTGTGAGGAACGTCGCCACTATACTGTTACTGAATCATCGGGGATTTCCCAAGTTCAGGGCAGTGTGTTACATTGGTGGAAATTGGATCCATCCAGTGCTGAAATGACTCCGCATCTGGCCCTTCTACCTGCTTGGCAACTCCGAATCCCTGAAAGAGGAACTGCACTTGTTCACGGTTTGACTGGTCAACTAATCCCAATGCCGTAATCAGGTTAGGACTTCATCGAGCCGATCTTGTTCGACCGCTTGACGAATTTCCATTGCAATTCGGCGCCCACTACTCATCGATTTACGCCACGTTGCGTTCCCATATGGGTGCCCAACATTGACATGCACATTTGTCCCGCCGCCTAAACGCGGTGCAACGTCATAGATGTAGTAGTCCATATCCTTATCAATACATGTCTGCAAACAGAATGGACCAATGATACCTGGGTCATAATGCTCCTTACTAGCCGTAATGAATTTCTCTCCGAGTTCAAACGCTTTTTCTAGCAAACTCTCTCGAATCGTAGCGGTATTGTGGCCCACAACCGTCATTTCTGGAATTTGTTGATGAGCAGGCATTGACATCTGTTGTGGTGCAGGGAGTCGAACATGCCCATCGAGTGAGGATTCAAAACGCCAATCCACACCCAACAATTCTAGTTTAGGCATATCTTCAGCAAGTGGGCTGTAGAAGAAGTTTAGATTGAATACTGGTCCAATCACATAGCGCTCGATTCGAGCACCATCTAGGCTGGATTGATCAATGACTCCTTCTTTGAGCAAAACCGCTGCTTTTTGCGAATATTCTTCAAATGATGAACATGTAAAAAATCCTCGTTCTAGTTTTTTCTGAGCATGATGTAATTTGACAATGACCAAGCAGTCAATTTCCTCTGGATTTTCAATCGCTTCTGGATATGGTAATCCCGCCTGTTCCAAAATCCAGTAGTAGTCCTGTTCTTCAGTACGTTCCTCCATGCGCAACATGTTTCTGCTACCAAACAAAGGAACACGGAAATCAGTCTCTATTCTTTCGATTGGGCTATATGATGTGAATGAACGATTTGGAATATACACTACATTTCTGTTCCGCATTTGCTCCTGGAAATCAGGTGCCATGACATCATTGAATGAATTGAGTACAATTGCCTTATCGACCATACCTCGAACGACACGACCCGACGAATTCCTCTTGGTTCTGAAATAATCAGAGTATGTTTTTTCTCGACCTTTTTGGCAATATGCAACGGTTGGAAACCCTTCCTCTATCGCACCATCGCAGATATCCAAGGCGCTATGACTTGCCGTCATTCCAATTCGTAATTTGAGACGATCATAATCCTCAAGAATCGACTGAATGTCATCAGAACCAATCATTGGATTAACCACCGCTCCGCTGCAGGGCCATTAATTCGTCCGTGGACAAGGTTTCACCAGACATGAGTTTTGACATCAAATCTTGCACCTCAACTCTAGCAGTTCGAGACCCAGTATCGATTCCAGCGTCTCTGTTGTCTCTGGCTCGGATGATATCATGGATTGAATGGAGACATCTTAGACTCACGATATATGTTTGATGAGCCCGATCTGCTTCACGTTTTGCCCGACGAACTTGGGCTTGACTAGCATCAGCCTGCTCACGTAACTTATCGACTTCTTCACTCAGCCTCAACATCAAATCATGAGCATCCTGTGCAGTTTTCGCGGAACCCTCTACAATCTGGTGAGATGCTTCCTGCGCGTCAATGGCTTCACGAAGTTTTTCACGAGCATCTTTAAGTTCAACATTGGAGTCTTCTTTCTCAGTCAAATCCCGCAATTTCCTCTTCATTGCTTTCATTTTGAGCATGGCCTTTTTCTCGTTGTTTCCTGTGTGCTTACTAAGTTCAAACTCACGCTCTAACGTCTCGATACCACGCCGCAATGAAGCAGGTGTGTCCTCCTTATCACGACGCCCACGGCGGTCGTTTCGACCGCCCCTTTGTTCGCGTTCAGGACTCAATTCTCTCAACTTGTCTTTGGCAGTACGCACCGCTTGATTTTTTTCTGCACGGTCAGATTTTGCTTCACGAACAGCACCATTAGCTTCATCCCGAATCCCTTTTTGATGTTGAACCTCTGAAATCAATTCACGAACTTCACTGTTGAATGTGTTTCGAGTCCCGATATGCTCTCTCATTTTTCCATTCAAACCATCACGTACATCACGGTTTTCAGTCGCCTTTCGATCAGCAACTCCTCGTAGTTCCTTTAACCGAGGCAAGACATCTTCCATTTGAGATCACCATTTGGCCTGACATCGTCAGGCTTCAGACATCAACGCCAAATGGCGATGCCATATAATCGCTGCTCTCTGCACCTCGCCCCCTATGGGGGCGTAGACTATTTTCTGGCGCGAATGGAGAGAACGATTAAACCCCGCCCGTTGAACCCGCAATCCGATTCCCATGTTCATCGATGGAATGCCCGGAATGGACCGCGTACTTGCAACTGATGTCAATCCCCCTTACCTGACCCTTGTCACGGGCCCTCCAGGTTCGATGAAATCGTCATTTTGTCTCTCATTGGTTTCCAACCATTTGCGACAATCCGGTGGGTTTGGATTGTACTGTACTGTTGAAGAGACCACAGGCAGTCTACTCCGTTCTTCACACTCACTTGGACTCACCCTTCCACAAAACCTCCAAATTACCGATTTCACCGAATTGAGGAATGAAAACGAAGAGATGGATTACCTCAAATTCACCCAAAAAATGATTGAACATTTCAAGCGTGAGAGAGGAAGCGCATTTTCGGTTTTCGTGCTTGATTCCCTGGGTGCAATTTACAGTTTAACCAGTGTCGATGAAGAAATGCGGAAGAGAATGTTCCGTTTCTTTGAATTTTGCCGCAGTCAAAACCTCCATACTTTCGTCATCACTGAACGGCAAGCGGGTGAACATGCTGAATTGGAAGGGAACGAAGGATTCCTTGCAGATTCAATTCTAAATCTAGGACTAGACCGACGTAATGGACAAATGGTTCGGACCTTGCAAGTAGAGAAAATGCGCCATGTGAGACATTCGATGGAGAAACAGGCCATGGAAGTAACCAGTTCTGGTGTCTCACTGCTCGGCCCACTTTTCGATTAGGCCAAATCAATAATTCGTTGAGCTGCAGATTCAAGTATATTCCTTAGCATTCCAACATTGACATCCAACCCTGCATGGATGAGTAACAAACGATCTTCATCTACCCGATGTGATATCATCAGCGCCTCGCTCGTACGAACCAGCATTCTTGCAGGGGTATCTTCGACAAGGAAATCAAGATCGGTCCACATTGCAACGGCTGAATCCACATCATGGGTCTTTGGGGCAAAATCGATTGGCAAGGCATCCGGGCCAATCAGAGCAACCCAATCAACACCCTCGTGGGCGAGCACATCCAGCATGAGTCGTGTTCGCATTGCCTAACGGCAACACTAGACAGGGCATCATTGTGACGCTACATCTACAAGCAAAGGTCCAAGCATCAACCAACCATCATACCCTCGGTAGAAACCAGAGATACACCCTCTTGGCCGTAATCCACGCCGATGGTACATCGTGATTGCAGGGACATTGTCTTGCCGAACTTCCAGTTGAACCGAGCGAATTCCGCATCCTTTAGCAGCCAAGGCGAAATGACGCCAACCTTCGGCCCCAATCCCATTTCCCTGCAAATTTTCATCAACAGAAAATGCCAGCACCCTTGCACAATTATCCGACAAACGCATGGCCCACAATATCCCAAAATCCATGTTCCCATCTGAAAGTACCCACCTTCCAAAATCCCCGTCTAGGGGGAGTTCTCTAAGGCGTTCGATTCGATAAGATTCACCTGTGGTTTGTACAATCAATCGGCGAATATTTTCCAATCGTTCAGTATCCCACCCCTTCAGAGAATTTGTCGGGATCCAACTGAGTCCCGACACCAAATCACCCACGACGCTTTTCCCGTTCCTCTGGATTTAGAGTTCGCCGCCGACCTCTGGCCGCTCCTGCCTGCCGCTTGCGTTTTTTTTCAGGTTCAGGTGCGGGTTTGGAGACCGAATCGACATCCTCTGGCCCTCCGAGCGATTCGAGGAGATTTCCGCCACTGTTCAATAATGCGCTGAAATCTTCCAGAGACAATGATTGGCCACTGCTTGCACGTGCCTTGACATCATCTAAACGGGGTCCGATTTTACGGCTGCCCTTTTTACTTCCTTTCTTCCGCACCCGGGTATAGGCTTCCAAGCGTCCAATCTCATCACGCATCTTCTTGAGTTCAATGCGATGTGTTTTCATTGTCTCGAGCATCTCAGCAATCCGATCATTCAGCTTACGAATTTCCTTCGGGTTTGCCTTCACCTTTGGAATTTCTTCGGGTGAATCTGTTGTCTCTAATTTTCTCTCATCATTCAACTTATCCAGTTGCTGTAAAATTTCCTTTTGATTCCGCAACAACTCGATGTATTTCTGATGCAATGAATTTCCGATTGACTTTCTAGAATACATTGCTTGCAGTTCAAAGAAGAATGAGAATAATTTTGCTTCATGATCACGATTTGGCATTTTGGACAAATCGTGGAAAGGTATTGTTGCAAGTCTACGGTGAGTCTCAACCATTCTCTGCGCAATAATCTCTAGTGGCGGGGGGACGTTTTCATTAATTGCATTCCGTTCTAATTTCACATTATTGGCTTGGTCTCGAATTTTTCGGAATTGGTTGAGGAGCGTACTTCTTTCTTTACTAAATCCCCGAGAAGATTCTTGAATTACACGCAGTGACTGGACCAGGGTAATTTCCGCTTCTCGCTCTTGTTTTACCCGCACCTGGTCCTTTTCAGTTGCCGCAATAGCCGCTTTGAGTGATGCCCTCCTATCTTCTATTTCCGAATCAGAAAGTGAATCCAAATCGTCGAACAATCCTCCCTTTGATTTTGAACGACGGCGCTTACCCTTGTCACCGCTCATTCTTCCTCACCGCCTACTGGTTTTGTGACAACTGGGGGTTCTGCATTTCTCCTAAGGACGGTGGACTTCCCTCCCCCCTCAACAAGTGAAGCAGCAGTAAGCAGATTTTCGAACCCATTTTCAATCCTATTTTCCCAGAACGAAATTGCAGTCTCTGATTGTTTAATCAGGGAACGCGCTCGTTCAAGTTGGCGAATTGAATTACGAAGTTCTGCGCGTTTTTCTGTGAATTCAGCATGAATCGGCTCATTTTTTTCTACGATTGTTATCATTTCTTGATGCAATTTGTCTGCTAGGTTGAACAACTTTTGCATTTTTCTGCTCGACTCGACATATTCCGCCATCTCTGGGTTGTCCTTGCGACGTTGATCCAACCATGCTGCATTCTTCTGCAAGAGGGCTTTCCTCTCTGCAATCAATCGGCGTTCATCTGTAAGTGAAAGAGCGTGCTTTTCGATTTTATCCTCTATATCTTCAAGCGATTCTTCAAGTTTTTCTTTCGCCCACTTCGGGTCGAGATTTTTCAACCCCCCACTTTCCTCCAATTTGGTTCGCAATACACGTGTTTGTTGTAGCAATACGCGTGCTTCATTTTGAGCTTCATTCCGGCGACCTTTCAATTCGGCAACACGATTCAACCCTGAATCTCGAGCCAATCTCAATTTTTCTACTTCCGGAGCCAAAATGTCTGCATTTTCTGACATATGTGCTTCGATATCGGGCAAAGCAACGGCTAAAATTTTGCGCCGCTCAAGAATCGTTGAAGCGAAATCCCCCGGTTTGAGGGCGATTAGGTCTGTAAAATCCATGCAGAACGAGTCGCGGAACCATAGGTTCCGCATAAAGGTTCAGCGATTCACCTGCACAATCAAGGCAAGGGTCTTGAACCGCAAGTGGCCAAGCGCATGCATGACCATAGGTCATGGGCGTGGCGTTTGGGTAGTTTCCCTGTTGCTGATATCCACCTGTATGCCATTTGCATCCGCAACTGGAAGCGGTTTGCTTTTGTCGGGGGACAGTTTCAGTATCGCCGGAGATCAAGAGGTCGGTGTTGGCGATATCAACATCAGTATCGATGTGATGGCTCATGATGTGAATTCCAATGGATTCATTGAGATGATTTTCACTGCGGGTGACAACACTCCCTTGGCATCAGATAATCGCAGTATTTCATTAACGGCCGGCCAATCTTCAAGCGAAACTTTCGACATTTCTTCTGTTCCAATTGGGACACACACGCTGACAATAGAACTGTCAGGGGATGTCGGGGTCAGCTTCGAAAACAATGTCACTCTTATCCAAGTATTCGTGCAAAAGTTATCCCCTGCGAATGCTTCTATAGATTCTTCAGAGTCATGGGTCATCGTCCCCGTCGATTCTAACACAGGTGAAGCGAGTGGTAATTCGACCTTGCGAGATGGCGACAATGCATGGGTTCTCGCTAGTGTGAGCAATTCTGGTGATGTCACATGGCAAGGGAATGCCTTAATTTCTGATCAAAACTCCTCATTTTCCAACAACCCCGTCAGCATCGCAGGGCAAACAACCAGTGGACTGAATTTCACAATCGGGCCGTTGTTTGAGGGGGCTACGCAACTTTCCATTGATTTGTTAGAAAACCAAACCTCAATCGATTCCGATACAATTTCCATTTCCATTGGCCCTCCACCATTGCCCCGGCCAATGCTTACGTTGGTTCCGGAATCCATGAATCCAGGTCTCGGGGAATCAATCAATTGGACAATTGCAGTCGAAAATACCGGTGAATCGATGTACAACGGTTCGATATACTGTAGCTTTCCATCTGGAGTGGATATACTGAATCAATCAATATCTATCCATCCTCAACTCAATCAAACATGGATTACGAGTTTAGATGTGCGCCCCGGCGATCTCATTTGCTCGCTAACGAGTCCAAATCGGATTCATTTTGATTCAGTAACTTCGACATCACACACCTACGACATGTCGGCCGGACATCTGATGCGAGCAGGCAGCGATGGACTAACTGTGACCGGTGGCCCATTCCATGTAGGCGATCCTGCCCCACTCGCCATCCTTATCCACAATGGCGGCGATTACTCAGGAACTGCAACTCTCGAAGTCCGTGAGGGTGATTCTGATGGCAATAATATGGCATCTTGGTCTTCTTTGGAAACTAGAAACCTTGAGGTCGGAAGCAGTCTTGAACTAGGCTCACAATACATTGCAAATTCATCCGGTTCTAGGCTAATCGAATGGCGTATTGTTAGCCAGGATAGTTTGGTTGCCAGTGACTTGTCCGGCACCACCAACCTCAATATACAGCCATCTCAGTCATTAGATACGAGCATTTCATCAATTGATTGGACATTGCAAGATGGGCTTTCAATCGAATTGAAAACGATGCTTTCCGCAGGCGAGAGTAGACTTGTGCTGCTGGAGGTTGGCACTTCTGGTGCATCCGGTGATTCAACCCAAATCTCAACTACGATTCTTCTTTCACCGGGCCAGAGAACGCTCAGTTTCAACTTGGGTCACCCAACCTCCTCTTCCGACGCTTGGGTCGAGTTAACCCCTATCTCTTGGATATCTTCAACAATGGCTGAAGATCAAATAAATCTGGTCCATCCTAATCCAGTCACTTCTGTGATGATTGATTCTGTGAGCCCAGCATCCCCAGTCTCTGGTGAACCTGCAACAATTTCATATTCACTGATGAACCAAGGGAACGCTGAAACATTGGCAGGCAACCTCATGCTCATCGATTTGAAACGAGACGGACAAGTATTGTGGCCACAGGCAGGTGTCCACGCAGTAAGTGCCGTTGGCCCAGGTGAGAATTATACAGGAACAATCACCTTGGATGAATGGCCAGAAGGTTCCGTCGTCGATCTCAGTTTGATTTGGCACTCAACACATTCGGATGCGACAGGAACGGCATCTTTCCTCTCGCAGATTGATGAATCTGCAGAAGCAGAATCAGCGATTGATTGGATGTCAATTGTATATGGCACACTTGCAGGATTGTTAATTGGTCTCGTCACTCGTACGGCCATGAGAGCTAGGGCTGGGATGCCATTGCTTTCACGAAGAGAGAGGGGGGAGCGCACCCCGAAACCCAAGAAAACACCAGAAAAAACTGTATCTGAAAAGGTCGAAGTCGCCTGTCCAGCTTGCGATCAAAGACTCAGAGTACCCACTACATACAGTGGTTCTGCACGATGTCCAGCCTGCTCCCAAACATTCCCCGTTCAAGCCACTGAGGAAGAAACATCCGAACCCACTGAAGTTGAGATCGAAATTGAAGAAGAGAAGGCATCGATTCGTCAAGAGGTTGAATCCATCCCCACTCCAGTCAGTGCAACAGAAGAAAAGACCTCCACTTCAAGTGATGATGTCATTCGCTGTCCTGATTGTGAACAGAAACTAAAGGTCCCATATGATCGACGACCGGTTAGAGCACGTTGTCCGGCATGCAAGTGTGAATTCAAAGCCCTACAGAGATGATGATTTTGGGCGAACCGATTAAGGAATTTGAGGAGATGTATCTCAAAAAGTTGTACGAATTTTTCGTCGAGGATCCACAAAAACCTATCAGAAATAGTCGAATTGCAGAGGAAATGGGTGTCAGTCAAGCATCGAGTAGTGAGATGATTCAGCGTTTGGCAGCAAAAGGGATCTTGTATCATATTCCATATCGCGGTTCAACATTGACAGAAGAAGGTCTCGCTGCCGCCGCTAGAATCAAGCGTAGAGAATGCTTGATGGAAGTATTCTTGATTCGTATGATTGATTACAAGGGTGATGTGAAAGCCGCAGCTTGTCGCCTTGAGCATGCTCTTACAGATGATTTGGAATCGGCTATTGATCGCTTGCTGGGATATCCTGAAATGACTCCTGGTGGGGAAACCATTCCAACCATTTCCCGGCAAATTGAACCGTTCCAGAATTCGATGTTACTCCCACTTCATGCATTGCCAGATGACCAATCTGGTGAGGTTGAGATGATGGTGTTAGAGGGTACCGATGTCCGAACGATGAGTGGTCTCGGTGTTTCCGTCGGCTCAGTGATTAAATCAAAGGGTGACGAATTCTCAATCAATGGCGAGACAATGGTAATTGCTCCGGAAATATCCAGTCGAATACTGATTCGAACGCTTTGATGTTTTGCTGGCGTAACGGCCTTATGCGCGCGAGGGCACGGGTTCATCATGGCGGCGGAGAAAATCTCTACAGAGGATGCTCTCGATTTGCTCTCGCCCTCAGAAGATGCTCTTTCTACCGAGGAAGCAATTTCTGCAACTCAGACCCCTTCTGAACAGGGTCCTACACTGCACGATATTGAATCTGTTGAGAGAAGAATGGAGCGGCTCAGAGGCCGAGAACACCACTTGCTCCGCCTCGATCGTTTGTTCTTGTCAAGCGGAATCCATCTTTCACTAACATTGCCAATTTTCGCACTAGCATTACAGTTGGTCGGACGCCGTTATGCAGAAGGTTCACCTGATTGGTGGATTTCAAGTGTCGAATCCGGATTTCCGGATGCAACATTGAGTCTTGTATCCGGCCTTCTTGCGACAATCGTCCTCCTCGCATGGATGGCCTCACTTTCCGTCGTTCGGGCATTACACAATACATCCCGAAAGGTCTTTCTCGCTGAAGGAAAGTCATTCATGTTGCGTGGACGACCCTTTGAGAGTTTACATGGATATGAAGCCATCAATGATGTAACCAAGATGGCAGTAACCCGAGTTTCCGCTGTCCTCACAATTGTCATCTTCTCAGCAGTCGCGCAATTGGCTGCAACATTAGAAGGCGGTCTTACTGAAGCAGGTGGGGTGCTAGTTGGATTGGCCATTGGAGGTACGTTTGCAGCGATTGGATTGGATTTATTGCGTGGCGGTTCACATCATAACACCGTCGAAAGATGGGGCTTATTGGATGTATACGAACCACCCCTTCACCCTTCGTGCCCCGATCGTGTGTTTACCGAAATCCTCACCACATGGATGGATCCAGTTCTCCGTGCCCGATTTGATGCACATTTCCAATCTCTACGAGATGGTTTACAACCTGGAAAAGATATCCATTCGGCCATTGAACATTTGTTGCATATGCGATATCTGGAAGCCATGGGTGAACTCACCAACAGGCAGGTTCGCCAATCCATGGAATTCTACTTCAGGCTTGACAGACTCCCTGAGTTGTTTGAAAATGATTGGTTTGATGAAGAAACATGGGCAAACTTGTTCTTGCACATTCGCGGAAAATGTTCACCATTTTTCCGTTTGATTTCTCGCTTGCAACACGATTTGTCAGACGATTTAGAATCTCTGCGATCGGACTCACTTCACTTTGATGTCGATATGCAAAATGTTGTCAGTGGCTCAGGCCATCTTTTCGCTTATCTGCACAATAGTGGCGAAGAAAGTAGAAAGATTGTGATTAAAATTCAGACTCCAGATTTCCAGCCCCATGAGAGTTCCTTCACCCTCACCCTTGAATCAAGCACTGCATTGACGGGAATTGATTCCCATCTCCCAACACGTTCTAACACGACTGATGATGTACATGATGTTCTTGCAAGAATGATGGATCATGGTGAAGTGATTTGGCAGACTCTACTTCCCCAGCATGATGGGGAATCAACCGTTACCGTCAGACTTGAGGACACTGAAGGAAATCTACTAGGTGGCAAGGTTCTCGCCATTCAGGTTAGGCCCAAATTGCAAGAACGAATCCGCCTACGCGGTGGTATGGCTGCTGTTGGGGCTGGAATCTTTGCTGCTATGTACCGTATCATCCCATGGGTCGCCTCACTGGCTGCGTTGTAGGGAATTCACACTTTTGACCCAATCGTTCGATTCAAATGGGGTAGGGGGGTCGGCAGTCCATGACGGAATCAGAGGAGGCTGACAGCACTGATGCTGACCTCCGTGACCAGTTGAAGTCAATGGAGGCCAAACTCCGTCGACTGCGCGACATCCGTCAACAGCACAACGAAGCGGCAAAGCGAAGTGCCGATTCACGAAATTCCATTCAGAATGAATACAAAAAACTCCGCGATGAAATCAATCTGAAATTGGATGAAAACAAGGAGATCCGAAACAAAGCAAAGGCACATCAAGCAAGACGTGACGCCATCCAGCAACAAATCAAGGAATTGATTGGTCAAGCTAAAAATTCTCGTGGAGACAAGAAAAAGAAATCCCCCGTCCTTGAATTGAGTGAAATCCAATCCCAGATTGACAAACTTGAAACCATGCTTGAAACAGATGGTTCCGTAACACTTGACAAGGAAAACAAAGTTCTCAAATTAATCAAAAAACACTCTAATCGGAAGAAGGAATTGGAACCTCTTGTCGAAGAGGCCCTGCGCATTAAAATCGATCTTGATAACATCGAAGGCAGTATCCAAGAACTGAAGGTTGAGGCTGATTCTGAACATCTTGCTATGGTTGGTTTCCACGAAGAGGCCGATAAGTTATGGGAGACAATCAAACCCCTTTTCGAAGAACGAGATTTCAAGAAAGCAGAAGGGGATCGATTGCATGAAGCATTCCTTGAATGCCGGAAGCAAGCCGATGAAGTTCACACAGAAGTCGTTGCCATGTTAGAACAGGTCAACCAAATCCGCGATAAACTCAAGCAGGAACGACTCGAGGCCAAGTCTTGGATTGATGACCACAATGAATCTGTTCGTAAGGCCCTAAAAACACCTGAAAAAGATGAGAAACTTGCGGACTCATTGACGCAAGCCTTACTTGCAGGGTCATCAATTAGTCTGGGTGGTAGTGAAACTGGTTCCAATGCAAATAACCGCACAGATGGGCGCTCATCCCGTAAATCCAACATGCGCCGTAGCAGCGCTTCAAGAGGAAATAGAGGGCGTTCGAAAACTCGCGATCAGTGATTGGACCCGCATTTTGTCCGGGCACATCCTCAAATAGACCGAATACTACCCCTGCGTCATGGCGCATTCATCTAGTCCGCACCGGTCATATGATCGATCATGGGGAGAGATTGAGCAAATGCTCGAAATTGCTGAAGAACGCGTATATGAGTGGCAAGATTGGTTTGAAACATGCCGTAAAGAAGGCGACCGAGAAGGAATGAAAGAAGCCGCACGGAATTACAAAGCACTACAGGGCGTTGTCAAATGCTTGAAATGGGTTCTGGGTGAAGAAGGAATTCCCAACCCGCTTGAGTGATTACGAGCCACGAGGGGCAAATTCAACATCCAGCGACTCTATTTCTAAACCATCCATGGGCCGACCTACCATCATCGCACTAGCCTCAGCGATTTTTTCGGCATCGTCAAAGTGATGCGTGGCCATGACAATGGCTTCTGCGGTTGTGACTGGGTTTTCTGATTTGAAAATTCCAGAACCCACGAATACACCATCCATCCCATGATGCATGAGTAGGGCCGCATCTGCAGGCGTAGCAATTCCTCCTGCTGAGAATGTAACAACGGGCAACCGGCCCATTTCGCGAACTTCACTGAGAACCTCTAGGACACTAGCATGAACGTCATTGAGGGTGCCAAACGGTGTATCGACAACATTCAACATGTGTTCTGAAGCAGTTTCTAGGCGACGGAAACCATCACTGATGGTAGAAGCAATCGTTTCAAATTCTTGTGTTGTCGAACGGTGGATTAAATCGATTTCAGCAGCTACAAGACGCGCATGCTGAACGGCTGCGACAACATTCCCAGTACCAGCCTCACCTTTTGTCCGAATCATTGCTGCCCCTTCGACGATGCGTCGGGCGGCTTCACCGAGGTTTGTACATCCACAAACAAATGGAATGGTAAAATCGTTTTTCGCGATGTGATAAAACGGATCTGCTGGCGTCAAAACCTCTGATTCATCAACCATATCAACGCCCAATGCTTCGAGCACTCTTGCTTCTTCATCATGTCCAATGCGTGCTTTTGCCATCACAGGAATGCTCGTTGTCTCGATGATTCCATTGATGAGATCGGGGTGGCTCATTCTAGCGACTCCTCCGTCGGCTCGGATATCTGCAGGAACACGTTCGAGTGCCATCACACTTGTCGCCCCAGCATCTTCGGCGATGTGTGCCTGTTCTGGTGTAACGACATCCATAATGACGCCACCTTCCTGCATTTTTGCAAAGCCTCGCTTGAGCAACTCTGTGCCCTTACGCATTTGGGTTAGGTCAATGGCCATACCAATCGGCCACTCGACCGTTCTCGCACATTAGAACCTTCGTCAGCGCCCTAGTCGTCGGCCAGGATGGGTGAATCGCCTTCAGCAATCTCAGCATCGACACATTCAGTTTCGTTCTTCTCAATCCAATTCTCTTGATCATCAGGAACATCAGTATCGGCAAAAATTGCTTCAACGGGGCATTCGGCGATGCAGGCACCGCAATCGATGCATTCATCGGGATCGATGACGAGATATGTTGGTAGTTCACGAAAGGCCTCTACAGGGCAAACTGCGACACAATCCTGGTACTTGTGGTTCACACATGCTGATGTAACGACGTGGGTCATGTATTGGTCTGGTTCGCATTTACAATATGAATCCTTGTAATTAGGCCAGCCTAAAAAAAACGTTTCAGGCATCAAACTCTACAGGCAACCCCTCAACTTCGGCTTTGAGGGCGGCAGCGGACAACATTTCCCTTGCATTCTGGATTGAATCCTGTCCTGGATAGACTTCCAGTTTGATTCTACCTTTTACCTGTTCTTCAGAACCACTTGATAATTCTATAGAGCCACACACTAGCGAAGATATACTCAATCTAATGTGGAGGACATTTCCATCATCAATGCGTTTCCCCAAATCAGGGGATAGTGACAATTCTGTGAGTAAATCAGGACCCAAGTGGCATATGCTTTGCTTTGCAGCCTTTTTTTGTTTGATTTGAGCCCGGAACAGTGTCATCCTTGCACCATGATAGGATTTCACCTTCTCTCTTGTGATCTCGGCCCCCCCTCCCGTGAGCCATTGAAGAGCAGCCTCAATCCCTTCGATTGAACCGACACCACTGGAGGTGGCATTCCATGCAACATTGTGTACTGCCACGGTCCATGCGTAGTGTGTCCGGCCTATGACCCCTACGGGGTCCAAGCATGGCGTTCAAATACTCGGGGCAGGTCGGCGGCTCGCTAGTGGGGTAGCCCCCGCGACAATCAGGAGATGAAAATCATGGCCACTAAGGGTGCAGCATCACGAGCGGCAGCTCGCAAGCAGAAAGATAAATGGAAGGCAAAAAGATGGTACACCATCAGAGCACCCCGACAACCTTGGCACTTCAAGGTCATCGGCGAAACCCTTGGCGAAGAAGACGAACTCCTGATTGGGCGCATGTATGAGATCACGCAGCAAGAAGTCGATGGCGACTTCAGCAAATTGCACGTCAAACTCAAATTCCGCGTCACTGAAATCATTGGTCAGGATGCGATTACACAATTTGTGGGCCACGAAGTCCTCAAGGATCACGTTCGCCGACAAGTTCGCCGATATCGTGGCAAAGTCGACGATGTTATCGATGCAATTACCGAAGACGGTTACTATGTACGAATCAAACCCTTCTTGATTACACAAGGCAGAGTTAAGTCCAGCCAAAAGAAAGGCATTCGCGATGCATGTCGGGCAGTCGTCCTCCAGATAGCCGCTCGGAATACCTGGCTTGATTTGCAGAAGCAAATCCTATCTGGTGAACTTGAACAAGCACTTGAGAAAGCAGCTCGAAAGATTGCATCAGTCAAGATTATCATGATTCGAAAAAGCCAACTTGTTCAAGATGGAGTGATTGTCGAAGATGGCCCCACACTTGATGAAATCCGTGAAAATGAATCCCGGGTAGCCGCCGCCAAGCAGGCAGCAATCTCGGCAGCAATGGAAGATGAGGAGTCGGATGACGACACCCCAGACGTTCTTGCAGCAGCAGAGGCTTCTGCTGATGACGATGACGAATCAGTGGAAGAAGAAGCAGACGCCGAAGAAACAGATGTCGAAGAAAAGGCTGACGAAGAAGAGGTTGTTGAAGAAGCCGAAGAGACCGAGGATGCACCGGATTACGCATCAATGAAAGTTGCCGAACTCAAAGAACATCTCAAGGCGGCTGGAAAACCAGTCTCTGGTAAGAAGGACGAGTTAATCGCCCGCTTGATGGAGTAGGTGAGGCCAATGGCCCGCCTCACAGTGCTGTGTGGCACAGGCATGACTGAATTGGCCACGTCGACAGATGGGGCTGAAGTTGAGACATTCCGTTCAGAAACTCCGTGGGGCGAAGTTCCTTGCACATTGGTTCGCACCAATGGTCACGAAATTCTATTCATCTACCGGCATCACAGTCCTGATGGAAAGGTCAACCCTCCGCACAGCATTGAGCACCGTGCCAATGTCCATGCTGCAACTTCGTTTCAATCGACAGCAGTCATCAGCGTATGGTGCGTGGGGACCATGGATTCTGATTTCCCTCCTGGTGTAGTCGGTGTTGCTGATGACATGCTCGACATTTCGGGCACCGTTTGGACATTCCATGATTCCTCAGCAGTCCATGTCGATCGTACCGAAATGTTCGATCGGGAATTATCTATTATCGCAGCGAATGAACTGAAGTCCCAAGATGGTGCTGGGGTCAACGCCTACAAGCAAGTTGTCGGGCAAGCCAGCGGCCCTCAATTCGAAAGTCGAGCAGATGTGGAAGCATATCACCGTCTCGGAGCAACTTGTGTGAACATGACCATTGGTGGCGAGGCACGTTGTATGTCCGAAAAAGAAGCCAGTCATGTTGGCCTTCTTCTCTCAAGCAATTGGGCTGCTGGAAAAGATCCGGCTGACAAACTCGCCCCTGTGGATCATCATAGTGTGGAAGACCTCGCCTCGTCAATGCGAACACGAGTATGGAAGGCAATTCTAGCAATTGCTGATGCACAGTAGGTTCATCGTCCTCGGTCTTAGACCGAACCACATGACGAGACCAGTCGATGTCAATGAATGGGGCGAAGTAGACATTTCAGAGGAACCTGATGGTTCATGGACGACAATGATGGGTCGTGTAGCACGCTTCCATCTCAAGCATGATTTTGCCAATCCTGAAAACAATGGTCATGACATGGGTTATCGCCTCGCCTTGGTCATTGAAGAGTTAGGAGAATTGTCTGCTGCCATTACCAAAGGAAAGCCCAAGGAAGAAGCGGCTGAAGAATTGGCGGATGTATTTATTCTGACGCTTGGAAATGCATTGGCCATGGAAGTGGATTTAGAAGCTGAGTTCCACAAGAAGTTGGATCGAATCATGCAACGTCCTGCCAAGCGAGGTGGCATGGGGATACGTGTGACCGAGTATACTGACAATTGACTAGGATTATAGGGTAAGAATTTGAATTTAGATGTGGTAATATGTTTGAAGATCTCACACGTGTCCGCCTTGTCGTCAACATCAAAACGCTCTATGTATCAATTCTAGCAGTAGGCTCGATGATTATTTGTCGAGAGTATGGAATCCAGGGGAGTTTTCCCCTTACACTGATTTCAACAGCGATTATTTTTCCGATTGTGTTCTCGATAGGTGGTGCTTACAAACGGCGCGAAGCCGCATTAGCCCACTACGGTTCAATCAAGGCACATGGCCGAGCCATCTACTATGCTGTTCGCGATTGGTTGCCTGAGGCCGATGAGACCAGTCTTTCCAATACCCGGGATAAACTTGGAAAACTCATGATTGGAATGCGGGATTTATTCACCCAGCCAGAAGAGGAAATGAGGAATCACGAAGAAGCTGTTTACACTGCCTTTTCCGAACTTTCCTTGCTCATAAGAGTAGAACTTCGTGACAAGGGCCTGCCAGGTGGCGAGTGTTCCCGCCTCTATGCTTACATGTCAAAGATGATGGTTGCGTTTGAAAATACCAAGCACATTTTCCAATACCGGACGCCTCGCTCTCTGCGGGCGTACAGTGACTTCTTCATCCTCGCATTGCCCATAATGTATGGCCCATATTTCGTTGCCTCAAGTACAGGTTACTCGATGTATTTGGAATACGTCATGCCCTTGCTATTCGCCTTTATTCTGGTTGGCCTTGACAATATTCAGGAGCACCTTGAGAATCCATTTGATCAGATTGGGGTGGATGACGTGGCCATCAATGCAGAGAAGTTCGTACATAGCCTTGAACACTGATTATCGCAAGGATTTCTCCGTACTCAGTCAAGGATGCCTTGATTTTCACCTAGAGATAGATTTCCCGGTGGCAATGCCGAGAGCACGTCGTCCTGAAGCAAGCCGGTTGCCCTAGCAATTTTCGTGGCCACTTGTTCCTTCTTCTGCGTACCAGGGCTGAGCCTAATCCAGCGCTGACACACCTCGCTGATGACATCATGTGTGCCAACCATAGGCAATGGAACCCCATTTATCGCCACCATGCCAAGGGTGAGTTCCATGCTGAGATCCTTGTACCAATTTCGATTTCCTCGGACCACAAAGGCTCCTCTCCCAAGAGATTCTCCAGATTCAGTGGTTTTGCTAACCTGACCTTGTTTGGCATGGAACGCGGTAGCCGCTGCACCTCCGCTACTCCATGCACGCGACCAACAAACCGCCATTTGAGCGGCTCCTGTAAGTGCGTCAACGGGGTGCTCCGAAATCTCAAGAGATTGTGTTAGGCGCAAAGACGGAACGCCTTCTGGAAGCAATGGATTTGGATTTGGATCAGCCTCAAATCCTTCTTTGAGTTTGAGCGTACAAGAGGGGGCGCCATGCAAGTCAGCATGGAAATACAGGTCGGCGGGTGAAAGGTGTTTCTTGACGAGTTGGTCGTTGCCTTTCGCATCACGTCCACCGACGAGTAGTTGTCCACTAGACAGCATCGTCCAGCGATTTCTCTCAAACCAGAATTTCTTTGTTCGTTTTTTCGATGAGACGCGTCCTGCAGCCTCATCTTTGGCACGTTGCTTGTCGACTTTTTTCTGCTTTTTCTGAGTATCTGCAAGAGCGACCTTCGCACCTTCTGCTCGTTGCTTGTCTTTGCGTCCCTTGGCAAAATATCGTTGTGCATTCTGATGCACGGTCTGGTCAAGATGCAATTCCACTGTCAGAGCCGGTTCTCCATTTTCATCGGGTAATTTTGCTCGAATGGTTCGTGATTCTGGGTCCGCGGATTCAATCCATTCGATTTTCTTGATTGCTGAGCGGGTTTCATCCCATCCGTTTTCATCAATGGATTTGGTCATTTGAGTAAGCAGAGATTCAACGTGTGCCCAATTTTCTTGAATCAATTTTCCAATATCTTGCTGTTTCGCACCCTTTGCTGTTAATTTGTCAACGGCTGCTGCCTGTTGCCCTTCACGGCGTGCCAATTTTTCTTCTGCAGAATCAGCCTGTCCGGGTGCTGTTACTTCAGCGAGTTTTTCGGCTTCTCTGCGTGCAAGCGCACTAGAATCATAACCACCTTTCCATGCATCGATGGCATGGGAAAGAGATTCAAATTCAATCGTTAAAGCATCTCCTGACAGTTGAATTGGCCCTACCTCTCGACAATGCTCTTCCATTTGCGCATCGAATTCCAATGGATTGGTGGATTTTTCAAACAATTCATCGACCACACCAATGGCGCCCGAATTACCAATCTGTCCAACCATTTTCTGGAACACCTCGTAGAGTTTATCGACATCTTCAATTTCCGATGCGTTTTGATTGGGATCTAATCCTGCTAAAGTGCAAAGATTGTGGGCGTAAGCGCTACCAAGGCTCATTTTTCCAGCCAACGTATGCACCAAATCGCGATCTGATTCCTGGAGAACTGTTTGCAATTGTGATTCATTCCAAGAACGTGGATCCATCGGTTCAGGTGGTGCAACATACACCTCGCCCTTCTTGATGGTGCGAGTCTCATATGTCACGTGCGTCAGTGGTTGGATGATGATTCCATCTTGATCAAGCAGAATGACATTGCCATTTCGGAACATTTCGATGATTAAATCTCTACGTCCATCCTTGGTATCGAATTCTAAAACAAGGATGCGATCAAATCCCAATTGCGAGGCACCAGTAAGCCGGGCATTAGAGAGATGCTTGCGGAGTAGCATTGCAAATTGTGGGGGGTGAGTTGGCATTGGGCGATCTCGTTGGCTGAAGTAAACCCGCTGACCACGAACAATAACCAAATCACATTTTGGGACTTCTTTTGGATTGAGGCGTAGTACGACTTGTTCGTAATGAGGCTGGTACATTTTCCGGCAACGTGCACCCGCGAGGGCATTGATGTCTAGAGCCATCCGCGCGATATCGAACGACGACATCTGGTCACGCATGGTTCGCCCTCATACCAAGGCGAACTCTGCCTCTTCTTGAGCCAATCGCTTATGACATACGGCGTGCAGCGCAACTTCGTGCGTCAAGCGGAATCCCCCGGAAGCGGGCTCGCCGAGGTCAACCGGCCTGAGCGCACCCCGTCACCGGGTAGCGATGTAGGGGGGGAGATTGACGAAGCACTTGCTATGTTTTGGTATCGCAATATTTTGAGAACAGGTACAGACATACCTGAGGTCGACCCCGATTGGGGGATACATGTCAATGCAGATGCTTTGGTCGAATGGTCTGCTGGTATTGCCACCGCCATGGAGGGAGATGGGGTTGCCAATGCACCAACTCTATCTCTCGACCTTGCGTTTATCTTTGGTTTTGATCACTGCTTTTTCCACCACTGTGTCGATGCCCAAGTCAGCCTGCACATGATGCGTTTGCATGCATCCGGGCAACCCATGCCAGATTTACGTTCTCACCATCGTGAATGTTGTGAGCGGCTACACGATTCACGACAGGGGCCACAATGGTGGTTTGCAATTGAAGAAACACTCGCAAATGCGCATGTTGCGAGAGACCCAACCCGCTTAGGGGGGTTGCGAGAAGCTTTCTTGCGGTATGGAATTCTTCCACAACCTTTGGACAGTTCTAGGGGGCCATGGGCCCTTTGGGAGCAAGCCGCCATGGATGAGCGTGCTTTCAAAGCACTAAGCCACATGGTTTGGCTTCAACACTTGACAGGGGAAGTTGATCCGTTGGGCATTCTACCTGAAGTCGAGCAGGAAATCGAAGAAGGGGGCTTTGATGCTGCTTTCAATCGAGTCATTGACCTCATCATAGAAGCATGCAAACCCCAGCAAACAGGTGAAGATGGAGGGCACGAACATGACTGGGTCACAGATTTACATGGTGTTACACGATTGCACGCATTTGGAGGATTCTCAGAAGGTTTGTTTCGAAGGTTGGATGTCCCCATTTGGTTCCATGGTGGAAATGGACCGGACCTGATTCGCCGCTACGATGCACAACGTGGCGATTGGCCATATGGTACAATTGAACGATTGTACGAGCACTTTAGGACAGATGAAGTTTCAGCGGAATGGAACGACCCATTCGCCAGTGATGATGATGATTTTGAACTTTCACCGTAGGTGACGTTCAAGGGTTGGTTTGCTTTGGGCAGCAATATGAGCGGTGAAGATCCCTTTTCAGATGAGGAACCGCTCCTCCCGCCAATTTTCGCATGGACATGGCCTGGTTCAACCCTAACGTGGGCAATTTGGGGCTTCGGAATCCTGAGCGTAGGATATGGATTTGTTGCGAGTCTGTCAATGATGGATGTAGATGGGTTCTGCTTCGTCTTTTTCGGTCTGGTCGTCATGGGTTTTTGCTCTCCGAATCCATTTGCAGTCATGATGAAGACTTGTGTCCCTGGGGATTCTGATGAATGGACAGTACATCCATTGCCACCAATGCACTCTTCACAATGGCATCTTGATCGGTCCGAATGGAATGAGAAATACAAGGAGTGGCTGCCCGACCCTTTGGCACGTTTCGAAGCGGATGGCCCTGAAATTCGTTGCGAGAAAGATGGTGATAAATGGGCCGTCTACTATGGTGGCCAAGAATTGTTTTGCGAATCATGTGAGGGGGGAAATCCCGTGGCCGGAAACGAATGTAAAGAGTGTGGAGGAGGAGATTTAATTCGATTCGACAATGAAGCTGATGCTTCTGCCCGAATAAAAAAACTGATTGCACGGCATGAGGGTGATGATGCTCAAACATTGATTTTCACAGAACATCCACGAAATCACAGATATCGAAAATTGTACAATGCCAAACCACCGCTACTCACTGCTAAATTTCTGTACCATGCAGCTTCAGTGATGTTTCTAGCAGGAATGTTCCTTGGCGTGCCAAGTGAACATCGGGGGGATTTAGCACCATATGCGACTGGCCTGCTTTTGTTCGGTGCAATTGGGACCATCATTTCACAATGGTACAACAAAGGCGTTGTTGAGGCATGGGACACAGTCACTTCCATTATCAAATTCTTGGATGAGGGGCATGCAGAGCTGGTAGGGCAGGTTAGACCGCACACTCTTTTACCATTGGACATTGTTCATGTTGATGGTTATCGTGACCCCAATTGGACGTTTGACGATTTGGTCGCATGGTCATGGAATTATCGTGTTTATGAATGCAGAGAAGAGAGATACTATGATGAACAAACAAAGTCGTGGAAAACGAAAACGGTTTGCAATTGGCGTCATGTGAGAGGTAGGAGTGATCGGCGAGATTTCTTGCTACATGATGGGACTGGAGGCGTCATTGTCGACATCAAATCATTCGAAAATTCAGACATAGGGGGCCCAATTTGGACTAGGGAGCGACCCGGTAAAACAGGAGGGGGGGACGTCTACAACGACGGTGATATTCGGAAACATGAGTGGAGCTTGTGGGCCTTGCGCTTGGGAGATCCAGTTTATCTGATGGGGCGGATTCGTTCCAGACCCTTTGAAGAGATTCCAAAAGGAATGGTTGCAAACAACTCATCTCGTGTCCACCACACACTGATGGCCGTCGGTGAAGATGCTGTGCGACGTCGAGCAAAACTTCGTAAAGGAACTGAATTTTCTGTATTGAAACCCAAAACTTCGGCTTTGAGTCGATTGGGAGTATTATTGATGATCGCAATGACGGGCTTTGTCATGATGGCGATGGGTGCTTGACCGCTACTCTTCCAAGGATTCTTTCATTTCCTTTAGACGTGCTTTGGCCTCTAGCAGTTCAATCTCTGCCTCGATCGCTTTGACCTCATCTTGAGTTTCCTCAGCTTTGATATCGGCTTCGGATTTGGCGGATTCGACAAAGGCGCCCAATTCTGCTTCTCGACGGAACATGCTGCTTACTTCTTCTTCACTGAGTTCGTCAAAGTAATCTGCTTTGTTGAAACCCATCATTTTAGCGACTAGGACTGCAGGGAACATCCGAATGTATGTGTTGTAATTCTTTGCGGATTGATTGTATTCCTCAACTTCACTGGCCATTTTTGAAATGGCATAAATGCCCTGTTGCAAACCTTCAACCAGAACATGGTAGGAGGTCAGTTGTGGATTGTCTTCTGCAAATGCGAGTGCCTTAGGCATGATTGAATCCATCATTCCAGATGCTTGTGCCATCCCACTACGATTCCCTGATTTACTCGATTCGGCGAAAAGTTTCCGTGCTTCAACAATCATTTCATAGACATTGCTTTCCAATCCAACTTGGACCAAGTCGGTATCTTCGACAAGTGCGATTTTTTGAGATTTAACGGCGATTTGCGCCTCAAGGTTTTGCCACTGATTCTTGGTCTCTTCTTCAAGATCAACCATACGGTTGTATGTACCGTAAATCCAAAAGAAAATCATGAAGAGAACGGTCACACCAGCGGCGCTCAGAAACAATAGCGTAGGGTCCATGCCGCAGCCGATGAGGATGCGATTATTAGCATCACTGGCAATCAAACGGATTCCCATGCGTCAATATCGCCAATGACATCAGCCTCGTGTGCGTATTGATTGCTAGGGACTTCGATCAAACTACCATTGGGCAAAGCATCGACAATTCCATGCGAATCCGTGCCTGTATGCAGTGTGTCAGAAGCCGCAACACAAATGGCAATCTTGGCATCTATTTTTTCTAGGTTGGCAGGCAGATCATAACGACGGTTGGCCTGAACACTTCGCTTGAGGCGTAGCAGATGTGCTTGCGTCAAGGTTCGCTTGTATCGAATGTATTGGCCGGGTTCTTTCAATCGCCATTTGAGGTAAGGTAAGCCGATTCGAATGAGGGGCGAATAGCACCACCAAGGTGCAGCCATCAGAGGAACCATCCATGTTGGAAATCTAAATTGCGAATTGGGTGCGATTAGGAATGCTGAATTGCCTCTGAGATGACCTTCCATCATGCCATGCAAAATGACGGTTGCACCCAATGATGAACCAAACCACATTACATCCGAATCAAGGTTTAACTCAGACACAACCTTACTCAAATCTTCAGCATGTCGCAGCATCTTGAAATCGTTCACGCGCAATTTTTTCGGCACGATAGCTGAACGCTTTTCTCTCGTTTCGATGTAGTGAATCGTTCGCTTTCCAGCCCACGAAGCAAGAAGTGGAGCCCATCCATCCATGACGCTCGTCCAACCGGGAATGAATACGACAGGAGGGCTTGTGTTGTCTTGCTTGGGTGTAAACGAATAGACGCGCAATTGGTAGCCATCGGACGCGTCAATATGACGCGCCTCAATGTGGCAATCGGGATTGCCTAGTAATGCTGCGACTTCAGCGGGAGTCAAATCAGTTGCACTCCCATGAAATTGCCACAAACTGCGCGTGCTTGAATCTTCACCTATATTCGACCTTCTTTGCGCAAAGCGTCGACATGACTCATCGTTTGATCAATCTTCAACAATGGATGGGCATCAGGCGTGTCAGCATACGCCGCATGACTCAAATCCTCGATTTCTCGTAATCCACTCTGCCATGCAGAGAATACAGCTTCGTGTCGTTTTTCCCTATGATTGATGTAATGTGTCAGCAGTTTGTTTGGATTGGTCACGACGGGGCCATGCCCAGGGAATAGTAGGTTAGCATCTAAATCTCGAAGTCGATACAACCCCTCGATGTATGTGGTCATGTCTCCCTCTCCACTAGGCACAAGGATGGTGCCGACCTGAACGACGTTATCAGCAGAAATGATGCCGGCTTCAGAGACCAAGCAGATTTGCCCGGGGCAATGCCCAGGTGTCTCGATGACCGACCATTGGACGCCATCGACAGCGATTGTATCTCCTTCTTTCATTCTAAGCGTTGATGCATCGGTAGAAATGGATGCGAGCGTCTCTTCTGTCGCCCAAATTGGGGCCTGATAAATTGCGGAAATTGCTGTTAAATCACCCACGTGATCAGCGTGCCTGTGGGTGAATATTGTCGCTTTGATGGTGGAACCATCAGAGAGGATTTGCTCAACTTTTTCTCTTAGTTGTATAAGTCCCTCATCACACTTTGCTGCTGGATCGATAATGATGCGTTCACCACCCGGCACCCCAAGGATGTAGCAATTGGTATGCGTCGCAGGTGGTAATGTAGCGGTTGGCAATGGCAGACATTCCACTCCGGGCGCAAACTCAATTCGAGTGTTTTGATTTGGCGGGGATATAGTCATCCTCTCAATGGAAGCATCAATCGTGTCTTCTGAAATTTCCCTCAATATCATGACGAGAGGAGGTGGCAGGCGAATTTGATTGGCATACCACTCTTTGAGTAATTGCTCTGGTGTCGCCCACCGATATGCATCAAATTCTCCCTTTTCACCATCAATCAGATTCGGCTCAACATCACATTCCATGGTGAAGAAATGATTGCGGAATCGAAGTGGTGCAAGAGGCGGTGTCGTGCGTTCACTGATGACGAAAAAACCGTCATCATAAGGGTTGATTTCTCCTGTTTCCGCAGCCATACGCCATGCAGCCTTATCATTCAATATTCGTATCCGCAATTCATCATCCACGATTTCCAATCCGCCCGAACCCGGTGTGATACCAACTTCTTCAACCATTTCTCGAAATAGGGCCACTAGAGCGGCGCGTTCGTCCTCATCCCTATGGGGAAACCATTCGGGATGGGCATCGAGTGCTGCTTGATCAACACGGCTCACACCCCCTCCTGGGAATGCCCAGTAATCTGGGAATGCTGGGACGCTAGAAACACGATGGCAGACCAGGATTTCTTCTCCGCGTCTGAGCATGACAGAGGCAGAGGGGCGAGGGGGGCGAGGTTCTGCGCGTGTAACCTCCATTGGACCTGCGAAGGTCCGACGGACTTGAAGCCTGTTGCCTCTTCGCACATCCATGGAGCCGTGGGAAATCGAACCTCTGAGCGAGGAAGAAGCGGCAGCCTACGAAGCACGAAGTGAACGAATGCGCCGAATTGGAAAGATGACTTTAGCCATCATGATGACCACAATGATGGTTACATGGGTTGCAAAAAATTTCTTCATCGCACTCCTGTAGGTTCATCAATCACCGCCTCTTGCATGTGTGTATGCGTATTGGCCATCGATCTGCAGAGGGTGTTGAATATACCCATGAAATCCCGTCTTTCGGCCTCGGTGTCTTTCTGATGTCGGAAGAGGGGGAATGCAAATCTGCCTGTCTCTCAGCACTGGAGGCGGGTTACACACACATCGATACCGCCCGCGCATACAGCAATGAGCATGAAGTGGGCGAGGCTCTCAAGGAATCTGGAGTCGATAGAGAGGAAGTCTTCATCACAACCAAACTTCGCAGGATGCACGCAATTGGTTTTGACGAAGTGATCGAACATTGTCAAAAATCACTCGAATTGTTGAATACCGAATACATCGATTTGTATCTAGTCCATGCTCCGCCAGAAGAAATCGAACATCGCGCCCCTGTGTGGAAAGGAATGGAGCATTGTCTTGAGCAGGGCTGGGTCAAAGCCATTGGAGTCTCAAATTATGGTGCACATCATTTGGATGCAATGCAAGAATACGCAACCTATCTACCATCCGTCAACCAAATCGAAATCAATCCGTGGCTTCAGCGCCCTGAATTACGGGCCGCAACAGAAGCAATCGGTGCAAAGGTCATGGCCTACTCACCATTGGCACGTGGACACAAATTGAAGGAACCCGAACTGATTGATGTTGCCAGCCGATTGGGCTGCACTCCGGCTCAAGTCGCCATCAAGTTCTGTCATGACCTCGGTTGTATCACAATCCCGAAATCAAGTCGCTCGGATCGAATCACAGAAAATCTCGCATCACTTGAAATCGACATTTCCAGTGAAATGGCAGCCATAATGGGCATGGAATGCGGGTACATTTCCGGATGGGATCCCACTTCAGAGCCCTGATTATCGAGAATCCTCAGCGAGGAAATCACTCACCAAATGCGCGTTCTGCTCGCGTAATTCAGCCAATTCGGTTAGCCATGCTGCTGCCTTTTCAATCGTCATCGTCTTCAGTTCACCACTGAGGATGTCACCGGCCACATACCCTCTGCGAATTTCTTCAAGAGCCGCATCATCTTCTTCGAAAAAGAAGCGGAGATATTGGAATGCAACATCGATGTCGGGGTTGCCTCCGAGTCTTCGATGTTCTTCAACAGTGGATTGCCCACCTGAGAAAGATCTCTTGAATTTCTTTTCCATTTTCTTGAGGTCCTCGTTGAGGAAAATCGTCGTTTCTGGCATTGAGGATGACATCTTGCCACCTGTCATACCCACAGCAAATCGGTGATATGTGCTACTCGGTTGTAGCAAACCGGGCCCCCCCATACTTCGCTCTAATGTCAACAGGGCCATACGAATGAGGTATCTGTCCTTCGAAGTCGCTGCGGGTAAATCGACAATGCCATGATTGGCATCGGCCATGATGTCACCATAGCCGAGTCCCTTGAGTGAATCGACGATACGGGCAAACACCGCCTTGGTGGTCGTCTTGTCCTGGGCCACAATAGCCTGATTTTCATCCATTACCGATACGGTAATTCGCAGGCCACCGTTCTTGCGGTCATTGACATTGAACCAGTTGGTTTTGCCCGCCAACCCCCGACACAAACGCAGGTGAGGGTCTTGATCAACCCCAACAGGGACCACGATTGGGCGCAACCCTCCATATTCCTCAAGTTGCGGGTGAAGGATGTCACCAGCTTGAACCAAGGGGGCCTGCACGTGAGCAAGATTGGTATCGCCTTGGAATCCATAAATGGCTTCGAATTCAGAGAGATTTGTGCGCTTACCCAGGGTGAATCCCATTCTCTGTACGATAGGGCGTGTGCTTTGGAAGTAGATGTTGGTCTTGGCTGGGTCCAAACCCATGGCGACATAATTGGCGACATATTCTTCCAACGCAACCTTACGGCATTCGGCCAAACTGTAGCCACGGGTCGCATTGGCTTCTAGGTCTGCAACGGCAATGGTCACATCTGCGCCCTGCTCTTGGAACCAACGAACTTGGTCGATGACCATCTTGTGACCCAAGTGCATCTGTCCACTGGGCATCAATCCAGTCATGACTCCAAAGGGTTCGCCTCGACTGTGCGCTTGGAGGATGTTGCCCAAATCACGATGTGCGAAAATGATGTCGCGGCGGTGGTGCATCGAAGGGTTAGGGATTTCAGCGAATGGAACAGTCTCCAATCCGAATTGCTGAATGATGCGGTCATAGTCTGTTGAGACCTCGCTTGACCAAGGGTCGATGTCCACCATCGGCTACGCCGATATCAAAGCGGCTATCAAGGCGTCGGGTCAACTTCGGCCTATGGCCGATGGTTTGACGTGTACTTCGCCCACGCCGGTTCATGGCCCGCATCTGTGTCCTCGGCGGTGGACTTGTGGGGCGATTCGTTGCCTGTGTATTGCATGACCGAAAACACACTGTGCGCGTTATTGATGCAGATCCTCTATCTGGAATGCCCACCGAAATTGAAGTCATTCAAGCCTATGTGGAATTGAAATCCTTGTTGAAAATGGTCGATGGATTCGACGTTGTAGTGAATTGCCTTCCCGGTAGAATTGGCCACACAACCCGCTCCACATTATTGTCTATAGAAGGAATGTCTGTGGCAGATTTAGCATTTACAGCAGAAGATCCTAGGGAGTATGATGAGTTGGCCAAGGAACACGGTTCAAGATTGATTTATGATGTTGGAATCGCCCCTGGTTTATCCAACGCCTTGTTGATGGATGCACAGTGTCGGATGGGAACTCTTTCTTCGGCGAAGATTTGGGTCGGTGGGAATCCACAGAAGCCCGATGAAGAATGGTCCTACATGGCTCCTTTTTCCCCATCCGATGTGATTGAGGAATACACGCGCCCAGCAAGGATTCGCCGCAATGGGCAGAATGTCACAGAAGCAGCATTGTCCGAGCGTCACACTGTCTCAGTGCCCGGTTATGGTCAAATGGAAGCATTCCTCACCGATGGCGTTCGCTCATTACTCGATACGATCGATAGTGAGGAGTTGCTTGAATACACCGTTCGGTGGCCCGGTCACATTGACCGATATTTGTCTGGTGATGATTCAGAAGAAGAATTAATCGAGGCCTGGAAATTTGATTCAAATCGTCCAGAGTTCACATGGCTGGCCATAGAGGTCAATAATGGTGACGAAATGCAACGGTGGAATGTCCTAGATGAGGGGCTGGACGGTTGGTCATCCATGGCGCGAACGACTGGCTTGGTCACTGCCGAGGTTGCAGAGATGCTGGCAGATGGTTCAATCTCCGAATGCGGGGTGATGCCCCCTGAGTGGCTTGGTCAAGAACCTGAATTGCTTCAACGCCTGTTAGGTGCGATGCAAAGAGAAGGGGTTCAGATTCATTCTTCTTCATTAGAATGATACATTTCTTCATCGTGTTTGAGTGTATACTTGATTGCGACTGGAGCTGCTAGTATGGTGAGAACAGCAAGCATCGGTAGAATCCACGATGGTTCAACATCTGGCTGAGGTTCAATCAGCCATGTAAATCGAAGAGGTGAATCTTGGAAGGGCGAACTCCACTCAAACAAATCCGTCGTGTGATGCCCTACGGCCATGAATGGTGTGAAATTATTGAATGAACCATCTTCAATCCGAATTTCGGTTTCTTCACCCTCCCATGTGATTTGAACCAATGCTCCTTCTGCAAGGGTCAGTGTAACATTCGAATCACCTAGGATTCGATATCCTTCCCTCAAGTGATGATTATCCAGGGTCAATTCTTCTAGCACGCCATCATCTACTCTAGCAATACTTGTGATTTGTCCACCGACGATGGACAAGTGAGTATTGCCCGGTACATCCCACCCACCATTGCTTGTGGAGGTTCCTTTCAGAGTGATTGAATTGTTCGCGCGTTCGAATTCGCTAGCCGAGTGAGTTGAAGAAAACCATTCACCCCATGTTGTGAACCAATAATCCTGAGATTCAATCCAAGCGAGCACGTCTCGATCTCTTCGGACGTTGAGATCTTCGATTTGCGCCTCCCAATACAAATTTGCGTACCCATTGGATTCGATACCTTGCTCTATTGCGGAAATCGAAGCCACGTTTTGTTCGAGGCTGCCACCACTTCGTTGAATAGCCCAGTTCAGACTTTGACCGGTAACGGATGGCCCTTGATCTCCGACAACCCGAAAGCCTTCTTCAATCAGTATGGACTGGGTGAGGATGTCGACGTCAGTCATCGGAATCCCAAATGAAAGAGGTTCTACGCCCCATTTCGATGCATTTATTTGAGAAGTAAGGTATTCCTTACATTCTTTGATGACACTATGGTCCTCACCAACATCTACGCCTGGCATTCCATGGCAACCAAACTCATCTCCAAGAGCAAGACGTTCCCCTCCAACCACTTCTTGGGTCAGCCAACCATCGGCTCTCCAAGCCACGGCACTCGGGAGAGAGAGAGACAAAAGCAGCACGCTCAGCATGAAGATGGCGGCTCTCATGAAAACCACCCCGGAGTCCATAATTCTTGACTTTAACCACCAATCAATAGGCAATCATCAAGTGTGGATTTGGATGGCCAGCATACATGGCAGAGGTTAGTGAAGATGTTCTAGCTGAACTGCGGGAGGTGTCCAGAATTCCTAGGGCAGACATTCCTTTGCCGAAATCGCCACTCTATACGGTCTTCTTGTCTGTACTCCCAATTCTGGTGCGCTTTCTGTTCAGAATCCGCTACAGAGGTGTCCACCGTATACCTCGCAAAGGCGCAGTCATTCTTGCCGCCAACCATACATCACATATTGATCCATTTTCAATTATCTGTGGTGTACGTCGAAGAACTCATTATCTTTCAAAAGACGAGCACTTTGAGAAATTCATTACGTCTGTAGTGATGAATACAACGGGACAAATTCGCACGCATAGAGAATCAGGAGCATCCGATGCACTCAGTAGTGCCTCAGATGTTCTTGAAGCGGGACTTGCAATGGGGATCTTTCCTGAAGGGACACGTTCCCGTCGAAAAGAAGCACCATTCTTGGACCGGGTTGGAAAAACAGGTGTGGCTCGGTTGGCCGCCAGTCATCCAGATGTGCCAGTCTATCCTGCAGCCATTATGGGTGCTCGTGATGTTATGGCCCCCAGTGACAAAATCATTCGATTTTGGAAACCTGTCGATGTCACATTTGGTGAAGGGGTGACTTGGAATCAATGGGTCGTCCACCCCGATGGTGGCGCACTGGATGAGGCGAGTATTCGCACCCTCATCGAATCCGAGGCGACTCAACAACGGACGGCAATGGGTGAACTATATCGGCGATTTACAGAGCAAGTACTTGGGACCATGGCCGCCCTAGGCGCACCCTGAAAGGGTGCGGGTATTCTTCAAGAACTACCGAGGTTAGGGACCTTCGTTCCATGCAGACCTATCTCGACCTTCTACGCCGCATCCTTGACGAGGGTGTGGAACGCGGTGACCGGACAGGAACGGGAACCCTCTCGGTTTTCGGACACCAAATGCGCTTCGATTTATCGAAAGGATTTCCAGCGGTGACCACCAAGAAACTGCATTGGCCGAGCATCATTCACGAATTGCTCTGGTTCCTTTCCGGAGATACCAATGTTCGATACTTGCAGGAAAACAAAGTTCGAATTTGGAACGAGTGGGCTGATGAAAATGGTGACCTCGGGCCAGTCTATGGGAAACAATGGCGGAAGTGGGAAGCGAAGGATGGTCGAATAATCGATCAAATATCGCAAGCAATTGACCTCATCAATAACAATCCCTCTAGTCGTCGGATTCTTGTCAGCGCTTGGAATGTAGGAGAACTTGATGATATGGCATTGATGCCCTGTCACGCGTTTTTCCAGTTCTATGTCGCCGATGGTAAATTGTCGTGCCAACTCTATCAACGCAGTGCAGATGTGTTCCTTGGAGTCCCTTTCAATATCGCATCCTATGCCTTACTGACCCACATGATGGCCCAAGTATGCGGTTTGGGTGTGGGTGACTTCATTCACACGATTGGAGATGCTCACCTTTACCTCAATCACTTAGATCAGGCCAAAGAACAAGTCTCACGCGAACCGTTGGATTTACCTGCATTAAAATTGGATTCAAGCATCATGGACATCGATGCATTTACTGGGGGACATATCGAAATCGAAGGATATGAACATCACCCGCATATTGCGGCCCCAATCAGTGTCTGAGGTGTTCTGAATGAAAATGGCCATGATTGTCGCCATGGATGAAGACGGGTGCATCGGCAGCCAAGGCGAACTTCCTTGGAGATTGAAATCGGACATGGCGCGTTTCAAAACACTGACCGAAGCCGACGGATTCAATGCGGTCATCATGGGACGCAAGACCTGGGACTCTCTGCCCAATTCGTTCCAACCTCTGCCCGAGCGCGTCAACATCGTGATGTCCCGAGATACTGATTGGTCGCATCCAGAGGCAGATATGGCCTTGTATCCGGGTCGAGCCATTGAAATCGCGTATGCTGAGGCTTGTGAAGAATGCTGGGTGATTGGTGGCGCACAAATCTATGCAATGTTCCTTGATCAGGTCGAGGAGATTCATGTGACGACTGTTCACACCTCGGGCTCAGGAGATGTCAGATTCCCAGAATGGGGTCGTCGTGGTTGGTCTGAAACCGTCGTTGAGAAATTGGAAGCTGATGAGGACAATGCCCATGCAACGACCTATTCAATTTGGAGCAAAGTGTAGTTGCATGGGTAGCGTTCCGAAGGACGCACTGAAAGCCCTTTGAAATTGTAAA
>Ga0208765_1000085_pt1 | contig 52726 bp, 52 predicted proteins | sample ETNtaG_2_FD_185783 | JGI IMG/M metagenome (GOLD analysis project Ga0208765, IMG submission 185783) | Marine microbial and viral communities from oxygen minimum zone, Eastern Pacific Ocean - ETNP201406SV203 (SPAdes) (version 2) | ecosystem: Environmental > Aquatic > Marine > Oceanic ...
TACTGGCTCACCTTTCAATTATGATCAGGTAACCGTTGAAAAAAGTGCTGATCTTACCGTTCTTGCCAAATGTGCTGGAATTAAGCTCAGTGAGCTCCGGGAATACAATCCAGAATTGCGCCAACATGCAACGCCACCGGACGAATCTTATGATCTGAAAATTCCCGCCGGGACACGGGAAACATTTCTTGCCGCTTTTACCTCTTTAAACGATGAACAGCGGTTTGCTCCTCAATACATGGTTCATGTCGTTCAGCGTGGGAACAACCTCAGCTGGATCGCCAAGAAATATGGTGTCTCAATAAACCAAATTGCGTCATTTAATAAGATAAAAAATTATCACCGCCTCCGCATCGGGCAGAAACTGACCATCCCCGTTCCCGGAGCCTCCTCGGGACCGGTACTGGTAGCTGGTGCACCGCCTAATACTGTAGCCTATGTAGTACGTAAAGGCGATACTCTTGGTCATATTGCCATGAGATACGGTTCATCGGCAAGGCGGATCCGTCAACTGAATGGCCTGAGGTACGGCACCTATATATTGCCGGGCCAGAAACTGAAAGTACCCGTAAGAGAGGGGAATCAGGTGACCAGTGCTAGCAAATATGTTAAAGAGATATATACAGTGAGAACAGGTGATACCCTTAGTCACATAGCTGATCGGTACCGTGTGGGGATGTCCAAGCTTCGCCAGTGGAACAGTATCAAAGACAATGACTTTATTATACCTGGACAGAAGCTTGTGATTTATGTGAAGCAGGGATGAACTAGAGGAGATGCAATGAGCAAAATTGGGAGTAAAACAGTTACCAAAGCAGATATTGTAGATAGGGTCTCCAATGCCACAGGATTGACCAAAGTGGAGACAGAAATAGTTATAAATGGAATCATGAATACCATTACCTCAGCATTGGAAAATAACAGGCGCGTTGAATTGCGCGGATTTGGTACTTTTGGAGTAAAAAAGCGGGATCCCCGCAAAGCGCGCAATCCGGGGACGGGAGAAACGGTCTATCTCCCCGAGCGATATGTCCCGACATTTAAACCGTCCGGTTTGCTGCGGAAAAATGTAAACAAGGTTTTAACGGAGAAATAGTTTATGCCCTGTGGTAAAAAACGGAAAAAGCGAAAGATCTCCACGCACAAGCGTAAGAAGCGTCTTCGCCAGAACAGACACAAGAAAAAGGCCCGTTAGACTAGGGTGCTGATCTGAGCCTGCGGTTAAAATTGAAACTGAGGCTTTTTCTTTCCCTTATATATATAGTGACCCATCAGTGGGCCTACGGGTGGGGCTATACAGCACACAGGCTCATTAATAGGGAAGCTGTTAAACTTCTCAATTCTCCCTTAGGTGAATTCTTCAGCGGCTACATTAATTATATTTCAGAACATGCGGTGGATCCCGATCTGTGGAAGAAGGATAAAGAGAATCATCCCAATGAATATCCTGGCCACTTCATCGATGCTGACCTGTTTGATGACTATCCGTTTAAAAAGATTCCTCGGAAGTGGGAGGATGTTGTTAATAAATACGGGAAAAAAAAGCTGGACAGTTGGGGCACAGCGCCGTGGAGAATTGAAGAATATTATTACCAATTGGTGACACAGTTTCGTGAAGGAGAATGGATTAAAGCGCGCCTCACAGCCACAGCTTTGGGACACTACGTGTCGGATATCCATGTGCCATTTCACACCTGTGAAAACTATAACGGACAACTCACGGGGAATAAGGGTGTTCACAAAAGATGGGAAGCGAATATGGTAGAAGAGTTTTTGCTGGACGCAATGAACACCTCCGGTAGATTAATCGGTTTTGACGACCCTGTTTCCCAGGCGTTTCTAATTGTTGAAGAATCTTTTCCCTATGTTAATACCATCCTTACAGCCGAAACCAAGGCTCGAGAAACAGTTCCTGTCCATTCGAGATCTACTATCTCAGATTGGGAAGTGTCCATGATTGGAAGTGAGTATATTAAGGTTCTTTATGTTGAAACCGGGGTACTGGCGGTCTCTAGGATGGAAATGTCTTCTCTCCGTGTGGCATCTTACTGGCATTCGGCCTGGGTGGCAGCGGGGAAACCGTCACCGCCGGGCCCGTTGAACCGTTAACGAAGATCTCCTATGGATTCACATTTTTCATTGACTGCTGAAGCCGCCGCCGGTCAGCCAGATGTATTTTCAGTTTCCCAGATTACATCAGAGATTAAAACGTTGCTTGATGGGGCGTTTCCGGCTGTATGGGTTGAAGGGGAAATTTCAAACTTCACCCATCATTTCGCTTCTGGGCATATGTACTTCACGCTGAAGGACGAAAAAGCCGAGCTGAGAGCAGCCATGTTCAGGGGATATAATGACCATCTGAAGTTCCCTGTTGAAAACGGCATGATGGTTTTGGCCCACGGGGATATTTCTGTTTATGAGTCGAGAGGTCAGTATCAGCTACTGGTGAGGCGCATGGAACCAGCAGGGGTGGGGACGCTTTATCTTGCCTTCGAAGCGCTGAAAAAAAAGCTGGAAAGTGAGGGCCTTTTTAACGAAAGTCGTAAGCAATTGTTACCTCCTTACCCTTTCAGGATTGGCGTTGTCACCTCTGGTACAGGTGCAGCAATTCAGGATATAAGGAATGTTCTATCGAGACGGGCACCTCATGTGGAACTGATCCTTCGCCCCACACTGGTTCAGGGGGATGGTGCTGCCGAGGATATTATTTTAGCTATTAACGATTTGGAAGAAAGGGGAAATCTTGACCTCCTCATTGTTGGTCGTGGCGGTGGATCGCTGGAAGACCTTTGGGCCTTTAATGAAGAGAAAGTTGTAAGGCGTATTGCAGTCGCCACTGTCCCAATCATTTCTGCTGTTGGTCACGAAACTGATTTCACGCTGTCAGATTTTTCTGCTGACCTCAGAGCTCCCACTCCTTCATCTGCTGCCGAATTGGCCTCTCCAGCATTAGGTGATATTAGGAGTGGCCTGGATGAAGTTGCCTGGAGATTGGGGGAAGGTTTGAAAAATAGAGTCCAGTCCTCGTGGCAGAAGCTTGACGGACTGGTTTCTCGCTACGGTTTTCAGCAACCGAGAGTTCTACTGGAGCGTGAAACTGAGCATTTGAATGAAATGGCAGAGCGTCTCTCTAGGAATGTGCAGATGATCTTGGTAATGAAAAATGCTAACCATGGTGCCATTAGTGGAAAACTTTCTTCTGTAAACCCAACGGCTATTCTCGAAAGGGGTTATGCAATTCCATATTCCCTTCCAGATGGAAGGAATCTAAAGAGTGTTAGAAACGTCAATAAAGGAGATCGGTTTGCTCTTCATCTTTCCGATGGAGAATTGGAAAGTGAAGTGAAGAAAGTCAGTAAAAACAGGAAGTAAACTTGAGAATTGATAAAGAGACCTTAACTTCAGCATTAGTGATAATTTTTTATGACTAGAAAGAAATCTCTCAAGTTCGAAGATTCTATGAAACGTCTCGAGAAGATCGTTGATCAGTTGGAAGGTGACTCTGCATCTCTGGAAAATAGTCTTAAGCTGTTTGAAGAAGGGATGAAGCTGACGGAAGAATGCCGGAAAATGCTTGAAGATGCAGAGGAAAAGATAAAGAATCTGCTTGGTGAGGAAGACTGAATGAAAGTTGCATTCTGGGGGAATACCCAAAAAGAAGTTTTCTGGGAGCTTCTCCCAGAACTGACCTCCTGGCTTCAAGAGAAAGGACAGGAAGTATTCTTTACTACTCACATTCATAAACGTCTTGAGGACAAGTCAAAATTCAATTACAACATCATAGAAGAAGCAAACGATTTCAAGAATGTGGATTTTGTTTTAGCCATGGGTGGTGACGGAACCATCCTGTCGGCTGCCCGGGGTGTTGAGCATCGTGGCACCCCTATTTTTGGTGTCCATCTCGGTGGCCTCGGTTTCTTGGCGGAAGGGACCGTTGAAAATATGTACACACGCCTTGAGTCAATCATCGCCGGGAACTATACCACTTTTCCCAGGATTCTTGTTGAAGCAGTCATAGAAGGAAATACGGACACCACTGTTACGGCACTGAACGATCTTGTGATAGATGCCGGAGAGGGGTTTCGACTTATGAAATGTTCTCTTTTTTCGGAGAAACATTTTATCACATCCTACTCGGCCGACGGTCTCATCGTAGCAACGCCTACCGGTTCTACGGCTTACAATTTGGCAGCGGGTGGTCCAATAGTAACGCCGTGGCTATCCCTTTTCACTGTTACACCTATATGTCCTCATACACTATCATCCCGTCCTATCGTATTGCCTGCTGAAAATGATCTCACCATAACCTTCCCTGAGGAGGAGCCCGGTGCCCGCCTCACTGTGGATGGTCAGCTGGAGTATCCTGTCCCGGCAAATGGTCGAGTGGTGGTCCGAAAGGCGGACTATGAAGTAAATATGATTACCTTTGAAGACAGAGATTATTTTCAGACCTTAAGAACAAAAATGGGGTGGGGCCAACACAACGGTGGTGTCAATTCAGAGTAAGTAAAACGATGGTCCTCCATCAAGTGGTAAAAGGTCCAATTACTTGCTGAGTTAATTATTATACTTTCTCTGAGTGCCCAGGGAATGAAGGATCATTTGTTTCAAAGGATGATGTTGGATATTATCGAAAGAAATGAAAATCAATCAAATCTGGAAAAAATAATCGAGTTTTAGGAATAATGAATTTGATTGCGAATTGTCCCAAACTTTGTCCTCAAAAGAATAGTAACGGTTAATATTCAGATTATATACAGCATAGATTAGGCTTCCCGGTGAATATTCCCATCGAAATACAAAGGTTCCAACCTGATTGTTGATCCGAAAATCTTTATCTTCGTTATATTGATAAGGCAAAACATTTAGCGATTTTTCTTCCACCAGTCGATTGTAATCCACATAATCCATCTCAACCCTAAATGGTTGATAGTAAGCTTCAAAGGTCATTGTAGGAGAAAATGCAATATCTAACCGTAATTCTGTATTTAATTGCTCTCGCTGTGTGTTGGCATAAATTATATTTACGTTGCTTTGATCTTCAATAATTCCAACCCATTGCATGGATCTTGGTTCATTTTCTTTAGAAGAGTTCACTGACAAATTGATTTTATCTGTGGGCCGCAGGGTTAGCTTCAGTCCATAACTAGTTCCTATTCCCCGGACTGATCCTTGATTAATATCGATCCTGGGTCTCACGACAATTTTTTTCCGGCGATCCGTTCGAAACCAAATGTTGAAGGACTGCCAAGCTTCATCTTTAATGATCACCGCACGTGGATCTCGATAAAGATCATCATCTTCAAATACTTCCGGATTATATTCAATTTGCCAACCCAGTCCCCAATAATTTGAAAAATCATTGTCTTGTTCAATTTCGATGTTTTGTCGAGTAATTAATCCATCACCTAAACCACTCAGACTCAGTTTAATTGCTAAAGACTGATTAAGAAAAATACTTTTAGGATAATCCCGTCGAATTGATCCCCGCAAGCCTGCATACCAGTTATTATTTCGTTGCTGATATCCCATATCATTTACATTAAAGTTTTTATCGGTAAAACTACCCCAGGAACTGAGATCCCACCATACGGGATCACGATAGCTGAGAATGAAACGGCCACCATAACCTGCTTTATCAGAAGTAATAGAATTGGCTGCTTGACCTGTAAATGACAACTTGTTTTCCCTTAATTTTAGACTCCAGTCAAAATTCAGAACGCTGGCTTCATATGATTCACCTTGACGGCGCAGGTCTGTTCCCATAATTCCAATGGTCGATAGTTCATTTATCACAGGTTTTTCAACCCGACCCACAAAGTAATTGGTGTAAGGTTCCAGTAAAAAGTTATCTTTCTCAATATTTCCATTAACCTCATACTCACGCGTACCATATTCACGATTTGTGATTGCATCGATTATACCATAGCGCAGCCCTGATGAAGTTTCTCCCAAGATTTTCGCAGCACCAAGAATTGTGGTCTCATTGGGCCTATCTATAATGGTACCTGAATCAGGTGCATAATAATCAGGTCTCCTACCGATCCGCCGAGAGTTAAATAGATTAAGCCTGCTTTTAAAGAAATTTGCTCCCTGAACAAAAAATGGACGCCGCTCATCCAATCGTGTCTCAAAGGCCGACAGGTTGAGCACGGACGGGTCAGCTTGAACTTGACCAAAATCAGGATTAAAAGTCACATTCAGAGTGGTATTGGAATTAAGGTTATAGCGAGTATCTAAACCAATATTCTCAATACTCTCAGTAGCATCTTTCTTGGTTTTTCCTGATAAAAGGTAAGGCACCAGTTCAATATTTCTCGGTTGAGGAATATCCTCAATGCCTTTTAAAACACCAAAATGGGGGACTATGCCCCGAACACCTTTTGCTCTTCCAGGCCAATTAATTTCTTCCTGATTATTATAGTAACCCCTTTGAAAAGTAGCACCCCACTCCTGAATACGTTCCTTTCTGAATTGAAATACATTGAATGGTACCCTGATCTCCGCAGACCACCCTAACTGATGCAAGGCAACCTTACTATCCCAAACTGCATTCCATGTTCCATCAAATCCACCATAACCATCTCCTGAAATAGCAACATCAACTTGAACCTCTGCTGCATTGACCGCGAACCAGTATCCTGTTTTGTCATCATTTCTTGAATCAATTCCAAACCCAACCCAATCCGAGTTAAACTCAAATCCTTCTTCCCAATCATCGCGGCGAGCCATCCGAGCCATTATTTTTTCAGGATTAGGATCAAAATTATTAAAAGCAATGTAGAGATATTCATCATCGTACAATACGCGAAACTCTGTACGAACTGTTGGAGCTTCTAAATTGTATGGGTCGTACTGGAGAAATTCATCCGCCGAAATCGCTTTCTCCCAGGCTGCATCATCGATGCGACCATCTATTGTCGGTGGATCTTCCGTACGCGTCGCCATGGCAACTTTATATTTTAATTTGGTGTAATCTTCTATATCTCCTTTATTATAGGAATCATGCCCAAAAGCAACAGAGAAAAAACAGAATAGTAACATGAAATGATTAATTCGAGATTTCATATGTATCCCTTCTGAGACAAGATGATCTAGCTGTTTGGACATCAATAGAACTAGTAAGGTAAAATAAAGGCCGCTGTTTTAAGTCCTGAGATAAGAGGCGCCGTTGATATCGACGATGCACCCTGTCATGAAATCGGTTCCCTCTGACGCCAATAGAACCGCGGCGCGAGCCACCTCTTCCGGCTTGGCTACTCTCCCAAATGGACTTTGATTCTTAATATTCTCTCCTTCCGGTCCCTCTAAAATAGGGGCTACCCGCTCCGTCTCGACATATCCCGGCGCAAGGGTATAGATGAAAATGTTATGTTTTATCAGTGCTTGAGCCATGGATTGGCCGAACGCGTTCATGCCGGCTTTGCTGGCACCGTAGGCTGGTGCTGTCGGCTCACCCCTAAAAGCGCCACGGGAGGAGATGTTAACAATCTTACCGCTGCCTTGAGCCTTCATTTGCTTTGCCGCACAGAATGTTACATTGGTGTGGCCCAATAGATTTGCACCAAGCGTGCGGTCCCACACGGACACCCATTCTTCGTAAGACAAATCATCAAAATTGAACTGTTCAATTAAAGCAGCATTGTTCACAAGGATATCCATACGGTCCAAACCGGTAACGACCTTTTCAACGATTCGGCTTGCTTCACCAGGTTGAGAGATATCTCCCTGGACAAGCATATGTCCTTTTCCCGTGAGACTATCCAGAGTTTCCTTGCCACCTGTCTCGTTGCTGTGATAATGAACTGCTACGGTGGCGTTGGACTCGGCGAAAGCCTGTGCGATGGCTCTCCCAATTCCGCTGGATGAGCCTGTAACAAGAACTGTTTTCCCCGTGTAATTGATATTCATTTATAGCCTCTATTTTTCATTTTCATATGTTTCCGTTATTCGGTGCCAAGTGGATTCTATGTTGCTTTGTTCTGTAAGCGGAGAACCCACACAAAGCCTTAGTGTGTACTTGTTATTCAGCTTGGTGTGTGAGAGATGCATTTTACCACTACTGTTCAACTTTGAGAGCAGTGCCTCATTAATTTCATTACTTGCTTTTGCCCGGAAACAGACAAGATTCAAGGGTGTTGGAGCCATAAGTTCAAACCGATTATCTTTCTCAACAAAAGATTTAAACAGTTGACCCAGTTCTACACTTTTCCGCACATGTGCCTGAAGTCCTTGTACCCCATAATGTCTAATAACGAACCATAACTTCAGCGCCCGGAATCGCCGTCCAAGCGGGATTTGCCAGTCGCGGTAATCAATGACGGTATCAGATTTGCTGATTCTACTTTTTAGGTACTCGGGAAGGATGGAGAGTGTTTCCAAAAGAGCCTTTCTGTTTGAGACGAAGAAAGCGGCGCAATCAAAATTTGTCAGCATCCATTTGTGGGGATTGAAACAATAACTGTCCGCCATTTCAAGACCTTCATTAACCCACCGAAACTCGGGACACAATACCGCCGTGCCTGCCATAGCAGCATCCACATGGAGCCAGATATTTTTTTCTTTACAGATTTTCCCTATCTGAGGCAGCGGATCAAAGGCAGTAGATGAAGTGGTTCCGGAAGTAGCACAAACAAAGGCCGGTTTTTTCCCGTTCTTTAGGTCTTCCTCTATTGCCGCGGACAATGTCTCACTCTTCATGGCGAAAGTTTCATCTACTTCTATAAGCCTCAGGTTATCTTTTCCCAAGCCTGCAATCTTTACAGCTTTCTCTAAGGATGAGTGAGCCTGATTGGAAGTGTAAACTGTCAGTTCACTTTTCAAACCGGACTTATTACTCCCATAATTTGTTGCCCGCTCCCGACCCGCCAAAAGGGCACAAAGAGTGACACTGGAGGCTGTATCGTGTATCACACCGCCACCATCTGAAGAAGAGAGAAATTTTTTCGGCAAATCCAGCATCTCCACTAACCAGTCCATTATATGGTTTTCTAATTCTGTACAGGCCGGAGATGTGGCCCAATTCATACCATTGACACCGAGGCCCGAGGAGAGCAGATCACCAAGGATGGCCGGTCCGGATGCGTTAGCGGGGAAAAAGGCGTAGAAATTGGGTGACTGCCAGTGACTAATGCCGGGTAGAATAATATCCTCAATATCTCTCATCACATCTCCAAAAGCTTCGCCTTCATGAGGTGGGTTATCAGGTAATTTGCTTCTGATATCGCCAGGAGCGACCTGAGACATGACAGGAAATTCACCGATTCTTTCATAATAGTCAGCAATCCAATCGATGACCTCTTGCCCTGCCTTTCGAAATTCTTCTGGCGTCATATCTGATCCCTTGGGCAAGGCTTATAGTTTTCCAAAAAATTGTCTGTGTCGGCGTAACATGCAGTCGTTCATCACTACCAAAAGGCTAGCATCTTCCGCCAGTTTTGCCGCTTCATCATTGATTACACCGTCCTGGAGCCAAAGGGCCCTGGCACCGATCTCAACCGCTGCTTCAGAAATGGGAACCGTATGTTCCGGTCTACGGAACACATCTACCACAGCCACCTTGACCGGGATATCCAGCAATGAAGAGTAGGAAGTCATACTGGCAATCTCCTTGTGGCCTGGGTTAACAGGGATAATATCATATCCCTGTTCTTTCAAGTACATGCCAACATAATGGCTGGGCCGTTCCGGCTTGGGGCTCATCCCTACTACTGCGACAGTTTTCATTTTTAAAATTTGATCGATGGTTTCCGGTTCGTTCATTACTTCCTGAAAAAATTTCTAACAATATACGATGCAATATTTGGATTTTCTTTGAAACGCCTTATAGCATAAGTGTACCACTGGTCTCCGAAGGGGATGTAGTAACGTACCTTGTGGCCATCCTCCAATAATTGTTCCATCCTGTTTCCCATGGGGACACCGTAGAGGACTTGAAATTCGTAACGTTCTTTCGGGATGGCCTGATTTTCAATCCATGTCTCCAGTGTATCAATCAGATAAATATCGTGTGTGGCAATTCCGATATAGGCACCTTCAGAAAGCCCGGTTTGAACCAGCTTTATATAACTTTCTCTAATCTCTTCTCTGTCGTGAAATGCCAACTCTTCAGATTCCAGGTAGATTCCTTTACAGATCCTCACATTAAGATTATGAGAGATTAACCGTTTGAGATCCGTTTCACTGCGGCGTAAATATGCCTGAAGGACCGGCCCCACGCCTGCATACCTGGATTTACACTTTTCGTACAGAGAAAGTGTAGTGTCTGTGAATAGCGTATTCTCCATGTCGATGCGGAGAAAGTTGCCGGTTTCCTCGGCTATTTCCAGAAGGGCGAACAAATTGTCTTCTGCAAATTTATCATCATAGCCGAGACCGAGATGAGTCAGTTTAATGGAAATGTTACAATCGAGGCTCGAGTCTGCAATCACTTCGAACAGACGGATATAACTTTCGGTGATCACCTTGGCTTCTTCTACCGATTTGGAATGTTCACCCAGAATGTCCAGGGCCGCTGAGAAGTCCAGCTGATTGAGCTCATGGACCAGGCCGAGTGCGTCACCTTCGTTATCTCCGGCGACATATCGCATGGCGAAAGGGCGGATGAAATTTCTTGGGAGCATAGGAAGAAAAAAGTTGAGTGAGCTGTTTACAAGTCCCATAAGAGAAGAGCGAATTTAGGTGAAGAGATCTCCTTCGTCAATCTGTTTTGGATGAATCAGACTGGCACTTCTCATTCAAGGTGAAAGTAGCGTTTTAGAACCCTTTCTTGACGGAAATTGCCTTGCATGACCATAGGGGTAACAATAAATTCATTGCCTGTTATTAACAGCTCAACATCCATGTATAGAGACTTTGGAACCTCATTTATTTTTGTCCTGATCGGTATTATTCTTGTTGCCGTTCCCTTGTTGCTTCAGAGAATTCTGTCACCCCGCCGAAAAACTACTGAAAAAATGTCCACGTACGAGTGTGGAGAGGATGTTGAAGGCCCTGCCTGGGTCAAGTTCAATATTCGTTTTTATGTGATTGCTCTCATTTTCATCATTTTTGACGTGGAGGTTGTTTTTCTTTTTCCGTGGGCCGTCGTCTACAAGGAATTGGGCCTGTTTGCTTTTGTCGAGATGATGATATTCCTGGGTATACTTGCTTTGGGACTAGCGTATGTCTGGCGGAAAGGTGACTTGGAGTGGGTTAAGTATTCCGTTCCTTACGGCCGTGGCCGATATCGAAAACTGACTATTATAGAAGAAACTCCCGTATCGTCTGCTCCTGCTCCTCAGGAGACAGCGGCCTAGTCTAGCCCTCTGGATTGATGGATCTTGCGGGGATTATCGAAATTATCAATGCGAAGTTCGGAGAAGGCTTTGCGTCCATTGATGAAGAAGTTTCGGCGGACACAGTCAGATTAACGCCGGAGCAGTGGGGGCAACTGGCCCCTTTCCTTCGGAAAACGCCGGAACTTTTCTTCGATGCCATGATGTGCATCACAGGTATCGATGAAGGAGTAGAGAGTGAAAATCTGGCCGTTAGCTACAACCTCCACTCCATGAAGCATAATCACAAACTCGAGATATATGTCTCCATGCCGAAAAGTGACCCGAAGGTTCCCTCGGTGGAGCAGATTTGGCGCGTAGCAGACTGGTTCGAGAGAGAAGTGTATGATATGTTTGGCATAGAATTCGAAGGGCACCGTGACTTACGCAGAATATTACTCCCCAGTGACTGGGACGGTTTCCCTCTTCGCAAAGATTACGAGTTTCCTGAAACCTGGCACGGAATTGTTATTAACAAGATGAAAGAAGGATGGGAGTAGTTATCGAGCAAGAACTTGGTACTGTTCATGGTGATGAGATGATCCTCAACATCGGGCCGCAGCACCCCAGCACACACGGTGTCCTTCGACTTAAGGTACATACGGACGGGGAGATCATTACACAGATTACACCCTACATCGGTTACCTTCACCGCTGTTTCGAAAAACATTGTGAAAATCTCACCTATGAACAGTCCATTCCCTATACTGACCGCTGCGATTACATCGGCTCCATGAACAACAATTTTGGTTACGCCGTTGCTGTGGAACAGTTAATGGAGACCAAAGTTCCGGAGAAGGTGGAGTATATGCGGGTCATCGTGGCTGAGATGAACCGAATCGCCAGTCATCTGCTGGCTTTGGGTACTTTTGGTCTTGACGTAGGTGCATTTACACCCTTTCTTTACTGTTTTCGCGATCGGGAAAGGATTCTGGATCTTTTTGAAATGCTTTGTGGTGCCCGTTTGCTCTACAATTACATCTGGATAGGTGGTGTTTCTCATGATTTCCCCGTTGGGTGGGTGGAAAAGACGTATGAATTTCTCGATTATTTCGAACCCAAAATCAATGAATACAACGACTTACTCACCTACAACAAAATTTTCATAGAACGGTCAGCCGATGTGGGTGTTATTCCTGCCGATGTGGCTATTAGCTATGGCGTCACAGGTCCCAACCTCCGTGGCTCGGGAGTCCGGTGGGATCTCAGAAAGGATGATCCCTACGGTATCTATGATAGATTTGAGTTTGATATTCCCATTGGTACCGGCGCAATGGGTTCTGTGGGCGATTGCTGGGACAGGTATTACGTTCGGGTGAGAGAACTGGAGGAGTGTGTAAAGATTATTCGCCAAGCGCTGGATGTCCTGCCTCGCGACGGCGATGTGCATGCTGCTTTGCCGAAGAAGATCAGACCAAAAGCGGGCCATGTTTACAGTAGAACCGAAAGTCCCCGAGGGGATCTAGGCTATTACATTGCCAGCGACGGGAGTGATATTCCCTCTCGAATCAAAATGAGGTCACCTGCCTTTACTGCCTTGAGTTGTCTCAACGAAATCTCCCGGGGATGGATGATTTCAGATGTCATCGCCATCCTTGGTTCACTAGATATCGTACTGGGGGAAATTGACCGCTGATGGTAGATTATTTCCTCGAAACTTTTTCCGAAATAACGTGGTTGGCGTCTTCGCCAAATTTGTCATTTGTCTTGGCTGTCACTCTGGCTGGGCTTCCCATATTTCTCTTTATGGCTCTGAATGCTCTGATTGCCGTTTATGCTGAACGGAAAATTTCGGCTTTTATGCAGGACAGGCTTGGTCCCATGGGTCAGGGGGTTGGCCTTCACGCCGGGAAATGGGGCATTCTCCAGACAGTGGCTGATGCCGTAAAGCTTATTACAAAAGAGGACATCATTCCAGCCACAGCCGATAGGAAACTTTTTATCATAGCGCCGTTCATTCTTTTTACGGCCTCCTTTACCGCTTTTGCAGCCTTTCCCTTTAATGAATACCTGATGGCAGCCGATTTCAACATTGGTCTATTTTACATTCTTGCCATGGGGTCAGTGGGTGTCATAGGAATCATTCTTGCCGGCTACAGTTCCAACAACAAATGGTCACTCTATGGCGCTATGCGTTCCGCAGCGCAGATTGTCAGTTATGAGATTCCTGCGGGTCTATCTCTACTGTCGGTGATTATGCTTTCCGGTAGTCTTGCTTTCAGGGATATTGTGGCTGCTCAGACAGGTACAACACTGGCCATACTGCCGAACTGGTTTATCTTAGACAATCCATTCACTTTTATTGCTTTCTGGATCTTTTTCGTTGCGGGCGTGGCTGAAGTAAATCGGACGCCCTTCGATCTTCCTGAAGCTGAGTCGGAACTGGTAGCGGGGTGGATGACCGAATATTCAGGTATGCGTTGGTCGTTCTTTTTCCTGACTGAGTATGCCAATATGTTTATTGTTGCAGGTGTGGCTTCTCTTCTTTTTCTCGGCGGTTGGCTCAGCCCTATCCCGGGATACTTAGAGGGTAATCTCTGGGGTATTTTTTGGTTAATTTCCAAAGTTTCTTTTCTCATTTTTGTCATGATGTGGTTTCGTTGGACATTCCCACGCCTTCGGACAGATCAGCTCATGCGTTTGTGTTGGAAGTTTTTCTTGCCCGCTTCGTTTGTAACCATCATTGGTGTTGGTATCTGGGACCTTTTTGTAAGGTGAGCTTTTGAACTATCTATCTAATATTTGGGAATCAATTTCGACATTGCTTACAGGCATGAAGATAACCATTGGCCACATGTTTAAAATCAAACGTGGAAATGTAACTCTTCAATATCCCGTTGAGCGTTGGCCACGTCCTGAGCGACATATAGGCTTTAGTGCTGATAGTTACAATGTGATTCGATCCCGCCTCACCGTAGATGTGGACGACTGTATCGGATGTCTCAAATGCCAGCGTGCTTGTCCTGTTAGTTGCATCAAGATCGAAACAACAAAGGTTGAGAAAGGTGAAGATATCTCGGAGGCAAATCACCGCGGTGTAACCTCGAATGGAACACAGAAAAGACTTCTTGTGACACGATTCGATATTGATATGACTGAGTGCTGTTATTGCAATCTTTGTACTTATCCCTGTCCTGAAGAGTGCATCTTTATGGTGGGCGGTCCCAATTCAAGCAGGCGTGAGATTGATTATGAGTTTTCAGAGTACGATCGCAACGATATGATATATCGTTTTTCAAAAGTTCCGTTTGATATTCTTCAGAAATACGCCTCCGCCGTTGAGAAAAGCGAAGTAGAAGAGGCCACATAAATGTCAGGACAATTAATCATTTTCTGGATCGTAACGCTCGTTACCGTTTTGTCTGCGGCAACGGTGGTCTTTTCAAAGAATCTCATCTATTCGGCTGTGGCACTGCTGTTCACTCTTCTTGGTGTTGCGGGGCTCTATGTCTTTCTATGGGCGGACTTTATTGCCGTGACTCAAATTCTCATTTACGTGGGGGGGATACTGGTGCTTATCATTTTCGGTATTATGCTCACCCATAGGATTACCAGTGTAAGACTGTCCCACTCCTCTATGCAGCGAGGTGTTGGGGGTGCCATTGTTTTGGTGATTTTTGTGGGGCTCACATCCATGATCTTCAGGGCGCCATGGTACAGAGTTGCAGCAGTTGAGCCTCAGGAAACTGTCCGCCAGATAGGCCGATTGTTGATGATCGATTATCTGCTGCCGTTTGAAGTTGCTTCCGTCTTACTCCTTGTCGCCCTCATGGGTGCAGCTCTTTTGTCCAGGAAGGTGGACTGATGGTGGATCTCAACACTTATCTGGTTATTGGCGCCCTGCTTTTCTCACTGGGACTTTTTGGCGTCATAACTCGACGTAATGGTGTGGCGGTGCTTATGGGGGTGGAATTGATCCTTAACGCGGCCAATGTCAATTTTGTAGCTTTTGCCCGGTTTGGCGGAATGGATCTTTCCGGCCATGTCTTTTCTCTGTTTGTCATCATTTTGGCGGCGGCTGAAGCGGCCGTGGCCTTGGCCATCATTTTGAATATTTATAACAACATGGGAACCATCAACATTGATGAGGCCGATCAGCTAAAACAGTAATGGTCAACTACGGTATAGCAATTCTTCTCCTTCCCCTAATGGCTTTCGTGGTCCAGATTTTTATTGGGAAGCGCTTGCCGAGGAACGGGGACTGGATTTCTGTTGGTGCGGTGGCTCTCACGCTCTGTCTCTCCCTGGCCATGTTTGGTGTTATGCTGGTGAAGTATGACCCTGAATTCTCTGTTGATGAGACTTGGACTTGGTTCGATCTCGGTTCGCTTCAAGTTCAAATAGGTATTCTCATTGATAATGTCACTGTTGTGATGCTCCTTGTAGTCTCTCTCGTTTCCACACTGGTTCATGTCTACTCTACAGCCTACATGGAAGGCGATTTACGGTACTCTCGCTATTTTGCTTTCCTCTCCCTGTTCACTTTCTCCATGAACGGTATTGTTCTCGCAAACAATCTTCTCGGCATCTACATTTTCTGGGAGCTGGTAGGGCTCAGTTCTTACCTCCTCATCGGACACTGGTTTGAAAAAGATTCAGCATCTGATGCTGCCAAGAAAGCATTTCTTGTTAACAGGGTGGGTGATATTGGCATGTTCATCGGTATTATGCTCTTTTTCACTGCCACCGGTTCTTTTCTTTTCAGGGATGTTTTTGCCGGGGTGGAAAGTGGCCTTTTGTCCACTGAGATTCTCACCGTTGCCGGACTCTGCCTGTTCGCCGGTGCCATAGGCAAATCGGCCCAGTTTCCGCTCCATGTCTGGCTGCCTGATGCTATGGAAGGTCCCACGCCCGTCAGTGCTCTCATCCACGCCGCCACCATGGTGGCGGCTGGTGTCTATCTATCATTCCGTCTTTTTCCCATCTTTACACCGACAGCACTCACTGTCATTGCTTACATCGGTGGGTTCACCGCTATTTTTGCTGCAATCATTGCCGTAACACAAAATGATATTAAGAAGGTGCTGGCTTACTCTACGGTGAGTCAGCTTGGCTATATGATTCTGGCTGTGGGTGTGGGGGCATACACTTACGGACTTTTTCATCTTGTGACTCATGCAGCGTTTAAAGCGGGGCTTTTTCTCTGTAGCGGTAGTGTCATTCACGCCATGCATCACGCCTATCATGAACTCCACGATCATGAGTCCGATCCGCAGGATATGCGGAACATGGGCGGCATGAGAGATAAGATGAAAACTACCTTTCTTACTATGCTTATCTGTACGGTGGCGCTGTCAGGTGTTCCGTTTACATCAGGTTTCCTCTCAAAGGACGCCATCCTTGCTGGGACGCTCTCTTTTACCATGCATCATCCTGAGCATTTCTTGCTTGTCTTGTTTGGATTTGGCGCAGCTCTCTTGACGGCTTTCTATATGTTCAGATTGATCTTCATGACTTTTTACGGTGAGCCTGTTCGGCGGGAAGTGTATGATAATATACACGAGTCGCCTTCGGCCATGACGGCACCCCTGGTGACCCTCGCCACATTGTCATTTTTTCTATTTTTTACTCTGCCGTATTTCAACCCGTTTTCTGATCACGGTTGGTTCACCGTTCTTATTGATGCGCGGGACTCCGTTGTGCCTGGGCACCTTAATCTAACGGCCCACGAAATTGCGGAAGGGATGCATCATGCTCATACGCCGGCCATGTTGCTGTCAATTCTCATCGCCTTCAGCGGCATTGGGTTGGCGGTACTCATGTACCTGCAAAAGCGGATCTCCGCCGATGATATCGCGGCGAAGCTTTCTCTGCCGTATAAACTTTCTCTAAATAAATTTTTTGTGGATGAAACGTATCAGCGTTATCTCATTAACCCTTCACTTATCTTAGCCCGAATGATAGCCTTTTTCGATTGGGAAATTTATGACAAATATATAGTGAACGGATTTGGTAAGGTGACAGAGTGGTTTTCCAGGGTAGTGGGTATCCGCTGGGACTATGATATTCTCGATCAGCAGATTGTGGACGGTGTGGGCCGGACCACAGGATTTTTTAGCGCAAGACTCCGTTTGATCCAGACGGGAAAGGTTCAGAACTATCTTGTTTGGGTTCTGGCCGGAGTCATCATGATCTATGTCTTTCAAGCTATTTAGTTAAAGAGGGAATCGAATCATATGGATTTCAATATTTTAAGTTGGTTGATCTGGGTGCCGGTAGCCGGTGCTTTGGTTATTGTTGCTTTACCAAGAGACAAAAAAGATGTTATTAAATGGGTGGCGGCATCATTTACCGGGCTTCAACTCATTTTTGCCATTGTTCTCTGGATGAATTTTGATAAAGATTTTGTGGGATTTCAGTTTATGGAGAAAGCGACATGGATACCGTCCTTCAATATTTCTTATATGTTGGGTGTTGACGGTCTCAGCCTCCCTATGGTGATGCTGACAGCTTTGCTTTCATTCCTATGTGTCTTTGTCAGCTGGAATATTGATAAAGCGCTGAAAGGTTATTTTTCTCTTTTCCTTCTTCTGGATGCGGGGATGATGGGTGTGTTTGTGTCTCTGGACTTTTTCCTATTCTATATATTTTGGGAAGTGATGCTTCTGCCCATGTATTTTCTCATCGGCATATGGGGTGGCCCCCAGCGCGAATATGCTGCCATTAAGTTTTTCCTCTACACACTGTTTGGTTCAGTTCTCATGCTCATTGCCATCTTGGCTCTCTACTTTACATGTGGCAGGACCTTTAACATGATCGAACTGATGGCCACCGCTCCCACCGCACTGGGTACACTATCTTGGTGGGGTTTCAGCGGAATGAAGGTTGTTTGGATACTGCTCTTCATCGGTTTTGCCATTAAAGTTCCCATCTTTCCGTTTCACACTTGGCTTCCCTTGGCACATGTTGAAGCACCGACGGCCGTATCCGTCATACTTGCCGGTGTGCTGTTGAAAATGGGTACTTACGGATTATTACGAATCAATTTTCCTATGATTCCCGATGGGACGGTTTGGTTTGCGGGAGCTCTTGCTGTGCTGGCACTCATTAATATTATTTGGGGCGCGCTCTGTGCTTTGGCCCAAACAGATCTGAAAAAGATGGTGGCTTATTCATCCATCAATCATATGGGTTACGTCATGTTGGGGATGGCTGCTGTGGTAGCAGCGGGAGCACAACATGGTTCTAATTCAGCGGCGGCTCAACTGGGGATGAACGGTGCTGTACTCCAAATGTTTAACCATGGCACCATCACTGCCATGCTATTTATTCTGGTGGGTGTCGTTTACGATCGTGCCCATCACAGGAATATAGATGGTTTCGGTGGTTTGGCTTCGAAAACACCTATTTACGCAGGTGTTGTTGCCCTGGCTTTCTTTGCGGGCCTCGGTCTGCCCGGTCTCTCAGGGTTCATCAGCGAAGCCATAATCTTTCTGGGTGCCTTTCCCGTTTACAGGACTATCGTCATGATCTCTACCCTGGGGATTTTGCTGAATGCCGCATATTTCCTTTGGTCTTATCAGAGAATTTTCCTGGGGAAACTGAATGAGAAATATGCAGACCTTCCGGAAATTAACGGGAGGGAACTGTTTACCCTTGTGCCGCTGGCTGTGCTGGTGATCTTGCTGGGAGTCTACCCGTCGCCCATGATTGATGTCATGAAAACTACTATGGCACACATCATTGAACTTGTTCAGACGAGTCCGCTTATGACAGTGAACTGATCAATGGGAAATATCCAGAGTATATCTTACTTCCTTCCTGAATTGATGGTGATTGCTACCGTAGTGGTGGCCCTCATCGCCGATCTGGTCTATTCGGACAGAAACTCGTATAAAGTGGGTTATCTGGTTATTGCAGGTCTGGTTGTGGCTTCTTTTACGTTGTGGTTGTCGCTGCCGGAAGAGACCACCCCCATTTTTCTCAATACAATTGTGGTTGATCCGTTTTCAAGGATTTTCAAATTTGTTTTCCTCCTGGCTACGTTCATTGTGGTACTCATGTCCATGAACAGTGATGAATTGAAAGGTGTGAGAACAGGAGAATATTACACCCTCATGGCAGCAATGGTGCTGGGGATGTCACTCATGGCGTCAAGTGTAGACCTTATTATGGTTTATCTCTCCATTGAGGTAGTCTCCATTATTTCATTTATCCTTGCCGGTTACCTGAGGGCTCAGGTGCGATCCAACGAAGCGGCGCTGAAGTACGTTATTTACGGTGCATTTTCGTCAGGATTGATGCTCTACGGTCTCAGTCTATTGTACGGGCTCACCGGGACGACGAAATTGTTCGAGTTGAGTGGATCAATCTCAAGTTTAGGTCCGGGATCAAATTTGACTCTCACAGTAGCCACCATTCTGATGCTGGCTGGATTCGGCTACAAGGTTGCAATTGTACCGTTCCACTTTTGGACGCCGGACGTCTACGAAGGAGCCCCAACACCTGTAACAGCTTATCTGTCTGTTGCACCAAAAGCGGCAGGATTTGCACTTCTGATCCGTTTTTTCAATACACTTTTTGGTACCGGTCAACCCCTCAATTCACCTGCCTGGCAAGCTATGGAAGGGGTGCCGTGGCAAAATATTCTCATGGTGTTGGCAGCGGTCACTATGACTGTGGGTAATCTGGTGGCCATTCAACAGAAAAATATCAAACGCCTACTTGCTTATTCCAGTATTGCCCATGCCGGCTATATTCTCATGGGTGTACCAGTTCTTTCTCAGGAAGGTGTTTATGCTATCGTCTTTTATATCATTGTTTATTTATTTATGCAGCTGGGGGCATTTTTCCTGGCCATCGTTGTATCCAACAGATATGGAACCGAGACAATCGAGGAGTACAGCGGCATCGGGTGGAAATCACCTTATCTCGGTTTCTTCATGGCTGTTTTCATGTTTTCTCTCACCGGTATTCCACCTACGGCCGGTTTTATTGGCAAAATGTATTTATTCGCCGCCCTCATTAACGGTGGTTCGCAGTTCTACTGGCTCGCCATTATCGGCGTTCTTAACAGTGTTATTTCACTATACTATTATATGAGAGTTGTGAAGGTGATGTATTTTCAGGGTGAGCGGGAGAAAGATCTTTATGTTCCCGACGGAATGTCAGCAGTTATTGTTTTGGCTATGGCTATTCCTTCAATCTACTTCGGGATTCGATGGTCATTCCTGGCCGATTGGGTTAACAGCTCACTGAAGTTTTTTATAGCAGGGTTCTGATCAAGCCCAATTTGATAAACCCAGGGATGTTCAGTTATTTCAATTGAAGTGCTAAACTAACAACTGGTCATGATAGAAAACTATTTTCCTATCCTGGTAGTTTTGATTGTTGCAGCGGGTTTTGCATTCACAAGTCTAATATTAACCCATCTCATAGGCCCACGTGTCCCAAATGCTATAAAAATGATGCCTTATGAATCGGGCGTGGATCAGGTAGGGGAGACCAGGATTCGTTTTTCCATCAAATTTTTCCTCATCGCTCTTCTATTCATTATCTTTGATATTGAGATTGTTTTTCTGTATCCGTGGGCGGTGGTGTTTAGGGATTTTCTTTCAGAAGGTTCTTTTATTTTTTTCGAAATGGTTGTTTTCCTGGCTATTCTGGCGTTTGGATATGTTTTCGTCTGGAAAAAAGGAGCTTTGGAGTGGGAATAAAACAGCCATGGAAATGAATCTGTAGTTGATGAAAGAAAAGACAATTTGAATTGACGATGGGTAAGCAAGATATCAAATCCAATATTCTCACGACAACGGTGGAAAGTGCCATTAACTGGGGTCGCAAAAATTCTCTCTGGCCCATGCCCTTTGGCACTGCATGTTGCGGGATCGAGTTTATGGCTGTTTTGGCTTCCCGCACTGACATGTCCCGTTTTGGTGCTGAGGCAATCCGTTTTTCACCCAGGCAGTCAGACCTGCTTATTGTTGCCGGGAGAATATCAATCAAGATGATGCCAGTTCTGATACGTATCTATGAACAGATGCCGGAGCCGAAATGGGTAATCTCTATGGGGGCCTGTGCATCCTCCGGAGGTGTATTTGACACCTATAGCGTTATCCAGGGCATAGATCAGTTTATTCCTGTTGATGTCTATGTCCCGGGGTGTCCTCCTCGACCGGAAGGTGTGGTTGGAAGTTTGTTGAAAATCCAGGATTTAGTAGATAAAGAAAAACTGTTTGACTATACACTTTCTGGTTCTAAATGAATGTCACTTGAAAAGACAATCTCACATGTAAAAGAAAGATTCTCAGAGGCTGTTCTGGATGTAACAGAATTTGCCGGTGAGCAGATTGTTCATATAAAAAGTGGGTCTGTTTTAGATGTACTGAAAATATTTAAGGATGAAGGGTTTAATTTCTTAGCTAATCTCACAGCTGTTGACAATTTGACCTTGGGTGGCTTTGAACGTTTTTCTGTTGTCTACCATCTTCTCTCCCACGGTTTTGTGGAAAGAGTCACTGTAAAAGCATACGTGGCTGAAGACGATCCAACAATACCATCTGTAGAAAATCTCTGGAAAACCGCTGATTGGCAAGAACGGGAAGTGTACGATCTATTTGGGATCGTTTTTGAGGGCCATCCAAATCTTGTTCGTATTATGAATCCTGAAGATTATAAAGGACATCCTTTGAGAAAAAATTATCCTCGAAAAGGTAAAACGGAGAGGACCGATTTTCCTGTGGTTGAACGGGGAATTAGCAAAGAGAATAAAACCAAATGATGCAATTAACAGATCATCGATCTGAAACAGGTAAAATGATTCTCAATTTCGGCCCGTCCCATCCGGCCACGCATGGGACTTTGCGGGTCATCATGGAGCTTGATGGTGAGACGGTGGTAAAGAGTACTCCAGAAATCGGCTATCTTCATTCTGGTTTTGAAAAGCTTGGAGAAGATCTCGATTTCAACCAGTACATCACTATCACAGACAGGATGAACTATCTTTCGCCGCTCTGTAACAACGTAGCTTATGCTCTCTCAGCTGAGAAGTTAATGGAGATAGAAGTGCCGAGACGGGCACAGTACATCCGGGTGCTCATGTGTGAACTGAGCCGTATTGCCGATCATATTCTGTCCATCGGTATGCAAGCGGTAGATATAGGCGCTTTCACCGTTTTTCTTTATGGTTTCCGCCTGAGGGAGGAAATATACGATCTTTTCGAGATAGCTACGGGTACTCGCCTTACCACAAGCTACACCCGCGTCGGCGGTCTCATGCGTGACATACCCGAAGATTTTGACAAAGCGGTTGTTAGAGTTCTTGATCAAGTGGACGAAGTGTTAAACGATATTGAAACACTCTTGAACAAGAACCGCATTTGGCACAACAGAACAAAAGATGTTGGTGTAATCTCTAAAGAAGATGCCATCTCCTATGGCCTGAGCGGTCCTATGGCGAGAGCTTCCGGCATAGATTGGGACATCCGTGTCAAAGAACCTTATTCCAGCTATAGCGACTTCGATTTTGATGTTATCATTGCGTTGAACGGCGATGTGTTTGATCGTTATTTGGTGCGGACGGAGGAGATCCGTCAAAGCGAAAAGATCTGTCGCCAGGTGATCAACGATATGCCTTCCGGTGACATCAACATTGATCCTGACCACAAGTTTAATCTTCCACCGAAGGAGGAGGTATACAATTCTATCGAAGGGCTTATTCACCATTTTGAGATAACCATGCCGAACCGGGGAATGGAGCCGCCAGCAGGGGAATCGTATGTTCCCACGGAATCACCCAATGGCGAACTGGGATATTACATCGTGAGTAATGGGGGACGAACTCCATACCGCGTTAGAACTAGGCCGCCGTCATTCATTAACTATTCCATTCTTTCCCAGATCATGGATGGGCAGATGCTTTCGGACGCTGTGGCAATCCTGGGAAGCATGAATATTATCGCAGGGGAATTAGATAGGTGAGCGACAATAATTTTCACAAAGATTCGTTTGAATATGTCAATCCTGATCTGGTTGATAATATTCTATCCCAATATCCCGATAAGCGGTCAGCCACACTCCCGTTGCTTCATCTGGCACAGACACAAGAAGGCTATATTTCAAACGCTGTTGTTGATACTGTTGCCCAGATCACAGAGACACATCCGGCTGAGGTCATGGATTGTGCCTCGTTTTACACCATGTTTTATTCGCGGGTTCAAGGTCGGTATATATTGCAGGTGTGTCAGACACTCTCTTGCAGTCTGAATGGAGCAGATGCATTGGTGGATCATATCACGGACCGGTATGGTATTGGTCCAGGTGAGACAACTACTGATGGAAAATTCACCCTTATGAAAGTCGAATGTCTTGGTTCCTGTGGAACAGCACCTGTGGTACAGATAAACAATGATTATCATGAAGGCCTATCTAAAGAAAAACTTGATGAATTGCTGGAATCTCTTCAATGAGTGACTTTCAACCGATACTCACTGAACATATACATCAGAAAGAGTGTCACACGCTTTCCTTTTATAAAAGTGTTGGAGGGTACAGTGCCCTTGAAAAAGTTCTTGCTATGAGTGCTGATGATGTAATTGAATTGGTAAAGGCTTCTAATCTTCGCGGGAGGGGTGGTGCTGGATTCCCTGCTGGTGTGAAATGGAGCTTCATTCCCCAAGATGGTGAAAAACCAAAATATTTGATAAATAATGCTGATGAAAGTGAGCCGGGGACATTCAAGGATAGATTGCTCATCAACAAAACTCCCCATCAGATTCTGGAAGGGATGATCGTTGCATCCTATGCCATAGGGTGCAATACAGCTTTCATTTACATACGTGGCGAATTTTTTAAAGAATATCAGTTACTGGAAAAAGTAGTGGCTGAAGCTTATGAAGAGAACCTTCTGGGCAAGGGGATTCTTGGCTCAGATTATGATTTAGACGTAGTTATACATCGAGGTGCAGGAGCCTACATTTGTGGCGAAGAGACAGGACTGATAGAGTCTCTTGAAGGAAAACGGGGTTGGCCAAGGATAAAGCCCCCCTTCCCGGCTATTGAAGGTTATCTGAAATGTCCTACTGTTGTTAACAATGTAGAGACGCTTTCTAACCTTCCCCATATAATCAATCGCGGTCCGGAATGGTTTAAATCTATTGGCCCTGAGAAAGGGCCGGGACCAAAGCTTTTTTGTGTGTCTGGGAATGTTAACAGACCAGGGGTCTTTGAAGAACCTATGGGCATTCCACTCAAAGATTTGATCTTTGACCTTGCTGGTGGTATCAAGGACGGGAATGAACTTAAAGCTGTCTTTCCCGGAGGGTCCTCGTCAGCAATCCTTACCGCTGAAGAAGCGTTGAGTGTAAATATGGATTTTGACTCTCTTGCCGAAATAAATACTATGCTCGGTTCAGCCGGTGTGATTGTAATGGATGAAAAAGTTGATATGGTTCAAGCCTGTCTGAATATTGCTCGATTTTATGCTCACGAATCGTGTGGACAATGCACGCCTTGCCGAGAAGGAACAGCTTGGCTCTCAAAAATACTGTCACGAATTGCCAGTGGTGATGGTAATTCCAATGATATTGACATGATATTAGAAATCACGGACAACATTGGAGGACTTATTGATTTCTCTAAGGGAAGTTTTGGTAAAACTATCTGTCCTTTTGGTGAAGCTGTAGCGTGGCCTGTAAGAAGTTTTGTTGAAAAATTTGAAAATGATTTTCGTCAATATATTTCGCAAGAGGAATCTGTTGCTTAATGCCGCTACTGAAGATTGATAATGCTGAATTGGAGGTAGAAAGTGGAATAACGGTTCTCCAGGCTGCTACTGCCAACGGGATTGAAATTCCTCACTACTGCTATCACCCAGCACTTGAGACCGTGGGCAGCTGTCGGATGTGCATCGTTCAGATTGAAGGGATGCCAAAACTACAGGTTTCTTGTAACACCTTTGTTGGTGAGGCACCGCCCGACAAAAAAATTGATGAAAAATATGATATGGTTGTTCACACTCAAACTGAGCTTGTAAAGCAGGAAAGAAAGAATGTTCTGGAATTCCTTCTCTTGAACCACCCTCTGGACTGTCCAGTTTGTGATCAAGCAGGAGAATGTTTTTTGCAGGATTATGCTTTCAAGTTTGGTAATGCCCACAGCCGGTTCGAAGAAGAAAAACGGGTGCGACCCAGTGAATATCTTGGCTCACAAATTGTTATCAATCAGAACCGCTGTATTATGTGTACCCGCTGTGTCAGGTTCACGCGTCAGATTTCAGGTACAGGTGAACTGTTTGTCCAAAAAAGAGGATATGACTTTAAAATATCCGCCTTAGAAGACCAACCGCTTGATAATCTCCTAGCTGGAAATGTCACGGATATTTGTCCTGTAGGAGCTCTGCTAAGCACGGATTATATCCACAAGAATCGTATATGGAATCTTCATGAGCAGCCTTCTGTATGTCAGGATTGCAGCGTTGGGTGCAACATTAATGTGTTCTACCAAAAGGATCGGATTTTTCGGGTATCACCGAGGGAAAATCATGATGCGAACGGATATTTTATCTGTGACATAGGGCGATACGGTTTCCATCGTTTTGAAGAGATAGAAAGGGTGACTTCACCTATGCGAAGAGACGAAGATGAATTAACCGAAATACAGTGGGATGAAGCAATTAAGGTAGTAGCGAAGAATCTGAGTGATGCCAAAGAAAAAATTGTTTTCGTCGCATCTCCTTTTCACACCAATGAAACTAATTTCATGCTTGGTCGCTTCCAGAAAGGATTTTTTGGTGCCTTGCCTTTAATTGAAGAAGAGGGAATCACTTATCCTTCAGGCTTCTGTATCAACGGCGACCGCTCCCCCAATCATCGAGGGATGAATGATGTATGTCCGTCAATTTTGGAAGACATGGCCTCGGAGATTGATCAACAGAATATTAAAGTAATGTATATACTGGACGATGGTGTAGATAGGGAATTGGATCAGGAATGGAAAGAGATACTAATGAAAATGGATTTTGTCGTAGTGCAAAGTTATGCCCTGACGGAAGTGGCAGAATCTGCTCATATTATACTTCCTGGACTTGCACCTTTTGAACGAGAGGGAACTGTTACCAATGATCAAGGCCGTGTTCAGTGGTTAAGACCCTCGTTACCGTTGAAGGGAAAAGCGAGACCAGACTGGAGAATCATTATGGAAGTGGTTAACACCATGGGGCAACAGGAACTTTCCTATTCCGATGTTGGGGAAGTTTTGGCTGAAATGGGGAAGTGTTTTCCGGCTTATAAAGGCGTATCTCTGTTCCGTCTCGGAGATTATGGACTCTCTATTAATGGCAAGGTGGAGTCTTCGTAATGGATTTTATCACCCTCATCATCATCTGTGTCAAAGCTCTTGTGGTGTTTGCCGCAATAATGTTGACGGTTATGGCCATGACTCTGGCGGAGAGACGAATTTCAGCCTTTATGCAGAATAGGTTAGGGCCCAATCGGGTCGGTCCTAAGGGTCTGCTCCAACCGTTGGCTGACGGCATCAAATTCTTAATGAAAGAGGATGTCATCCCTTCCGGTGTGGACAAGCCAATCTTTCTTCTGGCGCCGGTGATGCTTATCGTTCCAGCCCTGATGACTTTTGCCATCATCCCATTTGGATCAGAACTTCACCTTTTTGGGCGGGAGATCCAGCTTCAGGTGGCAGATATCAATATTGGCATCCTCTATATCCTAGCCCTCACAAGTGTCGGCGTTTATGGCATTGTTCTGGCGGGATGGTCTTCCAACAGCAAATATCCGCTTCTCGGCGGGTTAAGGTCATCGGCACAGCTAATCAGCTATGAGCTTGCTATGGGGTTAGCCATTGTCAGCATCATCCTATTGGCGGGTTCACTCAGGCTCAATGACATTATCATTCAGCAGCAGGGACATTTTCTGTCGTGGAACGTTTTCAAACAGCCACTAGCATTTCTCATCTTTTTGGTTGCTGTCTATGCGGAGACGAATCGACTACCGTTCGATCTGACGGAAGCCGAGCAGGAGCTTGTAGGGGGTTATCATACGGAATACAGTAGCATCAAGTTTGCTATGTTCTATATGGCTGAGTATGCCAATATGGTCACTGCTTCAGCCCTGACGGTGACACTTTTTCTGGGGGGATGGGATATTCCTCTGGTGAATGAAGCGGCGTTAGGAAATTTGGGTGTGCTGTTTTCTGTAGTTGCTTTTGCCATCAAAACAGCACTATTCCTTTTTATCTTCATCTGGGTTCGCTGGACATTCCCAAGATTTCGCTACGATCAACTTATGAGATTGGGTTGGAAGGTGATGCTTCCACTGGCACTCGTCAACATCTTTCTAACTGCCGGATATCTGACTTTGACGGTTTAAACTGATGGCCACTATTGTCACATCATATGAACCGACCTTTTGGGACAAGCTTTATTTCCCGGCTCTGTTGCGCGGTCTGATGGTTACTTTGCGGCATTTTTTCCAGAAGAAAGTTACAATCCAGTATCCTGACACCAAATACATCCCGCCCGAGGGGTACCGCGGACTTCACCGTCTCAATAAGTATCCCGATGGCAGAATTCGCTGTGTTGCCTGCGAAATGTGTGCCGCCGCCTGTCCTTCCGGATGTATCCACATCGTGCCGGGAGCACCACCGTGGGAAGACGGCAAGGAGCGTTATCCGATCAGTTTTGATATCGACCTCCTGAGGTGCATTTTTTGCGGATTCTGTGAGATGGCCTGTCCTGAACAGGCTATCGAACTGACGGAGATATATGACTTTTCAAATAGCAGCCGTGAGGGTCTGTGGATAAACAAAGACGGTCTGCTGGAAGTGTACGAAATGACAAAAGATGAAAATTACTATAAGAAGCAAAGTCATGATGCGGAGATGAAAAGCGGATGACAGGAAGTTTTTTCTTCTACTTTTTTGCAGCTGTTACTCTCACTTCGGCACTGCTGGTGGTACTGAATCGAAACGCTGTCTATAGCGCCGTCTTGCTGGTTTTTTGTTTTTTTTCTCTAGCGGTGATATTCTTACTGTTGGAGGCTTACTTTCTGGCCATCCTTGAAATTCTTATCTATGCCGGTGCTATTATGGTTCTCTTCCTATTCGTGATCATGCTCCTGAACCTCGGGCGTGAGAAGGCTCAAGAACATTTCAGGTATTTACAACGAGGGCTGTCACTTTTTCTTGTCATAGTGTTTTTCCTTGGTATCTTACTCATATTTCTGAGTGATTCAGGAATTTTGCATCAACCTCACGGGACGTTTGCCGCCGGTGGGGTGAACGCGCTGGGAGAAGCGCTCTTCACCAAATACCTGTTACCCTTCGAAGTGGCTTCGCTGTTACTCCTTGTGGCCCTCATTGGCACAGTGTATCTGGCCAAGCGAAAGATATAATGATTGTACCTCTGGAACATGTTGTTATCCTGAGTCTAGCGCTCTTTACAGTGGGTGTGTTTGGAGTTCTTTTTCGTCGAAATGCCATCACGATCTTCATGTCCATCGAGCTAATGCTGAACGCGGTCAATCTGGCTCTGGTTGGCTTTTCCAGGTACTATAATAGCGTAGATGGTCAAGTTTTTGTTTTTTTGGTGATGACATTAGCCGCTGCTGAAGTGGCAGTGGGTTTGGCGATTATTGTTGTACTGTACCGAAACCGCCAGACGGTGAATATTGACGAAATCAATTTAATGAAAAATTAATCTGTGCTGATGGAAACGATTGTCTCTATAAAACCTTTACTGGCGGTCCTGGTTTCGGCTGTAGGAGCATTGTTCATCATTTTTTTTGGGAAAAAACCGAACATTAGAGAATCCTGGTCTATAATCGCGGGAGTAATAAAACTAATTATTGTACTATCCATGATCCCGGATGTGGTTTATGATAAAAAGGTAATTTCTTATTCACTTTTTACTCTTCTACCGGGGATAGGAATTAGTTTCAAGGTTGATGCTTTTGGGCTTTTGTTTGCAATGGGCGCCTCGCTACTCTGGATTGCAACATCCATTTATTCTATTGGTTATATGCGATCTACGAATGAGGGCTCTCAAACGCGTTATTTTGCCTGTTTCGCAGTAGCACTCTCCTCTACAATAGGTGTGGCATTTTCAGCAAATCTGTTTACCATGTTCCTCTTCTATGAAGGCTTGACTATTATTACCTACCCACTTGTTGCACACAAGGGCACAGCCGAGGCAAAAAGCGGAGCGAGGAAATATGCCATATACCTGTTAGGTGCTGCCAAAGCTTTCTTGGTCGCGGCCATAATCCTTACTTATAATCTTACAGGTACACTTGAGTTCTCAAAAGCTGGGATCTTTCCAGCAAGTGTTCAATTAGTTCATCCGGAACTGCTTTATGTGATTTTCGTGCTTTTCCTTTTTGGGTTTGCCAAGTGTGCAATTATGCCCTTTCACGGCTGGCTGCCAGCGGCCATGGTGGCTCCTACTCCGGTCAGCGCACTGCTTCATGCTGTTGCTGTAGTCAAGACGGGAGTTTTTACTGTCCTTCGCGTAATATTCTTTGTTTTCGGTGCTGATCTCATGATGGATATTGGTGTGGATGTATTCGTCATCACGTTTGCGTCATTTACCATCATCACTGCATCTCTTCTTGCCTTGAGCAGGGATAACCTGAAGGCGCGTTTGGCCTTTTCAACCATAAGCCAGCTTTCATACATTATTTTGGGCGCAGCGCTGCTTACACCCAGCGCTATGATTGGGGGAATAATACATATCACTAATCACGCCTTTTCAAAGATCACGCTCTTTTTTTGTGCAGGCTCAATATATGTTTCATCACACAAGACTGAAGTAAGTCAGCTAAATGGGATAGGGAAAAAAATGCCCTGGACGATGGCCGCCTTTACCATTGCTACTTTGAGTATGATAGGGATTCCACCTGTATCCGGATTTATTACAAAGTGGTATCTTGTAATCGGAGCTATGGAGCGACACAGTTTTGCAATTCTCGCTGTGCTGCTGGCAAGTTCATTTCTGAATGCTGCATATTTTGCTCCGATTGTTTATAAGGCATTTTTTAAAACGGAAAATTCAGAAGCTGTAAATAATAATCATGATTTACATCAACACGATGAAGTAAAAGAAAACCTGCTTTTGGTTGTGCCCCTCTTTCTGACTGCAATAGTTAGTGTTGTATTGGGCTTATACCCCGACTTTATAGTGCAATTAGCTATAATGGTCATCCAATGAAATTATTAGAGATCATAGAGACAGTTCGAACAAAAAAAGTAAGGCAAATTGCTTATGGTGTACTCATTTTACTTGTCATAGTTGATTTTTTTATCCCACGCCACGAGATTCATTTTTTTGGAGATGAAATCCCCGGATTCTGGTCTTTATTTGGCTTTATCGCATGTGTGCTGATTATTGTAGTATCTAAATGGATAGGTCATCTTGGGCTTATGCAGGATGAGAATTATTATGATGAGGGAGATGTTTAGTTTGGAATTTGTACATCCCTCAGCATTTTATCTTATAGGAGGATTCCTCATACCTTTTCTCAAAGGCAGGGTAAGGCAAGGCTATATGCTTTTGATTGCTCTCTTAGCCTTTTTTGCTGTTGTCAATATGCCTCATGGTACCTTTGGTGTTTATGAATTATTAGACTGGAAGTTAACCTTTGGAAATGTGGATAAGCTGAGCAAGGTCTTCGCTTATATATTCGCAATCATGGGTGTGATAGGGATAATCTATTCTATCCATGTAAAGAATGATGGTGAACAGCTTGCTGCATTTTACTATGTTGGGGGTTCACTTGGAGTGACTCTTGCGGGTGATTTCCTCAGCTTATTCCTATTCTGGGAAATGATGGCCTTTTCATCGGTCTTTCTAGTATGGTATAGGAAATCAAACTCTTCCGTTCATGCCGGTTTCAGGTATCTTTTATGGCATGTTGCTGGTGGCCTGATTCTGCTGGCTGGTATAATACTTCAATATTCTTTAAGTGGTGATTTGACAGTACAATATTCGCCATTTCATGGTTGGTGGCCTACTGATCCACAGAGTCTGGCTTCATTTCTCATTCTAATAGGACTTATTGTTAATGCAGCTGTCCCTCCGTTTGGCGCCTGGCTTCCTGATGCATATCCTGCAGCCACTGTGACCGGAGCAGTTTTCATGAGTGCTTTCACTACCAAAACTGCTGTCTATGCATTGATTCGGATCTGTGCAAGTTCAGAGATTCTGATTGTTTTGGGTGTTGTTATGGCAATTTATGGTGTTGTTTATGCTGTACTGGAGAATGACGCTCGCAGGCTTCTGGCATATCACATTATAAGCCAGGTAGGTTATATGGTTGCCGGTGTTGGACTGGGAACCCAAATGGCTATAAATGGGGTGGTAGCACATGCCTTCTGTCATATTTTATACAAGTCTCTTTTATTTATGGGAACAGGTTCAGTACTCTACATGACAGGGACAGCAAAATTGACAGAGCTCGGCGGTCTCTATAAAACTATGCCGCGGACTATGATCTATACAATAATAGGAGGGCTTTCAATATCAGCATTCCCTCTTTTCAGCGGTTTTGTGAGTAAATCCATGACTGTTACTGCCTTTGGTGAAGCACATTTGACTTGGGCATTTATGGCACTAATGCTCGCTTCTGCAGGAACATTTCTGCATACAGGTCTAAAGGTGCCGTATTTCATATGGTTTGGCAAGGATCAGGGTATTAAAGCGAAGGAACCACCATGGAATATGGAGCTTGCCATGATAATCGGCTCACTTTTCTGTATTGGACTCGGAGTCTTCTATAAGCCCCTTTATGCGCTACTCCCTTATTCAGTCCATTTCGAACCTTATACCGCATATCATACCTGGGAGACTTTTCAGGTACTGCTATTCACGCAGCTTGGTTTCTTCCTGCTACTAAAAAAGCTTTGGTGCGAAAACACGATTAGTTTGGATACGGATTGGTTTCCAAGAAAGAGTGCAAAAGCATTTATGTGGTTTACAAATAAACCGCTGGCAAGTATTGAGTACAATTTTATAGGTGAGCTTTACGAATTTATTATTCAAAAGCCCATACTGAGGGTCGCGAGATTCTTTAAGACAATTGATACAGTTGCTGTTGATGGATCTTTCAGTGCCATAGGGAAATTAACCCTCGCATGGAGCAGGAAAATGCAGGATGCTCAAAGTGGTCAGATTCAGCACTATGCAATGCTTATGGTCGCGGGGGTCATTGCTGTTATTATAATTGTAATGGTGTTACCATAAGAAGAGAGATGGAAGGTATTATTTTAAACAGTCTTGATTATCCCATCCTGACGGTTACAACCTTTCTACCGTTGGCGGGAGCACTCATTATATTTTTTCTCAGGGGAGATGAACTTATCAAATGGTTTGCTCTTGCTACTACAATGACAACGTTTGTTGTTTCGCTTCCTGTTTACAAGCATTTTGATAAAGTAACCTACAAGATGCAGTTTGCTGAGATCCATCCATGGATACCTGCATGGAATATACACTATAAAGTGGGTGTTGACGGTATCAGCGTGTTATTCATTATGCTTGTAGCGATTCTAAGCATACTGTGTGTGACGGTGTCTTGGAAAGCAATACAGACAAAAACAAAAGAGTTTTTCATATCCCTTTTGATAATGGAAACAGCAATGATTGGGATTTTCGTTTCCCTTAATGTTTTTCTTTTCTACTTGTTCTGGGAACTCACACTCATACCGATGTTCCTCCTTATCGGGGTGTGGGGTGGTTCTAATAGGGTATACGCAGCAATAAAGTTTGTCCTTTTCATGTTGGGGGGTAGCGTTTTTATGCTGGTCGGAATAATTGTACTCTACTATGCGGGTGGAAGGACTTTCGATATGCTGGAACTTTCCAAGGTGAACTATCCCACAGAACTTCAATTATGGTTGTTCTTGGCCTTTTTTGCAGCATTTGCGGTTAAAATGCCCATGTTTCCCATACATACTTGGCTCCCGGATGCCCATACGGAAGCGCCCACTGCCGGGAGTGTGATACTTGCGGGTGTTTTGCTTAAAATGGGGGCGTACGGCTTTTTAAGGTTTTCTTTTCCCATGTTTCCCCAAGCAGTAAAGGTACTATTTGTTCCACTGCTTATTCTGTCTGTCACAGCGATAATCTATGGAGCTTATGTCACGTTGATGCAAAAGGACATGAAAAGGCTTATAGCTTACTCAAGCGTTAGCCATATGGGATTTGTTACACTCGGTCTTTTCACTCTTAACCAGACGGGAATTGAGGGTGGACTACTCCAGATGATAAACCATGGTATTATAACAGGTGCACTTTTTCTCTGTATCGGCATGATTTATGAGAGAACTCATACAAGAATGATTGAGGATTACGGTGGACTTTCGAAAACGGTTCCTGTATATGTAGTGTTTTTCACCATTTTTTCACTAGCCGCCATCGGTTTGCCGGGTATGAATGCATTTGTGGGGGAATTTCTTATTATAAGTGGGGCGTTCAAGGCAAATATGATTGTTGCTACGTTTTCTATCTTTGGAGTCGTACTAGGCGTTACCTATATGGTATGGTTGTATTACCGTGTAGCTCTTAATGAAATTAACTCAAGTTCAAAGTCCAACCTTTTTGACCTTGATTGGAGGGAAATAGCAACCCTCGTTCCCCTTGTATTGCTTGTATTCCTAATAGGTGTTCAACCGGGCATTCTTTTGAGTTATATGCATGTTTCTGTGGAACATCTTCTTGAGCAGGTACATACAGCTGTTCCTTTTGAAACTATCAAGATTAATGATTCGATTATTTTAGTTGCTGAATATGTGAGGGGATTATTTTGGTGGGTGTGATGAACTCTATTTTCAATCACCTCGATTTTGCGGAACTTCCCGGGCTTGTGGGTGAATTCCTTATTCTGGCCGGGTCGTTTGTGATTTATCCTACGTCCGTCATCTTTGCCGCCAGCGGTATTATTCTTGCTGCTGTTTACCTGCTTTGGATAGCGGAGCGCGTCTTCTTCGGTCAATTGAAAAGCGAAAATAAGCATCTGACCGATTTGATGAAAGGGAGTGAGCGGTGGTCGTTCCACTGATTGTGGTTATTATCAAGCTGGGCCTCTATCCGCAACCTTTACTGGAATATATTGAACCCTCAGTAAATAAATCTTTAGAGAGAGTATGATTTGGCATTAAATGAAACGGAGACAGATGAATTCACACTGCTGGACAATCGATAATTATATGCTATTTTATCAGCAATGCAGTTTGCGCCGGAGGTAGCTTGAGATACGTATTTATGGGCCTCGGACTGTTCGGAGTGTGGTTACTCTGGTCGGGACATCTTGAACCGATGTTACTCGGTTTTGGCGTTTTCTCGTCCGTTTTCGTCATGTTTCTACGTGCAAGGATGGAGCGATATTCAGGCGTCAGTCACGAATACAGGCTCGGTTTGCGCTGGATAGGATACGGCCCGTGGCTTGTGTGGCAGATTACCAAGGCCAACTGGGTTGTAGCGCGCATTATTCTCAAGCCTTCCCTGCCGATACAACCCCGGCTCATGCGTATAAAGGTGAGTCAGAAGAGTGATCTTGCTAAGGTGATCTACGCCAATTCCATAACCTTGACGCCGGGGACTGTTACATTGGACGTCCGGGAAGATCAGTTCCTTGTGCACGCTTTAACGGAAGAAGCTGCTACAGACCTTGGAACCGGAGAGATGGATCAGCGGGTGACTTCTATGGAGGGAAAAAGCTGATGTTTGCTGTGGCCATGGCCGGTGTCCTGGTAACAATGCTTATTGCTCTCATTGCCGCCGTACGCGGTCCTACCGTCTTCGATCGTGTTCTTGCGGTCAACATGTTTGGCACCAAGACCGTTTTACTCATTGCGGTGAGCGGTTTCTTGAGTGGACGACCGGAGTGGCTCGATCTCGCCCTTGTTTACGCGCTGGTCAACTTCACGGGTGTGATCGCGGTGACAAAATTCTCACGCTTCGGCAACCTCGCCTCAGATCATGAGAGGGTGGAACCGTGGTAGCATTTTTCGACACAGTGAGCTGGATATGCCTGATCGTGGGACCGCTCTTCTGCATTGTCGGGGCGGTAGGGCTTCTGCGACTGCCGGATTTCTACTCGCGAACTCATGCTGCAGGGATCACAGATACACTTGGTGCTGGGCTCGTTATTCTAGGCTTAGTTTTCCAAGCGGGATTTACACTTGTTACGGTCAAACTTATCTTCATCATCGTTTTCATGCTGTTTATCAACCCCGGTGCCACTCACGCCCTGGCCAAGGCGGCTTATGCGCAAGGTGTAAAGGTGGAGACGGAGGAGGAAGGCGTAGATGCCACTACCCATTGAGATAGTACTTTTCATTTTTCTCCTTACTACGGCTGTCGTGATTGCCAGATTGGAAGACCTGTTTGCGGCCGCCATGCTCACCGGCATATTCAGTCTACTGTCCGCGGGGCTGTTTACGATTATGGACGCGGTGGATGTCGCTTTTACCGAGGCGGCGGTTGGTGCCGGTGTGGCAACGGTTTTTATACTCTGCACACTTTCTCTGACAGCCAAGCGGGAATATCAGCAACCGACGCGAATACTCCCTTTTATTGTGGTAGGGATTACAGGGGCGGCGCTGATTTACGGCACACTTGATATGCCGGCCTACGGTGATCCTGATGCTGTTCCCCATGGCCACCTATCAGCAAAGTTCATCGAGATTGAAGAAAAAGCTTTTCTTTCGCAGGATAAACACGCAGCCGAACCGGCACAGCACGGCAGCGGGGAAAAGGCGGTAGGGCTCCCCAATATTGTCACCTCAATCCTTGCCAGTTATAGAGGTTACGACACTTTTGGTGAGACCGCGGTCATCTTTACTGCCACCATCGGTGTCATGCTTCTTTTGCGGACCCGGCGCCGTGAGAAAAAGGTTTCGCCTCCCAATAGAGACCAGATGGAGACAACATCGTGAAAAAACAACCGATGCGTATGAGGGAAAAGATCATCCTGCGAGTGGTCTCCAAGGCATTTATCCCTTTCATCTTTCTCTTTGCCCTTTATATTCAGTTTCACGGTGATTTTGGACCTGGCGGTGGTTTCCAGGCTGGGGTAGTCTTTGCGGCCGGGATTATTCTCTACGGAGTGATCTTCGGGCTGGATACGATGCGGTTGGCGGTGCCCGAGCGCCTGATGGAATACGGGATCGTCCTGGGTTTGATCCTCTATGGTGGAGTAGGAATTGTTAGTCTGATTTCTGGAGCCAACTTTCTCGATTATGACGTTCTGAATGCACACGATCCTACTCATGGCCAGCACCTCGGCATCTTGCTTGTTGAGTTGGGAGTTGGGATCACGGTGACCTGTGCAATGACTACGATTTTCTATGCGCTTGCGGGAAGAGGTGAGAAATAATGCAGTGGCTCGGACTCTGGCACTATTGGGCGGTCATCATCTTGATGATGATCGGGCTCTATATAGTCATCGCCAGGGACAACTTGGTAAAGAAGGTGATGGGCTTGAGTATTTTTCAGGTTTCCGTAATTATGTTCTATGTTTCCACCGGAAAAGTTGAGGGAGGCACAGCGCCAATCATTCCAGAAGGCGGTCATGATCTGGTCTATTCAAATCCTCTTCCGCACGTTCTCATGCTGACGGCCATTGTAGTTGGCATCTCAACAACAGCGTTGGCTCTGGCCCTCATTGTACGAATTCAGGAAGCTTATGGCACAGTAGAGGATGATGAACTGAATGCGATTGATGGAGCCGCGTTATGATGGAACAACTGCCTGCTCTTCAGGTAGTCTTGCCTCTGTTTTCGGCTCTGCTCTGTCTGCTGATTCGCAACAAGACCGCCAGCCGGCTGTTTTCTGTGGCTGTTTCATGGGGTTGTTTGGCCATTGCACTAATATTACTTCGGACGGTGCAAGAGACTGGTATAATCTCCTATCATTTCGGTGGATGGTTTCCACCGCTGGGAATCGAATACCGGATCGATCTATTGAACGCCTACGTGCTGATTATTGTGGCAATGATTTCGGCTGTAGTTTTGCCGTTCGGAGTCGGACATTGGGGTCTTTCCATCCCCGAAGGGCGTGAATACCTCTTTTTCTGCGCTTTCTTACTCTGTATTTCCGGTCTTCTCGGCATTACCATCACAGGCGACGCGTTTAACGTGTTCGTCTTCCTGGAGATCACATCCCTGTCTTCATATGCGCTCATAGCTATGGGTCGCAACAGGCGCGCATTGAGAGCTGCGTTCACATATCTAGTTATGGGAACCGTTGGCGGCACCTTTATCCTTATCGGGATCGGGATGATGTACCTCGAGACGGGAACGCTGAACATGGTGGATATTGCGAACCGCCTACCCCTTGCTTATGGATCACGGACCGTGCTTGTGGCCTTCGCCTTTCTGACAGTTGGAGTCGGCATCAAGTTGGCGGTTTTTCCACTTCACCACTGGCTGCCAAATGCCTATTCATATGCTCCTGCAACAGTTTCGGCGTTTCTCGCTGCCACAGCCACAAAAGTTTCGTATTACGTCTTGGTACGTGTCATCTTTACTCTGTTCGGTGCCGCCTACATCTTTGAAACCCTCAGGTTTCACGTTTTACTCATCCCTTTATCTCTACTGGCCATGTTTATCGGATCTACAGTAGCAATCTACCAGACCAACATCAAACGGCTCCTGGCCTATTCCAGCATCTCACAGATCGGATACATGACGCTCGGCCTCTCTTTTGCTTCAATCAATGGTCTCACCGGAGGGCTGGTGCACCTGTTCAATCACGCCTTAATGAAAGGTGGACTCTTCCTTGTGCTTGCGTCCGTTATGCATTCAATCGCTTCGAACGAGATTGATGATATGCGCGGACTCGGTAGAAAAATGCCGTTTACGATGGCCGCATTTGTGCTCGGTGGTTTAAGCCTTATCGGTGTACCGGGGACCGTCGGTTTTATCAGCAAATGGTATCTGGTGGTTGCTGCCTTGGAGAAAGGGTGGTATCCTATTGCTGTATTGATTCTACTGAGTTCGTTCCTGGCGGTTATTTATATCTGGCGTGTTGTAGAAATATTTTTCTTTCGTGAACCCGCTGCCGAAAAATCGATTAAAGAAGCACCGCTGTCAATGCTTATTCCAACGTGGATACTGATCGGAGGAACGCTGTTTTTTGGTCTCCAGACAGAATGGACGGCTGGCGTAGCTGGTTCTGTGGCAAACTTTCTTCTTGGGGGCCTCCCTTGACTCCCGATCAGTTGATCGCCCTGTCGATTTTATCTCCCGCAGTTGGTGCTTTGGCTATTGCACTGATTGGCCGCAATAATGACGCTGGATACAATCCTCGCGACATTGTTACTGTCATTGCGACACTGATCACCTTCGGTTTTGTCGTCAAACTGGCTGGTCCGGTAGTAGCCGGTGACAGGCCGGAGTTGTCGCTTTTTGAGGTTTTACCCGGTTTGGCCATCGCTTTCAAAATTGAACCGCTGGGCATGCTGTTTGCACTGGTGGCATCGGGTCTCTGGATACCGACTTCAATATATTCATTTGGCTATATGCGCGGTCATCACGAACGTCATCAGACTCGGTTTTTTGTCTGTTTTGCCATCGCCATCTCTGCCGCCTTAGGCATCGCTTTTGCACGTAATCTTCTTACCCTGTTTCTGTTCTATGAGCTTTTAACTTTTTCAACCTATCCGCTGGTTACCCATGCAGGAAGTGGGAAGGCTGTCAAAGCAGGGCGAAGTTATCTGGGCATCCTTATCTTTACATCGGTATCCTTCCTGCTTCTGGCTATCGTATGGACGTGGCAGACAACCGGAACTCTGGAGTTTCGGCCCGGCGGCATCGTTTCCGGGCATTTTGAGAGCTCGCGAGCGATCCTGTTGCTGGCACTGTTTGTGTTTGGTACAGGGAAGGCAGCCCTGATGCCGTTCCACCGCTGGCTGCCAGCGGCCATGGTTGCTCCTACTCCTGTGAGCGCACTCCTCCACGCAGTAGCAGTGGTGAAGGCGGGGGTATTCACAGTTTTGAAAATTATCGTCTATGTCTTTGGCATCGAGTTCCTCACTGATGGCAACTACGCGTTGTGGCTCTGTTATGTAGCTGGTTTCACATTGATTGCCGCCTCGCTGGTTGCATTGACGAAAGACAACCTGAAGGCACGGCTGGCTTACTCTACCATTAGCCAGCTATCTTATATTGTTCTCGGGGCGGCGTTGGCGACAAAGACGAGTATTGTGGGTGGAGGCATGCATATTGTCATGCACGCGGCTGGTAAGATTACTCTATTCTTCTGTGCCGGCGCTATCATGGTAGCCAGCCACAAGACAGAGATAAGCGATATGAAAGGAATCGGCCGGCAGATGCCGTTTACCATGTTCGCCTTCTTCATCGCTTCTTTGAGTATTATCGGACTTCCTCCTCTGGGTGGCGCATGGAGCAAATGGTACCTGATTCTGGGTGCCTTGGATGCGCAACAGTTTCTTATGGTTGGCGTTTTGATTGTCAGTTCCCTGCTCAATATCGCTTACTTGCTTCCCATCGTGGTGAATGCATTCTTTTTCCCCACGACGGAAGTCGAAATCGGAGGCGGCATTAAGGAAGCTCCCATTGCCTGCGTGGCATCTCTGCTTGTGACGGCGTTCAGTTGCCTGATCTTGTTCCTTTATCCCGATTTTTTCTTGAATCTTGCACAGATGATTGGAGAATTCTGAAATGGAAACCAAGACTAATGATGGAAGGAATGACCAGGTGCCTGAGAAGACGCACATTTTTGATAAACCAAAGAACGTTAAAAGGGTAATCTGGAGCCTATACCTTATTTGCGGTGGGCTTTTCTTACTTGATCTTCTCATTCATCGTCATCACAGCTTTGCCGAGGGGGTCTTCTCTGCTGAAGGGTGGATAGGCTATTATGCCGTATATGGATGGGTCGCATGCGTTCTCTTGGTATTGACTGCTAAACAGATGCGAAAAATACTCATGCGTAAAGAGGACTACTATGAGCGGTAGTGTGCATCCGGCCTTCGTTCTCTTGCTGGGTGCTCTATTCTTGCCTGTTCTCAAAGGAAGAATGCGCCAGGGTCTATTGATTCTCCTTCCTGTACTGGGATTCTTGAATCTGCTGGGCTTGGAGATGGGTACCGTCTGGCACTTCCCGTTCGCCGGTTACGGGCTTGAGGTTCTTCGGGTCGATAAACTGAGCTTGCTTTTTGGCTATCTCTTCCATCTTGCGGCGTTTCTGACAGCGATCTACTCACTGCACGTGAAAGACAGTATCCAGCACCTGACTGGACTCATGTACGCTGGCAGTGCCGTTGGGGCAGTATTTGCAGGGGATCTGATTACGCTGTTCATCTTTTGGGAGCTGCTGGCACTTACATCGGTGTTCCAGATTTGGTCACGGCGAACCGCTCGCTCGTACGGCGCCGGGCTACGGTATCTTCTCGTGCACATAACATCAGGTCTGATGTTGCTGGTGGGTGCTGCACTTCATTACCGAGAGTCCGGTTCGCTGGCATTTGACGTTATGACGTTAGCCGACACGGCTTCATGGCTGATATTCCTCGCCATCGGTATCAAGTGTGCCTTCCCGCTGCTTCACTCCTGGCTGGTTGACGGATACCCGGAGGCTACACCTACAGGTACTGTATTTCTTGCATCGTTCACAACCAAGACAGCGGTCTACGCTCTGGCCCGCGGATTCACGGGTACAGAGGAACTGATCTGGATCGGAGCGCTGATGACAATGTTCCCGATCTTCTATGCCGTGATCGAGAACGACCTGAGGCGTGTGTTGGGTTACAGTATGATTAATCAGATCGGTTTCATGGTTGCGGGTATCGGACTGGGAGAAGGTATGGGGGTTAATGGTGCTGTGGCGCATGCATTCAATGACGTGATATTCAAGGGCCTGCTCTTTATGTCAATGGGAGCGGTACTGTTCAGGACGGGAAAGATCAACGGATCGGATCTTGGCGGCCTTTACAAATCTATGCCATTGACCACCGGTTTCTGTATAGTGGGTGCGTCCTCCATTTCGGCATTTCCTCTCTTCAGCGGATTTGTCAGCAAATCGATGGTGATGCAGGCGGCGGCTGACCAAGGTCACCTAGTTATCTGGTTAATGTTGCTTTTTGCGTCTGCCGGTGTATTTCACCATGCCGGCATAAAAATTCCTTTCTTCGCCTTCTTCGCCCACGACTCCGGTATTCGCTGCAAGGAAGCACCAATGAACATGCTTGTCGCTATGGGGTTGAGTGCTTCACTCTGTGTCTTTATTGGTTGTCTACCAGGACCACTTTACAGTTTGCTGCCCTATGCTGTGGATTATCAACCCTACACCAGCACCCATGTACTTTTGCAGTTGCAACTGTTATTCTTTTCAGCGTTGGCTTTTATTTTTTTGAAACTGTCAGGTATCTATCCACCGGAACTAAGGTCAGTAAATCTCGATGTTGACTGGGTATACAGACGGATGTTTCCTGCCACGGTAAGAACTGTTGTACGGGCGGTAAAACCACTAAAGGATCAGCTTCTCGGAGGCGGCAGAATGCTGGTAACGTGGATGATCAGTGAACTGCAGCGCCACCACAATCCTCAAGGCATTTGGGGACGGACTTGGCTGACAGGCAGAAGTGTGCTGATGGCGGTTGTTGTGCTGGGTGCATTTCTGTTATTCTATTACTACTGATGGTGTGATCTGATATGGACTTTTCCTTTTACTTCACCACTACCGACTTTCGAGGCATCCTACCCGAGGTTTCACTACTGCTGACCGCTGTTGTCATCCTGACTTTCGAGATGTTGGCGAGGCCGCGGCGGCAGGTTATGCTGATGCTGAGCCTATTCGGTATCACTGTGGCTGGAGGGTACGTCTGGCAGAACAGCGGCGCTGAGATGGTGCTTTTCGGAGGTATGCTGACTCTGAACAGTTATTCGACATTCTTTGATTCTCTGTATCTTGTCGTGGCTGCGGCAGCTTTATTAGTAGCCCAGGTCTATCTTGAGAGGAGGGGAGGAGAACTCCGCGGAGAATACTACAGCCTTATTCTGTTTGCGACCATCGGTATGATGTTGATGACACGGGCCAACGATCTAGTTGTTATCTTTTTGGGACTGGAACTGTTGTCGCTGTCACTCTACGTTCTTGTGGGATTCTTGAGGCACGATGTTCTGAGCAATGAAGGGGGAATCAAATATCTGCTTCTCGGCGCCTTCTCAACCGGCTTCTTTCTCTTCGGAGCCGCCCTCGCCTACGGCGCTACTGGAACAACGAATTTCGAAGGAATTGCTGCAGCAATCGCCTCGGACAATGTTTTTTCAAGTACAGTATTGGATCTTGGGATAGGACTGCTTATCGTCGGTTTTGCCTTTAAGGTAGCTGTCGTGCCTTTTCACATGTGGTCACCGGACGTCTATCAGGGTGCCCCTACATCGGTGACGGCATTTCTTTGCACAGCGCCCAAAGCGGCCGGTTTTGGAGCTCTCCTGAAGCTGTTCCTTGTCGCCTTCTCTGTTGAGGGAGGTGCGTGGCAAGATCTGTTTTGGCTGCTTGCAGTTCTTACAATGACGGTGGGTAATTTTTCGGCGTTAGTTCAGTCCAACATAAAAAGGATGCTTGCTTTCTCCAGTGTGGCTCACGCAGGATATCTTCTCATTGGCGTTATGGTCATGGATGTGGCGGGGACTTCCAGCGTCATGTTCTACCTTCTTGTTTACTCGGCCATGAATCTAGGGGCCTTTGGTGTGGTCGCTTTTGTTGAGGACGAAGAAAATGGATTAAGCTTTGACGACTACCGGGGTTTGGCGTCCAGACATCCGTGGCTCTCCATCGTATTAGCTCTCTTCATGCTTTCGCTGGCCGGGTTTCCACCAACGGCGGGTTTTGTGGCGAAGTATGGTCTCTTCAGCGCCGCTGTGGCGAAAGGATACATCTGGATTGTGGTCATCGCCGTCCTGAATACGCTTGTCTCCTTTTACTATTATGCACGCCTTATTGTAAAGATGTACATGGAGGCCGAGGAAGAAGCGTTAACTGCTTTCCCTTCAATACACAGTACTATCCTGTTAACAATTCTGGCAGCTGTCATACTCCTGTTTGGTCTGACGCCAGGCTGGCTTATAGAGAATACCACTCTGGCTGCTGCTGTATTTTCTCCATAGTCCATTAACTCTCAAGCACTAAATTTTCTTTGATGCGGATAACAAAGGTCTATACAAAGACAGGTGATGATGGTACAACCGAGCTATCTAAAGGTGAGCGTATGCCAAAGGATTCCCCTAGGATAGTAATATTAGGTGCTCTGGATGAGGTTAATGCCGCCATTGGCGTAGTTCTTGCTGAAAACCTCAATAAGATTATTGAAAAGGAGCTTGAAGGTGTTCAGCACGATTTGTTCAACATTGGTGGAGAACTTGCCGTCTTGGAAGAAGATTTGGGTTTGGTGAAGAGTGACGATGTACAAAAACTTGAAGAAGCCATCGACTCACTCAATGAATCTCTTCCATCTTTGGAGGAATTTGTACTGCCGGGTGGTTCTAGAAGATCAGCACTACTATATCAGGCGAAGGTTATTTGTCGGCGAACCGAACGGGACCTCGTGACACTTAGCCATAAAGAAAAGATTAATCCACTTCATCTTAAATACCTGAACCGCCTGTCTGATTATCTTTTTGTTGCGGCACGCTATGAAAATATGAAAGGTGGCGGTGAAGAACAGCTGTGGAAACGAAAGCAATAGGCCCCGGAATGTGCTAACGCTATTGCTGGCTGTAATTGATACCACCTGACATCTATCTGATAAGCTCTTAACAGCAGCTTGTGATCTTCCGCTCATACTTCGGTCCTTTTCCTAAGCCTAGACAGCACGGCGCCTGGGCCATGTTTCTGGTTCCCGCTGGGATGGCCGTGGCCGTGTTGGACACATGGTCATGGAGTTCTTTTCTCCTCATAATCTCGTTTATTCTGATCTTTCTGTCCCACCGGCCGGTAGTCCTCATCCTGAAAGGATGGAAACGCCGTGACACCATTGAATGGCCGGCCTGTAGTTGGGCCTTCGTTTTGAGTGGTTCAGGGATCGGTCTTGCCGCTTTTCTCTTTCTTTTTCAGCAGCAGTGGAACGCTCTTTCCCTCGGACTTGCAGTGGCGATTACGTTTCTGCTTCATCTCAGGCTGACCCTGAACAGGGAACACATGTCTGTAACAGGTGAGATTATTGGAGTTCTCGGTCTGACAGCTTCCGCACCTGTTATGTATATATTCCTTAACGGTTATCTAGATGCTAAAGGGTGGGTTCTCTGGATGATCACCTTCCTCTACTTTGCCGGTACCATTTTCTATATCAAACTGAAGGTACGAATTCAGCCGTCTCAGCCGAAACCGGATCTGGTGGGTAAACTCCGAGCCGGAATGCCCGTTGTTCTCTATGGAGTTCTTTTGTTGATCTATGTTTTTTTTATTACGGTAATCAGGGGTTATTCGTGGTTTTTCTTTTGGGCGTATGCCCCTTTTCTGGTGAAGGCAGTGAGGGGACTCGTTCGCTGGCAGTCAAGGGAAACATTGAAGATCAATCGTCTTGGCGCAATGGAGTTGGCCCATTCGATCCTGTTTGCCGTACTTTCCCTGGCGGGGTTAAATGAGACGCCACAGTAAATAGAGTCATGTGAAATGCAAACCTTGCAATAAAGGAGTTAGAGAATCTAAATTGATCTTACTTATGAGGAAGATAGTAAGCTCAGCTCTGATTCTTCTTTTCGCCGGTGCTCTGGCGTGGCCGCTCATCCCGTCAGAAATGTGCGAGATAAAGTGCAGTCGGAAACCGTGTTGCAAAGTAGCGACCATAAAGGAACAGTGTCCCATGATGGCAGAAGCGGAGAATCATGCACCGTTTCTATTGTTATCAGTGCCCAAGCCCGTATCTGTAAAAGAAGGATATTTCCCGAATGTATTGTTGACGGCTGAAAATTCGATGGATCCCTTGGGCGATTTCTTTTTCCGTCATGCAGAAGTAACTTCCTCCTTCCGAGAAAACCTCAAGATTCCCCTCTATTTCCAGCACCACTCTCTCCTGATTTAGACTCTTTCATCCGCCCTCCGTTTTGAAGCGGGTCCAGGGCGGATTCTGTTGTTTCGTCTGCCGGGTAAGTTTCTCCGCAGACATTGAATTAACAAAAGGAAGGGTCATGAGAAAGAAACTATCATTTGTGTTATTGGCGGCGCTGCTGGCCGGGGCATTAGCGGCACAGGAAAAGACCGATCCTGTGCAGTTAGTATTGCAAACAAACAGGGCTGTATTGGCAGCGCGTGAAGCTCATAAGGCCGCGCTGGAGGAGATCAGGACAACTGGAGTTCTACCGGACCTCATGCTGGAGGGAACGTTCTTTACGGCGCCCATCGAAACGAAAAATGGTCCCATGGAGGCCCAGATCATGCTTGGACAGCGGATTCCACTGTGGGGAAAACTGAGCCGACATAAGAAAATTGGGATCATGAAGGCGGAAGCGGCTGCCCTCTTTTTGAAATCGGCTGAAATTAATGCTGTCTACAGCTTGAACGTAAACCGTATGCAGTATAGTAAGATTCAGAATTCCCTTGCCATTCTCAGACAGTATCAGATCGATCTCCAATCTTCCCGAACTGTTGCTCTGACACAGTATTCTACCGGGATGGGAACGACACAGCACCCTGTATTGAAACTACAGATTGAGATGAGCATGATTGAAAGCAGAATCAATATCCTTGAATCGCAGCTTGAGACAGTCGTCAGCGAATTGCAGACGTTGTTCGATGGACAGTTTTCGAAGCGATTTTTGGGAGGGGAACTGGTGGAAGATTTCTCCCAGTTTTCGAAGGAATGGTGGCTGGAAGCGGCAAAGCTGAGCAACCCCGGATATCTGCTGGCTGAAAATGAGCGACAGATAGCGGTGATACAAAGCGAACTGGCCCGGAGAGAAAACTATCCTGATCTGGTAGTCGGGGTGAATTACACATCTATCGGCAGCGGAGGCATGGCGTCTTCCGCAGATGTCGGAAGTGATGCTTTGGGCGTGAAGGTGGGGTTCGACATTCCCCTATGGTTCGGGCGGAACAGGTCGCGGGTAAAATCGGCAAAGATTGCTGTCAAAGTTACGGAGGAGGAGATGGCGCAAACCTGGAATGAGGTAGAAGGAAATCTAACTGCAATCATTAGGGAGTCGGAGGAAATCCAAAAGACTTATCGTCTTTTTGAAGAAACACTTCTGAAAGAGTCTGAACAAATGCTGTCGTCGGCTATGTCAGCGTATGAAACAGGAAAGATAGGCTTTCTCGATCTGCTTGACAGTCAGCGTATGGTAGTAAACATTCGTCTCGATTTTGAAGAGACCAGAGCCAAAAGAGAGACAGCAAAGGCAAAGCTGTTGAAGGTTGTTGGTCTGATACGTTTTGAGGAGGAATAAATGATGAAGTATTCGTCAAGATATTCAATACTGATGATTGTACTGGCGACCGTCGCCGCGCTGTCTGTTGGCGGCTGTGGTGGTAGAAAAGATTCGTCCCGCGGGAATCAGGAGGCGGAGGTACAGTTCTATTCCTGCGGCATGCACCCCAACGTGATTCAGGAAGGACCGGGAAACTGTCCCATCTGTGGCATGAATCTGACACCCATGGGCATTCCTACGGGCGGAATAGAAGAAACTTTCGGCTCCACGGTGAAAATTGACCCCACTGTGGAACAGAACATGGGCATCCGGACGGCGGAAGTTGAGAAACGGGATCTGACTCAGACGATCCGAACCATTGGCCGAATTGACTACAATGAGTCCAAAGTAGCTCACGTTCACACCAAGTTCAACGGCTGGATTGAGAAGACCCATGCCGACATAACAGGACAACGGGTCAATAAGGGTCAGCCATTGCTTGATATTTACAGTCCCGAGCTAGTCTCTGCTCAAGAGGAGTATTTTGACGCGTTAAAAAATGTGAGAAGTTCAGGAAATGATGTCTCCGTCGGAGCTGCTAATCGATCGCAGACGATCCTTGGTTCTACCCGCCGCAGACTGGAATACTTTGATGTTTCCGGTGACCAGATTGATGATCTTGAAAGAACGGGAAACGTCCGAAAAACATTGACGGTACGCTCACCGTTTGAGGGCATTGTCATCGAGAAACACGCTTTGGATGGAATGGAAGTAAAACCTGGCATGATGATCTACACAATCGCCGATCTCTCAGAAATCTGGGTCTATGCCGATATCTATGAATTTGAGTCTCCGTGGGTGAAAGAAGGATTGACAGCCAACATGACCCTTTCCTACGATCCAGGAAAGAGATACAGGGGAAAAGTGCAGTATATCTACCCGTATCTGGAGGAAGAGACAAGAACCATCAAAGTGAGATTGTCGTTTCCCAATCCAAATCTGAAACTCAAACCGGGTATGTATGCCAATGTAGAGATTGAGACATCACCTCTCCGGAACGTGGTAGCGGTACCCATGGAAGCGGTCCTCTTTTCCGGTGAAAGGAATCTCGTCTTTATTGTGTTGGGAGATGGCCGATTTGCACCCAGGGATATCACCGTGGGAATTGAGAGCGGCGACGGATTCTATGAAGTGAAGGAGGGTCTGTCTGAGGGGGTTAAGGTTGTTGCTTCAGGACAATTTTTGCTGGATTCAGAAAGCAAACTTCAGGAGAGTATTGCGAAGCTCCTGTCAAAACGAAAGGAATGACCGGTAAGCACCGGAAAAATTGATATGATCGAAAGAATAATCGAATGGTCAGTTCATAATCGTTTTATCGTCATTTTCGCCGTACTGATCTTGTCACTCGGAGGTTTTGTGGCCATGTCAACCATACCCTTGGATGCCATCCCGGACTTGAGTGATGTTCAGGTGATAATTCTCACAGAATATCCGGGTCAAGCTCCCCAGGTAGTGGAAGACCAGGTGACCTATCCGCTCACCACCGCTATGTTGTCTGTACCGTTTGCCAAGGTTGTCCGTGGTTATTCTTTTTTCGGGCTCTCTTTTGTGTACATCATTTTCGAGGACGACACCGATATGTACTGGGCTCGAAGTCGTGTCCTGGAATACCTGAATTTCGTTTCGGGACGTTTGCCGCAAGGGGTGACGCCGCAACTCGGGCCTGATGCCACCGGTGTCGGTTGGGTCTATGAGTATATGGTGGAAAGCGACCGTCATGATTTGCAGCAGTTGCGCTCCATACAGGATTGGTACCTGAGGTACGAACTCATGAGCGTCCCCGGCGTGACTGAGGTAGCCAGCATCGGCGGTTATGTGAAGCAGTACCAGGTGGAGGTGGATCCCAACAAGCTGCTGGCTTTTAACATTCCTCTCAATAAGGTCAGGATGGCAATTCAGAGAAGCAACAATGATGTAGGCGGTAAACTGATTGAGATGTCGGAGACTGAATTTATAGTGAGGGGTCTCGGCTATATCCGTTCATTGGATGATCTGAAGAAGATTGCCCTTGGTGTAGATACAAACGGGACACCGATCTTGCTACGCAATGTGGCCAACATTCATCTGGGTCCTGATCTCCGTCGCGGATTAGCCGACAGAGATGGACTTGGCGAGACAGTGGGGGGGATCATCGTCATGCGATACGGGGAGAATGCCCTGAAAGTCATCGAGGACGTGCGCAAGAAGATCGACGATCTGAAATCAGGACTACCGGAAGGGGTAGAGATCATGCCGGCCTACGACCGGTCTCTCCTCATTGAGCGGGCGATTGATAACCTGAAAGAAAAACTTCTTGAGGAAAGCGTCGTTGTAGCGCTGGTCTGCATCGTTTTTCTTCTCCATTTTCGCAGCGCCTTTGTGGCTATCTTTACCCTCCCTGTGGGGATTCTCATCTCTTTCCTCATCATGCGCTATCAGGGGATCAACGCCAATATCATGTCTTTAGGGGGGATCGCCATCGCCATCGGCGCCATGGTGGACGCTGCCATCGTCATGATCGAGAATGCGCACAAACATATCGAACGCAACGGCGGCAAGGGCGACCACTGGCAAACAATGATTGATGCCTCTAAGGAGGTCGGCCCCGCTCTGTTCTATTCGCTGCTCATCATCACTTTTTCGTTCCTTCCCGTTTTTTCGCTTCAGGCGCAGGAGGGGCGTTTGTTTACACCGCTCGCTTTCACGAAAACATACGCCATGGCCGCATCGGCGCTGCTTGCAATCACTATCGTTCCGGTCCTGATGGGATACTTCATCAAGGGGAAGATTCTTCCTGAGGAGAAGAATCCCATCAACCGTTTCCTGATTCGCGTCTACCGGCCGTGTATCCGGTTTGTGCTGAAATTCAGAAAGACGACACTAGCCATCGGGGCGGTCGTTCTGGCCGTCACGATCATACCGGTGAGGAATATTGGCTCCGAGTTCATGCCGCCGCTGAACGAAGGAGACTTGCTCTACATGCCGACAACGGATCCCGGAATCTCCATTACTAAGGCAAGGGAACTCCTGCAGCAGACGGACAAGATCATTCGCACGTTTCCGGAGGTGGAGCGGGTGTTCGGGAAGATTGGCCGCGCGGAGACCGCTACTGATCCGGCGCCGCTGAGCATGATTGAGACAACCATCACTTTGAAACAGCAAGACGACTGGCCCAGGCGGAAAATTGTGTCAAGATGGTATTCAGGCTGGAAGCCCCATTGGTTGGCAACACCTTTCAGGTGGGTCTGGCCAGAGCACCGCGCCGTTACCATGGACGAATTGGTGGCAGAGCTGAACGCTACCATTCAGTTTCCCGGCCTCACCAACGCCTGGACCATGCCCATAAAGACGAGGATTGATATGCTCAGTACGGGCATCAAGACGCCGGTGGGTATCAAGCTCATGGGAGCAGACCTCGATACCCTCAACACACTTGGAGCAAGGGTGCAGGTGATCGTTCAGAAGCTACCCGGCACCTTAAGTGCTTTTGCCGATAAAGTAACCGGTGGGAACTTTCTCGATTTTGAGATCAACCGGGATGAGGTGGCCCGGTACGGTTTGACAGTGGGTGACGTGCAGGACATCATCCAGTCAGCTGTAGGCGGCATGAATGTCAGCTTCACAGTAGAAGGACTAGAGAGATATCCCATCAATGTCCGCTACAGCAGGGAACTGCGCGACAGTATCAGCAAGCTAAAACGGGTAATCATCCCGACACCCACCGGCGCCCAGATCCCCATTAGTCAGGTGGCTGATATTCGCATCCGGAAAGGGGCACCTGTTATCAAAAGTGAGAACGCCCGGCATACCGCCTGGGTATACGTTGATATTTCAGGGATCGATATAGGAACATACGTGAAGCGGGCTCAGCAGGCCGTGAAAGAGGAGCTCGACCTCCCCGAGGGATATTCTGTTGTCTGGAGTGGACAGTACGAATATATGGAACGGGCGGCGAAGCGACTGAGGATTGTTGTGCCGGTGACTCTCCTCATTATCTTTCTATTGCTCTATCTCAATTTCAAGAATGTCACGGAGAGTCTTATCGTCATGCTGTCACTGCCGTTTTCACTCGTAGGCGGATTCTGGTTCATATACTTTCTGGGGTATAATATGAGTGTGGCGGTGGGTGTCGGTTTCATCGCTCTGGCCGGTGTAGCGGCGGAAACGGGAGTGGTGATGCTCATCTATTTGGATCATGCCTACGAAGATAGAGAAAAACAGGGAGAGATGAGATCCTTGAAAGATCTCTACGAAGCGGTCATGGAGGGAGCAGTGGAAAGGGTCCGGCCAAAGATGATGACTGTAACGGCTATTATTGCAGGACTGCTGCCCATCCTCTGGGGACACGGCACCGGATCGCAAGTGATGAAGCGTATTGCGTCACCCATGGTAGGCGGAATGATCACATCTACAATTCTTACATTGCTTGTCATCCCTACCATCTATTATCTGTGGAGATCGGTTGGATTGAGTAGGAACAAGGAATGAGCCTTGAGGAGATTACCAAAAAACGTAAACTATGTTTTACCTCTTCTGACTGTTTGTGGTAGAATAGAAGGATGCAAGAGTCTCTGAAAGATCCCGTTTGCGGTATGGCCGTTACCGAAGAGACGGCAGTAGGAATACGGGAATACGCCGGCGTCAAGTACGGTTTCTGTGCTCAGTACTGCCTCGATCTTTTTGACAGCGATCCTGACCGGTTCGCACAACCCGCTGGAGACCAGACAAGTCGAACAAGTCCAGTCACGTCGGAGGAGCAGTCCTTCACAGACCCCGTCTGCGGCATGATCGTGACAGCCGAATCCGCCGCCGGTATCCACACCTATGATGGTGCAGCTTACTATTTCTGCGCCGAACAGTGTCTCCACAAGTTCAAAACAGACCCAGGACCTTATCTCGGTAAAGATAATCGTGTCGGGATGGTTCCTTCTGATCACGATGACAGTTCGACGAAATACATCTGTCCAATGGACCTCGAAGTGATCCAAGATGGGTCCGGGAGCTGTCCCGTCTGCGGCATGGCACTGGAGCCGATGGAGGTGACCTTGGAGGAAGCGGAAAATCCCGAACTTATCTTTATGAGTCGCAGATTCTGGTTGAGTCTTGCTCTGACGATTCCCATCGTAGTCATAGCCATGGGTGAGATGATTTTCGGGCGAGCGTTTGTTACACCGTCGGTAGGGAAGTGGCTTCAGTTGATCCTGTCCACAGTGGTGGTTCTGTGGGGAGGCAAATCTTTCTTCCAGCGGGCGTGGACTTCTGTTGTAAGTCGTAGTCTGAATATGTTCACACTCATCAGCATGGGGACTGGTGTTGCCTATGGGTATAGCCTGGTGGCTACACTCTTTCCCTCTATCTTTCCTGCGACGTTTCGCGGTCCGGGCGGTGAAGTAGCTGTCTACTTTGAAGCCGCCGCTATGATCATAACCCTTGTTCTTCTCGGTCAGGTCCTTGAACTGAAGGCGAGGGAAAAGACCAGCGGAGCCATCAAGGCTCTTCTTGAACTTACGCCAAAGAGAGGGCGGGTTGTCAGGAGCGATGGCACGGAAGAAGATGTCCCCCTTGAGCTGGTTCACCCCGGCGACAGATTAAGGGTTCGACCTGGTGAAAAGATCCCAGTAGATGGTGCGGTAGTAGAAGGTTCCAGTTCTGTGGATGAGTCTATGGTGACGGGGGAGCCGATCCCTGTGGAGAAGCGGAGTGGAGATCAGGTTGTTGGGGCCACGGTAAACGGGACCGGAAGTTTTCTCATGGAAGTTCAGCGGGTCGGCAGTGACACATTGCTTTCCCAGATCGTCCAGATGGTGAGTGAAGCCCAGAGAAGCCGCGCTTCCATTCAGAGAGTTGCGGACAGGGTCGCTTCCTTATTTGTGCCGGTAGTGGTTGGGACCAGTGTTGTTACATTCATCGTCTGGGCCTTCTTTGGTCCTGAACCGAAGATGACCTACGCCATCGTTAACACCGTAGCTGTATTGATCATCGCTTGCCCTTGTGCGCTTGGCCTGGCAACACCCGTGTCCATTATGGTGGGGATGGGCAGGGGTGCCATCGCGGGT
>Ga0208765_1000086_pt1 | contig 52518 bp, 42 predicted proteins | sample ETNtaG_2_FD_185783 | JGI IMG/M metagenome (GOLD analysis project Ga0208765, IMG submission 185783) | Marine microbial and viral communities from oxygen minimum zone, Eastern Pacific Ocean - ETNP201406SV203 (SPAdes) (version 2) | ecosystem: Environmental > Aquatic > Marine > Oceanic ...
TTATCGAGTCGAAGTGAATCCAGATCAGATTCTGGTTTCCAGCGGGTCTTCCCTGGCCCTTTATATTGCGATAAGGATTTTGGCTCCAGCGGGTAGTGAAGTCATCATCACCGATCCCTGCTACGCCTGCTATGAAAACATGATTCGCATGGGAGGTGCGATTCCTGTACGCATTCCCCTTCGCCTTGAAGATCGTTTTGAACTGAATCTGGAAACGGTCAAGGCATCAATTACAACGCGAACAAAAGCGATTTTGATCAATTCACCGATGAATCCGACAGGCACGGTCTTTTCCCGCAAGACCCTCGCAGAACTGGCTGAGCTAGAGATTCCAGTGATTTCAGATGAAATCTATGCGGACCTGAACTACCTTTCCAAACCTCACAGTTTCATGGAATTTTCAAAAAACTCGGTAGCTTTGAACGGTTTTTCAAAATTTTATGCAATGACCGGATGGCGGCTGGGTTATCTGATTGTTCCTGAAGCCTGGATCGGTACTGCAGCAAAACTTCATCAGAACCTGATGATATCGGCCAACGAATTCGTCCAGGAAGCAGGTCTGAAGGTTTTGCAGGAAAGTCGTAAAACCTGTGATGCGATGAAGGATGAATTTGACAGAAGACGGAAATTTTTGTTGGAAAAATTGACGCAACTGGACCTCGATCCTGGTTATCAACCTGATTCAGCATTTTATGTGTTTCTTCATTACCGTGACCAGACGCGTCCTTCGTTGGAACTGTCGATGGAAATTCTGGAAAAAACCGGTGTAGCCCTGACGCCCGGGGTGGATTTTGGTCCTGGAGGAGAAGGCTTCCTTAGATTCAGTTATGCCAATTCACTGGAAAACCTGGACAGGGCACTGGAAAGACTGAAAGAAAGTGGATTGATATGATGGTTTATCTCGGACTGGCAGTGATCTTCATTGCCCTGGTTTCATTCTGGAATCATCTGAATTTCCTCGGTATCAATTTGCGGTACCTCCTGGATTCGATCAAGGCAACCAGACTTCTGAAGTGAACACCTGAACCGCTTGACCTGATCGGAAACAGCAAACATTTACATCCGGTTCATTCCAAAATTTCCGGCTCCAGATCGACCCTCCCCCGGTTTCTTAAACTTTCCCCGTTGGACATGTCACTGGTGCTGATGCTGAGGTAGCAATAACGTATCCACTGCATAAAAAAATTGTTGCGGTGTGAACGCCAGCGATTCTTAGGGTTATCAAAATCAAAATTTTCCGGAGGCTCTACTTCGGGATCGTCCAAATCCCTTTTTGCTTCAAATGCCAGACGGGTGGCGTTGTATTCCGGATGTCCGGTGTGGGCAATGAAACGGTCATCGCTGGTCGCAAAGATTGTGTAACCCGGATCTTTGCCATAAGCCAGCAGTTTTAAAATGCCTGCCTCTTTGGCCGATTCCATCACATCATCAGCCAAACCGGCATGACGGCTTTGGGGACACCAGAACACATCATCCAGTTCTCCAGTGATGGGATGAGAAAGATCAAGGTTCTCGAGTTCGAATACTCCAAAAAGTTTTCGGTCATAGTTGAATTTATCAATTCCTTCCATGTAAGCCATGGCGAATCCCGCCCAGCATAGACCAAGCGTGCTCGGAATCGATTCTCTTGCATCGTGAAGAATTTCACTGATCTCCCTCCAGTAATGCACTTCATCGAAATGAATTGTTTCCACTGGAGCCCCAGTCAGGATCAAACCATCCAGATGCTGATCCCGTGTCGCCTCCTCGTAGGTCACATAAACATCCTGAACATGATTCTCCGGCCAAGACTTGTAGTGATGGGATTCAAGCCGGATCCAAACCGGTTCCAGTTGAAGGACGGACAAACCCAAGGGGTGTAGAATATTGAATTCATATTGCTCACCAAGGGGCATGATGTTCAGGATTCCGATCCGAAGTGGACGGATGTCCTGAAGTTCCGCTTGCTGAGGTGGTATCCAGCGGATTCCGTTCTTTTCTATTACAGAAAGGGCATGATAGTCCGGACGGACGATGATGGTCATGGGACTTCTAACCTGAATTGGTTTTCACTTTTTTTCTTCGTTAGAAAGAAGAGTGTCCCCTTTCGAAAGGAATCCCAAAGGGCATTCCTAAAGAGACAAAGATTTTTCCTGGAAAAAGGCTGCAGAAGCCAGATTATAGTGAGGCTGGACAGCTCTTTACTCCTTCGAGTCGCATCGATTCCCTCCCACAAAGAAAGAGACTGGCATTAGCACCTTCAGGCTGAAAAGGCTGCTTGACACATCACAGGGCCAGATCCCTCCGTGTCATCTCGATGCATGAACAGTATTTACAAAATGAAAACTAGAAATTCAAGCTTTAAATCACTGAAGCCCAATGTGGTGATTTAGATTTCGGATGGACTCATCAGCGACTGTTTCATATATTCTTCATAATCTGAAAGGTTAAGTTTTTCCAGGTCATCGGGTTTGATGTAGAAGGTGTCGATCACTTGGTGTCCTATCGTGGTTATCACTGCCTGTTGGATTTTGACGTCCACACGTTCGAAGGCATAGACCATTTTGAAATAGACCAAAGGAGCATCCGTAACCGTAATTTTGACACGCTGATTTTTCTCCGGAATCCTGGAAAATTGTTCCTGTTCCGGTTCACTTCCAAGCCAGACGGGAAAGTCATGAATCTTCTCTGAAGTTTCCTGGTTGACCACATAGCCTTTTTGATCATCTTCCAGATATTCCAGTTGCACCCTGGTATTGTAGACAAAATCCTGGGGCTGAATTTTCAATTCCGGAGGAGGGGTGTTCAGGATCGAATTTTCCATTTCCCTGGGGAAGATCATTTCACCACGATTTCTGGCTGAAATTTTCAAGAAATAGCAATAGGCGACCTTCTCTCCGGCAAAAACAATCCGATTCATTTTTCCCGATTCAATATTAAGCCGTTTCAGGCTCAAGGCATACGCCACCTTGGAATGAATCCGGGGTTGATCGTGAACATAAATCAGCAAACCAGTCAACCTTCCCCGTGCGTTGGTCTGGGCACTGACAATCGCAGGACGGTCCAACCGCTGAAACATCTGAAGATTGGCAGAAAGAATCCCTGGTGGCGTGCCTAAAAGGAAACGGTTGGGAAGGGATGCAAAAAACCAACTGATGACGGAATTATAATTGGCAGTCAACTGCTTTAAGGTGGATTCACTGATTCCTTGTTTGATTTTCCGGATTAGTTTGTCCGTCATCTTGTCTCGGCCCTCTGCATCCAATGATCCCAGTTTGAGTGCTCTCCAAAGTTCATTCAGTTCCTCCTTCGAATTTTTCAAGATTTGGAGTTCTTCAGACTGGATGGATTGCAGAGGCTCAAAGATGGCTTTTTCAAGATCGTATTGAAGACTGCGATTGATCAGCAGATCAATTCGGGTATCCGTGACAAGGTCTATCTTCTTCTGGTCCAGATAGGTGAGGATGAAATCAATGGGGTCCCCCTCCTTGTTGGAGGTTCGCATTTCTGCAAAAACACGGTAGGTTTCATCAAAGAAGTTTCTTAGATTCCTCGTATCCCGTGCATTGCTTTCACTGACGGCACTATAGTCGGAAATGTTACAAAGGTAGAGGAGGATCACATTGACCAGGTTACGGTCTGCGATATCAAAAAAGCTCTGCAAAGCCTGATCGAAATAAGCGGAGGTTTTGCTCAACTGAACCACCGTCATGTGATGCACGATCAACAGTGATACCAGATTTGTCATTTCCGGATCATCATAGCCCAGACGTTCGAGGGCGTTAGACGCAATGGAAGTTCCAGAAATCTGATGTTTGGTCTGGGGATCGATTTTTCCAATATCATGGAAAAGCATTCCCCATTTGAGTGCAAGAATATGGGACGGTTTTAGAAACTGATAAAGTTCGGGGTAATTTTCTCGAAGTTTATCGAGTTCAAGCTGAGCATTTCTCAAAGCATTCAAGGTATGCTTGCAGACTGGATGTTGGTGATAGGTCAGGTTTCGAAGAAGAAACCTCATCTGGTTGCATTCTGGAAGAAAACAGCCAATCAGGGTTTGAGGAGTTTTGGAAGCCCCAATCGTTTCCGAAATATCAAACATCAGTTCAAGAACATTTGCTGCGAATGGGGTCAGCATTAGTTCACTGAATTTTTCGGTGACAGGTTGTTGATGGACTTTCATCAATTCTGGAGTGAAATGACCTATCAAAGATGCCATTTCATCCTTCAGATCGTAGGTTAGGTCATAATCTGAATTTCCAAGATAAACAAAAAGTTCTAGAAGGGCTTGTGGTTCATTGAAAATAAGATTCAGTGGAACCTGGGGCAAACCCTCCAGGGCATGGATCTCTACGACTCTCTTGTTGCCAAGATGAACCACAACCTGAAATTTTGAGAAGGTCCTGACAATGGTTCGGTCCAGCAAACGGTCGAGGATGACTTTTGAGAGTTCTCCGATCTGTTCCACCATCTGAAGCCTAAAACGATCGAATTCATCAACGTTCTTGAAACGATTTTTTTTCAGCAGATACAAACGTTCCATAGAATCATTGAGCTGATCCTGAACCAAATTCTCTCTAACACATCCAATATCTCGGGCTTCATTGTCAAAATAATGGTCCTTAGCGACTGCAGAGAAATTTCTCAGATCATGCAGGAATTCGAGGGCCTGGCAAAGTTTCAAGGCCTGCCGGGGAGAGAGGAGATGCTTCTGAATCAGGAAAGCCAAAAGATCTGCAGTCTGGCTCGGGAATATCCCGAAGGTCGCTGCCGTGATCCACAATGGAATCTGTAGTGAACGAAGACCCCCATGGTCCATTTTCAGATCCATGCGGTTCAACGCAGGTTCTCTGTTTTCACTGAAATTTCTGACCAAATTCAATACATAGGGTTCAAACGTAATGATCTGGAAAAAACGGTTCTTCAATGAAGTGGCCAGGGTTTCACTACCCAGTAAAACCCGGCTTTCCAAAATCGACGGAATGGTGTGAAGGGTGTTGACCTGATTGAAGCGTGAAAGATCCTCATCAATCTCGAAATACTGGTGTGCCGTCTCCACCCCGGAAAGCCGAAGCAGGGTTTCGATGTGGATGATCAATTGACGAAGCATTTCTGCCCCGCCTGAATTCAATCGATTGGTATCAAGACAATAACCCAGATCCCTGTCGGATGATAAACCAAGTTCCGCACGCCCATAACCTCCCCTGGCAAAAATTACCAGATGAGCCTGCACGAATTGTTTTTCACTGAGAAAATTTTCAACATCTGGGATCAAATGCTGAAGCTCATCAATCCGCTCTTCAAGTTTTCCAACCTCATTTTCATGCTGTATCACGATTTCCTGGAAATACTTATACTCCCTGGAAGCAGATGGATCTGATTGCTGATCCTTTTTCATCTCCTGTATTTGTTTTTTCAGGAGGTTCAGCTTTTCCTTTTTTTCAGGCAGATTTTTTTGCTTCAAGGCCAGTTCGTTGTTCAACTCTTCCAGCAGTCTTTCCTTGATCAGAGGTAGGTCGATGAAAGAATAATCGAATGCGGTTTGAACAATGCTGTCCAGCAGGCAAGTATAAGCTCCAAGGATTTGGAAGGAATTGTCTGTATCCAGACTTTCCTGAATGATCCTGTTTTTCTGATCCGTGAAATATTGCGAGACTGAAGAGGAAAAAATCTTCTCACGGGCAACCAGATATTCCCGATTCTCAGTAACTCCCTCCTCAATACTGTTCCAGTTTTCATCCAGAAGGCTTTGCAAAGTAGAAATGTGCCAGTATTTTTCACTTGGATCATCTTCAAACCGGAATGGGTTCAAAAATGGATAATTTTCAATGTCTGAAATGGTGGACTCGAGGAACATTTTCAGAAATCGAATGCATCAAGGGGAAGAAGAAGACTTTTGAGGAAACTTAAACCGAAACAGGCGGGACATAGGAAATGCATTCAGGGTTTCTTCAAAGAATTCAGGGTCAAATTTTCCAAGTAGAAACATCTGGTTGAAATTGGAAAAGAACACATCATCCTCCATCAATTGCACCTCCGAAAACTGACGGGGATTGGCCATGATGATCTGAAGTGTGTATCCCGTACTGTGCCCATATTTTTTTTCACCTATCATTCGGCCACCCATCACCTGAACCACTCTTTTCAGGGGAACACGTTGATTGATCCGTCCCTGATTCAAATCGATTTTGGTGTTCCCGCAAGTCATCACATTATCTGCAATGCTCTGACAGGATAGATTCTGGTATCCTTTCGGATTACTGCCTCCTTTATCCAAATTCCAACTGCCGATTTTAGAAAATGCTCCATATTTCCCAATCATATCCGCGGTGAAAAGCAGATAAACCGGGTCCCAAGGCGAATCAACCGGACTCCTTACTGCTTTCATTAAAGCTTCCGGAGAAGAGTTGTTCTCACTGATTCCCTGATTGCCTTCGGTTGCAAGGTATTGGGTGATGTTGGAAAGTTCCTTTTGCTTAGGGCTAATCAATCCTCTGGCGATAAAGTAGGTTTTGGGAGAGAATTGGGCTCCTCCATCATGAAAAGTAGCGAGTCCCGTTGCATCCGTCAGCGCATAGCCAAAATCCCACCAGGTCAAAAGAGCTGCATCGGGCGGAACCCTTTTGCTCACTTCATCAAATGTTGCATAAAGCGGGGTTGGAATCGATGGTCTTGGAACAAAAGAAATCGCGGTCTGGGTGGAAATTCCAAAAAAAAGGAGTGCAGTGGATCCATAAACCAGGACTTCACGGAACCAGGGACTGGAAAGCCAAAGTCGAATTCCAGTAGGAATTCGGGATGTTGGATGACCCGAATCTTCTTGTTTCAACTCTTTTTTTTGAGATTTCCCAGATTCCTTGCGTTTCCCCTTTTTTGCGGGAGATAAATCCACGGATGCCTTGGCTGAACTTCCATGAAAATCATGATTTTGTATTTCAACAGATTCCGATTTAAAGGCCGAACGTATAATTTCCAAGCCCCAATATAATGCCAGGCTCAGCAGATATCCCAAACCAACACCAATCAAGGGTGCCAGGAACATGATGAAACGCCTTGACGACTGAAATCCGAGCAAGCCCATAGCCAGCATCGGCAGCAGGGGAATCAGAACCCTCCATCGAAGAAACGCCAGTAGAGCAAAACCAAGGAGCCCAAGCCAACCTGTAAGCGGATTGATCAAGACTTGTCTTAACACTTCACTCATCGGCACCCGTGCCGCTTCGGAAATGGTCTGAACTACGTTTGGAAAACTGGCAGGATTGGTTCCATTGTCCTCCAAAAGGATGGGAACGGCATCCTCAAAAACCCAATACATTTTAAAAAAATGAAACACACTCCCAGTTCCGCTGGAAAAGTAGTCAGGATGGGCAAACAAGGCAAAAAGGAGGGAACAAACCGCAATAACACTTAACTTGGCTTTCGTTAGTATCAACGATGTCAATATAACGGCAAAATAGGCAATGGTAAAACCCGGTTTGTTGTACCACCATCCAAACAGGAAAAGGGCAAAGCCTGCCATTGCTGAAAAAAATAAAACTTTTTTGAGAGTATTGGATTTGTATACCTCCAGGATGAAAAGGGAGGCGAGCACCGGGAAAAAAAGATTGAGCATGTCGGTATCAATCCTCCCGATTGAACTTCTGGTGTAATATTCACTGCAAAAAGTTGCAACCAGTCCCCCAAGTAATCCTGCAGAAGGGAATCCAATTCGGTAAAAATATATTCCAAGGGGGAGGATGAACAAGGAAGCAAGCCAGGGAATGATCAGGGTCCCTGTGAGGTAGTAATTTCCTCCAAAAAAAGGAACAAATTTTGAGATAAGAAAACTGAGCATCGGAACATCTCGATACCGGATTTCTTTTTTTTCGGAAACAGCTTCTTGGTCACTCTCAGACCTAAATTCTTGAGGAATCCGCTCTTTTTGTTTTTCACGAAATTCTATGGAACTTGCCGGATAGCCACGTAATTCGTCTTTTCCATAGGTTCCCTCATTGTATTCCCTGGCCCATCGAAGCCAATATGGCGCATCCAGGGTGGTCATCATGGGTCGTTCCCCGACAAAGTAGGCATTCGGATTCTGTTGCCAGGTGACGAATTGCTGGTATCGGACATTGACCGAAACGGCATAGCATGTGAGCAATGCCAAAGTAAAAACCCAGGGGGAATATTTCCATTGGGGCATGATCCAGTGTAAAAAGGATTGTTCGGAGGAGGTTTTCGATTTTGAAAAGACGGACATGCTAATTATTAAAAAAGTTGCATCTGGGAATTTGAATTCTCGATTGGAATTTGAAGATGTTCGTATGCCTGCTCCGTCGCCACCCTACCACGAGGAGTCCTCTGGAGGAAACCTTTGAGCAGAAGGAATGGTTCATAAACGTCTTCCAAAGTATCCTTTTCCTCTGAGACCGAGGCTGAAAGGGTCCCTAACCCCACGGGTCCGCCTTTGAATTTATGGATGATCGTTTCAAGGATCATACGGTCCATGGAATCCAGACCTTCCAGATCCACACCCAGTTTCTCGAGACTTTCCTCGACCAGACTGAGTCCAATCACTCCGGAGGTTTGTAGGTCGGCAAAATCTCTGCATCGTTTGAGAATGCGGTTGCCGACCCTAGGAGTACCCCGAGCACGTCGGGCCATTTCCAAAGCTGCTTCTTCGACTATTTCGATTTCCAGTGTGGAGGCACTTCGTAAAATGATGACCTGCAGTTCTTCCGGAGAATAATACTGCAAGCGACACTGGATTCCAAAACGATCCCTCAAAGGAGATGAAAGAAGCCCGGTTCGTGTGGTGGCACCAACCAGCGTAAAACGTGGAAGTTCCAGCTTCACGGTCCTGGCAGAAGGACCTTCCCCGATGATGATATCAAGGGTAAAGTCCTCCATTGCACCATAAAGTACTTCCTCAATCACTCGATTCATGCGATGGATTTCATCGATGAAGAGAATCGTTCCCGGTTCAAGGTTGGTCAGGATGGCGGCAAGGTCTCCTTGACGTTCGATGACAGGTCCCGATGTGGATCGAATTTGTACCTCCATTTCTTTTGCAAAAATATTTGCCAGTGTGGTTTTTCCCAACCCAGGAGGACCGCTCAAGAGGACATGATCTAAGGCGTGATTTCTTTTTTTCGCTGCGGCAATAAAAACTTCAAGATTTCTGCGGATTTCTTCCTGGCCGACATAGTCCCGGAGACTTTTGGGACGCAAAGACTGGTCATGCATTTCCCCCAGCTGAGTTTCCGGGGCGACCATCCGGGACGAGTCGTCCTCAAAAACTGTTTCTTGCTCAGGCATAGGGTTCAGGAAGAAGCAACCTGGGTACGTGTTTCAATGGCTGCAACCTCGGGACTGATACGCCATGTGTATAAGGGAGATAAGACATAAAGGCTCAGGTAAAAGAATGATGCATATCCAAAATAGGGGGTGAATAAAAACCCAAGAATCATAAAAATTGTGAACCACTTGAATCTCCGGTCACGACTTATAAGTCTACCAACATGAATATAACGGATAAAATAACTATTCATCAAAAGTGAGGTTCCAATCATCAACCAAAAACACAGTTTACCCCAAAAGATCAATTCCTGAGATCCTTGATCCAGGGCTGAATCAAGCATGATAAAAGGAGCTGAGACTAAAAGTGCTGCAGCAGGAACCGGAAGGCCCTTGAAAAATCCAGGGATACTGTTTTGATCCAGGATGAAAAAAATCAAACGAACGACTCCGAGAACAGCATAGCCGATGGCCACCCATAAAAATGCCATGGTTTCTCCGGTTTGCTCAGAAAACCGGCCCATCAGCATATAAAAAATGATGGCCGGAGCGATGCAGAAGCTTACCGTATCAGAAATATCATCAAGAACTCCCCCCAAGGTAATGCTGTATTTATTCTGCTTTTGTGTCGGAAGGGGAGTGGTCAGTCCAAGTTTTCTTGCTACGGCACCATCCAACTTATCGAAAAATGCGGCTCCAAGCAGGATCAGGTAGGCTTCTTTGATACGTCCCTGGTCCGCAAAGAAAATTGCCAAAACCCCCATCATGGCATTCATAACGGTCAGAGCGTTGGGAAAGATGGAGAGGATCCTTCTACGGAGGATTTCATCTCCAAGACAAAGGTCATCGAGACAGGCTGTTCCATATTTCCGGCAATAACCGGCAATGGAACCGAGGTTGATGATCAGAAAGAGGATCTCGATTATGATCAAATTCCTTGGATTCATCTCACCAAACCAACTGATCCAGGATGAAAGATTGGATTCCCCCACAACTGGGAGGTAGAATGCATAGAGGTAAAGTAAAACCCCAATAGGTGCTGCAACAATGGTCCTTAGTCGAGTGATTTCTTTGAACTCTTCCTCCTCACCTCGACGAAGGGAAAAATTCCGCATGAAATGCGCAAAATTGTCTCGCATTAAAACCGCTACACATAGAATCAGAACCAGCACAACATGCAGTATTTCGAGATTCAAATTCGACCCTTCGGGCAGATGTTGGTAACGCCACATCATCCCAACCGCAACCATTGGAAAGATCATCGAATAAACTGCTTTATCCATGATCCGGTCCGCAAGATGTGCCAGTTTAGCTTGGGGGCGATATCGTGCGGCAAACCAACCATCAATCAGGTCAAAAAACATGGAAGTCATTAACAAACCCAAACCGGCCAGATAGGCGGTCAGGCTTTGATTCAGCATCACTGCAACAGAAAAGAGCATCCCACCAAAAACCAAGGGAAGCCTTCCATAGACCAGAACAGCAGCAAAGTTCGTTGAAATAAACCTGGGGTCAGACATCATTAAAACTTAAAAAATTGGATTTGAATTCCAACCTATCAGAATTCTTAAGGTCCTTTCAATATTCCTGAAGACGATGACTTTGATTAAATATGTAGAGCATCAATGCGGCTCGGATGTAAAGACCGTTTCTTAGTTGTCTCCAGTACATCGCCCTTGGGTCCAAATCCACTTCTGGATGAATTTCACTGCGCCTGGGAAGGGGATGCAGGATGATGGAATCTGCCTTCATAAGTTTCAGGTCCTCGGGAAACAAACTAAAGAGGTCATAATTAATCTGCCCCGATTCGTTGGACATATCATATTCATCCTGAATTCGTGTCATATAGACACAGTCGACATCGGGTAGAACCTCCTTCAAATTGTCTGATTTTTGGATCTTAACCCGGCTTTGTTCCAAGGCTTGCACTAGATCTGGTGCAATTTGGAATGCATCCGGGGCAACAAACACCATTTCCACATCATCGAACTGACTGAGAAGGAAGATCACAGATCGTACCGCTCTCCCCCTAAGCAAATCACCCACAAAAGCATAACGTCTTCCGGAAACTCCTCCTTGATCCTGAAAAGAACGGTACATGGTATAGAGATCCAAAAGAGCCTGGGTTGGATGCTGATCCTTTCCACTACCACCATTGATGAAAGGAACACTTCTCGCTGAATGATCCAGGTAATAGGCCATGTATTCACAGAAACCTGGTTTAGGGTCACGCATCACGATCATGTCGAAATAACTACTGAAGACCCTGATCGCATCCTCTTGGCTTTCACCTTTGTATTCTGAAGACAAAGAAGGATCACGGACTTCGGCAGTATCCATTCCTACTAATTGGCAGGCCCCCAAGAAAGAAAGAAAGGTCCTTGTCGAAGGTTGAGTAAAATAGAGCATCGATTTCTTATGACGCAATAGAGATTTTAAAAAATCTATCCCATTCGGTTTGCGCGTCATCAGCTTGATTTGATTTGCAATCTCAAATAGTTCTTCCAATAGAGTGACATCAAATTGCTGGGTCCGCATCACATGATACATCCTATCATCACGTTGATAGTATTTGAGTCGATCTTCAGGTGAGGTTTTCAAATAATCTTCGTAGTTCATAAAGGCTTTTCATCCAGATTCGGAAAGGTAGGAAACCTATGTAGCCTATTTCCGCCACGAACAACTGTCCAGCATGAAATAGGGTGTGGAATTTTCTGCCAGACTTTGGTCTGGTGATACCGATGCTGCACTGATAAATTATCAACTCAACCTTTCTAATAATCCCCTAAGCAGGAAAATCAAAGACAGTTCATGGAGACTTTTCGTCGCGTCCGTAACTTCTGCATTATTGCTCATATCGACCATGGGAAATCGACCCTGGCAGATTGTCTGATGAAGGATACCCATGCCGTGACAGATCGAGAATCCAAGGAACAATTTCTGGATTCGATGGAGCTTGAACGGGAACGTGGAATCACCATCAAATCCCAATCGGTGCGTCTTGATTACACTGCAAAGGATGGGAATCAATACATTCTAAACCTGATCGACACTCCAGGTCATGTCGATTTTACTTATGAAGTCTCACGATCCTTGGCTGCGTGTGAAGGAGCACTGTTAGTAGTGGATGCAGCGCAAGGAGTGGAAGCCCAAACCCTGGCCAATGTTTATATGGCCCTTGAGAATGACCTCGAGATCCTTCCAGTTTTAAATAAAATCGACCTTCCTACTGCAGAACCCGAAAGGGTAGCAATTGAAATCGAAGACATTATCGGCCTTGATACCAGTCATGCTGTCAAAGTAAGTGCTAAAGAGGGCGTTGGAATTGCTGAAATCCTGGAACAGGTTGTGGATCAGATTCCTTATCCTAACGGACAACCGGAGGCTCCTTTAAGAGCTTTGATTTTTGACTCATGGTTTGATGCCTATCTTGGAATTGTGATCATGATCCGAGTCGTGGATGGTTCAGTCAGTGTTGGAGACAAGGTGACCTTTATGGCCACAGAGAAAGAATATGAAGTTATCCAGTTAGGCGTTTTCACTCCTTTTCGAAAAGAATGTGAACAATTGAAAATGGGCGATGTCGGTTTTTTGTGTGCTTCGATCAAAACCATCGGACATACGAGGATTGGCGATACCGTTACTTTGGCAGAGAACCCGGCAAATGAACCACTCCCTGGTTATGCAGAATCAAAACCCATGGTATTCAGTGGTATTTATCCAGTCGATTCGGAACAGTATGAAGAATTGAAAGAATCATTGAACAAACTTGCTCTCAATGATGCCTCGTTGAAGCACGAGCCTGAAACCTCTGCAGCACTTGGATTTGGTTTCCGGTGTGGGTTTCTTGGCTTACTTCATATGGAAATCATCCAGGAACGACTTGAGCGAGAATTCCACCTGTCTCTTGTGACCACGGCACCAAGCGTTGTCTACCAAGTCCATTTACGCAATGGGGAGATTTTGGAAATAGACAATCCTTCCCAACTTCCCCCAGTGATGGAAATCGATTCGATTTTTGAACCATACATACGCGGACGGGTCATGATGCCCGAAGAGTTTGTTGGAAGTATTATGAAACTGGCTCAGGAAAGGAGAGGAACCCAGGTCAATATGGAATTTCCCAGTCCAAACCGTGTGATCCTGGAATATGAATTTCCTCTGAATGAAATCGTGATGGATTTTTACGACCGGCTTAAATCCATCTCTAAGGGATATGCCTCTTTTGATTATGAATTGATTGATTATCGTAAAGGGGAGCTTTCCAAGCTCGATCTGATGCTGAATGGTGAATTAGTTGATGCTCTTTCACTCATCGTCCCAAAAGAACAAGCCTACTATCGGGGTAGGGAACTGGCCGGAAAGATAAAAAAATTAATCCCAAAGCAAATGTATGAGGTTGCAATCCAGGCTGCAATCGGCTCAAAAATCATCGCACGTGAAACGCTTGGTGCGATGCGAAAGGATGTTACTTCCAAATGTTATGGCGGAGACATCACTCGAAAAAGGAAATTGCTGGAAAAGCAGAAAGAAGGGAAGAAACGTATGAAACGCGTCGGTTCGGTTGAAGTACCTCAGGAAGCCTTCATGGCCGTTCTTAAAATTGAACGTTAGTTTTTTGTCAATGCAATCGCCTGATGAAATCAGCAGGGAGTGCAAGCCTCATTTTACCCTTTAAATTTTGACTTTCCTCCACAAAATGGAAAACCAGTAAATTCTTCTCCTTTTTGATTTCACGGTGAAATGCCGGGCTTAACATATGCCTGAGTTGGATTTTAGGCGAAAGGGAACTATTGAATATTTGCATGTAAATGGAATCAAAAATCCTTTGAATATAAGGACCGATTTCAAAAAAAAGCGCACCATCCAAATGATTTGATAACTTGACCTGAGTTTGATCCTCTATCCTACGGGCACGAAATATGGATGCCAGGCTCAGAGCTAATTCACTATCAATTTGTAAAATCCAGACTGTTCCTAGTTCAGGGAGACTGAGGTAGGAAAAACAGGAGGGTTGGTCAAAGATTTTTTGGTAATCTTCGTATTGGAGCAATTCAGAGTTCATGAATTTTAATGTTTTTGCTTCACTGAATAGAGAAGCACGGACTTTGTTCATGGCTGTTATGAATTTATGACCAAACGTTTTAATTTTTTCTTCCTGAATCCCTGCAATTTTGAATGCTGTATTAGAGGGCTCGTCCTGGGGAGAAAAACTATTTTGAGAGTCCCTGATGAGAGTTTCCTCCATCATGTTATTCAAAACATTGAGTGACAATCCCTCTTCCATCTGGAAAGGTTCTTCATTTACTACCTTTTCATCCTGGTTCGAGTCGTTGTCCTGCATTTTTTTTATTTGTTATATGCTAACTTTGTTTCAAGTAAGAATCCCAAAACATTTGTGGAAGATGTTCAAGGTGTTTGGGATTCTTTTAATTTTTCTTCAAGCTGTCTCAGCAGATGAATGGAAACCGAAAAGAGCCAACAAAATCATAATTTCCTCGAAACATTCAAAGTATTCCATCAGCCCAGCTGAAAGAAAAACTGGAAGGATGGTCCGTTACCTTTCAGCATCGAATCGTTGGCAATTCATAAAACCAAAGGGTAAATTAATAAAAAAATCTCAAAGCAAAAAAAAGAAAAAAATACCACGGGCCCTTTCTAAATCTATCATTGCTCAGGGTCGGTTGGCTTCTGAATTGACAAGACCCCGTAGAAAAGTAATCGGATTCACAGCAACTGAAAATAGCCGTTCTGCAAATAGAATTGCTACAAGTTTCCCAGGCGCTAGCGTAGATAATGAAAAAATAGGCAGAGACGTGTGGAAATCCATGCAATTGATTCTCAGAGAACCTTTCATGGATGAACCTTGACTTCAATTGACGCTGATGAAATTATTTTTTATCCATTTACTGGTACCAATCAGGAGAGTTCCCTTCACCCTCAATCATGAGTTGAGGAATAAAACATTTGATGAAATCCTTGAATAATTAATTTTTTAGAAACCCTTCTTATATTTGACGGCTATGACTACGACAAAGGTGAATGATCTTGATCCTCAGGAGACCCTGGAATGGATCGAGGCCATGGAAGCCGTCATTGAGCGCGACGGTTTTGAACGAGCCCAGTTTCTCTTAAGACGCCTGGCCGACCGTGCAGTGACTTCTGGAGCAGACGCACCCTATACTGCCTATACCCCTTACCTTAATACCATTCCTCCGGAATTAGAGGTCCGCTCTTCAGGAAACCATGAAATCGAGTCCAAGATCCGCTCCATCATCCGCTGGAATGCGGCAATGATGGTGATGCGGGCCAACCGCGATTCTTCAGAACTTGGAGGTCATATTGCCAGTTTTGCGTCTTCAGCTCTGCTTTATGATATTGGATTCAATCACTTCTGGCATGCACCTACAAAGGAACATGGCGGAGACCTGGTCTACATTCAGGGGCACTCAGCACCAGGAATTTATGCCAGAGCGTTTCTTGAGGGACGGATCACTGAAGAACAGATGAATCATTTCCGCCAGGAATCGACAGGTAAAGGAATTTCCTCTTATCCCCACCCCTGGCTGATGCCTGAATTCTGGCAATTTCCGACTGTTTCTATGGGTTTAGGGCCCATCATGGCAATTTACCAGGCCCGTTTTCTGAAATACCTCCATAATCGTGAACTGCTCAATACAGAAAACCGGAAGGTTTGGTGTTTTCTGGGAGATGGTGAAACCGATGAGCCGGAGTCGATGGGTGCTATCCATTTAGCAGCCCGAGAAAAACTGGACAACCTGATATTTGTCATCAATTGCAACCTCCAGCGTTTAGACGGACCTGTCCGTGGAAATGGGAAGATCATCCAGGAACTAGAAGGCGAATTCCGTGGTGCCGGGTGGAATGTGATCAAAATAGTATGGGGCTCATACTGGGATCCTCTTCTAGCCAAAGATGATCAGGGGCTTTTGCGGAAAAGAATGGAAGAAGCCATAGATGGAGAATACCAGGCCTTCAAAGCCAAGGGGGGTGCCTACACGCGAACACATTTTTTCGGCAAATATCCCGAACTGCTCGAAATGGTTTCCAATATGAGTGATGAGGACATCTGGAGACTGAATCGTGGAGGACATGATCCTCATAAAATTTATACGGCCTATCATGCTGCAGTCAACCACACTGGACAGCCTACGGTCATCCTGGCTAAAACAGTTAAGGGTTACGGAATGGGCGGTTCAGGAGAAGGCGCCAACATCACTCACCAACAAAAGAAAATCCGCCCGGAAGACCTGTTGATGTTCCGTGATCGGTTTCATCTCCCACTTTCGAATGATCAGGTGGAACAGATGGAATTCTTCCACCCAGGAGATTCCTCTCCCGAAGTCGTTTATCTTCATCAACAACGGGAAAATCTTGGCGGTTACCTGCCTTCTAGAAGAACTAGAGGTGATGGACTGACAACTCCCCAACTTTCATTTTTTGAACGACTGCTGAAAAGTACCGGAGAACGTGAAATCTCAACCACTCAAGCATTGGTCCAGGCAATGACCCTGCTCTGTCGTGATGAACAGTTGGGTTCCCGAATCGTACCCATCGTCCCCGATGAAGCAAGGACATTTGGGATGGAAGGAATGTTTCGTCAAATTGGGATTTATGCCCATGAGGGCCAGAAATACGAACCGGTGGACCGGGATCAGTTGATGTATTATCGCGAAGATCAAAAAGGCCAATTCCTTCAAGAGGGAATCAATGAGGATGGTGCCATTTCATCTTGGATTGCAGCAGCAACTTCTTACAGCAATTCTGGAATCCAGATGATTCCTTTTTACACCTTCTATTCGATGTTCGGATTTCAGCGTGTTGGGGATCTGATCTGGGCTGCCGGCGACATCCAGGCGCGTGGATTTCTGGTTGGAGGAACATCCGGTAGAACAACACTCAACGGCGAAGGGCTTCAACATGAAGATGGCCAAAGCCAGATCATGGCGTCCAATGTGCCGAACTGCATCTCCTATGACCCCACTTTTGCCTATGAGTTGATGGTGATTCTTCAAGACGGATTAAAGAGGATGTTTGAGGATCAGGAAAATGTCTTTTATTACATCACCACCCTCAATGAAAACTACCCTCATCCTGAAATGAAAAAAGGGCAGGAAAAGGACATCATCAAGGGCATGTACCTCTTTCAGGAAGGAGGCAAAGGCAACCAACGCGTCCAGCTTCTCGGATCCGGAAGCATCCTAAGAGAAGTCATCGCTGCTGCGGATTTACTATCTGAAGATTTCGGAATTCAAGCAGATGTCTGGAGTTGCCCCAGTTTCAATGAACTGAAACGAGACGGAGATGACACGGTTCGCTGGAACCTTCTGCATCCTGATCGAAAGCCCCGTGTACCACATGTGACTTCGTGTCTTGAAAAACATCACGGGCCTGTAGTTGCCGCAACCGATTATGTAAAGCTTTTCGCAGATCAAATTCGAGCCTACATCGGTAGGAATTTCCATGTATTGGGAACAGATGGATTCGGCCGCAGTGACACTCGTGTATCGTTACGGAGGCATTTTGAGGTGAATCGTTTTTACGTAACTGTTGCAGCTCTGAAAATGCTGGCAGATGAAGGAACCATTCCCACAAAAACGGTGAAATCCGCAATTCGGAAATATGGGCTTGACCCGGAAAAACCAAATCCCCTCAACGTTTGAATCCGGAATCATGAATCAAAAAACACAGGTACGGGTTCCGGACATCGGGGATTTCGAGGATGTCGAAATCATTGAAGTGCATATCAATCCTGGAGACACCATTGAAACCGAAAGTCCCCTGATCACCCTTGAAAGCGACAAAGCCACGATGGATGTCCCCGCACCTTTTGCGGGAAGGGTTGAAAGCGTCCTGATCAAAGTTGGAGACAAGGTTTCCGAAGGAACTCCAATCGTGGATCTTCAAACCACTGAAACTGCAGATTCTTCCACAATTGATTCTGAAAGAGAAAGCGGACTTAAAAGCACAGAAACCCTGGAAACCCAGCAAGTTTCGGAAAAGAAGAACCCGTCGCAAAAATCTCCAGAAATCCAAACAAATCCTGGTTCATCCTCCAATGGGAATCCAGTCTCGAAGGAACCCCAGTTGATGCTGATGCCTGACATGGGTGATTTCACTGAAGTTGATGTCATAGAGGTTTTGGTCCAAGAAGGAGATCTGGTTCAGCATGAAGATTCGGTCATCACCCTGGAAAGTGATAAAGCAACGATGGACGTCCCATCTCCGCTTAAAGGAACCATCCAGCAGATGTTAGTCAGCGCAGGGCAAAAAATTTCCAAAGGCCAAAAAATAGCCCTGATTCTTCCCGAATCTGACGACTCATCTCAGCCTGTAGCTTCAGAGCCCATTGTGAAAATGGATTCTTCTCCGTCTGATGTCCTCAAAAAACCAGTTTTGGAAGAAAAATCAACAAGTGGTCGTCGACCTCCTATTTCAGAGCCGGTTGATCAGCAGCAGTTCCTAAAAGCCCATGCCAGTCCATCCGTTCGAAAATTCGCCCGTGATTTAGGAGTAGATCTGAGTCGTGTCACGGGTTCCGGAAGGAAAGGGCGCATCACACATGACGATGTCCAAAAGCATGTCAAACAGAGGCTGAGTTCACCGTCCCAGTCCCAAGGTTTAGGAGGCGGTGTCCCGCCAATTCCTGAAATCGATTTCTCCCAGTTCGGCGAGGTTGAAATCATACCCCTCTCAAGGATTAGAAAAAAAGGCGCAGAACATCTTCACCGTGCATGGCTGAATCTTCCGATGGTGACCAACCACGATGAAGCGGACATTACTGAACTTGAAGCATTCCGGCAAAAACTAAAAAAAGAAGCTGCTGATCAAAACATCCGGCTGACGATGCTTGCCTTCCTGCTCAAAGCGACTTCTACCAATCTCAAAAAACATCCTGATTTCCGTTCCTCATTGAGCTCCGATGGTCAAAATCTGATCCACAAACGCTATTGTCATATTGGAGTGGCCGTAGATACTGATGAGGGCCTTGTGGTTCCTGTGATCCAAGATGTCGACCAGAAAGGGGTTTATGAACTTGCCCAGGATCTTGGTAACATCAGTGAAAAGGCCAGGAAACGAAAACTCAAACGCGAAGACCTTCAGGGGGGGTGTTTCAGCATTTCAAGCCTTGGAGGAATCGGTGGAACGGCCTTCACTCCATTAGTCAATGCTCCAGAAGTCGCGATCCTTGGTGTTACACGATCTAAAATGACTCCTCAATGGAATGGTGAGGAATTTATTCCCCGACTGATGTTACCCCTTGATCTGACTTATGACCATCGTGTCATCGATGGTGCCGCAGCTGCTCGATTTTTGACCGATTTCTGTTTGCTTCTTGCCGACATGAAGCGCTTATTACTCTGAACTAATTAGATGGACAAACGATCTGTTGAAATTCCTGATATCGGAGATTTCCAGGAGGTAGAAGTAATCGAGATCCTGGTTAAAACTGGAGACCGCATCCAAGAGGAAGATTCACTGATCACCCTGGAAAGCGACAAAGCTTCCATGGATGTCCCTTCACCTAGAGCAGGAACCATTTCCAAAATACACCTCAACGTCGGGGACAAAGTTTCCGAAGGTAGATTGATTCTGGATCTGGCAGAAGTTATTTCTGATTCCAAAGAAATTGGTGGAAATAATCTGGATGGAAATTCAGAGTCCACAGTGAGTCCAGATAAAAGGATGTCTCCATCTGGAATCACAGGTGATTCCCAAAAAGTTACAACTAATCGAGAGCCTCTTCAATTCAACAAGGCTGATTTGAACTGTGAAGTGCTTGTATTGGGCGCAGGTCCTGGAGGATACACTGCGGCATTCAGGGCTGCTGACCTTGGAAAAAAAGTCATTCTAGTGGAACGTTATGAAACTCTGGGAGGAGTTTGTTTGAATGTCGGTTGCATCCCCTCCAAGGCCTTGCTCCATGCAGCCAAAGTCATCGATGATGCCCAAGCGATGAAAACTCACGGGATAGAATTTGGGACACCTTCCATTAATCCGAGCAAGCTCACAAAATGGAAAGATTCCGTCATTGGCAAACTCACCACAGGTTTAAGTTCCCTTGCAAAACAGCGAAAAGTGAATGTCGTCATTGGAAAAGGACACTTTCTGGATTCGAATCATCTTCAGGTTGATTCGGAAAAAGGAAAAGAAATCATTCGATTTGAGCATGCCATCATTGCTGCTGGGTCTGTGCCAGTAAAACTGCCATTCCTTCCAGAAGATCTCAGGGTCATGGACTCAACCGGAGCCTTGGAACTTCAGGAAATACCCGAAACGATGCTGGTGATTGGAGGAGGAATCATCGGCCTGGAAATGGCGACTGTCTACCGGGCTATGGGAACCCGCATCACAGTCGTGGAAATGTTTGATGGACTGATGATCGGAGCTGACCGTGACCTGGTCAAGCCGTTTCACCGCCATGTTTCTCGACAATATGAACACATCTGGCTGGAAACAAGAGTTACAAAAGTCGAAGCCCAGAAAAAGGGATTCAAAGTATTTTTTGAAGGGAAAAACGCTCCTGAAAATCCAGTCATGTTCGAGCGGATCCTCAGTGCAGTCGGAAGAACTCCAAATGGGTTGAAAATTGGTGCAGAAAACGCTGGAGTTTCCGTTGATGAAAAAGGCTTTATCCCAGTCGATTCACAGATGCGCACCAATGTTTCAAACATTTTCGCGATTGGCGACATCGTGGGCCAACCGATGCTCGCGCACAAGGCAACCCATGAGGGCAAGGTTGCTGCGGAAGCGATTTGCGGATTAAAAAGTCATTTTGATGCACGTACCATCCCCTCTGTTGCCTATACCGATCCTGAATTGGCTTGGGCAGGAATGACCGAAGAGGAGGCAAAAAGCCAAGGGATTTCTTATGGCAAAGGAACCTTCCCGTGGGCTGCCAGTGGACGCAGTCTTGCTCTTGAACGCGATGAAGGATTAACAAAAATCTTGTTTGAAGAGGAAACGAAAAAAATTATAGGCATTGGAATCGTTGGACCCAACGCCGGAGACCTGATTGCAGAAGGAGTTTTGGCCATCGAAATGGGTGCTGATGCAACGGATATCGGGGCCAGCATTCATCCACATCCAACGCTGTCAGAGACCCTCGGTTTAGCCGCTGAAGCCTATGAAGGGACTATCACAGACCTCTACCTGCCTAAACGAAGATAATTGAGTTACAGGTTTAAAGCCTTGCTGCCAGTTCAGCACCCTCGGCGATCGCCACCTTGGCATCCAAACCGCTGGTTTCCCTTGCCCCACCAATCACATGCACCGGAACCCCTTTTTGCTTTAGAGGAATTTCCATCTCTCCCAGAGGTTCCTGTCCTGAGGCCACAATAACCTGATCGACTTCGAAGACCCTTTCTTGTGGATCTTCCCCTTTCTTGATGGAGACCTTCACATGGAGCCCCTTTTCATCAATTCGAAGGTATTCGGCACCATTGTATAATTTTACATCATGGGATCTTAAAGATTGCAGATGGGCCCATCCTGTCGTTTTCCCAAGCCTTTTTCCGATTTTATCCGATGAGCGTTGAAATACTGTGATTTCCCGCTTTGGAGGATGGCCCAGTTCCATTGCCTGTTGGGGTTCCAGAATTCGATGCTGGTTGATGTATTCAGGAACATCACTACCAAAACTAGGTTTTGCAGTCAGGTAATGAGCGACATCGATGCCAATCCCTCCTGCACCAATGATTGCCACCTTTTGCCCAACGGGCTTTTCATGCTCAAGAACATCAAGGTAACTCAAAACTTTGGGGCCGTTTGCACCTTCCAGTTCCAAACCACGAGGTTTCACACCGGTTGCAAGGATCACTTCATCAAAATCTCTAGCTTCCAGAAAATCAGGGGCAAAGGGTTCACCCAGTCGAAGTTCCACATCATGTTTTGCCAACATCACCCTGTAATAGCGTAGCGTTTCATGAAATTCAGTCTTACCTGGGATCTTCACCGCAATATTTAGCTGACCACCAAGCTCCTTCTTACGATCAAAAAGTGAAACACGATGCCCCCGTTGCGCCAGCACCAAAGCAGCGGTCATTCCTGCTGGTCCTGCGCCAACCACTGCAAATTTTTTTTGCGTTGTGGCTGGTTCAAATTCCAGTTCTGTTTCTCTTCCTGCCCTGGGATTGACCAGACAGCTTGCGGTCTTCATCGAAAAGAGATGATCGAGGCAGGCTTGATTACAGGCAATGCACGTATTGATTTCCTCAGGTCGTCCCTGTTTGGCTTTCACCACAAAGTCTTCATCCGCCAAAAAAGGCCTCGCCATGGAGACCATGTCAGCCATTTCGTCTCTCAACAGTTGTTCTGCAACATAAGGATCATTGATGCGGTTAGAAGTAATGACCGGAATTTTCATGTGAGGTCTTAATTTTCCGGTAACCCAGGCAAAGGCAGCACGTGGGACCATCATCGCGATGGTTGGAATCCTGGCTTCATGCCAACCAATGCCGGTATTGATCAGTGAGGCACCTGATTCTTCAACCTTTTGCCCCAGTTCTACAACCTCTTCAAAACTGCTTCCCTCGTCAACAAGATCCATGCAGGATAGCCTATAGACGATCAGAAAATCATTTCCTGTCTGCTCCCTCACCTTTTCAACAATCTTGATGGGAAAGCGAATTCGGTTCTGATAACTACCTCCCCAGTCATCCGTCCTATGATTCGTTTTTTTGACAATGAACTCATTGATCAGATATCCCTCGGATCCCATCACTTCGACCCCGTCGTAACCGGCCATTTGGGCTAATTTGGCACAGCGGCCATAATCCTCGATGGTCTGGAGGATCTCCTCTTGATCCAATTCTTTGGGGCGATAAAAATTGATGGGTGCCGTGATCGGAGAAGGAGCTACACAGCCCTCCTGGTAGGAGTAACGCCCGGTGTGCAGGATCTGTAGAAGAATTTTTCCTCCATGCCTGTGAACCGCCTCAGTAATCGGACGATGAAATTCCAGTTGATCCTCAGAAACAAGATCCGCACCTTCTTCAAAAACACGACCCGCAGAATTTGGAGAAAACCCTCCAGTAACGATCAATCCTACGCCTCCCTTGGCACGTGCCTCATAAAATGCAGCCAATTTACGGGAGCCCTCAGGGTCTTCCTCAAGCCCTGTGTGCATTGACCCCATCAAGACCCTGTTTCGGAGCTTGATGCTGCCAATTTGAAGAGGAGTCAATAGTTTTTCAAACATGATTCATGTTCCTGGAAAATAATTCTGGGAGAAACATCCCTATGCTCCGGTGCTAAATCAGGAAGCCTTTAGCAGTTCAGCCTGGTGATGAGTCATCAATGGATCTATGACCTGATCCAGTTGTCCCATCATAATATTCTCAAGCTTATAAAGCGTCAGGTTAATCCGATGATCGGTCATTCTCCCCTGAGGAAAATTATAGGTTCGGATTCTTTCGCTTCGGTCACCACTGCCAACCATCCCTCTTCTTTGAGACGCGGCGCTGTCATGTTGCTCTTGAAGCTCTTTTTCATAAAGCCTGGCGCGTAAAACCTTGAGTGCTTGATTTTTATTTTTGAGCTGAGATTTTTCATTCTGACAGGTCACAACGAGTCCGGAAGGTAGGTGGGTTATCCGGACTGCAGAGTCGGTGGTGTTCACGCTTTGTCCTCCAGGTCCGGAGGAACGAAACACATCAACACGAATATCATTTGGGTTTACCTCCACTTCCAAATCTTCCACCTCAGGAAGGACTGCCACGGTGGCTGCTGAGGTATGAACCCGTCCCTGGGTCTCCGTTTTGGGGATCCTTTGCACCCTATGCACACCACCTTCAAACTTTAATTTACTGAATACCTTTTTACCGCTAATGGAGATAACGACTTCCTTGAACCCGCCTATGTCCGTGGGGCTTTCATTGAGGATTTCCAGCTTCCACTGCTGAGACTCCGCATAGCGTGCATACATGCGGAAAAGGTCACTGGCAAAAAGTGCAGCCTCATCTCCACCGGTTCCGGCACGTATTTCAAGAATGGTATTTCTCGTGTCATCGGGATCTTTAGGAAGGAGGAGCAGTTCAAGCTGCTCGGTTAGATCCCTGGACTGGGCTTCGAGTTCTTTTATTTCTTCTCGAGCCAGGTCTCGGAGTTCTGTATCTTCGGAAGCATCGTCCGCGATTTGAAGGTTTTCCTCAAGGGACTCCGAAATCTTCTGATAATTCCGATAGGTAGAAACAATTTCTTGAAGCTCTGAATGTTCCCTGGACAGTGTTCGAAATTGCTGCTGGTCCGCTACCGTTTCCGGTTGGATCAGGAGTTCTGTCAGTTTTTCAAAGCGCTGGTCAATCTCACTAAGCTTTTCCAGCATGAAAGCTTAAGCACGTTTGTAGCGACGTTTGAACTTCTCAATTCTTCCCGCTGAGTCGATCATTCGCTGCCCTGTTCCAGTATAAAAAGGGTGACAATTGGAACAAATTTCAACCGTTGTTTCCTTGCCCAAGGTGGACATGGTATTCCAGGAAGTACCGCAGGAACAAGTGAACGTGGTTTGTTTGTATTCTGGATGAATTCCGGATTTCATTATCTTCTCCAAAAAAAATTATTTGTCCATCATATGGAGGAACTCTTCATTGTTTTTGAATTTTTCCATTTTGTCGAATAAAAACTCCATTGCTTCGACAACATTCAATGAGGCGAGTACTTTTCGAAGAACCCAGATTCGATCAAGATCTCCTTTTTCGATCAGAAGTTCTTCCTTCCTCGTGCCTGATTTATTGATATCAATCGATGGAAAAATCCGTTTTTCAACCAGTTTCCTATCGAGGACCAATTCCATATTTCCAGTGCCCTTGAATTCTTCAAAAATCACCTCGTCCATGCGACTGCCGGTATCAATTAGGGCGGTAGATATGATGGTGAGTGAGCCTCCTTCTTCGATATTCCGGGCCGCTCCAAAAAATCGTTTCGGTTTGTGAAGCGCATTTGAGTCCACACCTCCTGAGAGGATCTTACCACTGGGCGGAACAACTGAGTTATAGGCCCTTGCGAGACGAGTAATGGAGTCCAGCAGGATGACCACATCCCGGCGGTGTTCCACCAGACGTTTCGCTTTTTCAATGACCATATCTGCCACCTGAACATGACGGGTTGCTGGTTCGTCAAAAGTTGAGCTGACCACTTCTCCTTTTACGGACCGTTGCATCTCTGTCACTTCCTCTGGACGTTCATCAATCAGAAGTACGATCAAATCAACATCAGGATGATTAACAGAAATACTGTTTGCAATCGACTGAAGGATCATGGTTTTACCAGTCCGTGGAGGAGCGACGATCAATGCACGCTGTCCCATTCCAATGGGTGCTGCAAGATCGATGATCCTGGTAGTCATGTCCCGGTCGCCACGTTCCAGTTTGAGACGGTTATTCGGAAATAGCGGGGTCAGGTTGTCAAAGAGAATCTTTTCAGAGGCAATATCAGGAGATTTAAAATTTACCTCTTCAACCTTCAACAATGCGTAATAGCGCTCGCTCTCTTTGGGTGGTCTGATCTGTCCTGCAATCGTATCTCCTGTGCGCAGGTTGAAGCGTCGAATCTGGGATGGAGAAACATAGATATCATCCGGACCAGGGAGGTAGTTGTAATCAGGGGCCCTTAAAAAACCAAAGCCATCTGGAAGGGTCTCCAAGACTCCAGAACCGTATACAATACCGTTTCGTCGTGTTTGTGCCTGTAGAAGGGCAAAGATCAATTCCTGCAAACGCATCCCGTTTGCGTTTTCTATATCATAGTCCTTGGCGATTTTGATGAGTGAAGTAATATCTTTCTTTTTAAGTTCTGAAAGATTCATCGTAGGAGGCGCCTCTCCTCCGTGAGTGTTTTGAACTATTTTTGTGGGTGCCTGATTTCCCCTGGAATTAGACCGTCCTCGAGGTGAGCGGGAATCCATAGGCCTATGTTTTGTGGCAGATTGAGTGTTTGTGACTACAGACATAGAGATTGGAGCTGAATTAGCAGTGAAAGAAATGAAGCTTAAATTGCTTCAGAGAAGATAGACTTGATGAGGAGTAAAGACTTTAATTAAGTGGAATTCGTTCCGAAGCCCCCTCTGACGAGGACTGTAATTGAAGGGCCATATAAAAATCTCAGTAATCGATGCTTATGTCAAGAATTTTATTCGATTTAAAAAAAATTATTGTTCTTATATAAAATCTTAAACCACAGGATTGCCCACAATTGCATTACGCACCAGTTTTCGAATAAGGTCAACAGGAATGATAAGGAAGGACAATCCTATGACGTAGATCCATTCTGTGAGGCTCAGGCCAACCGTCCGAAGGACCTCCCCCCCGACGTAGGTGAATACGGTCTGTAGGAAAAAGATGAGAATGACCACGAAGATGAAATTTCGATTTTCCAAAATATGTTCAAAGAGGTTGATTCCTTCAGTGCGTGAATTGATTTTATTAAAATTATTGATAAAAACAAAGAACCCAAAAAATGCAGTCAACAAAACCGCTTTACTGTCATAATCGGGATTTGTGGGATCCCCGCACCTCAATTCATCACATGGAAACCAGGTTGCGACCGTGTCGGAAGTCAAAAAATAAAGACTCAGGATCGCGATGGTAATTCCATTGACAAGGATTGCAGACCACATGTCGTTGTTTACCAGTGACGCCCCCATCGGGGTCGGCTTCTCTCTCATGTAGCGATTGAGTGCAGCTTCACCAGAGAATGCAAAAGCTGCCAAGGTGTCCATCACGATGTTGATCCAGAGAAGCTGAGTCATCGTCAATGGAAGATCAATCCCGAAGAAAGGTCCCAGAAAAGCAACCAAAATAGCCGCCACATTCACCGAAAGCTGGAAAATTAAAAACTTCCGAATCGATTTGAGCAATGTTCTGCCATAAAGAACCGCATTCGTAAGAGAGATGAAATTATTGTCCAGGATGACGATGTCACTTGATTCCTTGGTCATATCAGTACCATTGCCCATGGCAAAACCGACATCAGCGTTTTTCACTGCAGGAGCATCATTCACTCCGTCACCAGTCATTCCTACAACGAGATCCATTTGCTTTGCTAGTTTCACAAGACGACTTTTATCTGTAGGCAGCGCACGTGCGACCACACAGAGTTCTGGAAGGATTTGCTTCACCTCATCATCACTCAACTCACCAAGTTCCGTTGAAGTCAGTATTTTGGGATTGCTTCCTTTAAGAATGCCGACTTCACGGGCAATAGCCTGAGCCGTATCTTTGGAATCTCCAGTGATCATCACCACCTGGATTCCCGCCTGCTGAGACTGGAGAACTGCTGGCTTGGATTGGGGGCGCATCTCATCCCGGAGCCCGAAAACTGAAATTAAAGTCAATTGTTCCGGAAGATGAATCCCGTTTATTGGTTGGTCAGAATATGCCAATCCAATCAAACGCATGGCACGGCCGGAAAGTTCCGCCATGTTTTGTTTCAATTCCTCATTATTTTCCAAGGACTGACGCTTTCCTTGATGGTCAAGATAATGGGTACAGGAAGCAATGATGATTTCAGAAGCACCTTTGACTAAGGTGGCAGAACGTGTCCCACTTACTTGTGTTGCGGAATATTTGTAGGCACTGTTGAAAGGGATATCTGCCAAAACCTGAAGGTCATCTTTTTCTGCCAGTTTCGGCCCTAAAAATTGTAAAAGCGCTTTCTCTGTTGAATTAGCCCCCACAATCTTAGGATTTTCAGGATCATCCAGGTCAATGGATGCGGATGTATTATTTTTCAGCCCAAACACAATTTCATCCATCAGGGAATCAGGCATATCTCTAAGATTTTGATAATTCTGACAATCTCCTGTTAAAACTGATGCAACCTGAAGGCGGCCTTCAGTTAATGTTCCTGTTTTATCACTGAAAAGAATATTGAGGCTTCCAGAGGTCTCAATCCCAAGCAGTTTTCTCACAAGGACATTGGCCCTCAGCAATTTACGCATATTCAATGAGAGAACCACTGCAATCATCATCGGCAACCCTTCCGGAACAGCCACAACAATAATAATGATGGCTAGAATCACTGCGGTAACAAGATGATATATGATCGCACCTGGTGGTTGGGCCAAATAGGCTGCCAAGTTTCCATGGGTTGCATAACCGACCAATGGATCGAAAAAAACATGATTGAACATAAAAGCCAGTGCAATCAGCGTTGCACCTATGTATCCGAAATTCGTGATCTGTTTCCCAAGTTTGGCCAACTTCTGTTGCAGAGGTGAAAGTCTGTCTTCTGCAGAAATCAGTTCTTTCATGGTGGCACCATACTTGGTTTTATCTCCAACGGCCTGGACCTTCATCACCCCTTCACCGTCTTCCACCAAACCTGCCCGGGATAGAGCGTTTTTTTCTTCGTTTATTTGATTTTCATCCTCAGTCCCTGTTTTGTCGACGGGTTCTGATTCGCCCGTCAGTGCTGACTCGTTGACATCAAGTTCGCCTTGGAGCAAAAATCCATCTGCGGGAATATTGTCTCCTGGTTGGAGGAGGATCAAATCATTGACAACCAGTTCATCGATCAATATTTCTTGTAGGGTTCCGTCACGAAATACTTTTACTCTGATCTTTGAAGCCTCCTCAAGTAGGCTTTGGAATTCAGCCTCGTTGCTGTATTCTGAGAAAGTGGCCACCAAGGTTGCCAGGACAACCGCAATTGCAATCCCTAATCCTTCATACCAAGGGGCGAATCCTAATGCTGCCAAAGCCAGAGTAACAAGCAATGCCACGATCAGAATCATGATGATCGGGTCTTTTAAATTCGCGATAAGTTTGTCCCAAAACGTTTCTACATCCTGGGTTGTGACAGCGTTTGATCCAAATTTATTTCTGGAATCGCGAACTTCCTGCTCCAACAAACCTGTGTATGAAAATTTCATTAAAATACTCCTGGACTTAATTCAGTAAACACAATTTTGTTGATTATACCTCTAGGATTCAAGCTAATCTGAAAAACATGAAGCTGCAGTATCATCAAAATCCTCATGGTTTTTCAATATTGGAAGTCTTGATCACAGCAAGCATCGTTTTGATTCTTGTAAACAGTTTTATTCAGATTTTGGAACAATCTTCCCTCCAGACCAAGATGTCAGCCCTGAATTTCCAGACAGCCTCAATGATCGATTTTTGGAATGCTGGTCAAACACCCCATTTCCTATTCCAGAAAATAGAAACAAGAAACTTCAAAAACCAGTTTGAAATTTACCATGATGTAGGAGAGCTTCGATCCCAAATTGAGATCTTTCCCGATGGTTGGTTCAAGGTTTCTTTTCAACTTATTTTTTCAGATCATCCTCATATCGTTTCCTGGATTTCTGAGGGAGTCATTGATGTTCCAACGAATTGACATCTCAAAAAGTGGATTCACTCTTGTGGAAATATTGCTGAGCACAGGCATTGGACTTTTATTGATTTTGTTCGTATTAAAAACTTTCTTGGATTACCAGCAAATGGCCCTGAAACAAAGGGACACCGCAAGAATCCAGGCAACGTTTCAAAGAATTTTGATGATGATGAAGTCTGAATTGATCCAGGCAGGTTATGGGCTGGATTCATATCAAGAAGGAATCCAGATCACTGATGAATGGATTCAAATCCAAAAAGATGGAAACCTTGATGGTGATCTGGGAGACTCTCGTGAAGATATTGTTTATCGATTTTTCCCGGACGATCAGAAATTATCCAGAAAATCAGGACAAGGCTATTTCCAGATCCTCTTAGAACCGATATACTTTGTTTTTTTTCAGGCTCATCCTTTAGATTTTGAGTCTCATAAAAGCATTCCATGCGTCAGGATCCGATTTCAACTTCAGGAATTGGATGCGATTCAGGAAGCAACACTATGTCCGTTGAATCCCTGAATCCACTTCTTGTAAGGCTGGAAATCGAAAATCTCCGAAACAAAGGTTGAATGAAATACTTACATACTATGATTCGAGTTCAAAATCTTGAATCCGCATTGGATTTTTTTATCAACAAACTGGGAATGATCGAAGTGAGGAGGAGGGAAGTTCCTGAAGGGCGCTTCTCCCTGGTTTTTCTTGCCGCCTCTCCTGGAGAATCAACAATCGAACTAACCTACAACTGGGACCAGGAAGAACCCTATACGTCTGGGAGAAATTTTGGTCACTTAGCTTATTCCGTGGAAAATATTTATCAACTCTGTGAAGAACTGCAAAAAAAAGGCGTGGCGATCCTGAGGCCCCCACGTGACGGAAAAATGGCCTTCATTCGAAGCCCTGACCAGATCTCTGTAGAATTGCTTCAGGAAGGAGACCCTCTTCCACCTCAAGAACCCTGGCTATCAATGCCTAGTCAAGGAGAGTGGTGAGGAGGCTGATAAAATATCTCCTTTACACAAAACTGATTAGACCCATCACCCGCAGTGAGGGATCAATCCGTCAGGTGAGTTGGGGTGTAGGATTGGGTGTTTTTTTCGCTTTAACTCCCACAGTGGGGATTCAGATGTATGCGGTAGCTCTTGTTTGGGCATTATGCCGTTATCTTCTAAACGCCCATTTTAATCTGCCAGTCGCCATTGCGATGGTATGGATTTCAAATCCATTGACCATGATCCCACTTTATTATCTTTTCCTCGTTTCGGGCTATGCAGTAATGGAAACACAGGAGAAGCTAAGTTTTGCGCTTTTCGATAATAAGCTTTCGTCTTTTTCCGAGATGGAAAGCACATGGGATTCCATCGTTGAAGCAACGCGTTTTCTGATCATTGATCTCGGTTGGCCGATGGTGGTGGGAAGCCTTTTTTACGCCATCCCGGGGGGAATCCTCTCTTACTGGATCACGGCATACATGCTTTCACGCTACCGCCAAAAGCGCTTAAAGCAGAACCAGTTCCTAAGCAAGGGCTCCCAAACAGCAGATCAACCACTTAATTAGAATCCATTGATTTGGGTTGAATCCCCTAGAACCTCATCTAAAATTGATGAATCCCTCCTCAAGCAAAACAAAGTTAAGTTCGGAAGTCTCCTACCGGGAAGGGAACCTACATTATTCCCAGGGCAATTCAACTGCCGCAGAACAATCCTGGAAAAATTCCTCACTGAAACAAGAGACTGAAACTAAACAAAGTGGCAGGAAAAACAATGCTGGACGTCCCCCTTTTTTCCGAACCATAGCAGCCGTGGTTCTGACTGCAGTTTGCTTCTACACCATCATTTTCAGTTTCTTCCAAAGGGAACCCGATGCCTTGTCTGAATGGATGCTTTCCCAACAACAACAGCAACATCGATCATTCTGGGACAATTGGTGGGACACTGGGAGGCCTTCCATCAGTTTCAACCGTACTCCCTTTGGAACTGAAGACTGGCTTCAACAGTTTCGAGAAAATCTGAGGGAATTGATGGAGCAGGAGAACCCTGAGCGATCTGTTTCCAGGCAAGAATTTGAAAAATGGCTTGAGCGGAAAAAGAAAAACAGCGGCCTCCAGAAACCGACCAATCATTACGTATTAACCGGCAGGGGGCTTTTCAATGTCAGAAAATTTGATGAAGCTATCGCAACTTATCAGGAAGGCCTTCACTATGCTGAGAGTCCTGAACACTTTGGGGAACTCTTCCGTGAACTAGGAACGGCATATTATTATAAGGGCTATCAGCTTCAGGCTGATGGCCTGGCAAAATATGACCTGAAGCTTGTCAATAATTCAATCGAATCCTACCTCCAGGCTGAGAAATTCACCAGTGGCCCCTATTTGTATGGAAACATGGGATGGGGTTTTTACCTACTCGAAGATTTTGAGAAATCCGTCGAATACAGTGAACGGGCATTGGTTTTGGATCCCACTCTGGTTTATGTTCGAATGAATCTGGGGATTTCCTACCTGCACATGGATGAATACAGCAAAGCTTTTCTTGCATACCAAAGCATCAGGTCGTTTGAACCAGAGTTTGAAGAATATGACGGAGGCATCCGGGATTTGAAAGAACTCAAAATCAAGTATCCCTCAGGTTATCCATTCACTGATTTTATCCTCGGGTTCATCCTGATGGAGCAGGGCCGGTTTCATGATTCTAGGAACGCACTGTTGTCTTTTGTGAACAGTTCATTTGATGGAAGTTCTTGGAAATTAAAAGCACAGGAAATGATCCGGATGATGGCTGGGGGTTAGCCACCAGAAAAAATCATGCTTTTCAGTCGTGGAGGTTATCCTGACTTGCAAGATAGGCTTCCCACTCGTCCAGCATCATATTTTTCTTCAAGTTGTTGCAAGGTTTGCAAGAGGGCACCAGATTCTTTCTTTCACTCTTACCTCCTCGTGAAATTGGAATTCGGTGATCCATACTCAACTGACGAGCAGGAACAGTATTTCCACAGTAATGACAGCGATTTCTTGCCCTAAGGTTTTTCCACCACTGGCTCTGACGGATCTGTCTTGCTTTCTCTTTTTCTCGACGCAGATGCTGCGGATCCGAAAAAAACCACTCACTTTCTTTCAATTTTTATTTTCCTTGGGCCTCCAGTTTGGCGCACTTTCCTCAAAATCCCTTGGAGTTCTTGTCAGCCGCCTTCTTCCAGTTCCATCAATGAAGATCACATAGAGTTTGCTGACGCCAGTGGAATTCGCGGCAAAAACGATCTGTTTCCCATCCGGAGACCAACTGGGCTGCTCAGAATTATAACGGCCTCGGGTCAAACCTCTTTCCTCGCCGGTAAAGGGATCCAGAATATGGATCTGAGCGTTGCCCCTCACAAGACGTGTGAACGCAATCATGGTCCCGTCAGGGGACCAGACTGGGTCACTACTAGCGCCAGATCGAGTCAATTGGAATTCAACCCGGGTTCCCAGTTGCCGATAAAAAATTTGCTCCTTACCAGTCCGATCTGAGACAAAAACAAGTTGCTGATCATCCGGAGACAATGAGGGTGCGGTGTCAATCGCCGGGTGTTCCGTCAGCCTTCTTTCTTTCCGTCGGTTCATGTCGAATTCATAAAGGTCATTGTTGCCCCTACGACTGAGTGTAACGATCAGGCGGGTGCCATCTGAAAACCATGTTCCTCCACTCACATTAAGGAAATTCATATTGGATGCGTTCACACGATTATCCGAGGTAATCAGGATGATGGGCTTACCTTTAAGTTTGTTAAGAATGATTGCCGTCCCCCTGCGGCTCAGACGTGTGTAGAGGATGGATTTACCGTCAGGGCTCCAGCGTGGAAGGAGGCTTATGGAAGGATTCCTCGAAATCGCTCCAAGCCTGTTACCATGGGTGTTGACCCTGGCAATGATTTTTCTACGTTTTGGCTGTTTCAAGGTAAATGCGATACTGCTCCCCAGAATCCCTGGAATGCCTGTCAGTTGCTCTGTCAGCTCATTGATCATCACCATCAACTTACCTTCCCGAAAATTGTTCCTCTTGAGCTGGAGCGCAAGAGGAAACAGTGGTATCCCCTCGACATCTGCAACCGTAAGAATCAACTGTTGGTTCTGGACACCAAGCAGAATTTTCATGTCAAGCCGGCTTTCCTCCCCCAGACGGCATGAAGCATAACGAGAACCCAGGACTTTAAAAGAGCCGCTCCAGCATAAGTTCCGGTCAATGATTCTTTCCCAACGTGGTGCTTCAGGATGTTCTGCAAAAGCTGGTTGTGCTTCAAGTGCAACCGAAAATCGAGTGAATCCCAAACCACTGATGACGATCTCCTCACTAGAATAAGTTTGCGCCAAAAGCTTTCCTTCAGGAACTACCGCAAACATCAATGAGAAGCAGCCCATAAGGAAAAGCCGGCCTAGTCCCAGGATCGTTGAAATTATTTTTTGTTTCAGCATTTATTGAAGTTGCGGGATGATTTTGATAGGGACTATATAGGGAGGGTTTTCCGCCAATGCTTCTGGCAGAGGATTCAAATTGACGTTTCGGACTGCCAGTTGAGCCGCCTGGTTGAATGCATTAGAAGGACTGGCTTCCAGGATCTTGTAACGAATGATTTTTCCAGAAACCCCAATCTCCAACTCAATCCGCACATAAAGCCCAGGATCATACATCGCAAGCTTGGGTTGGACCATTGTCCGAATGTGCTGGTTGTATTCTTGTTCTGCCTGACGAATTTTTTTGCTGAGTTGCAGTTTACGGTTGAATTCGATTTCTGACGGAACTTCGGGTTCTGATACTTCTTTTAATTCCAGCATCGGGACAAATGGTTTGGATTCAGCTTCCGGAACTAGCATCGGTTCACTGGTCCTAATTTGAGGGTTTTCCAACGGTTCGGGCTTGAGTATCGGAGTTGCCTGTATTTTTTGCTCTAGCATTGGAATCTTTGCTTCCGGTTCAGGCAAAGGGGTCTTCAGAATGGGCTGGGTTAAGCTTGTGGGCAAAGAATCAGGTTCCAGAAGAGGAGCTTCAGGAAGAATTGGAGCCTCACCTGTAGGAGATTTCAGTTCAATTTGTGGCAGTTGAGATGCCTTCAGCTCAGGTTCAGGAAGAGGAATCAGAGCTTGTTGAGGCATGTCCTTTTTCAGGGAAGGACTTTGCAAACGTGGACGAGTTATTGATATTTCAGGCTTTTTCGGTATTTTGGGTTGCGCCTTCATCACCTGGGATGGAATTTCGATTTTCTTCAAAACCGGCTTTGACAGTTTCAGTTTTGGAACCGCCAACTTTCCAACCTCCGGCATACTCATTTGTTTTAATTCCAGCTCTTTTTGGCTGGGCTTCAGCATAGTTTTTTTGGAAGTGATCTCTGAGGGCGGTATAGGCTTTTTTTTTATAAAAGGGATTTTTTTCGGAAGCTCGACTGGTGAAACCAAGGCCTTATTTCCAGGCCCTTTTAGGACTTCTAAATCAGGTTTTTTCGGAGATGGCAACCTCAGTTTCTGCTTTTCCGGCTTCTTGGCCAAAGGTTCCAGTTTCAATTCCTTTTTGGGAACCACGATTGGTTTTGGCGAGGCTATAGCACCTGACTGGATTTTCGGAAGCTTTTTTTTCAGTTTTGGAGGTTTGTTTTTAGAAATCGAAGGTTTCGTCAATTTTGGCTGTGCACTCTCTTTTGTAGATTTCAGCACCGGTTTTTTAGTTTCAGGAACAGGCTCGATCGGTTTTAGGGTAAGGTTTTTTTTTGAAGGTTTATTCTTCAAGACCGGTTTTTTTATGGGTTCCGGTTTTTTTATGGGTTCCGGTTTTTTTATGGGTTCCGGTTTTTTCTTCGTAAATTCATAACGAATATTGACTCTGGCCTTGATTGGCACATCTTCATTTTCCAGCATATCCATGCTGCTGCTGATAACTATCATTAGTACCAAATGTACGGCTATAGATAAGCCTAGAACCCATTCAAATCGCATGGTTTTCACGGGTGAATATCATCTTTTCCGCTTCTTTTAGCATGTTAGAAAAATAGCATGACTGAAGAGAAAATGATGGTATATTCCTCATTTTTGCAAAAAAAGAGTACTTTTCTTGGATCTAGCCTTGACTTCTAAGGTTAATAATTATAGTGGTACCAGGGTCTCGCGAGGCATAAGCTATGCTTGACGACTTCACCCGGTGTCGCTGGAATGCGATCCGAGGTTTGTCTTAAACCAGGGAAGGTTTGATCAATATGACAACCTCTCCTATATAATTTAACCTGATTTTGGATAAGCTATGACCAAATCGGAACTTGTTGATGCAATTGCTGACGGAGCTGGACTGACTAAAGCAGATTCAGAACGTGCCCTAAAAGCGTGTACTGGAGCTATTGAAGGTGCTCTCAAAAAAGGGGACGCAGTATCTCTTATTGGTTTTGGTACATTTTCAGTTGTGCAGCGTGCAGCACGTACAGGAAGAAACCCAAGGGAACCTGGTAAAATACTTCAGATTCCTGCTTCCAAAGCGGTCAAGTTCAAAGCAGGCAGCAAGCTAAAGCAAGCTGTCAATTGATCTGATTCTTTAGCGGCACTTAGGTGCCGCTTTATTTCACTTCAATCATGCCTGATCCCGTCTGATCCCAACAATCATAGAAAACAAGGGCATTCAGCTCTTGTAGCCAGTTCATTCTACTCAAGCATTCGTATTTTCATAATTCAGGTTCTTTATCCTGTGTAACATCAGATTCCATTATCTGATCTGGGCAATTTTGGTTCAACATTACGTCAAGTTGAGGCTCAGTCCCGGTTTTGTAATGTTCCTCACGGATTTCTTCCTGTAGGTCACAGGGTCCAGCTCTCCTTCCACTTTGATGAATTTTGACCGAGACTATTCCAGGAGGTTGAGGAAATTGTTGCGTTGGTAAATTTGCCTCTGCATTTTTCATGAACTCGACCCAGATTGGTGCCGCAGCCCTGGAACCGGATTCATGAAGACCCATACTTCTTGGCTGGTCAAATCCAACATAGACTCCTGTCAGTAGTTGTGGAATGAAACCGATATACCAAGCATCAAGGTTGTCATTCGTCGTTCCTGTTTTTCCTGCTGAAGGCCTGCCAAGAACTCTGGCACGCCAACCGGTTCCTCGTCTGACAACATCCTGAAGCACGTCGCTGATCAGAAAAGCAGTTTCCGGTGAGATGATGTTAGTAGCTTGAGTCTGACTGGATTTCAGAGAATTTCCAGACTGGTCTGATACTTCAAGTACATAGATGGGTTCTGTTCTATTCCCTTGGTTGGCAAAAATAGCAAAGACATTCACCATTTCCTGAAGAGTTGCTGAAAAAGATCCCAAGGCGATGGTCAGGTTTTGTCGCATTTGTGAGGAAACACCCAGTTTTCTGCTGTATTCAATAACACGTTTCGGCCCCAGGTCTTCAATAAGGCCAATGGTGGCTAGATTGAGGCTTTTGACTAGGGCAGTCCTGAGGCTGACGTTACCCATCAATTTGTCTCCGTAATTTTTTGGGAGCCAGATTTCATCCTCACCAAGTTTGATCTGTCCGGTTCTGAAAGCTCTTGGGCTATCAACAAGGATGCTGCTCAGGGTATAACCTGCATCCAATGCCGAGGCATAAACTATCGGTTTAAACGCAGAACCAGGCTGTCTTTTTGCCTGGATGGCGCGGTTGAATTCACTGTCCTTATATTCGTAGCCTCCTATCATGGTAAGCACCTGTCCGGTATTGGGCTGCATGCTTAACACAGCTCCATTGACCAACGGTTCCTGATAAAGGTTCAGCCTGAATTTTTGACTTTTAGGGTTGTAATCCAAAAGTTGCACTGGAATGACGTCTCCAGGTTTTAAAGCTTCTTCAAGCGCCTTGAAGGGAATCGGGTATTCTTTACCACTCATAGCGTTCTGCCATGTCTTTAGCCGATTCCAGTTGAGAGTTCCTGAGGCCCCACCAAGTTCAATTGATACAACCTCACCTTTGATGGATTGAATCACTCCTTTAACGTTGTTGCCCAACACGAGACGATTCATAGAGGTTATTTTTTTGACCTCTTCTGTTAACGGAGCACCTGTTTCTGACAATTCCAATTCTTCAAGGGGCCCACGAAAGCCCTGGCGCTTCGTCAGTTCCAATATCCCCTTTTTCAGAGCCTCATGGGCAAACATCTGGTAATCAAGATCCATTGCCATTTTAACTCTGAGTCCTCCCCGGTAGAGGGTGTCCATTCCGTAGCTTTTCAGCAAATCACGACGGACGTGTTCCACATAATGAGCAGTTCCTTCAGAGGCAAAATCATCGATATTGATCAGTTTAATTTCTTCTTTTTTTGCGGCATCGTATTCTTCAATAGTAATGAAATGCTCATCACGCATTCGTTTCAAAACTCTGTCTCGTTGAATTAGGGCTAGATCTGGATTGGTGTTTGGTGCATATCGTGATGGAGCAGGAAGAAGTCCGATCAACATCGCACTCTGCCCCAAGGTCAGTTCATTCGAGTGCTTGCCGAAATAACCCTGCGCGGATGCCTCCACACCCTCAGCATTTCCAAGAAATACTTTATTTAGGTAAAGTTCTAAAATTTCGGTCTTGCTGAATTGAAGTTCCATCCGAAACGCAAGAAGGATTTCCCTCAATTTTCGAATCAACTGTTTTTCTTTGGTCAATAAAAACTCTCTGGCAGTCTGTTGAGTCAAAGTACTAGCACCTTGAACAAATCCTCCTGCCTCAACATTAACCAAAAATGCCTTTAACATTCTGAAAGGGTCAATGCCGATATGGGAAAAAAACCGTGTGTCTTCACTGGCAATCAATGCCTGGATGAGGTGAGTAGGAAAACGCTCATAGGCAACTGGAATTCTGCGTTGTATGTAGAATTCTTCAATCTGATTGCCTTCACGATCGTATAGCACTGTCGGGAGGATTTCATTGCGTTTGTGCAGTTCTGCTTCGATATTCTTCGGCAGTGATTTGCTCAATTCGTAGAGGAAAATTCCCAGCCCGGCTGCTGAAAAAAAGGAAAGGGAAAAGAACATCCAAAACAACCAGCGAAACATTAAAAGCATTGTTTTCATGCTTTTTTTCCTATCTCTACAGTATGCTTATGAAATCTCATGATTGATGTGCTATTCCTGAATATCCCTGAACCTGAAAAATTTATGTTATTTCCCCTTCAGTAGAACTACGATGCAATTGGAAGGCATTCTTGGTTAATGCCAATACTTCATCACGGATATCTTCTGAAATGAGATTTGTGTCAAAATCAGAAAGCATTTCTTCGTAAGTGCTAAAAAGTGAGGCCTGATAGGTTTGAACCAGCAGTTGTTTCAAGATTCTTGCATCTTCTGCTTTGAGATCTCCAAGAGACGAAGGTTTTGTATGATCCCCTTGGTTCTCACCTTGAAAAACATCAGAAGACGTATAGTATATTTGAACCACTTGGCATCGGCATCCAACTGTATGAGGTAGTTCTGGAGGAGTTTTTTCCTTGAATTGTTGACCGAATTTTTGCCCGTCCTCTTTGAGACAGACTAACGGTGTCTCTGAATCGAGAAAAGTCTGAACCTCAAAAGCCTCAAGGGTTGTAATCACCGGTTCGACATTCGGATGCCTCACAAAAAGCTGTTTCTTTTTTTTATAAATCCAGTAAACAAGGATCAGTCCAAACAATGCAATGAAAAGCTTTAACATCAATTTTCAATGGGTGATAGTGATTCAGGATAGATCAGAAACCAATGGTCTGTACAACTTGGTGGGTTTATAAAAAACATCACAAGAGGCTGATATTTCAAATTAAAATGAATTGTCACAGGACTCTTTTCGAGTCTATTCGGGGGAACATGATGAAACTTTCGAGCTTTTTCCACAATCAGTTCTTGTTTATTTTGATTTTTGGTTTCTCTCTCTCCGTAACAGCTCAGGAGAAAGAAACTCCAACAAGTTGCAGAGATCTAACCAGTCCAAAAAATCAAAATGAGGTTAATGAACTCCTCACCTGCATCCGTAAAATCAACCAGGAAAGAAATTCTCAGAAGGATCTCCTCAAAATCCAAAACAAATTTACCAGTTCCGAGCAACTGTCGGGCCAGATCAACTCGTCCAGCTCAGCATCTGGGATCAAAAAAACCACTCCCATGAAACAATCTGGAAAATATCCCGGATCCGTTGCCCTATCGAACCAAATCCAAAGTAGTTTTCCAGGAGCTGGAATGAAAAAACTATATTCGTCTGGTCTTGGAAACAATAAAAAAGGGAAAACCGGTATCTATCCCGGTTCGGTTGAATTGACCCAGAAAATTCAAACACGAAATCCCTCAACCGGAAAAAAAGTTTCAGCAACTTCCTTGATCGAGAATAATCCTGAATTAAGCGGTCCCAAGAGTTTTTCAGAATCGAAACAGTTGGCTGAGAGAATCAAATCAAGACTTGATTAAACCACCCGAAAGAATCGTATTTTGATATATGTTTATCTCTGTGAAATGTTTTTCCCAGGTCTACTGCTTTTGAAAAATCTCTTCTCAATTCTGCCAAAATGCCCGTCCCTTTAAAGCTGGTGATTGAGTTTGTTTTTTTTAGCCCTTTTTTCTTTTTGTTGTTGTTGTTTTTGTTTGGTCTGTATTCATTGAGAAATAATTCAAACAAATTCAAAAAACCGAAAAAATCTTTATTCCTCTTAAAAAGCCTTACGGGGCTTTGGATTCTACTCCTCATTACAAGTAATGTTTTGTTTTTCCATGCTGTCGATTTACCTCTGAAACTTCTGACACCAAAAAGCATCAAACAGAATGCTGACGCAATCGTTGTTGCCAGCGCAGGTGTTCTTGAATCGGGTGCACCTACAGATGCTTCAACCAGAAGAGCTCATGCTGCAGCAGAACTTTTTTTGGAGAAGTGGGCGCCGTTGGTAATCGTTACCGGAGGGATCACTGATCCTTATCTTCCTCCTTCCAGTATCAAAGGGATCCCAATCATTCTTCAGGGAATGGGAGTACCGCATGAAAAAATCATCATTGAAAATCGGTCTTCGGACACCTTTCAAAACGGCATTGAAACCAAAAAAATTCTGGATCAGAAAGGCTTGGAGAGTATTTTACTGGTATCACATGACTACCATTTGTTCCGCCTAACATCGGTCTTTCAAAAACTTGGGATACATGTTTTTCCCTATTATGCAAATAGAAGGGAGTTGGAATCATCAACCCCATGGTGGAAAATTTTTGACTGGGAAAATTTCAATCGTTTGCGAACGATCGCGCACGAATACATAGGGTTGATCAATTATAAATTGAGTGGAAAAATTTAATCTGGAATAGAAAGCTTTCATGCCCAAACGTACCGACATTGAATCGATACTTTTGATCGGTTCAGGTCCGATCGTGATCGGCCAGGCCTGTGAATTCGACTACAGTGGAACCCAAGCCTGCAAAGCCCTCAAGGAAGAGGGATACCGGGTCATCCTGGTCAACAGCAACCCTGCCACGATCATGACCGATCCTGGTCTTGTAGATGCGACTTACATTGAACCTATCACCCTCAACACCTTAAGTCGTATCATTGCTCAGGAAAAACCTGATGCTCTCTTGCCAACCATGGGAGGGCAAACGGCACTAAATCTTGCCGTGAATCTTTCTGAAGAAGGGGTGCTTGAGGATCATAGTGTGGAATTGATCGGGGCTTCTCTGGATTCCATCCAAATGGCCGAAAACCGTGAATCTTTCAGAAAAGCGATGAAGCGAATCGGGATTTCGATGCCCGAAAGTTTCATCGTTCATTCGGTAGAAGAAGGGATGACTTGGTCCAGATCAAGATCCTTCCCGCTGATCATTAGACCTTCTTTCACGCTTGGTGGCGCAGGGGGAGGAATTGCAAGAAAACCTGAAGAACTCGGAAGCATGATTGAGAAAGGTCTGGAAGCTTCTCCATTTCGTGAGGTACTCCTGGAACAGTCCGTACTGGGCTGGAAGGAATTTGAAATGGAGGTCATGCGTGATTCCAAAGACAACACAGTGATTGTCTGCTCCATTGAGAATCTGGATCCGATGGGTGTCCATACAGGAGACAGCATTACCATTGCACCTGCATTGACTTTAACGGACATAGAATATCAGGAACTAAGAGACAAATCACTACAGGTCATGCGTGAAATCGGAGTCAATTCCGGAGGCTCGAATGTTCAATTTGCCCTCAATCCCAAAGACGGCGAGATCCTGGTCATTGAAATGAATCCCCGGGTTTCAAGAAGCTCTGCTTTGGCTTCGAAAGCCACTGGATTTCCAATTGCCAAGATCGCAGCAAAACTGGCTGTTGGTTACTCTCTGGATGAAATCCCCAATGATATTACTCAAAAAACCCCTTCCTGCTTTGAACCCTCAATTGATTACATTGTTACAAAAATTCCGCGCTTCACTTTCGAGAAATTCCCACTTTCCAAAGACAAGCTAGGAACACAAATGCAGTCGGTTGGAGAAGCCATGGCCATCGGCAGGACCTTTTGTGAATCCCTTCAAAAAGCTATCCGTTCTTTGGAACTGGGTTTCTGCGGACTGGATCTTCCTCTAATCCAAGAAGAAAATGGGGTGCCCAAAGACAATTCAATAACTCTTGATCAACAACCAACATCAGACCCATCTTTGGAGAAAGTGGATATTGGATTTTCTACACCTTCTTTCTCGGATGAAACTCTTCACCAGAAACTTGAGGAACCGAACAGTCAAAGGATTTGGTACCTGGCAGAAGCGATGCGGAGGGGTTGGCCGAATGATGCATTGCAGCAGATCACTAAAATCGACTCCTGGTTCCTGGACCAAATCAAAGGCCTTGTGGAGGAGGAAGAAAAAATCCGGATCTCTGATTTGGATTCCCTCACTCCACCAGTTCTCAAAAACTGGAAGCAAATGGGCTTTTCCGATCAAAAGCTTTCTGAACTTCTGGATTGTTCCGAAAAACAAATTGCCCGAATACGCAGAGAGTGGAGCATTCTCCCGGTATTTAAACAGATCGATACCTGCGCCGCAGAATTTCCTTCGGAAACTCCCTATTATTATTCAACTTATGCTGAAGAGAACGAATCCCTTACCACCGAACATCCAAAAGTCCTGATCATCGGTTCAGGACCCAACCGAATCGGTCAGGGAATCGAATTCGATTATTGCTGTGTCCATGCCGTGATGGCTGCGAAAGAAACTGGTTATGAAGCCATCATGCTCAACTGTAATCCAGAAACCGTCAGTACGGATTACGATATTTCCGATCGCCTCTATTTTGAGCCGGTGACCTTTGAAGATGTCATGCACGTCATCGAACTGGAAAGACCCATCGGAGTGATCGTCCAGCTTGGGGGGCAGACTCCCCTAAAACTCGCAAAACAACTTACTGAGGCTGGTATCACGCTGCTTGGAACTCCCTACCGAAGTATCGACATTGCTGAAAACAGAGAATCTTTTGCAAATTTGCTGAAAGAACTTGGCCTGCTCCAACCCCGGAACGGGCTTGCAAGCAGTCAACCTGAAGCCCTTGAAATCAGCAGGAAGCTAGGCTTTCCGCTCCTGGTCAGGCCATCTTATGTCTTGGGAGGAAGAGCCATGATGATTGCAGAGACGGAAGAAGAGCTTGAACAGTTTTTTGATGAAGCGTTGAGGGTTTCCCCTGATCACCCTGTACTCATTGATGAGTTTATTGAAGATGCGGTTGAAGTTGATGTCGATCTGTTATGTGATGGAGAAACATCGGAGATCGGAGGAATTCTGGAACACATTGAGTCGGCTGGTGTTCATTCAGGCGACAGCGCATGCGTCTTCCCTCCTCATTCGCTTTCTGAAAAGATTCTTCTTGAATTGGAACGTCAGGCAAGACTTCTCGCCAAGACCCTCAAAGTCAAAGGTTTGATGAACATCCAGTTTGCGGTGAGAGGGACAGAAATTTTCATCATCGAAGCCAATCCCAGGGCTTCCAGAACAGTCCCGTTTGTCAGCAAATCGATTGGACATCCGCTGGCAAAATACGCCACCCGCTTGATGCTGGGAGAAAAACTGAGTGATTTAAATTACAAATATCAGCCTCCTGATTTCTTCTCGATCAAGGAAACCGTGTTCCCGTTTCTCCGTTTTGCCGGATCAGACACGGAATTGGGTCCGGAAATGAAATCTACAGGTGAAGTGATGGGGCGGGGCGATAGTGTGGAAGAGGCCTATATGAAAGCCCAAATCGCAGCACTTAATTCAGACCTTAAACAGTCCAATGTCTTTATCGGGGTTCAGGATAAGGACAAAACGGCGATCATCGAGGTCGCCAGGAAATTCGAATCTGCAGGATTCTCCATCTTGGCCACACCCGGAACCTATCAAATCCTGGAAGCAAACGGAATCACCGATCTTCAGCAAACAAGCATGAACATTGAAGATCCCGTGAATGTGCATGTCCACATCAGAACCGGAAGGGTGAGCCTCGTCATCAACACGACCCGTCCCAGAAAAAGAATCATCGACACCCATCATATCCGCAGAATGACTCTGATGTACAACATCCCATACTGCACCACAGTCCAGGCCGCGAAACAAATGGCAGAATCGATCCAATTCTTTTCGGGAAGAAGCGAGTTTTCTTACCGGCCTTTACCCGCATAATGGAGGTTTTCAGGTTGGAAACTCACCCTAAGGTTAAGAGTTTTAGACCTCGGTCTTCTGCTGAAGGTATTTTCTATTGAGTAGAAGCTTTTGATGCTGGAAATCCTCCTCAGAAACTTTACCCAGCAGGTATTCATCCTCTAATTCTGAAAGTGCTGCTAACAGGGATTCCTGTTCATTGAAGAGCTTTTCTTTGGAAATTGCTGCGTCCACTTCAGGAAGATGATAAAAACGCAGTCTTTCAAAAAAAAGGGGATAGCCCACGAAAAAAACACATAACACAATCAATACAATGGTACATATGATGATCAAAATGTCCCCTCTTCGGTTAAAAGCGATGGTTGGCCTAAGGAACTGGCAGGTGTTAAAAAGGATTCAATGAATGGTTGGACTGTTTCGTCATTCATCAACTCATTGAATCTTTCTGCCTCGTCTCGGATTAGCCAGTATCCAACCAGACATTCAAAACCTGTAGATTTTCGATACTCTTCTACAGTGGCAGATTTAGGAACATTATTTGGGCGGGTATTCTTTCCTTTGGTGTATACTTTTTTTTCCTCTTCCGTTAACAGGGGTAGAAGAAGTTCAATCAGCTTGGACTGGGATTGACAGCGTACCAACTGGACGGTCTTCCGATGAACCTGATTGGGATTGCTGTAACGATGGGTGACGAGTTTCCTGCACCAAAGTTCATAGCAGGCATCACCTAAGTAAGAGAGGGTGAAAGTCGAAGTTGCTTGATGATGTTTTGAAATATTTTCTTCAGAGCTTGGTTTAAACAAATCGTTATCAATTCCTGTATTCTTTAGAAGATCACCAATTGCTGTCTTCCTGACATACGATCTGATTGCTGCGAATCCTAAAAACCCCGTCATGCACCACCCTTTTGTCTAAACTGTGACCATCTTTTTCTTTCCACGGGACCCCAAAACTTCCATCGGATCGAAGCACAATTTGAACTCCGGGTTTTGCATAATAGGTTTCATTTCCTGTATCAATTCGGGGAGCTTTGAATTTGCGGTTTCCCGAAATTTTGGTCTGGGGTGTTTTTTTGAGTAAAACAGCTCGATTTTTATCTTCTCCAATTGACTCCGATTCAAGTTGAAACTGACCAGAAAGTTTATGGGCCAGTCTTCTTTTATAGGAATTCATTGGCTCAAGATCGAGTTGCTCTTTACTCGATTCAATAAAACTAATGAAAACCGTTTCAAGTTCTTTGAGAAACAGTTCATCATCACTGTTTAATTCCATATCATCTATCATAAATTACTCAAAAATAGAGAGACCTCAGAGGCGTTATAAGGTCTTAGTGCTGGGGGAAATTAGGGACTTCAAAAGGCTGTTCAGTAAGATTTCCTTTCTGCTGTGTAACAAGAGGTTCTTCTTCTGAAAGTTTGGTTTCATTGTTGTTTTCCTCTACTGGATCACTCACAGAAACGGGCATGCGTTCCAAAGCTTGCCCCAGGACCATGTCTACTTTTTCAACTGCGAGGATCTGGAGTTCGTTCTTTATTTCATCCGGAATTTCAGTCAAATCTTTTTCATTTTTTGCTGGAATGAGTACTGTTTTCATCATTCCCCTCTTGGCAGCCAGGAGTTTTTCTTTCAACCCTCCGATTGGCAAAACCTTTCCACGCAAGGTCACTTCCCCAGTCATCGCTACCTCTCGGAGCACGGGGATTCCAGTGAAGGCACTGACCAAGGATGTTGTAATCGTGACTCCTGCGGACGGTCCATCTTTTGGGACTGCACCTTCCGGGACATGGACATGAATGTCCGTTTCCTTAAAAACCGAGGAATAGATCCCCAGACGGTTGGCATTGGTCCTCACATAACTCAAGGCGGCATGCGCCGATTCCTTCATCACCTCACCCAGTTTCCCAGTCAGTTGAATTCGCCCAGTTCCCTTCATTACGGTCACTTCGGTGGTCAACAGTTCACCTCCCGCCTGAGTCCATGCGAGCCCGGAAGTGATACCGATTTCATTCTTCTCTTCAACTTTACCGTGTTTATATTTTGGAACCCCGAGAAATTCCCGGACACGTTTAAGAGTAACAGATAATTTTTTCTGATGTTCATCAATCACCAGTTTTGTTGCGACTTTTCTGCAGATTTTTCCGACCTCCCTTTCCAAATTTCGGACTCCGGCTTCACGGGTGTACTGCTGGATGATGGTGTCGATAGATTTGTTCTGAAAACTGATTTGACTTGGAGATAACCCATTTTCTTCAATCTGCTTTGGAAGAAGGTGTTTTTTCAAAATATGGACTTTTTCCAATTCGGTGTATCCCGAAAGATTGATGACTTCCATCCGGTCCTGTAGGGCAGGAGGAATATCCTGTGCCACATTGGCGGTGCAGAAAAAAAGAACATCCGAAAGATCGAATTCAACCTCAAGATAATGATCCATAAAGGTGTGATTCTGCTCCGGATCAAGAACCTCTAGTAGAGCTGATGAAGGATCCCCCATCACACCCCGTGTCATTTTGTCCACTTCATCGAGAAGAAGCAGCGGATTTTTTGATTTTACCTTGCGCAACGATTGGATGATTTTCCCAGGCATTGCCCCCACATAAGTTCTTCGATGACCCCTTATTTCTGCCTCATCCCTCACACCCCCAAGACTCATCCTGGCAAAATTTCTCCCTAAAGCATCCGCCACGGAACGGGCCAGCGAAGTTTTCCCAACTCCTGGAGGACCGACAAGGCAAATGATGGGGCCCTTGAGGGATCCGACCTTTTGAGCGACTGCAAGGTATTCGATGATCCGTTCTTTGATTTTATCCAGTCCATAATGCCCCTGGTTTAAAATTTTTTCGGCGGCATCCAGATCAAATCGATCCTCGGTTTTGTGGCCCCAAGGCATGTCAAGTAGCCAGTCCACATAGTTTCGCACCACGTTCGCTTCTGCGGACATGGGCGGCATCATCTTCAGTTTTTTTAATTCTTTTTCAGCAACCTCTTGAGCTTCCTCGGAAAGTGGAGTCTCTTCCAAACGTTTTTCGTACTCCTCCTGATCCGCTTTGCCATCTTCCCCTTGACCAAGTTCTTTGTGGATGGCCTTGATCTGCTCATTTAGATAATATTCTTTCTGGGTTTTACCAATTTGCCCCTGTACCCTTTCCTTGAGCTTTCGTTCGACTTTCTTGAATTCACTTTCCTCAAGCATTCGCTCATAAACAATTTCCAACCTACGGCGTGGATCCGTGATTTCAAGAAGAGTTTGTTTTTTCTCCAGATCCATGTTCAGCAGAGGAGCAATTCGGTCTGCCAAACGGTGGGGTGCTTCACTGTCGATCGCGAGTTTCTCTATGCCTTCCGTGTGACGCTTAACTTCCTTAAGGTAGCGTTTGAACTCGTTTCTTACATTTTTACTCAGCGCAACAATTTCAGGATCTTCATCTTCCCTTTCAAGAACTGGAGAAATCATGGCCGAATAGAATGGTTCCGTCAGACGAACCTGGAGGAGTCTTGCACGACTCTGCGCCTCAAATAGGGCTTTGATGGTACCGTTATGAAGACGCATGATTTGGAGGACTCTTCCTACGGTTCCAACTCGGAAGAGGTTTTTTTCTTCAGGTTCTTCTACCAGAGGATCTTCCTGAGCAACAACAAAAATCTTCCGATCTTTGGAAAGAGCTTCTTCAAGTGCAGCAATCGAGAGAGGTCTTCCGATAAAAAAGGGTGCGGTCATGTGCGGGAAAACGACAATGTCCCGCATTGGAAGCATCGGTAGACGTATTTTTTTCGAGGAATTTGATATCGGATCAGACATTAAAAATTACTCGGTATTTTCAATCCTTAGATTCAAGCAATGATATTCAAAATATCTGTTTGGTCTCCAAACCGCAAGTTGACCACTGGCCATTTGTTCCAAGAAATCAGAAAATTAAATTGGTTTCGCACTGGCCTGAATTTCAAAACATCTCTTCTCACCTTCCGTGTACTCCCGAACGGTGTCGAATTCGGTATGGTAACGCTGATTTCCCAGTAGACTCCGAAGGTGGTACAAGGCTGCCTTTTTCGCAGAATCCTTCGCCTTTCCAGGATTCATGGAGCAGGCACTTCCTGTAACCGTAGCATTAAGCCCTCCTCCGTCTCGCGCCTGGTATTGTGGATTGAAGGAATCTTTGAATTTACTTGATGCTGATCCACATGAGATCATCATAAAAACAACCAATAAAAACCAATAAAATTTCATAATTGAATCACTTTAGTGTCAAATTATGCTTTTGGTGAAAGAATTTACAATCCTTACGTTTCCTTTATTACTTCAGCTCAATATTTCTTTAGCGGTTCTTGACATGCCTGAAAGGGTCGCCCAAACTGATTCACCAATGTTATTTCTGGACATGTATAAACTTTTCATTTTTTCGATGCATTCAATAACTTGATCAATCTCCTTGGTAATACAAGAGCCATACTAAAAGGTATCAAGAATCCTGTCAAAAGATCTCATAAGGTTTGCCTGATTAGGATTTGGAGATTCAGATCCTCACCCACGACCTTGAACTCAAAAGTGTAATCGATATGCAGATCAGCCAATCAAAAAAACTTTTTTCACGAGCACAAGCGGTCATGCCTGGCGGAGTGAACAGTCCAGTGCGGGCATTCAAATCCGTTCAATCTGATCCATTGTTCATCAGTCATGCCAAAGGATCCCGACTTTACGATGAGGATGGTAATTCATTCATTGATTACATTGGATCCTGGGGGCCCATGATCCTGGGACATGCTGATCCTCGCATCACGTCTGAAATTGAAAAAGCGGTACAGAAGGGCACTTCCTTTGGAGCTCCCACAGAAGGGGAGATCGAACTGACTGAGATGATTTGCGATGCTGTACCAAGTGTAGAAATGGTTCGTCTAGTTAATTCCGGGACGGAAGCTGCTATGGGTGCATTGAGGGTGGCCCGAGGTTACACTGGACGAGACAAAATCGTCAAATTCGAAGGATGTTATCACGGAAGTGTTGACGCGCTTTTGGTCAAAGCCGGATCGGGAGCAACCACCTTGGGGATTCCGGATTCACCTGGTGTTCCAAGATCCTTCACCGAACACACACTTTCTGCTCCGTTCAATGACCTTGATGCCGTTATCGAACTGACGGGAGACTACCCTGATGAGATCGCAGCGATCGTCCTTGAGCCGGTTGCAGGCAATATGGGGATGATTCCCCCTGAGCATGGATTCCTTCAGGGGCTCAGAGAACTTTGTGACCGTGAGGGTATCCTTCTAGTATTCGACGAAGTGATGACCGGTTTTCGTGTAAATTTCTCGGGTGCCCAATCGCTGTTCCAGATCATGCCGGACCTGAGTATCTTTGGCAAAGTCATCGGAGGGGGCCTTCCTGTAGGAGCCTACGGAGGCCGTCAAGAAATCATGCTCCAGGTGGCGCCAGCCGGACCTGTCTATCAAGCGGGAACCCTTTCAGGCAACCCGATTGCCGTAGCTGCCGGCAAAGCGATGCTTAGGATCTTAAAAGAAGAAGACCCTTATGCTGATTTGGGTCGCAAAACGGCAAGACTGAATGAGGCTTTGAGCGAAGCTGCAAAGAAAAAGGGAATTCCCATACAAATCTGCTCCATGGGAGGTATGTTTGGATTTTTCTTTTCAGAAAATAAGGTGAGGAACTATGAAGACGCTCTGAACTGCAACCGTGATCATTTCATCACCTTTTTTCGGGAGGCCCTGAGCCGGGGGATCTACCTTGCACCTTCACCCTTCGAATCATTATTTCTTTCCACAAGTCATACTGAAGAGGATCTTGATCAAACCGCTGAAACGTTTCGTCAAGGGCTAGCGGCCATTTAAACACGAGTTGCTACTATTAGTATTAATTGGAGAAACGCACCAAAAAAAAGATTTTATTTATTTTTTGATATTCCCGGGTTTCTCACTAGGATGCGTGATTTCACTGATGCGTACGCCGAATCTTTCGTTCACCACCACCACTTCTCCCCTTGCGATCAATTGATCTCCAATCAGTACCTCCACAGATTCACCTGCAATTTTATCGAATTCCACTACCGTGTCTTTCTTCCAGGTCATGACGGTTTTCAAAGGGATTTCCCGGCGGGCAACCTCAGCCTGAAGGGCTTGCGGAACATCTTCCAAAAAATGTAATTTGCCTGAAGAAATTAAGGCTGATTCCTCTTCGTTACTCATGATTTGGATGCTTTTGGAAAGTAAGCTTTAAATCTATTCCTTCAATAATCTTGCAAAACACCAGAACAGTGAGCCAAGATGGTTTCATTATGAAAGAGTTTTATGTTGATTGACATTAAGAAATAATATCAAGGAATTTCATGTTTGGTTTGGGTATCTGGGAACTGCTGGTCATTCTAGGGATCGTTGTAATCCTTTTCGGAGCAAAACGCCTTCCCATGATTGGAGAAGGTCTTGGGGGCATGATCACCAGTTTCAAAAAAGCGACAAAAAAAGAAGATAGCGAAAATCCTGTTGTTCAGGAAACCGTTTCCATGGTCGAGGAAGGTAAGAAAGAAGCCAGCTGAAATAAAGTCATTTTGCTTTTGGCTGAATGACCAAATTCATATCAATTCCCAGTTCCTTCAATCTTGCCACAACAGGAACCATTGCTCCATATTTAACCTCTTGATCTGCCTCTACATCGACAATCCACGGAGGCTTCTGCTTCTGGGTCCAGAGATCAACACTCTTCTTTAAAATCTTTTGATTTTCTTCATTTAAACTGTCACCAATTCTGGTATCACCTACGTAGACCACACCCTCCTTATCCAAAATAATTCTCAGTGGCGTCTGGACAGGTTTCATTTTGTCCTGACTGTAGGAATCCTTAGGTAGGTCAACTTTGATCACATGATTAACGATTGGCGCAGTGATCATGAAGATGATCAACAAGACAAGCAGTACATCAACAAACGGAGTAACATTGATGTCACTCAACGGCTCATTCTCTTGCCACTGTGAGTTGCCCATGGATGATCCATTCGATGCGATTTGCCAATTCCATACTAAAATCACGCATGTCATTAGCCTGTTTTCTTACAGAATTCCGGAAGTGATTGTAGGCCATCAGAGCAGGAATGGCAGCGAGTAATCCTGCTGCTGTTGCAACCAGGGCCTCCGAGATACCAGGTGCCACAGAAGCAAGGCTAGTTACCCCACTGGTACCTATGCTCTGAAAAGATCGGATGATCCCCAAAACCGTTCCAAAAAGACCAATGAACGGTGCGGCACTTGAAATCGTTGCCAAGATATTCAAACGTCTTTCAATCGAAGCATACTGTTCGTTGAATGCACGCTCCATGATGCGCTCAAATTGAGTACTGATGTAGGGCAGCATCGAACCTGAAACTGTCTGGTCAGAATTCCGCTGAATCCGTTGGCTGATTCGAACCATTTCTTCGAAAGCCAAACGATACATTGGTGCAAAGGTCGAATATGGAAATTGCCCAATCGACTGCTTTATCTGATTCAGTGAAGTCTCTTTGCGGAAAAGCAGAAGGAATTGTTGATTCTGCTTTTTTGCTTTTCTGAATTGAAGGGCTTTAAGGACAATAATCGCCCAGGAGAGTGAGGACATCAACAGCAAAATCAGCAGAACCAGTAAGCTGATGAAATTACTGTCTTTGAGCGCCAGCCCAACGATGCCCTTGTCGTCAAGCAGCTCTTCTAACATTCCCTGTGAAGAGGAACCTTCTGATTAAAGGGTTTTAATTCACTTCTTGGCATTACAACCTTGTGAACTCCACCCGTCGGTTTTTCTGCCAAGCTGCTTCGTTTTGTCCAAGAGCAACTGGACGTTCTTCTCCAAAACTAACAATGGAAAATTGTTCAGGATTTGCTCCCAGTCTCAGTAAATAATTCAATACCGAACGCGCTCTTCTTTCACCAAGGGCCAGATTATATTCGTTGGTTCCTCTCTCGTCACAGTGTCCTTCAAGTTGAACACGCATATCCGAATTGTTGATCAACCATTCGAAGTTCGATTGAATGATTGTCATAAATTCAGGTTTGATATTGCTCTTGTCATAATCGAAATAGACTATTCCTAACTCTTCAATCGGCACAGCCACTTCCTCCAAAGGCGCAGCAATAATGGTTACCGCTTCCTTAGGTGCTTTTTTCTTTATAATTTCCGGTTCAGCTTTTTCAGCTTTTTCAGCTTTTTCAGCTTTTTCAGCTTTTTCAGCTTTTTCAGCTTTTTCAGCTTTTTCAGCTTTTTCAGCTTTCTTTATGCTCTCTTTGACGATCTGAACCTTTTCTGGTGCGTCAGCTTCGCCTTTTTCAGTTTTTGCAACTGCTTCTTCTGCCATCTTTTGAATTTCTT
>Ga0208765_1000096_pt1 | contig 50094 bp, 40 predicted proteins | sample ETNtaG_2_FD_185783 | JGI IMG/M metagenome (GOLD analysis project Ga0208765, IMG submission 185783) | Marine microbial and viral communities from oxygen minimum zone, Eastern Pacific Ocean - ETNP201406SV203 (SPAdes) (version 2) | ecosystem: Environmental > Aquatic > Marine > Oceanic ...
TATTATAATGAATTCAAATGTGAGCGGCTGTACCACCTGTTCAGGTGGATGCGCAAATGATAGTGATGCTGGTTTCAAAATCACTGATCAGTTTCAACGGTTCAATCAGAAAGACGATATCTATAACCGTTCATTCTGGGACTCATCAATTAACTCCAAAAAGACAGAACTTTTTTACGAATCATACCGGAAACCGTTGAAAGCGTGGCGTCACGTAGACGGCTATGCTCAGAAAGATTTTGCTATTCGGAATGCAGGTTGGCATGTAGCTGACTATTTTGCCGAGCGGCTGGAGAACGAGGACCGCCGGGAAGGATTTTTGGATTACCTCACAGCTCATCGAGAGGGTGCTGCAGAAAAACGAAATGTTGAATCCCCTGAGGCCATGGCAGAGGAAGTGAAAAAAAGCGCCAAACTTTTTGGCGCTGATCTTGTAGGTATCACCTATCATGATGAGCGTTGGGTCTATACACACAAGTATAGTCGCGAACGTGAAAACGAAAAAATAATGGATCTACCGAATAATTTCACTTCTGTCATAGTTGTATGTCATGAGATGGACCACGATTTGCTTGAAACCGTCCCATCGGCTCTAAGTGGAACTGCAACAGGCATCGGCTACTCTCAAGATGCTATCACACTTCTAGCTCTCGCTCAGTATATACAAAATCTTGGTTATAATGCCGTGTCCAGCATGAACGATACGGCTCTCAATATTCCTCTAGCTATTAAAGCCGGGTTAGGAGAATATGGCCGTCATGGTCTCCTAATTACACCAGAACTAGGTCCTCGTCTTCGTATTGGAAAAGTTTTTACTGATCTTCCTCTTGCACATGACCGCCCAAAGCGATTCGGAGTAAAAGAATTTTGCGAGGTGTGCCGACGTTGTAGTGATGGGTGCCCACCAAGAGCTATTCCAGCTGATGATCCATCAGAACGGATTTACAACCGATCAAATATTAATGGAATCAGTAAGTGGACAGTGGATGCGGAAAAGTGTTTCGACTTCTGGGTGAATCAAGTTACTGATTGCTCAATTTGCTTACGTGTATGTCCCTATAACCGAGATTATCCAAACTGGTTCAATCGACTTCGATTCCGTTTAATGGGATCATTCATCCGTCGTTTCATGCTGTGGTTGGACAACATTTTGGGTGGAGGAAAACGTAAATCACCAAAATGGTGGTGGGCAAAAAGATTAGATCAAAAGTGAGTCTACTGGTTCAGCCATTCCAAAGATAACTTTTTTCAACGCTTCATAAACCTTGACAAGACTTTTCGCACTCACCCATTCATCAGTCGCATGAGCCCCGTGACCGATAGGCCCAAACAGAACGGCCGGAATACCGGCTGCGGCGGCAAGGGCTGAATCAGCCCAATATGACATACCGGCCAACTGAGAATCTGGTGAAGCGTTTCTAAAGCGCTTAACGATTTCAGCACTCTCAGGAGTTTCCAAAGGTGGGCGGCTAAATAGTTTTTTAGCTTTAACAGTGTGATCTCCAGTATGCGCTCCTGCTGAAGAGATGATCCTGTTAAATTCATTTTCAAGATCAGCTTCGGACTCACCCGGTAGAATTCTTCTCTCCCAATTGAGTCTTGATCCGGCCGCAATGACAGGAAGTTGCGTACCTCCTTCCAACGTACCTACATGGAGTGAACTTTGACCGAGATAAGGGTGGGATTCCCTGGCAGTAAGTTCCTCCTGAACATTGGCAATTTCCTGAATCACTGGCCCAAGGGGAAAAATGGCGTCTACCCCCTCTTCCGGACGAGAGCCGTGGGCTGCTTTTCCGGAAATAGCTATTTCGTACCACGCGAATCCCTTGTGGCAAATACCGATCTGTTCCTCCGTTGGTTCGAGGGCGATTACCGCCAAGGGAAGAGCGTCCAATGAAAAGACCCATTCCTTCATAAGGTGTTCCATCCCGATACTGAGATTTTCCTCATCGCAAACAAAGGTGAGGTGAATATCGCCCGGAGGCGTTTCTTTAACACAAATTTCAGCCAATGCCAGCATGACAGCTGCACTCCCTTTCATATCGTACGCCCCCCTACCGTAAAGCTTGTCACCCTCCCGACGTAGCTTAAACGGACCATCCATTCCCTCTACGCCCACAACATCCACATGTGAATTCAACAACAGGCTTTGCGCATCTCCAACTCCTGGAATTGAACAGACCACATTGGTTCTACCGGGAGCAACCTTCTCTATCTTGGGACCGTAGTCAAATGATAATAGAATGTCGGATATGGCCTCGCAAACAGACTCCTCGCCTGGACCTCCATCCCATTTGGGATTAACTGAATTACAAGCCACTAAATCGGCCAACAGCTCCTCAAGATGATTTTCTAACATTGAACTAACCATCACATCTCATAGTCTATCACACGAACTTCCTTAGTCAATGGTTGGAGTAAAGCCACAACTTTCAAGTGTTCATGATGGTCCTGATATTTTTTCAGCGCATCAATGGATTTAAACTCAGATACAAGAGCCACATCAGAAGCACGTTTTGACGGATTCACATTGATGCCTACTTCAAATGCTTTGATTTCTTTGATGAGGTTGGGAAGTTTATTGACTTCAGCTTCAATCTTAGAAGCAGTACTTTCTTTTGTTTTCCCCTCAATCTTCTTTAACCGCCACATAACAATATGCTTGATCATTGTCTCTCCTGTCATTTATTGGTGTTTGTAAAGTGAAGTTAGGCCATCACCGGGTGAAACTCAATTGACAACCTTTTCACTTTTTATCTGTTGATAATATCATGAAACGGCTCATTTGATTATTATCCACAACCATTTTCCTTTATTATTTCGCCATCTGAATAACCATTCCCGAATAACCGATTTATATATTTCGAATTTCCTTCCTGTTTACTCGTTAGTGATAAAGTAGATTTTGGCCCATCATGGGTCATTCTGAAAAAAAGATGTGGTTTTTTGCCGTGGATCGAGGCGGCACATTTACGGACATCATCGGTGTAGATCCTGAGGGAAAGACCCACAGTCTTAAGCTCCTTTCGCTATCACAGGAGTATGTCGATCCCGCCATAGAAGGAATTCGGCGAATGATGAATATTCCTGTTGAAAGTCCTATCCCCGAAGATAAGGTGAGTCGGATACGGATGGGGACTACCGTGGCCACTAACGCTCTACTTGAACGAAAAGGTGCACCAATAGCACTGTTCATCACAAAAGGCTTTAGGGACCTTCTTGAGATCGGCAATCAGGCCAGATCTGATCTCTTTGCCCTAGCAGTAAAAAAGCCGGAACAACTTTACAGTAATGTCAGTGAAGTGAATGAACGTTTGGATCACGAAGGAAGTGTCGTGAGGCCTCTGGATGAATCTGCTTTGAGAGAAGATTTAGGAGATATCATGAATAGCGGAGTTTCATCTCTTGCTATCGTACTTATGCATTCCTGGAAAAATGGGGTTCATGAATCACGTGTAGCCGAGATCGCCCTTGAAATGGGTTTTGACCAGATCTCAGTTTCGCACAAAATCATGCCGTTAATCAAAATTGTTGGACGGGGACAGACGACAGCTGTGGATGCTTACCTCAGCCCTGTCCTTTTTGAATACATACAATCAGTGGAAAAGAAGACGGGCAACATTCCTCTTGAGTTTATGCAGAGTTCAGGCGGTATGACTGATGCTCACAACTTCAGAGGAAAGGACGCCATCATGTCAGGCCCTGCCGGAGGTGTTATCGGTGCTGCAGCAGTAGCAAAGTTAAATGGGATCGATGAAACCATCGGCTTTGATATGGGAGGTACCTCCACCGATGTTTCTCGCTATGGTGGTGAATTTGAAAAAGTGGTGGAAGTGGAGACAGCAGGTATTCACTTTCAGACACCTAGCCTGAAAATCAACACTGTGGCTGCGGGAGGCGGCTCCATTCTTTGGTTTGATGGGAAAAAGATGCGTGTTGGACCTGAATCAGCGGGAGCTGACCCGGGGCCAGTCTGTTACGGCAAGGATGGACAGCTTGCAATAACAGATGCCAATCTGCTCCTCGGCCGGCTTGTGCCGAAATATTTCCCCAATACTTTCGGTCAAACTCACGATCAACCGCTGAATGAGACAAAAACACGAAAAACCTTTATAAAACTTACTGATGAGATTAATACAGACCTTGATAGAGATCTATCACCAGAAAATGTGGCCCTGGGCTTTATCCGAATTGCCAATGAAACGATGGCTTCGGCAATTAAGGAAATTTCGGTGGCCCGGGGATTTGACGTACGGACTCATGCCCTTGTTTGCTTTGGCGGTGCCGCCGCACAACACGCTTGTGGTATTGCTCGAATTCTGGACATAAAAAAGATGGTTATCCACCCCATGGCAGGGCTTTTGTCAGCCTACGGCATTGCCATGGCCAATCAATTTCGCTACGCCATTCGCTCCATAGTAACGACGTACAACAAAAATGTGCTCCAACAATTCGAGACTCAGCTTAATGAGATGGCTTCACCTTTGATTAAGGAAATCTCTCAATGCGGCATATCTGAGGCCAATATTGAGACTAAAAAGTTTCTCGATCTCAGGCCACTTGGCACAGACAACCATCTCACAATTCCACTGGGCACATTTGAAGAAACAGTGGAAATGTTCTCTAAACTCCATAAACAACTGTTCGGCTTTGACCCCACCACTGAATTGGAACTTGTCAATCTGAGGGTTGAGGTGGACGGTCTGGGATATCACTTCGAAGAGAGTCACTCTCAATCCTATACCAGAAGTAAACCTGAACTAAGGGATACCACAAAAGTCACTTTTGAAGATGGTGAATATGAAACACCGATTTACCATGTAGATGATTTCCAGTCAGGTTCATTTGTTGAGGGACCAGCAATCATTACAGAGGCGTTTTCCACCACCGTGATTGAACCAGGATTTTCAGCAGAACTTAACAGATACGGGCATATTGTTCTGAATCAGGATACCATGGCAGAAGTATCTATAGGACCACAAAGAGATCCCATCATGCTGGAAGTATTCAATCACCTTTTCATGAGTATTGCCGAGCAGATGGGTCATACACTGATCAATACGGCTCATTCGGTTAACATCAAGGAACGTCTCGACTTTTCTTGTGCCATCTTTGATCCTAAGGGCAATCTGGTTGCTAATGCACCTCATATGCCTGTCCACCTGGGCGCTATGAGTGAATCAGTGAAAGAAATCATTGCGGCAAACAAAGAATCTATGAGGCCAGGGGATGCATTTCTGATGAACAACCCTCATCGTGGCGGTTCCCATCTCCCAGATTTGACGGTCATTGCGCCTGTTTTCGCCGAGGGGAAGGATCCCCTTTTCTACACTGCTAGCCGTGGACACCATGCTGATATCGGCGGCATAACTCCCGGATCCCTACCGCCGTTTGCAACGTCAATTCATGAGGAAGGTGTTGTGATCGATAATTTTCGTCTTATAGAAAATGATAAACTCCGACTGGATGAGCTGAAAAATCTGCTGTCAGATAACGACTATCCAGCACGAAACCTTGATGAACGCATTGCCGATATTAAGGCACAGATCGCGGCAGTGAACAAAGGAATCATCGAAACTGACAGACTTATCAAAAAATACGGACTTGAAACAGTCCACGCCTACATGGGACACATCCGAGAAAATGCTACTGAGTCAATGAGGGCTGCATTATGGGCGTATTTGGATGAAAAGGAAAAACTGGATCTCGAATTCAAAGATCAGCTCGATAGCGGAGATGCCATTGCCGCACGAATTTCAATTGAAAAAGGTGGCAATCCGCCGCATACTTGCAGGGCCAAAGTCGATTTTTCAGGAACCAGTCTTCAGATGAAAGGCAATCAGAACGCACCTATGGCGGTCACAAAAGCGGCGGTCCTGTACGTTTTCCGGCTCATGATCGATAAGGATATTCCTCTCAATTCAGGTTGTCTTGAACCGATTGAGATCATTATTCCTGAAGGATGTCTACTCAAACCTGCAGATACCGCAGCTGTGGTGGGTGGTAATACGGAAACGTCTCAACGTATAACCGATGTACTCATGGGCGCCCTGGAACTTGCCGGCGCATCTCAGGGAACCATGAACAATTTTGTATTCGGTAGAGAGGATGGTTCTGGAAAACAATATTACGAAACTATAGCTGGTGGTTCAGGAGCATGCAAAGGTCACAATGGCGCTTCAGGTGTTCAGGTACATATGACCAACACAAGAGCCACCGATCCTGAAGTATTGGAACATCGCTTCCCCGAGATCCGTCTGGAGCATTTCGGGTTACGGAAAAACTCAGGAGGTGACGGCCAATACAAAGGTGGGAATGGAACCGTTCGAAAAGTGAAGTTTCTGGAACAGAGAAAAGTCTCAATCCTTTCTGAGAGACGCAACTACCCACCCTATGGAATGGCTGGCGGATTACCAGGTAAATGTGGAAAGAATCAGTTAAAAAAGACGTCCGGTAAGTTGGAACCTCTGGCTGGTAAGGTAGAACGGGTAGTAAAATCAGGCGAAAGCATTATAATAGAAACACCCGGCGGGGGCGGCTATGGGTCTCCTCAAAAAAAAGACAAATTAGGCGAACAATCTAAAGATCAGGAAAAAAACTGACTGAATCAATCAGTTAAAAGCGGAAACAATGGATGGTTCATGGGAACTCCCGCTGGTAACTCATCTATCAGACCTGGAAACTCCGGAGACGTTTCCCACGATCGGGGAGTATGTATAACATCATCACCTATTAACCGAACCGCAAAAGCTCTTCGGCGCTGATCACCCTGAACACCAGCTGCAGCGTGGAGCGAAAGCATATGGAAAGCGACGGCATCGCCGGGCTCAAGTGCCCAACCAAGAATTTCGTATTTATTCCTGTCTGCTTCAATGTCCGGAACCTCCTCCATGGAACCTTCAGGAAACCATTTCGCTTGTTGATCTAAAAATGTCCTTGGCATGAGCCATCCACCAAGGTGAGATCCAGCTACAAATTCAAGAGTCCATTCTCTTGGCACGGGATCCACAGGAATCCAGAAACTTACATTTTGTTTGCCGTCGATGTTGTAGTACGGCTGATCCTGATGCCACGGGGTTCGCTGTTCCGTACCCGGTTCCTTCACCAGCATGTGATCGTGAAACAATCTGACTTCCTGGGACTGGATTAGTTGTGCCGCAACAGATGCAAGTGAACTCTTCTCAATGATACGTCGGTAAGCCGGATTATCTTGCCAGGTACAAAAGTCTTCCATAAACCAACCGGGGTCATCAGAACTGCTGGCCACTTTAGATCGCCAGCTTGGGGCAGAGATATTAGCTTCAATCCCTTTCACCAAGCACTCGATCTCCTCGGCAGAAAAAAGTCCACGGAGCACCACAGCGCCGTCTCTACTGTAGTTTTGAATATCCTTATCTGTTACTTTGAAACTCATACAGCAACAGTCCTGCCATAGAATAGCTTCTGGACTTTAGGACTGTTGCAAACACCAGGTTCATCTTTGAAACAGAGGGTTGCTACATACCTGGTAGTGTCCCCCACCACTGGTGTTACACGGTGCAATTGATAATAACCGGCAAAGAGAAGTAAGGTCCCTGGTTCAACTGGCAAAGTTTGAACCTTATCTTCATTCCCCGATAATACATCATTAAGTGACTCATAGTCGTTCCAACTTTCTCCACGCAGATCAGTAACGTACTGGAATTCCCCTCCTTCCAGAGGTTTTTCAAGCATGACTGTAATAGTCACAAGTGACTCATCAAAATGCCAGCCATGGTTCTGACCTTTTTTCATCACATTGACAGTAAGTGCTGCCATTGGATCAGCCATCCGGTACATTTTTTCTTCTCCTAAAATAGCCGCTACAAAGTGAAGAAGTGGATCCCATTCATAGAGAGTTCGTAGAGCATCACCCTTTTTTATGTGATCATAAGCTAAAGAGTCCAGAGAGGTCTTTTCTTTAAGACGTCGGGGATGATCTTCAGGAAAAGAGATGTCATCTTCCTCAAGAAAAACATTGTGAAATTCATTACAGGGGTAAGCCTTTGGAGCTATTCGATCTATTTCAGAAACTATTTGAGCGATAGCTTCCGTCGTTAGGAAACCTGGAAGCATACAGGCTCCATTCCTATTCAGATCCTGCTGACATTGTGAAACAAGATTCAGATACGATGACGAAGCAGGAGAATGAAAGGGATATCTTCTATTATCAATAAGATCTTTTTCTTCGAAATTGGCCACAGTTAATCCATTTAGAATTTTGTCTTTTCAACTTAAATAAGAGTTCCATTTCTTAAAAGATAATTCATCCGGTACAACTAAATTCCACGGCAGGAGGATGAATTCCTCTTAACTCCTCAAGACAAAATCTATTGATCGCATCAACTCAAATAGAGAATAAACACGAAGGTTTAATCAGGGGATTAGGCGTTTTTGACTCTTCTATGATAGTCATCGGTGTCGTTGTCGGTTCAGGAATCTTCATGACCAGCGGTCTCATGGCTGAGTCCCTTCCTTCACCCTCTTTGCTTCTCCTAGCGTGGATAGTGGGGGGGCTTCATGCACTGGCGGGCGGGCTCACTTATGCCGAACTTGGCGCCGCCATTCCAAAAGCGGGAGGTCAATACATTTATCTACGCGAGGCATTCGGGAGGCTACCGGCATTCCTCTTCGGATGGGTCTCTTTCTCCGTTTACCTTACTGGAGCTGTGGCGGCAGTCGCAGTTGCCTTTTCTACTTACGCCTCAACCTTTTTCCCTTCCATCTCTCCGAACAATATTATTATCACATCACCCATTACAGTCTCCGCAGGTCAGGTGATTGCCGTTGTGATGATTTTTCTATTTTCAGCTGTGAATTACATAGGGCTCGGTGTCGGGAAAATCGTCCAGAATGTCATCACTGTTATAAAGATTGCCTCAATTATCATTTTCGTTATTGCTGGCCTAGCTGTGGGTACGGAGACACCTGATTTCAGATTGTCATTTCAGTTTGACGGCTTCAGCTCTATGATCACTGCATTCGGGGGCGGGCTGGTGGCTGTTTTCTGGACATTTGGCGGATGGGAATATGTCACAGCTGTAGGGGGCGAAATCCGAAATCCTCAGAGAAACTTGCCCCGGGCACTTTTGATCGGAACAGGGACGGCCACAGTACTCTACCTTCTGTTGAACATCGTTTATTTACGAGCGCTACCCATGGATGAGATGGCCGGTATTGTGACCATTGGCGAGACCGCTGCTAAGTCGCTCTTTGGTTCACTAGGAGGGCGCTTTATGGTTGTCGCGATCATTATATCTGTCATGGGAGCACTGAACGGAGCAGTACTCACAGGTCCGCGAGTCTATTATGCCATGGCGCAGGATGGTCTTTTTTTCAAGCACGCGGCTGAGATCCATCCCCGTTATCATACTCCCGCAAAGGCGATTATTTATCAGGCTGTCTGGGCGTCTATCCTGACTCTTTCAGGCACATTCGAACAGCTCATTACATTTGTGGTTGTAGTTAACCTTCTCCTCTGGACCGCCGGCGCAGCTGCTGTCTTCGCTCTTCGAAAGAATCGCCCCGAGCTTCCAAAACCATACAAAACATGGGGATACCCATGGATTCCTGCACTGTTTATCATTTTTTCCATATTCTTCGTTCTCGCTGCATTGCTGGACGCACCTCTGGAAGCCCTGGCCGGCATTGGTCTTACGCTACTTGGGCTACCGATTTACTTCTATTGGAACAGGTCAAATAATGACAGCTAGTCTATCTATCATTCCTTAACTTTACTTTTAAGAAAATGAAATCATAATGTGAGGTGAAACAATGATGAAAACGAGACTTTCCTCAACTGCCTATTCTCTCATATTCTTTTGTTTTTTTGCTACAGCAAAAGGACAGGTAAAGCCGGTTGATCCAGGCCAGACTATTCACCACAAGACGCCGAAGGTTTTTGTACTGAAAGGAGCTACCATCGTTCCTGAACCGGGAAAGGTGATTGAATCCGGTGAAATTGTCATTCGGGACGGCCTTATCGAATCCATTGGCAAGAGAGCGAAAATTCCAGCTGATGCTTTTGAAGTGAACCTTTCAGGCAAAACCATTTATTCAGGTTTTATCGAAAGTTATCTTGAAAGATCGGATAAAAAACCCCCAGTAATGGGTCGCCGATCCCAGCAAAATCAAGAGGAAAAAACCACCACCACGGCCACCTCTCATTGGAATCCGAAAGTAAAGCCTGATTTTTCAGTCCTAGAGCAATATGACTTGCCGGAAAAAGAAGGAAAAACCTTAAGAAGCCTGGGCTTTACCTCAGCTCACCTGGTACCTGGCTCAGGAATATTTCGGGGACAGTCCGCACTGATCCATCTTGGGAACTGGTCGCCCGGCTCTGTTATAAAGGAAGATGGCCCGGTGCAGGCCATCGGTTTTGAATATGGTACCTGGAGTGATCCTACTTATCCCAACTCTCTTCTGGGAGCGGTGGCGCTCACTCGTCAGACATTCTACGATGCAAAGTGGTACAAAGAGGCGTGGGAAACCTACGGGCGGTTTCCTAAAACCAATGATCAACCGGAAGAAGATCGGGGACTTGCAGCCTTAAGTACACATTTGGAAAATAAAGGAGCTATCCTGTTTATGACAGACGAGGAACTGGGATCACTCAGGGCTGGGAAAATCGGTAAAGAATTTGATCTAAATGTCTGGCTGAAAGGGAGCGGTTATGAATACCGGAGACTGAATGATATCAAGGCGCTAGATAGTTTTGTGATCCTACCCATTAATTTCCCCAAGGCGCCGGACGTGAGCACCTGGGAAACAGCACTTCAGATCACCAGTGAAGAACTCCGGCACTGGGATATGGCACCTGACAATGCCAACAAACTAGTCAAAGCGGCAATCCCTTTTGTCCTCACCACCAGCGAGCTTGAAGACAAAAAAACATTCAGAAACAATCTTTTAAAAATGGTAAAAAGAGGTTTTTCAAAAGATGAAGCTCTGGCTTCTGTTACGACAACACCCGCTAAACGCCTCGGTCTTTCTGAAGTGTTGGGAACGCTGAAAAAAGGAAAGATTGCAAACCTTGTGGTGACTGATGGTGACTATTTCGATAATAAAACTCGTGTAGAATCAGTTTGGATTGAAGGAATAAAATATCCAGTCATCACAGAACCAAAAGCCGACGCAAGGGGAACTTGGACCATGCAGTGGAGATACGACGGCGAAGTGCGCATCGATTCACTAAAGATCACCGGCGAACGAACAAAACCACAAGGCAAACTAGCCGACGATAAAATGACTATACCGCTGAAATCAGTGAAGCTCTCTTCTAACAATATGTTCAATTTTGCATTGCAGGGTGATACTCTAGGTATGGATGGCATAATTCAGTTTTCCGGATCTATCAAGGAAGATTATGCCGAAGGTCAGGGACGGACACCTACCGGTGGTACTCTTAGTTGGTTCGCCAGGCGGGCGGCACCCTATGAAAAAGAAAAGAAAGAGAAAACAGAGACTCAGGAGAAGGCCAGCAAACTGGTGGTCCGTTATCCCGAAGGCGTTTTCGGCTTTGAGAAGATGCCTTCTCAGCCCGAATTGATTCTTGTAAAAAACGCCACAATCTGGACCATGGGACCACAAGGCGTTATGGAAAACAGTGACCTCCTGATAAAAGGCGGAAAGATCTGGAAAGTGGGGAAGAACCTCAGTATCTCTCCTAAAGCAAAAAATTCTGTGACAATTGATGCACAAGGAAAACATGTGACTCCCGGCATCATCGATTGTCACAGTCACACCGCTGGATTTTCGATCAATGAAGGAGCACAATCTGTCACAGCCGAGGTGCGGATACAGGATGTCATCAACAGTGATGATATTAATATTTACAGACAACTTGCAGGTGGTCTAACAACAGCCAACGTACTCCACGGCTCTGCAAATCCCATCGGTGGACAAAATGCCGTAATCAAACTCAGATGGGGATCAGCACCGGATCAGCTTCTGTTTAAAGGAGCACCGAAAGGAATCAAGTTCGCTCTTGGAGAGAATGTAAAGCGGGAACGGAGTTGGGGTCGGTATCCTGAGACAAGGATGGGTGTGGAGCAGGTCATCCGCGATGCATTCACCGCTGCGGCGGAATACAAAGCAAAAAAAACGTCTCGAGGCGGTGGAAAAGGAGGCAAACTGATCCCGGTTCGCCGTGATCTTGAACTGGACGCTCTGGCGGAAATTCTTGATAGAAAACGACTGGTTCACAGTCACTCATACAGGCAGGATGAGATCCTGATGCTGGCGAGAGTATCTCAGGATTTTAATTTCAAGATTGGCACTTTTCAGCATGTGCTCGAGGGATACAAAGTTGCGGAAGCTATTGCTGAAATCGGGGCAGGTGCTTCCACATTCTCTGACTGGTGGGCTTACAAATATGAAGTGATTGATGCTATCCCATACAATGGTCCGCTCATGGAGAAGGTAGGAGTAGTGGTCTCGTACAACTCTGACAGCAGTGAACTGGCGCGGCGCCTGAACACAGAAGCTGCGAAAGCCGCTAAGTACGGCCCTATGTCTAGGGAGGATGCTTTCCGATTTGTGACCATTAATCCTGCAATTCAACTTGGTATCGATGAGAAAGTTGGTTCACTAGAAACCGGCAAAGATGGTGATTTTGTTATTTGGAACGGCGATCCCATGTCTATGTATACCGCATGCGAACAAACCTGGATTGATGGAAAAAAGTATTTCGACCTGACTCGGGACAGGGAAATGAGAGTTAAAATGAAAGAAGAGCGAAATGCTCTTTTTCAGAAGGTACTTTCCTCGGAAGGGAATAAAATGGAAAAAGGCTCCAATAAAGGACGACGAATGCGAAAACCAGGAGAAACGGAATCTTACAGCTGTGTGGAAGGAGAACTGAAATGAGAACAACAATAACTACACTATTGCTTGCGGTTATCACTGTTTCCATTGCTTCGGACCAGGTGCCGGCACCTCCGCAGACACACCCCATTTTACTGATGAACGCAACCATTCATCCTGTTTCAGCGGATGAAATACAGCGTGGCGCTATTCTTTTCGAGAAAGGAATTATCACTGCCATAGGCCGAAGGGTTACCAATCTACCGGACAACACAGAAACCATTGATCTGCTGGGAAAACATGTTTATCCCGGAATGATCGCTGCTGCCAGTGTGATCGGTTTAACAGAGATCGGGGCTGTAGCTGTAACAAGGGATTTTTCAGAACGGGGTGAAGTAAACCCTAATGTGCGCGCTGAAGTTGCTTACCACCCAGATTCTGAAATCATCCCCGTTACCCGCTCAAACGGTGTCTTGTTAGCTCAATCGTGCCCCACCGGTGGACTGATCTCGGGAACATCAGCTGTCATGATGCTGGACGGCTGGACGTGGGAAACTTCCACACTGAAAGCACCGGCAGGTCTTCATATTAACTGGCCTAATATGGGTGCGGTCCGCTCTGGATATTTTCGAATTACTGAAGAAGAGGCGGCGAAACGGCGAGAAGAAACATTAAAAAAACTGGACACCATTTTCGAAGAAGCACAGCGTTACCTCGTGGCAAAAGAAGCGGCAGATCAGTCAGGAAAGATTGAACTTGAAACTGATCTGCGCTGGGAAGCGATGCTCCCCGTACTACGTAGAGAAATACCTGTTTTTATGCACGCCAGTGAAGTGCGTCAAATCGAGAGTTCTGTAGAGTGGGCAAACCGCCAGAATGTTAAGATGGTCATCGTGGGCGGATATGACGCCTGGCGCGTGGCTGACTTATTGAAAAAATATGAAATACCAGTAATCTATGAGACGGTCAATTCTCTCCCCCGCAGGCGTTGGGAAGATTTTGATACACCATTTACTGGCCCCGTTAAACTGTATGAAGCTGGTGTGAAATATTGCATCTCCATGGGAACGGGCGGCGCATCCAGCCACCGAAACACCCCCTACGAAGCTTCCAAGGCTGCTTCATATGGGCTTCCCAAGGATGAGGCTATCAAATCAGTTACGCTCTATGCTGCTGAAGTATTGGGCATCGCTGACAAAGCAGGCTCTCTTGAAAAAGGAAAAGATGCCACACTCATGGTAACAGACGGCGATCCGCTGGAAATTACCACCCAAGTAGCGCAGGTTTATATCCAGGGGAAAAAGATAGATATGAGCGACCGTCACAAAGTCCTCTATGACAAATACAAAGAAAAATACCGGCAGCTGGGGAAAATTAAGTAACGTCCTCTTCCTACTTTTATACCGTTCGTGGTGCGATAGTAATACGGCGCCAAGTAACCATAAGGCCCGCGAAGGTTAAAGTCCATATCCCCACTTCCAAATAGCTGGGATCACCGTTCCAGCCAAAAAGCCCTTTAGCAATGGCACCAATTGCCCCCTTATCATGGAAAATAGGGTAACTGCCGTTCGGTAATACTGGTGGATTCACATTCCAGATCCGACCTGTATCTGCTATAATTCCAGCCGATTCCAATTCATGAATACCGTAAGCCATCATACCCGCCGCTACAAAGATGAGAAAGACCGAGCTGATATTGAAAAAAGTCTTCAAAGGTACTCGTTGCCCTTTAACAAAAATCATATATCCAATACCCAGGGCTGCACCAGCACCAATCATTGATGAAAAGAATGAAACACTTCCCTGATTCACAAATACTCCATAAAGAAACAAGACAGTTTCAATTCCTTCACGAAAAACAGCAATAAATGCCAAGGAGAATATGCCCCATGACGCACTGTCTAATTTCTCTAGGGCACTATCAGCCTGCGATTCTAATTCACCAGCTATATTGGTATTGTTAGCCATCCATATGATCATAGTCCCCAGAACAATAGCAACAATAATCATTACTACACCTTCAAAAATTTTCTCAGCTTGCCCTGTGAACCCACCAGCTACAATCTGAAATATGACAGATGAAATCAGACTCAAAACTAACGCCGCTATTACACCTCGCCACAGAATAGGAAGCATATCCTTTCGCCCAATTTTTGAAAGATAAGTATATAAAATTCCTATAATAAGAGCCGCTTCAAGAACTTCACGAAAACAAATCAGTAATTCAGCCACTCTTTAATCCCTCGATGCTTATATAGTGATTTTGACACCTGCCACAAAATTTCTCGGCATGGTTGGTCGAACTCCTGCGGGACGAGCTGCGGCCACAGAATGATTGTTAAAAATATTATTCATATTGAAGAAAAACCGACTTGATGTTGAAATAGAAACTTCAGCCGAGAAATCAAGCAATGCCACCACATCAGTGGAAAAATTGGAATCTATGTCACCACTTCCGCCCACTGTTCGCATGGCATCTATCAACCGAAATCGAATGTATGAACTCCACGCTTTGTCTTCCAAGCCAGCCTCCGAGAAAAGTTGGTGTTTTGGAACATATGGCAGTTCATCACCGGCCATAACTGTACCCCACGCTTCAAAGTTGCTTTCGAAACTGTTGAGAAATTCGGTCGAAGTAAATGTATAACTTATGTGAAGCGGAATGAACTTTTGTCCAATAGGGATGATATGACTTGCGGCAAGTTCCAGGCCATTGATATTCACTTGGCCGGCATTGAACTGATCATAGGAACCGCTGCCTGCAAACTGGGTATCATCTCCTAACAAATTCTGATATTGGTTATTAAAAATAGTTGAAACTATTTCAGTTAAACCAACCCGATATCTAAAACCCAATTCAAGATTCACACTCTCTTCGGGCTTTACATCATCCTCATCATCAACACCAGGACCCGGTGGTGAAAAACCTTTATGGATACCACTTATCAGACTTAAAGAAGGGTTGAGTTTATAGACCATTCCAATCCCAGACACAATAACGTCAAGTTTCTTTTCCTTTACGCTGGGTGTTAATTCTCTGTTCGGGTCATTCCAAGAGTCACCTTCACCGGATATATCACCTTTCCACTCTTTTCTCTCAACACTAATATCTTCAGCGCGAACACCAACTGTAATTTTAAATGGACCCGCTTCGACTTCATCTTCAATAAAGTATGAAATTGCATCAGCGTAATAAAAACGGTTATTCTTAGAGCCAGTACCCCAAATCCCTGTTGTGGTCAAAACAAGTTCCTTAGATCGCATAGCATATTTATCTACTTTTTGAAAGCGATCCATTTCGTCAGAATGATCACGATACCCAACCATCAGGTTATGATAAGAGTTCAATAGTGAAAAGCGACTATTAGCTACTAACTGAAACCCTGTCGATTTATACATTCGGTTATTTGCTTTGATCTGGAAAACATCGTTACTTGTATCCTCGGCACTTAGCAAAGCATAAGCAGGATGATCATTGGCTGATGATGAAAAAATGGAACCGATACTGGAACCCCCAACTTTGCTTAGCTTATACCAATTTCTATTGAATTCATTTTTGTAATAAGCAAAAGTGAGATCGACATTGGCAAGTGGTTTCACAACGCCAGTTAAAACGGTTTGGGTATGATCAGCATCCATCTCATCAATTCCAGATGCCGCATAGCGTCTAAGAGGGTCAATGGAAAAATCGGATCGTGATAGTCCAAGGTAAGTCTCATTACTTAATTCATCGGTAATACTGTACTTCAATTCAATGGCTGCCGGAATTGTAAACGACTTCGGTGTGTTGAACCTAAACTTGCTAAGGTAATCCGCTTTACTATAGCCTGTATTCTGACCGGCATGATCAAGATTTTTGAATCCAGTGGTTTGATCGAAAAAGGTTTCCAGCAAATACCCGAAAGTTTCTCCAGAACTGCCAATATTGACGTGAGCTTTATAAGTATTGAACTGACCTCCAAACAAATTGGCTTTTATACGAAAATCTCGTGGAATAGACGTAGAAATATAGTTTAAAGCACCGCCTGTGCTTTGGGGACCATATTTAATCTGTGACGAACCTTTACGGACTTCAAAGGACTCCATGCGACCCGCTGTCGGAGAATAGTAGGCGGCTGGGGATGAATAAGGCGCTGGTGCAATTGGGATCCCATCTTCCATTAGATTGATCTTTGAACTTCTTTCAACACCTGTCCCTCTCATACCAATATTAGGCCTAAGGCCAAAGCCATCTTCCTCCTGAACATATACGCCGGGAATTCGAGTAATGATGCGATTAATATCGGTATCGTTGTATTTGGCCAAATCGCGAGAAGTAACAACACTGGCGGACCCGGGAATTCTCAAGAATTTTGGCCCAAATCCAACAACACTTGAACGTTCTTTTAATACCAATACAGGATCAAGCTCCAATATTTTGGACCTCAATTCAAATCTGATCTCTTTTGATTGACCTTCCCGAATGGAAACTGTCTGCGAGGCTTCTTCAAATCCAATAACCGACACCACTATTTCGTAGGAACCGGGATCTAAAATATCAATATTAAATGAACCACTTATGTCAGTTGCATCACCCAATTTGGTTCCCACAATGCGTACATTGGCATCCCGTAATGGAACACCCGATTCATAATCTACTACTAATCCGCTAAGAGTGACTTCGGCAAATGATAATGAGAGAATTGAAAAGAAACAGAGCAAGAACTTCTTTATCATGACTTCCCTTTAATTGATTGAATTAAATGATTAATACTAATTGAGACTGATTCTCAATAGCAAAATATATAACATTTCCTTCAGCGTCGCAACAAAAAAAGGGGGGGGGGAGATCCTTTTAAACTCGGTTAGTGCAATTGCATTATAAAATGGCTATATGGCTATTGTAATTCATCAATATCATTATTACCTTCATTAAACTGACTGGTCGGTTTATGACAGCTTCAAACTTGAATAAAATAAAAGATAAGAGAAAAGATCAGATCATGAACGCGGCACTGAACGTGGTGGCTACCAAGGGATACTCCGATTGCCGCATGGATGATATTGTATCAGAAGCGGCCCTGAGCAAGGGAGCCATCTACTGGTACTACAGTTCCAAGAAAGATATCTTCCTCTCCCTTGTTAATCACTGGGTTAACCGCTGGGGTGTCACCCTTAACCATATTGTTGAAGAGGATCTTTCTGCTTCTGATCAGCTTAAGGCACTTTTTGATTTTTTCCTGAACGCCTACAATGATAATCCGACTGTTTTCAAGGCTGAACTTGAATTCTGGGCTCTTTCCAGCCGCGATGAAGATTTCCGAAAAAAAACACACAAAGTTTATCAGGAATTCCTTGAGCTAATTGAAGGCATCGTACAGCGAGGCATTGATTCAGGGGATTTCAAGAACCTGGACGTAAAGGTAGCTGCACTTTCCATCATGGTCAATATTGAGGGCATTGTCTGGTTCGCATTTTTTGATTCCGATGGCCTCAGTGCCAAACACTACTTTGAAACGATAACAGATTTCATCCTTTCAGGATTGAGAGCAAAATGAGAAGGAGTTTATCATGGATAATCTTGCTGTAAACCGAAAGACTGGTGGCATGTATATGCTAGAAACAGTGGGTTCCTCCCCTATTTTCACTCGCGAACAGCTGAATGATGAACAGAAAGAGATCCGGAAAATGGTGGAGGATTTTGTTACTGAAAAAGTTGTCCCGCTCAATGAACAGATCGAGTCGAAAGATCTGGAGCTCACCAAACAGCTGATCAGAGAGATGGGTGAATTGGGATTACTTTCCATCGATATCCCAGAAAAGCTCGACGGAATGGAAATGGACAAAGTAACGGGTATTGTCGTAGCGGAAGCTTTAGCCTTCGGCGGCTCAGCTGCATTTACCGTTTCAGTATCCACGCAAACAGGGATCGGCATGCTCCCCATCGTTTGGTTCGGGAATGAAGAGCAACAAGAAAAGTACCTGCCTAAACTGGCCACTGGCGAACTCATTGGCGCCTACGCACTCACCGAGCCTGAGGCCGGGTCGGATGCCACTTCCGGCAAAACAATAGCGAAGTTGAGCGATGACGGAAAACACTACACCCTCAACGGTGAAAAACAGTTTATCACCAACGGCGGGATTGCCGACATCTACACTCTCTTTGCCCAAGTGGAGGGCAATAAGTTCTCTGCTTTTATTGTGGAGAGGAACATGGAAGGATTCGAGGTGGGCCCCGAAGAACACAAGATGGGCTCTAAGGGATCATCCACCACACCCTTGAAACTGACGAATGTTAATGTACCCGTTGAGAACCTGTTGGGTAATGTTGGAGATGGGTCTGCTATTGCATTTAATGTCCTCAACCAAGGTCGTCTCAAGCTTGGCGCACACGTTCTAGGAGGATGTAAATTGATCATATCAAAGACTTGCGAGTATGCTCTCGAGCGGCGTCAGTTCGGACAGCCTATCGCTTTTTTTGATGCTATAAAAAAGAAATTTGCCGATATGACCATCCGCACTTATGCCTTAGACAGCCTCATTTACCGGGCCATTGCTGAAATTGAGGAAGCCGTCAGCGAGCTTGACAAGAGCGCCCCGGACTATCACATGAAGATGGGGCGGGCCATGGAACTTTTCGCCATTGAATCTTCAACCAGCAAAGTCATGGGCAGCGAAACAATTGGATTTTGCGCCGATGAAGGTATTCAGATCATGGGAGGCTACGGCTTCATCGAGGACTATCCCATAGCCCAGGCCTACCGTGACTGCCGTATAGATCGAATTTGGGAAGGCACAAACGAAATCAACCGACAGATCATTACCGGTTACTTCATGAAAAAAGCTTTCATGAACGAAATACCAATTCGGGAATGTATGGCTGAGCGTAACAACTTCCTTAATTCGGAAGAACTGGTCTCATCTCATTCACCTCTTTCTAAACAGATGAACATACTGGAGACAGCAAAGTATTTGGTTCTCACTATTTTCAATGAAGCTCTCAACGAGTTTGGTCAAGATCTGAAAAATGAACAGATGCTCGGTGAGGCACTGGCGGACTGTTTCATGGACATTTACGCCACGGATTCCACTCTCTCTCGCGTCAATCAGCAGTTGGAAAGCAACGGTCACCACACCGTACTGGTGCATATTGCACAGGCGCTCACTGCCGAAACTTCTCTCAACATTCTTAACAGAGCTTTGCTTTCTTTGAATGATATCTACCACGGTGAAGTGCCCCCGGATATACTGGAGCTGTATAACACATTTCAGCGCAGGATGCTTCCAAGGGCAGATGTCTCCCAGTTGAAACGGGAGATCGCCGAGTATGTTTACCAACAGAGAAAATACCCATTCTAGGAGATAGCCATGGCTGAACGAAAGAGTGTAGTTGTTGATGCTGTCCGATCCCCCATTGGCGTCAAGCGGGGGATCATGGCGGGAAATATTCGTTCTGATGATCTAGCAGCGCAGGTTCTGTCACAGCTTATGGATCGCAATGAAGGCGTCTCTCGGGATGCCGTTGAAGATGTGGTCATGGGATGCGCATTCCCGGAGGGTTCTCAGGGAATGCTCATTGCACGATCAGCGGCGGTTCTGGCCGGGATTACCATTGATTCAGGAGCCAAAGTGGTGAATCGATTCTGTGGATCATCAATGGATGCTGTCCACCAGATCAGCCAGGCTATTGAAGCGGGCGATATTGATGTAGGTATCGGTGCCGGTGTTGAGGACATGTTCTCGGTGCCCATGGGCGGCTTTAATCCCGATTTTCATCCGGATCTTGCCGAAAAGGACTTTTACATCGGCATGGGTGAAACGGCGGAGCTGCTGGCGGAAGATATTGGCATCTCCCGAGAAGATCAGGACGCTTTTACTATCTCATCTCACGAAAAGGCTCTAGCTGCTCAATCCGAAGGGAAACTGGATAGTGAAGTTGTCCCCGTGACCCTCGATGATGGCACTACAGTAGAAAAGGATGAAGGACCAATGGCTCCTGATGCAGAAAAGATTCACTCCCTCGATCCGGCCTTCATCGAGAACGGCACCGTCACCGCCGCGTCCAGTTCTCCTTTCTCCATCGGTGCGGCCGCTGTTCTTCTCACCAGTGACGCTTTTGCAAAGAAGCACGGCCTAACGCCACGGGCTGAAATTATTTCCCGAGCCATTGCCGGCGTTGAATGGGACCGCATGGGTAAAGGACCTTTACCGGCCACGGAAAAAGCGTTGGAAAAAGCCGGAATCACAATCAGTGATCTGGATGCTATTGAGTTAAACGAAGCGTTCGCTGCCCAATCACTTTTCGTCATCAGAAGTGGTGAGTGGCCACTGGAAAAGATCAATTTGAACGGCGGTGCAATAGCGCTGGGCCATCCGCTGGGATGCTCCGGTGCCAGACTGATCACCACTCTCCTGAACGTTCTTGATCAGGTGGATGGTACTTACGGTCTCGCTACCATGTGTATCGGCACCGGTCAAGGTATCGCGACAATCGTGAAGCGTTAGAATGTTTAATAGAGTGAGAGAACCGGTCAGCGCATTAACCCACTTTGTGGGGATTATTTTATCTATTGTGGGACTCGTTATTTTGATTCTGGAATCGGTAAGCCCCCCAAAACCGTGGCACATTGTGGCCTTCTCCATATTCGGAGGGGCCATGGTTCTCGTCTATACAGCCAGTACCCTCTACCACTGGCTTCCCGTCTCACCTAAAGTGATCAACCTGCTCCGAAAATTCGACCAGACTATGATTTACCTGCTCATCGCCGCCACTTACACACCTGTCTGCCTCATTCCTCTACGAGGTTATTGGGGATGGAGTATTCTAGGGATTATCTGGGGAATGGCTCTTTTTGGCATCCTAATGAGACTTTTCTGGCACGAGTTCCCCAATTGGTTTTCAATCACCACCTATCTCTTTATGGGATGGACTATTGTTGTGGCCAGCTGGCCTCTCATCAAAGCACTTGAATTAGGCGCCATTGTCTGGATTGTGATTGGGGGACTTTTCTACACTGTTGGCGCTGTTATCCATGCTCTTGAAAAACCAAACCCCATTCCCAAGATTGTTGGCTCTCATGAAATTTTTCACATTTTCGTCATGTTAGGAAGTTCCTCCCACTTCTGGGTTATGTATCAATACATCACATCCTTCAATTGAGGTTTTATTCACCATGTCAATAACAATAGAAAAAGTGGCTGTACTGGGGGCCGGAACCATGGGTGCTCAACTGGCTGGTCATGTGGCCAACGCTGGTATTCCGACTCTTTTGTATGATCTGAATGATGAACTGGTATCTAAGGGTCGAGATAATCTCACCAAGCTTAAACCCGCTCCACTTTACAACCCAAAGAGTGTGGACCTCGTTGAGGGGTGCACTTACGAAAAAGACCTTGAACGCCTCGGTGAAGTGGATTGGGTGGTAGAAGCAGTTGCTGAAAATCTGGACATTAAACACACCGTTTACAAACAGGTTGCCCAACACGTGAAAGATGATATTCTTCTCTCTTCTAACTCCTCCGGGCTCCCTGTAGCCAAGATCGCCGAGGCACTACCGGAGAAACTCCGATCTCGATTTGTGCTGACACACTTTTTCAATCCGCCCCGCTATCTTCGGCTGGTTGAGATCGTCCCCGGCACAGCCGATGAGGAAGTGATACAGAACCTCGCAACTTTTACGACTGACAATCTTGGTAAAGGAGTTGTCTGGGCAAAAGACACACCCAACTTTGTGGCAAACAGGATCGGTGTTCACGGTCAAATGACTATTTTCCAACTCGTGGAAGAGATGGGACTCACTGTTGAAGAAGTGGACAAGTTAACGGGAACAATTGTCGGCAGACCCAAGAGCGCGACGTTCAGAACACTGGATATTGTAGGCCTCGATGTGGGCCTTAACGTTGCTCAAAACACGTACCAGAATTGCCCTGATGACGAGGAGCGGGAATCGTTTAACAGAGAGACCGTTCTGAACAAACTGGTAGAAGCAGGGCGTCTCGGACAGAAAAGTGGAGAAGGCTTCTACAAAAAAACAGAGGCCGGTATCCTTTCTCTTGATTTTGATACACTGGAATACACCCCTCAGAAGCAGGTCCGTTTTGACGGTTTTCGGGTTGCTAAACAGCAAAGCACCACAGAAGGAAAAATCCGGGCCCTCGCTTATAGTGATGACAAGGCAGGCAAATTTTTCTGGGAGGCCATGACACGATCCTTCATCTATACCGCCAACAGAATTCCGGAAATATCCGATGATATTATCAATATTGACAACGCCATGAAGTGGGGTTACGGTTATGAGTTGGGTATCTTCGAATCGTGGGATGCCATCGGTGTCCGGCGGTCGGTAAATCGAATGAAAGATGAAGGAAAAAAGATCCCGGCCTGGGTGGAAGATATGCTCAATTCCGGTGCTGAATCATTTTACACCAGAAAGAACGGTGTCAAAACTTTCTACTCCGTCCCGGAATCCGGACCAAAGGAGATGACCTTCGGCGAAAAAGAAATTAATCTCTCTCTTCTCAAAAGTGGTGGTAGCTTGGTCAAGAGGGACTGGAGCGCCTCACTGATTGATTTGGGAGACGGTGTATTAAATGTGGAATTCCACAGCATCCTGCAGGCTGTTATGAACCCCATCGATCTTTCTCTGGCCAGCACCATCAATGACGGTCTCGATCTGCTGGAGGCAGGACACTACAAGGCTATGGTCATCGGCCACCAGGGTCAGAATTTTTGCGCTGGCGCCAATCTGGCGATGATTTTAGAGGGGTGTGAAAATGAGGCGTGGGATACTATCGAAGGTACCATTAAAAATCTTCAGGATCTGACTCAGCGGATACGTTTTTCCAAAGCACCTGTTGTGGTGGCGCCGTTTGGATTTACACTGGGTGGCGGCTACGAACTTGCGGCCCCTGCCGCCAAGCGGGTCTGTTCATCAGAACTATATATGGGCCTCGTAGAAGTAGGTATGGGCCTGATCCCCGGTGCCGGAGGTAATCTCAGATTCATTTTAAACATTATTGACGGGGCTGGCGATAAACCTGTTCCACCGTTCCAGATAGGCCAAAAAGCGCTGGAGACCATCGGGTTTGCAAAGGTGTCAACTTCTGCCAGTCACGGACACAAATTGGGCTATCTCCGTCCTGAAGATGAAACAGTCATGAACCGAGATTATCTCATCTACCGCGCTAAAGAAGCGGCCCTTGAACTTGTGGAAAATTATGACCCACCTGCTTACAGAGAAGATATCATCCTGGCAGGTAAAGGTGGCCGGACAGCTATGACTGTGGCTCTGAAGGGTTACCGGGTTCAGGGCAAAATTTCAGCCCACGATGAAACAGTAGCTAAGAAACTGGCTTACGTTCTTACGGGTGGAGACAAAGGCGGCTCTGGCAAACGGCTAGATGAACAGTACCTCCTTGACATTGAGCGTGAAGCATTCATAGCGCTTTGCGGCGAACAAAAAACCCAGGACCGCATCAGTCACTTCCTCAAAAAAGGTAAACCGCTCAGGAACTAATGCAGACAGATAACGATTGAAATCGGCAACAGTAAACTTTGGACTTTCTCTTGATCCCTCTTATTTGGAATAGTGAAAACTCACGCCCCCGTGGCTAGCCACACGGGGGTTTTTTATAAAAGCATCTTCTGGGCTTTCCGGTACCGATCAAATCGTTTTTCATCTTTTTCAGTAACTGCATTTAACCGGTCAGGATTGAGGTTGTCTTCAAGATCAGCAAGTTTGACTTTGATGGCAATAGGATCACTCTTGGCCCTTTGGATGTAATCCCAGTAGTTTTCCCCTTCCTTATCCCTGTGGGTTAAAGAGTCCACAGCATTCAATACTTCATTGGAAAATCCTTCTTTTCTCAGGTCGTCAAGTGTCCATACACTGTTTTCAACTACATCATGTAAAACAGCTGCCATCATGGCATCTTCGCTATCCATTTGAATCATGAGCCGGATGGGATGTAGGATGTAAGGAGCTCCGGCACGATCTTTCTGCCCAGCATGGGCCTCAGCAGCAATTGCTATGGCTCGCTCCAGTGTCAAGTCAGCTTTTCTTTTTGATTTCGATGCCCAGTTCCTTCAACTGTTCTTTCGGCACTTCACTGGGAGAACCGTCCATGAGACTCAAGGCGCTGGTAGTCTTGGGAAAAGCGATAACATCTCTGATCTGTTTCGCTCCGGCGAGAATCATGACAAAACGGTCAAAACCGAAAGCAATTCCCCCGTGTGGCGGTGCACCGTATGTGAGACCTTCCAATAAAAAACAAAACTTATCTTTGGCTTCCTTCTCTGAGATTCCAAGCAACTGAAAAATCTTCAACTGAACGGCAGGATCATGATTCCTGATGGAGCCACCAGCAATTTCCCAACCGTTTATAACAAGGTCATAAGCCCTTGAGCCGGCACTCCCAGGGTCAGAATCGAATTTGTCCATATCTTCAAGAGCCGGTGATGTGAAGGGGTGATGGAGAAATGTCCACTTTCCCGTATCTTCATCTTTTCCAAAAAGAGGATAATCTCGTACCCAGAGTGGTTTGAAATCATCATCACTGGCCAGGCCGTCCCGCTTTGCAATCTCCAACCGCAGTGCTCCCATAGTAGTTAGGATAGTCTCCCGCTCTCCGCCAGCCGCCAATAGTAGAGCGCCCTCTCCCATCCCCAGAGATTCCATAATCTTTTGTCGCAATTCTTCACCAAAGAACTTTGATACACCACCGGAAAGATCGCCGTCATTACACTTCATCCAAGCCAAACCACCCAGAGGTGTTTTCTTCTCCTGAGAAGAAAATTCTTTTACAAAGACATTCAGCTCATCAATCACTTTCCGTGAATAGCCTTCTGCATTAGAGACCACAATGGCTTTTGCAGTTTCTACGGACTGTAATGCCTTAAAATCTGAATCTCCAGCAAACCCAATAAAATCCACAAGGGGAAGACCGAACCGAATGTCAGGACTGTCTGTTCCATAAGTTTCCATGGCTTCCTGATAGGAGATAACTGGGAAGGGTAACTCCAAAGATAAATCGAGCACATCTTCGAAGACAGCACATACGAGCTTCTCAACAACTTCCCGGATGTCTTCCTCATCTATGAAAGACATTTCCACGTCTATCTGCGTGAATTCGGGCTGACGATCAGCACGAAAATCTTCGTCTCGGAAACATTTCACGATCTGGAAATACCGGTCATACCCCGCTACCATTAGAATCTGCTTATATTGCTGTGGTGACTGTGGCAGTGCATAAAACCGCCCTTTGTGGAGCCGGCTCGGGACGAGAAAATCTCTGGCCCCTTCTGGCGTTGCCCGCATGAGAATAGGCGTCTCAAATTCCACGAAGTTTTGAGATGCAAGATAGTTCCGCACAGTCTGGTAGGTTCTGTGTCTAAGAAGCATATTCTTCTGCATTTCTTCCGTACGAAGCTCAAGATACCGGTAAGTAAGGCGAGTTTCTTCATTGGCACTGTCTCTGTCATTGATCATGAACGGCATTGGTTTCGCTTCATTAAGCACTACGATTTCAGTAACATTCACTTCAATCTCACCGGTCGTTAAATCCTTGTTAACGGCATTTTCCTGCCTTTCTTCTACCGTTCCTTTCACGGAAATCACGTCTTCCATGGATAACCGCTTCGCCGATTCGAATGCTTCAGGGTAGGTTTCCTCATTAAAAGTGAGTTGCGTAACACCATAACGATCCCGGATATCCACAAAAATAAGCCCCCCATGATCACGGCTTGTGGCCACCCAGCCGTTCAGAGAAACATCTTCCCCCACCTGCTTCAAGGTCAAGTCACCGCATGTGTGTGTCCTTTTAAACATGTTAGAATCTTTAATGAATAATCAAGAACGAGAAGTCATTTCTAATAAAGAAAAAGCCCGAGATCAAGAGGGACTTCGAGCTATAACCATTGGAAAAAACTTCTCCTCTGTTCTGATTCTATTTTTTCTCTTTTTCTAGTATCTTCCTTAATTCACTACCGACTGGAGACCTTCAGACGGTTTTCTGCCCGAGATAGAGCAACCCTTGTGCGAACTTCATCTCCTTCTTTTTTTGAGAGGCGTGCCTTGGCTCTGTCACACGCTTCCTGAGCCCGAGGTGCATCAATTTCCCGAGCTTCTTCCACAGTTTCGAGCAGCAGTGAAACTTTTTCTCGAGTCACTTCTGCATATCCGCCACTCGTGGATAGATAGCTCATATTGCCATCTTTTGCCACTTTGATTTCTCCAATAGCAAGAGCAAAAAGCGCGTCGGTGTGACCGCCCATGACACCAAAGAGCCCTTTTGTCCCGGGACACCGGACATATGAGACGCCACCCTGATCAAGCGTTTTCGTTGGTGTTACGATTTCAAGCTGGAAGGTGCTCAATTGGCAGACATCTCTTTAGCTTTCTCAACAGCCTCATCTATAGTACCTACATAGAGGAACGCCCTTTCCGGCAAGTCATCAAACTCACCCTGGATAAGACGATCAAAACCGTCTACTGTATCTTCAAGCTTCACGTATCGCCCTGGAGTGCCGGTGAATTGTTCCGCCACAAAGAATGGCTGTGACAGAAAACGTTCAATCCGCCTAGCACGGGTCACTGTTAGCTTATCATCATCCGAAAGTTCTTCCATACCAAGGATGGCGATAATGTCTTGGAGTTCTTTGTACTTCTGAAGAATGCGTTGGACCTCTCGGGCAACATTGTAGTGGCGGTCACCCACAACCCTCGGATCAAGGATACGCGATGTGGAACTCAATGGGTCCACCGCCGGATAGATACCCAGCTCTGAGATCCGTCGATCCAGCACCGTTGTTGCATCCAGATGAGCAAAACTGGCGGCAGGAGCGGGGTCTGTAAGATCATCGGCTGGGACGTAGATTGCCTGTACGGAAGTAACAGATCCCTTATTAGTGGAAGTGATCCGTTCCTGCAACTCGCCCATCTCCGTAGAAAGGGTCGGCTGGTAACCCACGGCCGACGGCATGCGCCCAAGAAGTGCGGACACTTCTGAACCGGCCTGGGTAAACCGGAAAATGTTGTCTATAAAAAGGAGCACATCACGGCCTTCCTCATCTCTGAAGTACTCTGCCATAGTAAGACCAGACAGGCCAACACGGAGTCGCGCTCCCGGCGGTTCGTTCATCTGACCAAACACCATGACCGTTTTATCTATAACACCCGATTCCGTCATTTCAAGAAAAAGGTCGTTACCTTCACGAGTCCTTTCACCTACCCCTGAGAATACAGAATAACCGCCGTGTTCCGTGGCAATGTTGTGTATCAGTTCCTGGATAAGAACTGTTTTACCTACACCAGCACCGCCGAAGAGCCCGGTCTTTCCCCCCTTGGTGTAAGGCTCCATAAGATCTACAACCTTGATACCTGTATCAAGAACTTCCCGTGTTGTGCTGAGATCCTTATGTTCAGGTGCCGGACGATGGATGGGATAGGTTTTTTCTGTTTTAGGGGCCTCTTTTCCATCGATAGTATTGCCGAGAACATCAAAGAGGCGACCTAAAGTTTGTTCACCGACGGGAACAGAGATAGGATTACCTGTGTCTGAAACAGCCTGTCCGCGGACAAGCCCGTCCGTGGAATCCATGGCCACTGTCCGTACAACTGAATCACCCAGATGTTGAGCCACCTCTAGAGTCAGTGTCCCTTCATCATTTCGATCAATTTCAAGGGCGTTAAAGATTGCTGGCAGCTGGCCATCTTCAAATGCCACATCTACTACGGCGCCCATGATTTGTGATACTTTTCCAGTATTGTTCATTCTTTTTTTTCCACCTTAATTTGTTGCCAATGCTTCCGCGCCACCGACAATCTCGAGCATCTCCTTGGTAATGGCAGCCTGACGCGCTTTGTTAAAATCTAGTGTCAGATTCTTAATCATTTCCTGAGCGTTTTCAGTAGCGTTATCCATGGCCACCATCCGTGCTGCCTGCTCACTGGCAAAGGATTCCAACAGATATTTCCACATCTGTACATTGAGATGCCGCGGGATAAGAGAGTGGACAATCTCCCCTTTTGATGGTTCATAGAGGCGATCAACCGCTTTAACAGAATTTTCCTCGTAGGTTAACGGAAGCAAGTCTTCCACACGAATCTCCTGTGTGGCCACATTCCTGAACCAGTTATAGACTACACGTACCCTATCCACTTCCCTACCGGTAAAATGACTGACGATCTCGCCGCCAAAATCCAAGGCATGTTTGAAAGAAAGATCACTCCAGAAATCTGTAAAATCTTTTCCACTTTTATCTTTGATGGTTTCATAACCGCGAACCCTGAAGTGATCCATTCCTTTACGGCCAATGCAGATGAGATCCACATTTTCTCGCCCGGTTTCCAATATTTCTTCTTCGGCCCGGCGTATGATATTAGCATTAAATGCACCGGCCAAACCCCGGTCGGAAGTCACCACAACCAACGCTTCCCGTTTTATTTCCCTCTCATCTAAAAGAGGGAGAAGTGATCGATCTACATCAGGAAGGAGAGATGTGATTACTTCAGATAGACGGTTAGCATAGGGACGGGCCTGTTCCATCCGCTCCTGGGCCTTGCGCATTTTTGCGGCGGCCACAAGCTTCATGGCTTTGGTCACCTGTTGAATGCTTTTGACCGACTTGATCCGATCTCGAATGTCCTTAAGATTCGCCACGGGTCTCTTCTATGCCGTGAAACCTTTCTTGAATTCGTCAACGGCCTTCTTGAGATTCTCAACAATTTCATCGCTGAGTTCGCCGCTGTCCCTGATATCGTCAAGAGTTGACGCATAGTTGGTCCCCAGATAAGAAAGGAATTCTTTTTCAAAGCGTTTCACATCATCCAGTTCTATATCATTCAGATGTCCATTATTACCGGCCCAGATGATAGCAACCTGCTTCTCCACGGACATTGGAACATATTGATCTTGCTTAAGGATTTCCACCATTCGCTGACCAAGAGTAAGCTGCTGCTGTGTTGCCTTGTCAAGATCCGAGCCGAACTTGGCAAACGCTTCCAGCTCTCTAAATTGAGCCAAGTCCAGTCGGAGCATACCGGCAATCTTTTTCATGGCCTTTATCTGAGCATTTCCACCCACGCGGGAAACTGAGATACCCACATCAATTGCTGGGCGAACGCCGGCGTTGAACAGATTAGTTTCAAGATATATCTGGCCGTCCGTAATTGAAATCACATTAGTTGGGATGTAAGCGGCAACATCGCCCTCCTGCGTCTCAATGACAGGCAGTGCTGTCAGGGAACCGCCACCAAGATCGTCGCTCAGTTTGCTGGCTCGCTCCAAAAGGCGGCTGTGAAGGTAGAATACATCACCAGGGTATGCCTCGCGGCCGGGAGGCCGTCGCAACAGCAGGGACATCTGCCGGTAGGCCTGGGCATGCTTTGAAAGATCATCATAGATTACTAGGGAGTGTCTGCCATCATCACGGAAAAATTCACCCATGGTACATCCAGAGTAGGGAGCGATGAATTGCATCGGTGCCGGATCAGAAGCGTTGGCAGCTACCACCATGGTGTAATCCATAGCGCCGCTTTCTTCCAGCTGGGCCACCACTTGAGCAACGGTAGACGCTTTCTGTCCAATAGCTACATAGATGCAATAAACCGGACTGTTACCATCATGAGTACTTTTCTGGTTAATGATTGTATCAATGGCAATAGCTGTTTTCCCGGTCTGGCGGTCACCGATAATCAACTCACGCTGACCCCGGCCGATGGGAATCATACTGTCGATAGGCTTCAAACCGGTCTGCAAGGGTTCCTTCACCGGCTGACGCTGCAGTACACCCAGAGCCTTCCGCTCGATGGGTCGGGTTTCACTGGTTTCGATAGCATCTTTGCCATCAATGGGCTGACCAAGAGGATTAACCACCCGACCGAGCATTCCCTCCCCCACCGGAACTTCCACAACACGTTCAGTCCTCTTGGCAATATCACCTTCTTTCACTTTTTCGCTCTCACCAAAAAGAACTAACCCCACATTGTCCTCTTCTAGATTGAGTGCCATACCGAAAACATCATTGGGAAACTCAACCAGTTCTGAGCTCATGACATTTTCCAGTCCGCTGACGCGGGCAACACCATCACCAACCTCCAACACTTCGCCTACTTCCGATACATCTATATCCAGATCGAATTTCTCAATCTCGGCTTTTAGCAAGTCTTTGATCTCGTCTGTATTAATATCCATGTTTATACTAATCCTGTTTCGTTTATATCAATTCGATCTTTAATCTCTCAAGTTGACCATGAAGAGAACCATCTAAAAAGAGATTGTCCATGCGCAACTTAATCCCCCCGAGAAGGGATTCATCTATTTCAGTTGACATTTCAACCTGTTTCGCCATGGACGATTCAAGCATCTGTGAAATATTGTTAATTTCATCTTCATCCAGCTCTTCCGCAGTGTAGGCTGTCACCATCAGCAAATTCAGTTCGCGCTGCCGTCTCGATTCTACCCAGCATTGAATGCCACTCATGAGGCGATATTCTCTTTTCTCAGAAAGGATGCCAAAAAGTGTTGATACAAGCGGGTGAGAATTACTACCCAGCACTTTGCCAACTATAGCACCTTTCTGATCGCTTTCAATTCTCCGAGAATTGAAGAACGCACGAAACGAAGCATCCCGCTTCAACAACTTGTTAACAAGAGAAAGAGACTGACACACCTCTTCAACTACTCCCATTTCCTTGGCAGCGTTGAACAGTGCTTCACCGTACTGCTTAGCTCTGCGGTTAAGCCTCATTAATTTTTCCTGCTTTGTCAAGGGATTCTTTAATGAGTGCCATATTCTCCTTTTTGGAAAGATTCTTGCGAATGAGCTTTTCAGCGACCTGAATGGAAAGTGCCGCCACTTCACCGCGAATGTCGCTAATAGCCTGTTCTTTCTCGGCGGTAATCTGTTTTTCAGCCCGAGCCACGATTGTGTTGGCTTTCTCTTTTGCTTTCGTCTCAATCTCATCCCGGACCCTTTCAGCGGCCACTTTACCATCAGAAACTATGGACTGGGCTTCGGCACGTGCTTTGCCAATAATTTCTTCACCCTCGGCACTAAGACGCTCCAATTTCTGTTGTGCTTCATCAGCCTTTTCCAGAGAGGAACGAATCTTCTCTTCTCTCTCTGACAACGCCTTGAGAAGCGGCTTCCAGGCGAATTTTGTCAGAAGGAAGAAAAGCAGCAAAAAAGTGAGAATGGTCCAGACGTAAAGTCCAGGATCTAATTGAACGAGCGGATTATTCATTGTTCTTTTTTCAGCTAATTAGCTGAAAAAGAGCATTGCGAATGTGAGCGCCTCACCGATGATAGCCACCCCTTCCAAAAGAAAAAGGGGAAGGTTCACGGCTGCAGTGATTTCGGACGCTGCTTCCGGTTGACGTGCGATGCTTTCCGCGGCGGCGGCAGCGAACCTGCTAATGCCGAGTCCTGCACCAATAACAATCAAGCCCATACCAATCGGCAGAAAAGTTGTGGCTTCCATGTGTTGCTATCTCCTATTAATTAGTGATGAACGTTAATGGCCATCCCGATAAAGACAGCCGACAGTAGTGAAAAAACATAAGCTTGAACCAGCGTCACAATAATCTCCAATCCTGTCAAAGCTGAAGCTATTGGGACAGAGAAAGCGGCTATACCTAAACCGGCTGCTGTAGTATGAAATACTTCAGCGAAAATTGCAATAAATGAAAGAATCGCCAGAATGGCAATATGACCACCGGTCATGTTTGCCGCAAGCCGCATTGTAAGGGCGAACGGCTTAACAAACAAACCGATGATCTCTATGGGAATCAGTATGAGGTAAACAGGCAGGGCAAGTCCGTGTGGAACAAGATTCTTCCAGTGTGCAATAAAACCGTGGGCCCGTGTACCAGCAATAATGATTGCAATGAATGTTATAGAGGCGAGAGCCGCCGTCACAACAAAATTGCCCGTTGCGGTAGACCCGCCATGTAACAGATTATTCACAAAGGCGTGATCGTTGTGCGGTCCAACACCAAATACAAACCTTGCCACCACACCAATAGTATCAAAAATGGGAATAAGACCAAGAGCATTGGCAACAAGAATGAAAAAGAAGTAACTCAAAATCAAAGGGGCCCACGTATCAACCCATTTGGGTCCCACATTCGGTTTTACAACCGAATCTTTGATAAAGGAGACCACCGCCTCCAAAGCATTTGCCATACCGGTAGGTACGCTCTCTTTTTTCTTGAGGTAAGCCCTTATGGGCAATATAACTCCTGTCGCTACAATAGCCGCCGTTATCCATAACATGAGCACATGTTTTGTGATGGAAAAATCGATACCAAAGATGGTGGGAAAATGAATAATGGGGTGGTGAATATCTGAGTTGGAAATATGATGGATGATGTAATCACCCACCTGATCCATTACACTCCCCGAGGTATTTTCACTTCCCGCCACTGTTGTCATCCCGAGCTCGCAAACCTTTAAAAACCGACCTAATAAAAAACGCTTCAAGCACATGAAGCGTAATAAAATAGCCTATGAAGCTAATAAAAAAGGGGCGTTCATTGAAAGAAGAAAAAGCAACTATTCCTATCATATAAACTCCGTAAATGACCAGTTTTCCAATGAATGATTTTATCATGAAAGAGGTCAGTTTACCGGGATCGCTGGTAAAGATGGACTGAATCTTTGTGACTGTTAGTAGACCAATAACCAGAGGCACAATCATACCCAAGAATAGCTCAGGAATGTAACCTTTAATAATAATCCAGGAGATGATAAACCAGGAACCAAAACAAAACACAATGAGAATAAAAGAGAAGCGGTTTAAGCTCATCTATCACGCCAAATCACTTTCGCCATTTCGTACAGACCCACCACAATCCCACAGGCGACACCTATCATAAACCAGAGAGGAAAAGATTCACGCCACTTATCAATAAAATAACCGATACCTCCCAGAAAAATAATAGCTCCCGCCTGAACGTAAACTGCCCCGATATACGGACCTGCCTGACGCAATGATTCCGACATCCGCCGAAATGTACTGGTGGTGAAATTATTGCTTTCCTGATTGGAACTCAATTACTGTATGAAGAAGGAGACTCTTCGGTCGGTAATTCAGGCTCCTCCTGAGCAACGGGTCCGTAAAGCTGAAGTTTTTCACTTTCTGGAAGAGGTTGATTTGTACCAATATCACACCGCCCCTCAAAACTGGCCCCCTCCTCAATAACAAGCTGCTTATATACAATATCTCCGTGAACTTTGGAATCACCTCTCAAAACAACCTTCCCCGCCTGTACGTTGCCATGAACAGTTCCGCCCACTGTCGCCTCTCCTGCTTCGATGTCACCTTCAATGGTACCGGTCCTTGTGACGCGAACTGTACCGGGAGTCTTCACATTGCCCATCACTTTCCCGGAAATGATGGCACCACCCTTCAGGACAATCTCACCAGTGATGACAGCGTCTTCTCCAATCATTGTTTCGACGTGCTTCTGATTATCTCTTTTCATCATCTTCCAGTGTCATATAGTCTGATCTATACTCCGCTATAAAAAACGCCGGGTCGACGACTTTCCCGTCTTTCCAGATCTCAAAATGCAAATGGGGTCCACTGGTAACTCCGGTCTCTCCCACCAGTGCAATCAGTTCACCCCGCTTTACGCGCTGTTTCTCTTTCACAAGATTCTGCACGTTGTGACCGTAAAGTGAAAAATAGCCGTTGCCGTGGGAGATAATGATCAGATTTCCATAAGGGTAATGCCAGCCAGAAAAAACGACGAGGCCATCAGCAGTCGAGTGAACGGCTGTCCGCACCGGTGCAGCCACATCCAGCCCGGTGTGTCCCTGATGGGTAGAGGATGTTCCTTCCGAGAATAACTGCGAAACAAAACCGTAGACAGGCACATGTGAAGGTACATTCTCCAAGTAAGAAACGGGAATTGTTTGAGGAAATTCTTCACCACCTGATGCAACAGGTTCTTTTGTGGCCGGAACGCCCATGGATTGCCTAACGTATATATCCATCTCCTGTATACGCTGAAGGTCGCGAATCATTTCAACCACTTCCTTCCTCTCGCTCCTCATTTTTTCATTATCAGCGTTCAAATCAGTAATTTGTTTGAGTTGACCGGCAGAGTATATGAGCGCAGTGATACCACCAACCACGGAAACAAATACAACCAGAACAAGAAATCGAAGACCGCTCTTACTAAGCCGAAATCGTCTGGTTTTTTCTTCCTTTTCCGAAACAAACAGAATTGTGTATTTATCACCAGCCATGCTTTAGTCTTCAATCTCTGAAAAAAGTTCCAAGAGTCGCTCGAGGTCATAGCTAGAAAAATAGCTGATTTCAATGGTGCCCCCTTTTCGCTTAGGGGTGATAGAGACTTTAGTGCCAAAAATTGAAATCAGATCATTTTCCAACTTTCTGATGTCCGCCGATTTGGTGAGCTTCAGTTTTTTCTGCCGCTTTTTGACGGGAGCCTTGCCGTTGCTCATCTGCGTCACAAGTTCCTCCACAGTACGAACCGATTCCTGCCTTTCCACAATCCGTTTCCAAAGCAGTAACATTTGAGAGGTCTTTTTCAGCCCCAACAGGGCGCGGGCATGTCCGGCAGAGATTTCATTCTTCCGCAAGCTTTCAATCACTTCTGCCGGCAACTTGAGCAGCCTCAGCGTATTTGAAATATTGGCACGGCTTTTCCCTACCGCCTTAGCAATTGCCGTATGAGACAGTTTATAGTTGCTGTTGAGCACAGCATAAGCTTCAGCCTCTTCCACGACATTGAGATTCTCCCGCTGGATGTTTTCAATGAGCGCCATCTCCATCATTTCAACATCGTCTTCGATCTCCAAAACATGAACCGGCACTTCCGTGAGGCCTGCCAGCTTCGCTGCCCGCAGACGCCTCTCTCCAGCTATCAGTTCATAACCTTTATCCCAGGTCCGCACGGTGATGGGCTGTATGATACCCTTTTCACGTATGGATTCAGCCAATTCCTTAAGGCTTTTTTCATCGAATTTCTGCCGGGGCTGATGAGGATTTGGAGAAACAAGTTTTAAGGGTACATGAAAAATAGGATTAGTCTGGGCCGACTCGTCCGTCGTCTCACGAATAAGAGCGTTTATTCCTCTACCTAGCCTTTTTGTTGCCACGGTTAAGCATCTCCTGAACCAAAGTTAAGTAATCCTGAGCACCGGGTGAATTGGCTTCGTACAGTAAGATCGGTTTGCCGAAACTGGGTGCTTCACCAAGCCTTACATTTCGTCTGATAACGGTTTTGAACGTTTTCCCGTTGAAATATTGTCGAACCTCTTTTTCAACCTGTTTCGAAAGATTGAGCCGGCCGTCATACATGGTTATGAGGACACCTTCAATATCGAGCTTGGTGTTCAGGTGGCGTTGTACGAGACGGATGGTCTGAAGTAATTGGCTCAATCCCTCAAGGGCAAAATATTCACATTGAATTGGGATGAGAACAGAGTCGGAGGAGGAGAGTGCGTTCAAAGTCAATAATCCAAGCGAAGGTGGACAGTCCAGCAGGACATAATCGTATTTCTTCACTTGTCTCTTAATACAGTCCCGGAGCCGATACTCTCTCGCCAACATCCCTACGAGTTCTATCTCGGCACCAACAAGATCATGGGTGCTAGGCACCAGATCGAGGTATTCTAAAGCTGTTTTCCTGATTCCCTTGGACATGGGTTTCTCCCTGATAAGAACGTCATAAATTGTTGTTCCATTGGGGGCGAACATTTCAGAGAGACCTGTGGTTGCGTTGGATTGAGGGTCCAGGTCAACGAGAAGCGTTTTGAATTCAGAAACAGCCAAGCTCGCCGCCACATTAATGGCTGTGGTCGTCTTGCCGACACCACCTTTCTGATTGGCAAATGCAATTATCTTTCCCATGCGATTCCGACGAAGTGAGGAAGATTAATTTAACCCGAGACTCATCCAGAAACAAGGTGTCTTACGACGACTTTCTCGTCGAGAAAGTTCCTAATTTATTCTTGCGGAGGCGAGACATCCCGCCTATATTGCACGCAAGATTTCCACCTTTATTTGACCGTGCGAAAACCCGTTATCCTTATTACCGGTGCCAATGGCGAAATCGGCCAGGGACTGATCAAAGCTATTGCCGAACGTGACGATTCTAATATAGTGGCACTGGACCTGGATTCGCTTGACAGCAAGGTGAAACCAATGGTTCGGGATGCTGTGACAGCAAATATACTAGATACCAATATCCTTGAACGAATCAACGCCAAATATGAGATATCAACCATCTACCATTTAGCTGCGATCCTCAGCACCCGGGCCGAATTTTCTCCCCACATCGCTCACGACGTCAATGTGGGCGGTACGCTCAATCTTTTGAAAATCGCTGTGGAGCAAGCATCCAGTCAGGGAAAAGCAGTGAAGTTTTTCTTCCCCAGCTCCATCGCTGTGTACGGCATGGGCGGCCGTGAAGAAAAAGAGAACTCAGGTGCAGTAACAGAAGATCAGTACTGCCGGCCTGAAACTATGTATGGATGCAACAAACTCTACTGCGAGCATCTTGGAAGATATTATTCCAAATATTATCAGCGCCTTTCAGCTGTTTCCTCCGGTGGCATGATCGATTTCAGGGCTATCCGATTCCCCGGCCTCATCAGTGCGGATACGGTACCGTCTGGCGGCACCAGCGACTACGGACCGGAGATGATCCATGCGGTGGCGCAGGGAGAACCTTACGCCTGTTTTGTTAGGCCGGACACCACCATGCCGTTCATGACAATGCCCGATGCCATTCTGGCCATGGAAAGCCTTATGAAAGCAGATGCCCAATCACTTACCAGAACGGTTTACCACATATCCTCTTTTTCGGTCTCCGCCCAGGCTTTTGCTGACAAGATTTCAAACCTTTACAATAAAAGTAAAATCTTATTTAAGGTGAGCGATAAGCGCCAAGCCATTGTTGATAGCTGGCCTGCAGAACTGAACGACATAGCGGCACGAAAAGACTGGGGTTGGGAACCGAGATTCGACTTTGATTCCGCCTTTGATAATTATCTGGTCCCGGAGATCAACAAAAGATATGGGGAATAAGTTGGAGAAATGGAGAATCCACAGAATATTCTCGCTTGGCCAATAGAGGATAAAGATGGATACGATTAAGCTGAGACTAACAGATGAATTAAAGAAAATCCGTGATGGAGGTCTGTTCAAATCGGAAAGGGTGATTCAATCCCAGCAGAGTGCCAAGATCACGGTCAACGACGAATCGGTCATCAATTTCTGTGCGAACAACTATCTCGGCCTAGCAAACCACCCGGCCCTCATCAAAGCAGCTCAGGAGGGTATTAAGAAATGGGGTTTCGGACTCAGTTCTGTCAGATTCATCTGCGGAACTCAGACTATTCATAAAGAACTTGAAAAGAAGATTTCACAGTTCCTCCAGATGGATGACACGATCTTATACACCTCCTGCTTTGATGCTAACGGCGGCTTGTTCGAAACCATTTTAAGCCCTGAGGACGCTGTCATCTCAGATCAATTGAATCACGCTTCTATTATAGATGGTGTCCGACTTTGCAAGGCAGAACGTTTCCGCTATGCCAATAGCGACATGGATGAACTGGAATCGATCCTGAAAAAGACACAAAACCACCGAACACGCATTATAACCACAGATGGCGTCTTCTCCATGGACGGGTTTGTTGCAAAACTTGACGAGATCTGTGACCTGGCTGAGAAGTATAATGCTCTAGTTCATGTAGATGACTCCCACGCCACCGGATTTTTCGGCCCTACCGGCCGCGGTTCCATTGAACACAGAAATGTCATGGGCCGGGTGGATATCGTCACATCCACCATGGGCAAAGCGCTGGGCGGTGCTAGTGGCGGGTTTACTTCCGGAAGACAGGAAATTGTGGATTTTCTTCGTCAACGGTCACGGCCCTATCTGTTCAGCAATACGGTTGCGCCTGCCATCATTTGTGCAACTATCACTTGCCTTAACATGCTCTCGAAGACAACTGAGTTAAGAGATCAGCTTGAAAGCAACACACTTGAATTCAGGAAGCGTATGACCGAAGCGGGATTTGACATCAAGCATGGAGTTCATCCCATTGTCCCTATCATGTTGGGTGATGCAAAACTGGCCCAGGGTATGGCGGCTGATCTGCTTGAGAAAGGTATTTATGTTATTGGATTTTCCTTCCCCGTAGTGCCCAAAGGGGAAGCAAGGATTCGGGTACAAATCAGTGCTGCGCACACTAAGCAACATTTAGACCAGGCTATTAATTCTTTCATCGCTGTAGCAAAACAGCACAAGGTTCTTTAATATCACGTCCTGACGAAACAGTGATTTCGAAACTCAGTTTATTGGAGGAAAGGTTATGACTACATCCAGACGAAGTTTTCTGAAACGGTTTGGTGCAGTTGCAGGGGGAACAGCCCTGATTCCCGTCGCAAAAGCAGGTACAATAAAAGGGACACCGATCCCACTGAGCAGAGATTCATCCTGGGCCGAGGTCCAGAACCAATTCATGCTAGATCCGGAGATTATCTATATGAATGTCGGCACGGAAGGGTCTCTCCCTCGACCCGTCTACGACGCATACATTGCTTCACTTAAACAGTTTACCGCAAGCCCAACAGACGCTGCCTTTCTGAATGAAAATCTCAACTACTCCCAAGAGACTAACAGAGAGAAAGTGGCAAAGTTCATGGGCGCGGAAAAAGAGGAGATCGTCATTACTGGTAACACCGCCATGGGAATAAACGTGGTCCTTTTCGGTCTCGATTATAAGGATGGTGATGAGATCATTTCAACGCATCACGACCATGTGGCTGAACTATCACCATCAAAAATCCTTGCCAAACGGCGGGATATCAAGTTTACACAAATAGCAATTCCTTCCCCACCGAGTGATAAAAAAGAGATTGTCTCCGCTTTTCGTAAAACGATCAGCCAGTCACGAAACAAGCCAAAGGTACTGCTCATCTGTCATATCAATTTCACCACAGGCCTTCGCATGCCTGTGAAAGAGTTGTGCCAGCTGGCCAAAGAGCAAAACATGATCTCCGTGGTTGACGGCGCTCACGGACTTGGCATGCTGGACCTTGACATGAAAGAACTGGGATGCGACTACTATTCAACGGCTGGCCACAAATGGCTAAACTGTCTTCCTGGAACGGGTGTTTTGTATATGAAAGGCGGCAGTGATAATCCCAGAGGGATGTGGCCTGTACTGACAGAGGTCTATGATATTCGAGATGAGAATGACGAACTTCTCGACATTGCCACACAACTTCAGGTGCGAGGACAGAATGATACACCCGCCTTTGTGGCCATGGTCGCCGCAATGGACCTTCAATCTGATATTGGAAAGAAACGGATTGAAGAACGGGTGCTTGATTTAAATGATTATCTCAAGAAGCGTATCGTGGAAACCTGGGGTGAGAAAAGTCTTTTTGCTCCTCCCCCAGGTACAATGAATCGAGACCTCTCCAGTGGTATGGCCTCATTCAACCCAAATACTAAGAGAAAGTATGAAAAAGAATATGTGGAGAAAATCTGGGAAAAGGTTTACGGAGAACATAAGATCTGGATCCGTTGGGTCAATTTTCTGGACAAACCGTCTGACATAAAGCGAGATAGAATGACCTATGCCTTCAGGGTCTCTACTCACATTTTCAACGATAAAGTACAGATTGATAAAATGTTAAAGACAGTGGAGATGGTTGCGAATCAAATCTAAGAGGCAAATAAATTGACCGATATGACAGACTGTTGTACTAGCACCCCATGTGAGATCGATAAGTTCCGGGCGCGGCAGTCCAAGACCTTAAAAGTAGTGCTCTCCATTAATCTTGGGATGTTTTTTCTCGAGTTCGTGGCGGGACTCATGGCCACCTCAACAGCGCTGCTTGCGGATTCCTTGGATATGCTCGGCGATGCTTTGGTATATGGGTTCAGCTTGTACGTCGTCTCTCGTAACGACACGTGGAAGGCTGTGTCAGCCGTAATCAAGGGCGGGATCATGGCTATATTCGGACTGTTTGTTCTCGGACAGGCCGTTTACAAGTTTCTTACCCCAATAACTCCGCATTTCGAAACGATTGGTTTGATTGGACTGGTTGCCTTAATGGCAAATTCGGCCTGCCTTTCAATGCTGTGGCGCCACCGCGCAGAAGATGTAAATATGCGTTCTGTCTGGCTCTGCTCACGAAATGACATCATAGCCAATACTTCGGTTTTGCTTGCTGCGCTGGGTGTGTGGCTCACCAACTCTCAGTGGCCGGATCTTTTTGTGGGATTGGGTATTGCAGTGTTGTTTCTGCGTTCAGCGTTTCATGTGTTTCAAGACGCCTCCGAAACATTCGCGGCGCATAAAAAATCGCTCAACCAGACCTCCGGAATGTTTCATTCCCATCCGTCCGGTTAACTCAATCTTTACTCTCTCCTTCCCTATTTCCCCTACAGGGTTTCCGCCGTAGTTTTATTAAAGTCCAGACAGAGATTTTCAATATCCATTCAGGAATGGCATGACAGGAGAAAAAACTAAAAGACAGTTAATCTCTAGTGGTTCTGATTTTGAATCAAAAATAGGGTTTTCCCGGGCCGTCATCGACGGTCAATATATCTTTGTTTCCGGGACTACCGGATATAACTACGAGACGATGTCAATTTCGGATGATTTACTTGAACAGGCTGAGCAGTGCTTTCAAAACATAGAAAAAGTGCTAAAGAAAGCAGGCTGTGGACTGGATCAAATTGTACGTGTTCATTACATATTCCCCAAAAGAGAGGATTTTGAACCATGCTGGCCCATCTTTAAAAAGTACCTGGGTGAAACCCGTCCGGCCGCCACAATGTTTGTCGCCGATCTGATGAATGAAAAAATGAAGCTGGAGGTAGAAGTCACGGCACGGATAAATGATGTAACAGAGTAAAACGGGCCTTCAGGATCGGATTGTTTGAGCCCTTAATATCTTCAGTTATTCGGGCTTAATTCATACTTTTACCGATGTTTAGTGTAGCTTTTTTTTCTAATATGGAGACTTTTCAAAATGAAATTTGGAATCTTATTCACCACCGCATCAGCCGTTATTGTGATGATGATTCTTTCCGGCTGTGCTACCAGCGGCGAAAATGCTTTTTCTCCTAAACCCGGGCAGTTAAGCAAAATGGAAGCAACCGGAACAAACCCGTTTTATCAGGAAAGTACACTTTACTTCAAGTATCCTCCCTTTGATAAGATTAAGAACGCCCACTATGCCCCCGCCTTTGGAAAAGGGATGACGGAACAGTTAGCAGAAATCGAGGCCATTGCCGGCCAGAGTGATGCGCCCACATTTGAGAACACCATTGTGGCAATGGAAAAATCAGGCCAACTGCTGAACAGGGTTGCCACGGTGTTTTACAGCCTGGCTTCCGCTCACACCAATGACAGCCTAGAGGCGGTCCGAAGCGAAATGGCTCCAAAACTTTCTGCTCACAGCGACCAGATACTGTTGAACAGCAAACTGTTTGAGCGCATCAGAACGCTTTATGATCAAAAAACTAGCCTCGGTCTCGATGCGGAAGCTGTCCGCTTGGTGGAAGAGACCTACAAAGATTTTATTCGTGCTGGCGCTAACCTGTCGGCCGATGACAAGGAGCACCTGAAGACCCTCAACGCCGAGCTGGCGACCCAACAGACCACTTTCAGTCAGAATGTACTGAAAGAGGTGAACAACCTGGCTGTGGTGGTGGATTTCCGTGAAGAGCTTACAGGTCTTTCCGAGACCATGATAGAGGCTGCGGCGAAAGAGGCGGAATCCCGCGACTTGGCGGGAAAATATGTCATTACCCTTCAGAATACCAGCGGCCAGCCGCCGCTTTCTTCTCTCGAGAACCGCGACCTTCGGGAGCGCATCCACAAAACATCTCTTTCTCGGGGCAGCCGCGGCGGTGAATTCGATAATCGCGAAGTATTCTCTAAAGTTGTGCAACTCAGAGCAGAACGGGCTCAACTGTTGGGTTATAAAAACCATGCCGCCTACATATTGGAGAATCAGACCGCCCAAACCACAAATGCTGTGAATGACCGTTTGTCTGATCTTGCCCCGCCTGCAGTCCGCAATGCCAACCGCGAAGCAGCAGATCTACAGAAAATGATCGATGCCGAAGGAGGCAGCTTCTCGTTGGCGTCTTGGGATTGGGATTATTACACAGAAAAAGTGAGGCAGGAGCGGTACGAATTCGATGAATCCGAATTGAAACCCTACTTTGAACTGGACAATGTCCTGAAGAACGGTGTGTTCTACGCCGCCACCCGCCTCTATGGCATCACCTTCAAAGAACGTACCGATCTGCCGGTATATCAAACTGACGTCCGAGTGTTTGAAGTCTATGATACGGACGGAGTTACTCTAACCCTGTTCATTTTTGATCCATACGCCCGCACTTCTAAGCGGGGCGGCGCCTGGATGAATGCCTACGTTTCTCAGTCAAAACTCATGAAGACCAAACCGGTGGTGGCCAACCACCTCAACATTGTGAAGCCACCGGAAGAGGAACCCACCTTACTCACTTTTGATGAAGTGACCACCGCTTTCCATGAGTTTGGCCATGCCCTTCACGGCATGTTCTCTGATGTGACTTACCCCTCCTTTTCAGGAACTTCAGTACCAAGGGATTTCGTGGAATATCCATCCCAAGTGAATGAAATGTGGGCCGATTGGCCGGAGATTTTGGAGAATTATGCCGTTCACCATGAAACTGGTGAACCGATGCCAAAGGAACTTCTGGACAAAGTACTAGCTACACAGAAATTTAATCAGGGCTTTGTCACAACTGAGTACCTGGCGGCCTCCTTGTTGGATCAGGCGTGGCATCAGTTGACGCCGGAGCAAGTTCCTGATGGAAATGGCCTCCTGACCTTTGAAGCGGATGCTCTCAAAACCGCCGGTGTGGCTCTAGAAGCCATCCCGCCCCGCTACCGGTCAACCTATTTTTCACACGTCATGGGTGGCTACTCTGCCGGATACTATTCCTATATTTGGAGCGAAGTGCTGGATGCAGATACAGTAGAATGGTTCAAGGAGAACGGCGGCCTTAAGCGTGAAAATGGGGACCATTTCCGAAAAACACTATTATCCCGTGGTGGCAGCGAAAAGGCCATGAAACTCTTTAAAAATTTCCGGGGTGCTGAGCCCAATATCCAGCCTCTCCTTGAGCGGCGAGGCCTGAATTAGGTCAGAAATCTGTGGTAAAGGTCTAATATGAAGAGGACAAAATATGTCAGTCTCGCGCCTTGAGCACATAACCAAGATCGGTGTTGAAGTCATGGGAGACCTGGCCGATAAACTGTCGGATCCCGAGGTGTTGAGGCTGGAAAATCTGGATACTGACCTGCGTCCTCCTCAATCCGCCGTCGATTTCACAAAGCACGCTGTAGATGACGATGAAGCCAACAGTTATCTTCCTTTCTTTGGCCTAAACCCACTCCGGAAGGCAGCCACAGCTCTGGTAGAACGTCAATCGGGTCAAACCTACAACTGGGAAACAGAGTGCGTTATTGGGGCAGGCGGTATGTCTGGTATTCTTAATGTACTGCTTGCAACGCTGGAGCCAGGTGACGAAGTACTCTTGACTGATCCCATCTACGTGGGTTTGATCAATCGTGTCCGACTTGCAGGTGGCGTTCCGAAGTTTGTTCCTCTTATTCCTTCACCAGAGGGATGGCGATTGGATATGGAAGCGCTGGAAAAGATCGCTCCCGAGCCCGTGAAAGTAGCCCTACTTATGAGTCCTGCCATGCCGACGGGATGTGTTTTTACGAAAGATGAATGGGATGCGTTAACCAATTTTTGTAAACTGGCCAACTGCTGGCTCATTGATGACACTGCCATGGAACGAATCCTTTACAATGACCAGCCGGTTATTCACCCCGCATCCTTTTCCGACATGCGTGATAAAGTTATCACCTGCGGTGCTGTCACCAAGGAATACCGCATGATCGGTTGGCGTGTAGGCTGGGCAGTTGGTCCCGCCGAGATCATGGCCGATGTTATGCGCGTCAGTATCAGCAATGTGGTGTGCCAGACTGGTATCGCCATGGGTGCGGCGGCGGCAGCCATTAAAGATCCAGATGACGGAATAGAGACATCTGTGGAGGAATGGAAGCGACGACGAGACGTGGCTTTAGAGGAGTTGAAAGATTTTGATGTTATACCACCTGACGGCGGATGGTCTTTTCTAGTGGATGTGTCACCATTGGACATGGACGCTCCTACCGCCTCTAAACGGCTGCTGGACAAAGGAAAAATCGCTGCCACCCCCATGGTTAACTGGGGAAACAATAATAGCTCCAGGTATGTCCGGATCGTTTTCTCCAACGAGCCAGTAGAGAGGCTGAAAGGTCTCGGAAAACGATTTAAGGATTCTTTATTTGTTTGAGGGTGACTTGTGAGCGATCTATTTGCTGCCCACAGGCGGTTATTTTCTGACTGACCAACCCTCCTTCTCTTTCCGCCTCGTGTCGTAAATTGCCGGCTGTTTATGAAATACCGTGTCGATAGGATCTGATAATCATGCACCATCTTGTCTTCATTTTATTGATGTCAGTTCCACTGGTTGCGCAAACTTACTCCATATCCGGTTTAGTCACTGATCCCGATGGCAAACCTGTCTCTGAAGTCCATGTAACACTCACACCGGGGTTTTTCACACTCTACACTTCTCAAGACGGTTCCTTCCGTTTTGACGGACTCCTCCCCGGCAGCTACACTCTTGCTTTTCAGCACATCGGTTTCCTGACATCAAGAGTAAAAGATGTAACAGTTCAGGACAGCGACATCATTATGCAACCTTTTACTCTGGAATTCGATGTTCTAGATCTTGGAAACGTCGTTGTTACCGCAAGTCGGGCCGAACGTGACGTTGTAGAGATCCCCGAGTCTGTCAATCTTGTCTCCTTCCGAGAGATAAGAGAGCGCAATTCCAAAACATCCGCCGAGGCGCTCAGAGAAGAGGTGGGCGTGTTCGTTCAAAAAACAAATCACGGTGGTGGATCGGCCATTATCCGGGGGCTCAGCTCAAACCAAATCCTGCTTCTGGTAGACGGTATACGTCTCAATAATTCCATCTACCGTCTGGGTAACCATCAATACCTCACCACTATTGATCACCAGATGGTGAAAAAGATTGAAGTTGTTCGAGGACCCACGTCTGTCCTCTACGGAAGTGACGCCTTGGGTGGCACAGTCAATCTTATTACAAGAAAGCCGCCAGTTGATGATAATGAAAAATCTCTAGGTGTTAGGTCACTTCTCCGTTACGCCACCGCCGACCAGGAAAAAACAGTTCGGGGAGAGGTGATATCGAGCAACAGCCGCTACGCTTTCAGTACAGCATTCAGTCTGAAGAAGTTCGGTGATCTCCGAAGAGGCGCCAACGGGAATGATCACGAGATTTCCGGCAATGAACTGGTTCAATCTCCCACTGGCTTCGGCGGCTATGACATCGATACAAAACTGATCACCAATTTGACAGACGATCAAACCATCACACTGGCTCATCAGTTTTCCAAACAGGAAGAGGTCCCTCGATACGATAAATACCACTACAATGGTTATCACCGCTGGTTCTTCCACCCCCAGGATCGAATGCTTACTTATGCCGTGTATGAAAACAAGGACATTAACATCATCTTTGATGCGGTCCGTGCCACCGCATCTCTTCATCTTCAAAAGGAAGGTCGCAAGACTCAGAAAAATGAGTCATCTTCAATACAGAATGAGATGGATGAGGTAGCCACAAAAGGATTTAGTGTCAGCGGTATCCGGGAGAGAGATCGGCACCAGATTGTTGCCGGCGCTGAGCTTTACCATGATGACGTGGCTAGTGAGCGCTCATATTCTGATCCGCTAACAGGGATCGGCACGGCTGATAACAGAGGCCGATATCCTGACGATGCCACATACCTGAGCATTGGTCTTTATCTTCAGGACGAAATAAAGATGACGGATCGCTGGATGTTAAAGCTTGGTGTTCGCCAAAGCCAATACAGAGCGGAATTCGACATGAATTCTGCTGCTCTCTACAGTCAAACGTTTTCATCTTTCACAGGAGCGGTGGGATCAGTCTTCAGACTGTCCAATTATGTTTCAGCAAACCTAAATCTAGCTCAGGCGTTCCGAGCACCAAACCTGAGTGACATGGCAAAGCTGGGAGAGTCAAAAGGCGATATTTACGAAGTGCCTAATCCAAATCTTCAGCCGGAAAAGCTAATGAACATCGATATGGGACTAAAGATTTCAACAGAGTCTATGAGGGTTGACTTTACCGTTTACAGATCATTCATCACTGATCTACTGGCTGGTGTGGATACCACCTATGCCGGCGCCGACACCATTGTCATCGACAGCCAGATGTTTAATGTGAAGACCAAGAAGAACCTTGGTGAAGCCATAATACAGGGTACCGAGATAGCTGTTGATTACTCTCTTTCCGGTTCGCTCAGTTTCAGAGGAAATCTCACCACAACGTACGGGGAGAACATAACCTACAATGAGCCTGTGGGTGGTATTCCGCCAATATTTGGATTGGCCGGTGTCAAGTGGAGCCGCGGTCGTTTTTTTCTCGATGGATATAGCCGCTTTGCTGCGAGGCAGGACAGGCTTTCAGCTGATGACCTGGATGACCCGCGCATCCCGCCAGAAGGGACACCGGGATGGTTCACTTTTAACCTTCGCGGAGGCGTCACTCTCCGTCAATCTCTAATTGTTCAAATCGCCTGTGAAAATATTCTGGATTGGAACTACCGAGAACACGGTTCCGGAGTGAACGGTCCGGGACGAAATTGGGTCATTTCCTTTCAAATGACCCGATAACATTGTTGATTCTCATGGAAAGATTCAAAAAGCGGTTGTGGTGACAAAGACCTCAAGGTAAATTCGCCCCGCTTTTCCGGCTCTATTCCCTGAGAAGCATTAATTAAATATGTTCGGAAAAAATACACCAAGATTGATTGTTATCGGCGTTGTCTTGCTCTGGGCACTCTACGCTCTCTTCCCTACCATCAAATACAACACTCTCTCTGGAAATGAAAAGACTTCTATGGAAGAAGAAGGGATATTGGAGCAGCTGGAGAAAAAGACTATCCGGCGGGGATTAGACCTTCAGGGTGGAATGCATATCGTCCTTGAAGTCGATATCCCAACACTTGTAGAGAATCTCGCTTCAAACAAAAATAACCGCTTCTACGAGGTTTTCGACAAAGTTAAGACCGGAGATGAGATGTCTGCGGAAGATTTCATCAACCAATTTGCAACAGAAGCCAAAAGTCAGGATCTGAGGCTGAACCGCTACTATATGGATTACGGCAGCGATCCAGTTTCCATACAGGCCGCCCTTGAGGACGAAGCAACGGATGCTATTAACAGAGCGCTGGAAATTTTACAAAACAGGATAGACGAGTTCGGCGTTTCAGAGCCCACCATACAGAAACAGGGCAATCGAAGGGTCATTGTGGAGCTAGCAGGCATTCAGGATCCTGAACGGGCGAGATCACTCCTGCAAAGCACCGCTCTCCTGGAGTTTGCTCTTCTAAAGGACGGTGCAGTTACACAGAATCTCCTCACCAGAGTAGACCGAATCCTGAAAGGCAGTGACGATCTGGAAGATCTGCTAGAAACCAAAGAAGATTCCACCAATGAAGAACAGACCCCAATTGAGACAGAAACACGGGTGACTGATGAAGAGGAGGTTTCCCTCACAGAACTTTTTGGGACTACCGAAGAAGATACGACAGCAGAAGACACCACTGAAGTTCTCGTGGACAAAGACCTGTTTGAGGAACGGCCTTTTTCCTCCCTGCTGAGGCAGATCGGAAATGATCTTGGTGTCCCTGAACAAAATATGCGCGCCGTAACCAAAATCATGGAAATGTCGAATATCCAAGATATTCTCAAAGGTGGGGAGGGGCGTCTCTCCATGAGTAAGGAAAAAGATACATGGACTTTGCCTGAGGGTGGCAGTGAATCTTTCTACCGCATGTATCACCTTGAAGCTGAAGCGGGCCTCACTGGGGGCGTAATCGAGGAAGCGCTGGCCACACTGTACAACGGTCAGCCAATCGTCACACTAAGTATGAATTCGGAAGGAGCCAAAACATGGTCCAGGATGACCGGGGCAAATGTAGGCAGGCGCCTCGCCATTCTTCTGGATGGAAACGTCCACATGGCTCCGGTTATTCGGACAAAAATATCGGATGGACAAACGCAGGTTGAAGGCTTTGCCAATATGAATGAAGCAAAAGATATTGCCATAGTTTTGAGGGCAGGAGCTCTGCCGGCACCTGTTGATATTATTGAAGAACGTACCGTCGGACCCTCCCTGGGTCAGGATTCTATCGATCAGGGCACCCAGTCTATTATCATCGGGCTGGTGCTCGTCCTGGCATTCATGGTCTTCTATTATAGAGGGGCTGGACTAATCGCCTCTTTTGCAGTGCTGTGGAATCTCATCCTGGTCCTATCCATCCTTGCCATGCTGAAAGCTACGTTGACGCTCCCTGGCATCGCAGGTCTTATTCTCACAGTGGGAATGGCTGTAGACGCCAACGTTATCATATTTGAAAGAATCAGGGAAGAACTGGGTAAAGGCAAAACACCCCGTTCGGCCATTGACAGCGGTTACTCCCGGGCTATCACAACCATTGTTGACGCCAATGTGACAACGATTCTGGCAGCTCTTGTTCTTATGCAGTTCGGTACTGGCCCCATCCGCGGTTTCGCTGTGGTCCTTTTCTGGGGAATTGCCACCAGTATGTTTACCGCCATTTTTACTACACGGACCATCTTTAATCTTATTTCCGCTAAGCGGGATCTCAAGACACTAAGTATATGAGATTTCTTAAAGAAACAAACATCGATTTCCTCAGCATGCGCCGGTTCGGTTTTGTTATTTCGGGTTCATTTATTTTGGCTGGAATAGTTTCTCTTCTGCTCCAGGGTGGCCCGCTACTGAGTATCGATTTCACCGGGGGTACACTGGCGCAGATCCGATTTGAGGAGGCACCCGATATTGCAAAGGTGCGTTCAGCTCTCGAGGCGTTAGATGTGGGCATCGGCGAAGTGCAGACTTTTGGCACACCTAATGAGATTCTGATCCGGCTTCAGTTGAGTCAGAATGCTGAAAACCTTACTACCGAATTAAAGGCAGCACTTCAAGCTCAGTTCCCGGGGCAGAGCATCGATTTCCGCCGTGTTGAAACTGTGGGACCAAAAATCGGTTCTGAACTCAAAGGGAAAGCTTTTTTCGCTGTCTTTTCCGCAATTATCG
>Ga0208765_1000097_pt1 | contig 50087 bp, 40 predicted proteins | sample ETNtaG_2_FD_185783 | JGI IMG/M metagenome (GOLD analysis project Ga0208765, IMG submission 185783) | Marine microbial and viral communities from oxygen minimum zone, Eastern Pacific Ocean - ETNP201406SV203 (SPAdes) (version 2) | ecosystem: Environmental > Aquatic > Marine > Oceanic ...
CATGAAGGATTGATGGGCGAAGTGATCGAACTACACGGTGACAAGTCTGTGATTCAAGTGTATGAAGATACGTCCGGCATCCGCCCGGGCGAGCCGGTGGTACGCACCGGTCAGACGCTATCGGTACAGCTGGGACCGGGTCTGCTCACGCAGATTTACGACGGGATTCAACGTCCCCTCCCCATTCTTGCTGACACGATGGGGACTTTCATCGAGCGTGGTGTTGACGCTGATGGATTGGACCAAGAAAAACTGTGGAACTTTGAAGCGGCTGTATCAGTCGGTGACGAGGTCAGTTCAGGAACAACCATCGGAACCGTTCAGGAAACCGAGACCATTGTTCACAAGGTCATGGTCCCTCCTGGAAAAGGTGGCAAAGTCACCAGTATCGAATCGGGTGAGTTCAACGTAACTCACGTCGTCTGCACTTTAGACGATGGTTCCGAAATTGCAATGATGCAAAAGTGGCCTGTACGAACACCCCGTCCGTACAACCAGAAATATGCGCCAGACACACCGCTCGTCACCGGTATGCGTATTCTGGATTTCCTTTTCCCCCTTGCAAAGGGTGGTGCGGCTGGAATCCCCGGTCCGTTCGGTTCGGGTAAGACGGTTACACAGCAATCGTTGGCCAAGTATTCCGACGCACAAATTGTGGTTTACATTGGATGTGGTGAGCGTGGAAACGAGATGACTGAAGTGTTGGATGAATTCCCTCACCTCATTGATCCAAACACCGGTAAACCATTGATGAATCGAACTGTGATGATTGCCAATACATCAAACATGCCAGTGGCTGCAAGAGAAGCATCAGTGTACACAGGTATCACCATTGCCGAATATTTCCGCGATATGGGATACGATGTTGCTCTAATGGCTGATTCAACCAGTCGTTGGGCCGAGGCAATGCGTGAGATTTCCAGCCGTCTTGAAGAGATGCCTGGTGAGGAAGGATACCCTGCGTACCTTTCCAGTCGCCTTGCTGAATTCTACGAACGCGCCGGTCGTGTTGAGACCCTTGAGGGTGAAGATGGTTCAGTCACTGTGATTGGTGCCGTGTCTCCACCCGGTGGTGACATTTCTGAACCGGTTAGCCAAGGTACACTACGTATCGTGAAGGTGTTTTGGGGCCTAGACGCGCCACTTGCACGTCAGCGGCACTTCCCTGCGATTAACTGGTTGAATTCGTATTCACTGTACCCGCAGAGTTTGGATCAGTGGTTCCGAGACAATATCGCACCGGACTTCCCTGAAGTTCGCGTGGAGATGAGCAGTCTTCTACAGGTTGAGGCCGAATTGCAAGAGATTGTGCAATTGGTTGGTTCGGATGCACTACCAGTGGACCAGCAACTAACGCTTGAAGTCGCACGAATGATTCGTGAATACTTCTTGCAACAGAATGCATTCCATGACATAGACGCCTATTCGGGTGTCGCCCAGCAATATCAGATGGCCAAGGCCATTCTGACTTTCCAAGACGCTGCCAAGAAAGCTCTTGCAGCAGGTGGTCAACTCGAAGATGTGGTCAACGTCCCCGGTCGAACAGACCTGATGCGTGGCCGCTTTGAGGAAGGATATCTCGACCGTATCGAAGGATTGGTTGACGAAATGACAAAGCAGATTGCATCTGCAGTGGAGGAGTGATTTACATGAGTGGAAAAGAATACAGAACAATCACGGACGTTAAGGGACCTCTGGTTTTCCTTGACAAGACAGAACCAGTTGCTTTCGGTGAAATTGTGGAATTGCGCATGACTGATGGTACAATGAAGAATGGACAGGTACTCGATACCAGCGACGACATGGTTGTTGTCCAAGTGTTCGAAGGTACGGCAGGTGTGGACCTTGGCACAGGTGTCAAGTTCATGGGTGACGTGTTCAAGCTCCCTGTGAGCAAGGACCTTATCGGTCGGATTCTCGATGGAGCAGGTCGTCCTCGTGACGGTGGCCCCGACATTGTTGCTGAAGCCAATGCCGACATCATCGGTGCTGCAATCAACCCTTACAGTCGACAGTCGCCTCACGATTTCATTCAAACCGGAATCAGTGCAATCGATTGTTGTACAACACTCGTTCGAGGACAGAAGTTGCCCATTTTCAGTGCTTCAGGTCTACCTCACAACGATATCGCACTACAAATTGCGCGCCAAGCCAAATTGACGGATTCTGATGAAGAGTTCATCGTGGTATTTTGTGCCATGGGAATCACAGCCGAAGAATACAATTTCTTCCGAAGTGACTTGGAGCGAACCGGTGCACTGGAGAATGCTGTACTGTTCGTGAATCTGGCCGATGACCCCGCTGTCGAGCGCCTGATTACACCACGTCTTGCATTGACTGCTGCTGAATATCTTGCATTTGAGCACGATTACCACGTACTCGTGGTATACACAGATGTCACCAACTATTGTGACGCACTGCGTCAAGTCGGTGCAGCCCGTGAAGAAGTGCCCGGTCGTCGTGGTTATCCTGGTTACATGTATACCGATTTGGCCATGCTATACGAGCGTGCAGGTTTGGTGAAAGGAAAGAAGGGAAGCATCACACAGTTCCCCATTCTAACCATGCCTGGCGATGATATTACGCACCCCATCCCAGATCTTTCGGGATACATTACAGAAGGCCAAATTGTGATTTCTCGTGAATTGCACGGTTCCGGTATTTATCCACCGATTAACGTGCTACCGAGTCTATCACGATTGATGGGTGGTACCATCGGAGAGAAGACAACCCGTGAGGACCACAAATCAGTATCTGATCAAATGTACGCAGGTTACGCACAAGGTCGCGAATTGCGCGGTCTTGTAGCCATTGTCGGTGAGGATGCATTGAACGAGCGTGACAAGCAATTGTTGGACTTCTCAGCGCTCTTTGAGGACAAGTTCCTGCGACAGAGTCGCGACGAAGATCGTTCTATTGATGAAACACTAGACTTGTGCTGGGATCTTATGCAGAACATCTCGACCAAGTATCTGGTCCGTCTTGATCAAAAGTGGATTGACAAATATCATCCAACGGAAAAGAAGTGAACACACATTCGTAGTTGATTGAAGGAGGTGAGATGAATGGCGCTGGATATCAAACCCACTCGTTCCGAACTCATCAATCTAAAGCGACGCATCAAGCAGACGCAGAATGGTTACAACCTTCTGAAACTCAAGCGTGATGGTCTGTTCCATGAGTTCCGTATGTTGCTCTCGGAAATGATTGAGGCTCGAGAAGGCCTTGTTCAGACCTACAGAGCGGCTGTTCAAGGGATTAGTTTGGCAGGCGCCATTGAAGGAGGTCTCGCTGTCAAGAGTGCCGCGATTGCAATTTCAAACCACCCTGAGGTTGAAGTCAAACCTCGAAACATCATGGGTGTCGTTGTTCCAAGTGTAGAAGGTACCAATCTAACGAGTACCATCCTTGATCGTGGCATGGGCCTCATCGGCGGTTCCGCATACATCGATGAGGCAGCCGATGGGTATTCGAAGCTCATTGAGAAAATAGTCAAAGCTGCAGAGATGGAAGCGACCCTCAAGAGATTGCTTGTCGAAATTGAGGCGACCAAGCGTCGTGTAAATGCACTTGAGTTCAAAGTCATCCCCGAAATGAAGGAAGCTCAATCTTTCATCCAACTTCGGCTTGAGGAAATGGAGCGCGAAGAGACGTTCCGTCTCAAGCGATTTAAGAACAAATGAGCAGGACCTACGGTCCTGCTCCTCACTTTAGAGAAGCGTGGGTCATATATCGGTTGAAGGGTCGCAAGTCCCACCAGAGGTGGGGCCATGGGCGAGTCAGACACGATTGAATCCATCCGAATCGATGCGGAATTATGGTCACATCGAGACCTTCTGGAGCGAATTATTGGCCGCTGGTTTCACATCATCGAAGAAGTGCCAGATGTAGAAATTGGTTGGCAGGTCAAACTTGCTGACAATCAAGAAGATGCAGACGCGACCTTGCGTGCTTTGAACAAACACTTGCGTGGTTTGTCATGGATTGCTATACTCCAAGAGGGGAACCCATTCGATCTTGTGATTCTCCCCGAACCACCTCAAGCAGAAGGGCTCTCAAACGGACAGTTAACAGCGGTGTGGACCGTGTTCACGTTTTTCCTGACACTTGCGGGCGCCTCTTGGTTGCAATTGCAAGATACAGGATTGAAATTAACAGACCCTCAGTTACTGACTGAAGCATTCTGTTGGTTTGCCTTACCCCTTTCATTTGTGATGTTCATCAGCAGTGAACTGCGCCGTAGAATTGCCCTTCGAAGCGGTGTTAGTTTAGGTCACCACATTCCCCTTGCTGTGCCTTTTTTGATGACCCCTACTGCACCTATTTGGCCGTTCGGCGTCATTGGTTTTACCAGTCAGAGGCGTATGGATTTGATTACTTTCAGTAATCGAAAATCCCTTGCCTGGATAACTCTAATCGCACCATTGACAATGATTGTTTCAGGAATCGCCCTCACAATTTTTGGATATTGTATGACTTCAAGTGCCACTCCGAATTTTGAATCAGCTCCACCTCTCGTAGAACCCTCGATTTTGTCTGAATTGGTGTTGAGTTTCCTTCTGACTTCAGAGGAGATTTCCCTTCGATCCGTTTGGTTACATCCGCTCGGTCTTGCAGGAATCGCTCTGGCGACGATGGGTTGGATTCTATTGCTTCCATTACCCGGATTCCCTGGTGATCGTTTACTCTCTGCTCTCCTGAGTCCAGGGGAAATGGAAGAAGGTGGGACCCAAACTTGGCTCTTTGTTGGCGTTCTTGCTGCTGGAATTTATGTCATATTGAATGGAGGTTTTTGGCCATGGTTGGTGTTGGTCGGAATTGGTGCTTGGCGTAGATTTAGTCCCGAATCAAGTGCCACTCCGTTCGTATTGAATGAGGCCGCTGGGTTTGAAGGAAGTTCTAAGAATAGAATTGGAATTGCAATGGTCGTCTTAATTTTACTCGGATTCCCAGGCCTGATGCCTGTTGGTGAGTTGCAAGATTGGGATGACGGCCTCGACACCTCAGAGTGGCCAACTGAGGTTTCTTTTTCTCCCGGCGAAACTGGAGTGCTAGAATTACCCCTCAAAACCCAAGGTGTGATGCCCGTTGATATCGAATTCCAAATCTCATTTCTCGGACTTGAGGTCATGAGTGAATGGAGTGGTTGTAACCAATCGGGTTCCGAAGGAATCAACAATTGTGAATTTGAAGGAATCGGGCCATTATCTGAACAAATATTGCAAATTGGATATGAAGCAGAGACTCTGATGTCAGCATCTTCACCATTTATCATGACACTGCATTGGGAAGACGACCTTGAGCCCTACAGCCATTCAGTGCTCTTCTCACCGTCGACTCGGCCTGCTGCCGCAGCACCCCAATGGACATGGGATGGGGATTCGGATGCCCCGCAGTATTGTATCGAACTATTCCTCGATGAGGAACGTTCTGGAAATTTGACAATTGATTCACCACTCTTCTCCTTTGCTGGAAATTCGGTCTTGAGCCTAGATTCCGGAGTCAATGAAACTGTTTGCATCGACGGTGTATATGGTTCAGGTAGAACCGTGGATGGATTGAACGGAGGATTGCAGAGAATGATTGCCCCTGATCTCATTGCAACCATGGACGATGGAACGATAATCAAGTGGAAACTCGGCATTGAAGACCAATATCTTCGGATGTTTGAAGGGGCCTATCCTGCCTCTGAGGCTTTCACTCACGAGTATTTTCTCGTACTCATCGAAGAGGGAGAACCTCTGCGCTGCCCATTTGATATGAGTCAAGATTTTGAGAATTCAGATTGGCAAACAGTCGATGAGAATGGCTCATGGATTTGGAATCTGTCTGAAATACCACAGGGCGTGTACAATCCATCTGGTTCCCATTCACTCAATGGTACTTTGATGATTCCAGGTGAAGGGACTTTGCTACAGTGTATCGGCGAACAAAGGTTGCAGGTTGTAGAACTTCATCCCGCACCAATGCCTATCAGTGCGTATTCAGGCAACCATGTTGAGGCTTCATGGCCTGTTTGGAACCATGGCGATGAGGCAGTAAACATTGAGATTCAGCGAGCAACATTCGGGGTTCAAATGAGTTTGAACCTAAGTTCATTCACCCTACAGCCTGGTGAGCAATGGCAATCAGGAATCGACACCTTCACTGAGAATCACACAATCCAGAACATATTGTGGTTCGAACCCTCTTCTCACCATTGGATTCTACATGCTGTCAGTCATTGCATCGCATCTGAAGGGTGTGATGTGTAATGCGAGTGGCAGTCTTGGGGGTTGGTGCCATTGGTGGTTTGGTCGCATCTCGCCTCGCGCGCGCGGGATGTGAAGTGCTCCTATGTGCGCGTGGAGAAACTGCACAGGCCCTCGATGCGGTGGGCCTTCTGCTTGACACACCCGATGGTCGAACCATCGCCCTTGCACCTGATCGGTGGACCGTCTTCGATACCAACCAACAGGAAATCCCAACCGAACTTCAAGGGTGGGCTGATTATGCAATTCTTTGTGGGAAGAGTTACGACATTCCAAACCTATGCAAAATAGCAGACACTGTTCTTTCTTTGAATGGAATTGCCATGTGCTTTTCCAATGGTATTGGGCACATGGAAAAGTTGGCCAATTTCGTCGGAAAACATCGAGTCCTTGGTGCTTCGACCACGCACGGCGCCATTCGAATCGGACCCGGTGAAGTCCGTTGGACTAGTCGTGGAACCATCAAGATGGGTGCATTCGTCGGCAGTGATCTTGAACCCGTTGAACCTCGAATTGATAGCCTAATGTCTGCATTAGATGAGGCCGGATTACAACCGATTTGGTCGGAAGATATCGCCAAAACAATTTGGTCGAAGTTGTTACTAAACGTTGCAATCAATCCTGTTTGTGCGATTGCCGGGGTACTCAATGGTGAAATGCTCCTGCATCCTGAATTATTTGAAACTGGATTGGCTGCGATGGAGGAAGCAGCTAGAATTGCAACTGCCGAGGGAATTGATTTGACAGATTTCGATTTATCTCAATCCCTAGAGGACCTTTGTCGGGCAACTGCTGACAACCGCGTGAGTATGTTACAGGACATCATGGCCGGACGAGAAACTGAAATCGATTCCATCTGCGGAGAGGTCGTCAAGCGTGGTGAAGCATTGGGTATCCCCACACCTCGGAATCAGACATTGCATGCCCTTGTCAAGGGAATCGAGCAGAGTACGCGCACTTAATCACAATCGAGATTGTGGTGCAATCCTACGTTTTCTTTGCGATTTATCGCTGCGCTAGTGATCAATCTTGAAACATGTATCATGTTCCTCAATTCGATTACCTCTCGAGTAGGTAGACTCCCTCTCCAAATCCGATCGACTTCTTCTCGAAGGAAATCCAATCGACGTTGCGCTCGTTGCAATCTAGCGTTCCGTTTGACCAGCCCCACATCATCGGTCATTGTTGATTGGAGCGCGATTCTGTCACTTTTCAGAGGCGCATGTTCAACTAGAGATGACAATCCATCTGCTCGCCATTCCGGGAGGGTTACTTCACCCTCTCCTGCGGTGACATTTTCAATCACATGTTCAGCACATCTATGTGAAAAAACAACGGCTTCCAATAGGCTATTCGAAGCCAATCGGTTGGCCCCATGGAGTCCTGTGCAGGCAACCTCTCCTATCGCATATAGACCGGGATATTGAACATCATTTGAGCATGCAGGGCATTGCCTTGCCAACCCATTTTCATCGACTGAAATTCCACCGACCATGTAATGAGCAGCAGGTGCCACGGGAAGCGCATCTATTCCAAGCTCCAATCCATGCATATTCAATCGAGATTGGATGGTTGGAAAACGCTCCTGCAATTCTTGTTTTTCAAGATGAGATGTGACCAACCAAACACAGTTTTCTCCAGTTCGTTTCATTTCTTGATCGGCAGCACGCGCAACGATATCGCGGGTTGCCAAGGAACCTCTCGAATCATGATTAATCATGAAGGAATACTGCGCAGGGTCTCCACCTCCTTTTTCCCATTTCACCCGATCTTCTGTGGTCATAAGTACGGCTCCATGGCCACGCAGTGCCTCGGAGATTAGGAATGGTCGCTCCCCTGAAAGAGCCAGAGCAGTAGGGTGGAATTGAACGAATTCAAGGTCCCGGACCTTGGCACCTGCTCTGTGGGCCATTGCAATACCATCACCAGTTGCAACAGGTGGGTTGGTGGTTTGCCGATAAATATGGCCCGCACCACCTGTAGCGATGATGACTGCTTGAGCGGGAACGGTTTGTACAACACCATCTTGTGTGAGAATCCAAATCCCAGCTATACGTTTGATTTCAGCAGATTTTTCCTCTAGGATGAGATCGACCGCCATGTTATCCTCAAGCAATTCTAGGTTTGACGAGTTACGAGCCTCAACAATCAGTGCACGTTCAATTTCAGCACCTGTGGCATCTTTTGAATGCAGAATTCTTCGTGAAGAATGGCCACCTTCAATGGTTAAATCAAATCCATCTTCATCCTTATCAAATTGGACACCAGATGAAATCAAATCCTCAATTCTATCCGATGCTTCCCGAATCACCATTTCAACTATTATCGGGTCACTGAGGCCACAACCCGCTTCGATGGTATCTGATATATGGGCATCATAATCTGTATTTGACATCGCTGCTGCAATTCCTCCCTGAGCCCAATTTGTCGAAGAGTCTGAGAGATTTTTCTTGGTCACAACCAATGTGGACAATCCAGCCCTAGCACAGCGAGTGGCAACAAACAGGCCCGCAATCCCCGATCCGACTACCACGACATCAGCCATTGTGCCACCCCCATTCCATTCGGTGGTTGGCATTATTGCATTCAACGTTACCCTCCCCGGGGGAACCCGTCGATAGTCATAATACTCGTCCGGTATACAATGAAGGCAATGGGTCGAGCCAAGCATGTCGCGAAACTCGCTGTCGGCCTGTTGCTATCCGTCCTCACACTCTGGAATCTTCACATAGGCTTCTACCAAATGGGTGGCGGTGAGATGCACAAGCTCGTATTGACCATGGTTTTCAGTGGCGCTTGTAGTGAATCAACAATCCAGGCAGAACTCAGCAGTTCTGGAATTTCCGAGTGCCTACAACCATTGGGGACATGGGAACCCATTGACGTCATTCTATTGGTCGGGGGTGTCATCTTGACGTGGACCTCTCTTCGATCATTGTTTTCCAATCAACGAAGGGCCAGTCGAACCGAACGCCAAGGCAAGCGGTTCCAACGAATTGGAATGCTGGTGGCCTTTGTCGGAGTGGCTGATTTCTTTGGTATGTTAACCGAAAATGGACAACCTCTCGATGCAGGTGACCTTTTCGGTTTCCCGTTGATGGGAGGGATGTCATTGATTCTCCTCACTGTCGCATTACTATTCTCGTTGCTTGGTGGCTCGTTACGTCGGCGTGACCAATCTCATACATCGGGGCGCGATTCAGGGGCACGCAAATTCATCGGCTCTGCTGAACGCCATCTAGGTGGTGACTTTTCAGTAGGGGAACTGCGCCAAGCCCTCATGCTCGATGCCTTTGAAGATCCATTCCAAGTCAGTGCTGATGATGATTGGGGTGGGGCTGTAGGTCGGACCTGTCATTACTGTAGCGGGGCAGGCTGCAACCAATGTGGATTTAGTGGCTCACTGGGCTGATAATAAACGCATCACGGCGGCTCAGAAGGCCGAGAAAAATCCCACTCTCCTCGCGTGCGCGAAGCACAGTGTTTAAGGTGGTCGGAAATGGAGGCTGTGCTAGCGTGTATATTTCAGGATATACAAACAGGTGAGATGGGATGTTTCTGAAGGCAATTGAGTTAGAGAATTTTAAGTCGTTCAAAGGGGAGGTGCTGATACCGTATGAATTGGGTTTCACGGCAATTACAGGCCCTAACGGAAGTGGGAAAAGCAACTGTGGAGATGCCATCCAATTCGTACTAGGTCCACGCAGCGCCAAGAGTCTACGAGCCCAGAACGTCAAAGACTTGATTTTCAATGGAGGCAAGAAGGACAAACCCGCCCGTTCATGCACCGCAACTCTCGTTTTCGATAACGCTGCGGATGCATCAGGTCAACGCCGACTCCGCGTCGATGCTGACGAAGTTCGTTTCACTCGCACAGTCAAACTGAATCGCAAGAATGATTCCGTCACCGCCTACTACCTAAACGAACGCAGTTCGACCAGTACTGAATTCCGAAGAATTCTCACCGAAGCAGGAGCCCGAGGAGATGGTTACAACATTGTTCTACAGGGCGACGTCACACATCTGGCAACCATGACCAGTCGTGATCGCAGAAAGGTGCTGGATGATGTTGCAGGTGTAACTGCATATGATGATGAAATCAAGCGTGCAGACCGCCAACGGAAGAAAGCCGAGGAATATCTCGAGCGAATTACATTGTTGGAAGACGAACTCAAAGACCGACTCAAAACACTCAGCAAGGAACGAGAGCAGGCGATGAAATATCGAAATCTGGCAGAAGCCCTAGATAATGCAAGAATTACAGCAATCCACGCACGTCATCGCTCGCGACTCAATGACATTCAGATGATTGCTGACGAGCGAACTGGATATTTGACTCGTATCGAAGAACTATCCACATCAATTCAGGATACTGGTTCTGAACTTCTCGACCTTGATGTCGAAATTGCTGAAATTGAGCGCCAACTGGATTCGGTTCTAGGCGACGATGGTAAAGCACTTGGAGAACGCCTACGCAAATTGCAGGTAGATGTTGAAACTCGAAAAGATCGGATTTCAGATTCAGAAACAGCAATTGAAGAAGCCCAAGATGAGATTCAAGTACTTTCCAAAGAACAATCCAGTGGACAAGAAGCGCTTGATGAGCATCAAATTGACCTTACAAAGGCACAGGAAGCACTGGTGAAGGCCGATGCGGACATGGAATCTGCAGCAGCAGAAGAAACAGCAGCACGTGAGGCCATTTCTGGCGGTGATCGAGCAACTCACGATTTAAATCGCGCATTTGGAAAGGCCACTGAAGCCGTTACCAAGGCCGACGAGTCCCGGGTAACAGCATCTCTTGAGGCTGATCGTGCCCTAAATCAAGTGACGATGGCCGAAGAGCGCCTTGCCGAACTTGAAGAGTCCCTCGCAGATGCCCGCCTTACACGTGATGACTTACAATTGGTTGGGGAAGACCTTCAGATAGCCGATGGCGAAAACGACCGAAGTCAATTGGCAGAAGAACTCACACGTTTACAACGACAAGAACGTACTTTGATGGAACAAACTGAGGATATTGAACGACAGGTGCGAGAAGCAGAACGCTCCTTGGCCCGTGCCCAGGGTGAAATGGAAAACAGGTCAGGGTCCAAAGCCGGACTCGCCCAAGCTGTATCTGCAATCATGACACTCAAAGACTCAGGTGAGGTTCCAGGGATTCTTGGTCCACTTGGACAATTATGTGCGCCAAAGAATGCGGAACACGAGGAAGCATTGGCCTTCGCTCTCGGTGGTGGAATGAACAGCATCATCGTTCGCGATGATGAAACGGCTGCCACTTGCATCAAGTGGTTACGTGATAACCGAGCCGGTCGTGCCACATTCCTACCTCTGAACAAACTCACTGTTCGTAGACCTGGTGGAAAGGCCGTCATGACAGCACGTCAAGATGGCGTCATTGGATTTGCTTCTGCATTACTAGAATATGACGAATCTATTGAATCTGCAGTCAAGCACGCAGTTCGCGACACCCTCATCGTTCGAGACATGGGCACCGCTCGCCGCCACATGGGTGGCGTTCGAATGGTCACCTTAGATGGTAGTATTACCGAGGCAAGCGGAGCCATGGTTGGCGGTGCAGTTCGTGGACGTCGGCCACAATTCGGAGGTAACATTGCTGGGATGAATGCAGTTCAGCAAGCCGAAACAGAACTTAGTCGCCTCGAGATTCTTTCTGAAACAGTGAATGCAGCTCTGGCAGAGTCACGTCAAACTCAACACCGCCTCCGAGAACGAATCAACAATCTTGGTGGTGATGATTCCAGCCTCAAACTACGAGCTTGGCAAGAAGATATGAAACGAGCAAACACCGCCTTTGAATCGGCTGAGGACAAGGTCAAGGTATGCAATGCTCAACTTGTTGAAGTCAAGAATGTGCATCGAAAGTCACAGGAACGGGCAGACGCCTCCACCGAGGCGTACGACACTGCCGTCACAGCGCGCCAGAGTGCTTCAGAAAGCCTTCTATCATCCTCACCAGAGCATCTTTCAGAACGTCTTCGAGCCAGTGACGAATTACGTATCGCGGCAATGCAAGCCAAGATTGATGCAGAATCTAAACTTGCCACAGGAAATGCGAATACAGAACTATTGCAACACAATGTCAATGAAATCACTCGTCGCATTTCCGAACAATCTTCCATCGTTGAAAAGGCTCAATCACGTATCGATGAACTCAATTCGGAAATTGAGACACTGAATACAGAATTAGCAACGGTATCGGATGCTCACGAACAGGTTGCTGAGGAACACCGTGAACTCAATGAACGTTCCAAATCACTTCGTGAAGATCGTGCTGGTATCAAGGCGTCTCTTGAGACCAACAGTGCGAAGCGTGAATCCCTGCGCAACCGATGTGGTGAATTGTCCCAAGAAATTGAGAACAAGAACCGCCTTCTGGAAGAACTCACCCAAGAAATGGCGACTCAAAATGTCAAACCCGTCTCCGAAGATATCGACTTACCCAGTGTCGGTGATGCCGAATCCAGTGTTCGAAATATCGAGCGCCGCATTGGCAACCTGGGCGATGTCAACATGAAGGCGATTGAACAATACGATGAGGCTGAAGAGCGCCTCGTCCGAATCACAGACGATTCCAGTGTGCTTCGAAAGCGCCGAACGGACCTCATTGAACTCACCGGGAAGTTGGAAGGTGAACGCAAGTCACGATTGACCACTGTATTGGAAATCGTCTCTGAGAACTTCAAACGAGTTTACAGTCGGTTGTCGGATGGTGGGAATGCAGAATTGCGCCTTGAGAATCCAAAAGATCCATTCACGGGAGGGTTGGAGATGTGGTGTCAACCAAGAGGGAAATCGAGCAAGAGTAAACTCAGCCTTCTTTCCGGCGGCGAGAAATCGATGGCAGCACTGGCTCTAATTTTCGCAATTCAGGATTACGAACCCAGTCCGTTCTACTACTTCGACGAAGTTGACCAAAATCTCGATGCATACAACGCCGAACACATTGCCCGACTGTGTCGATTGCGTAGTCAACGAGCTCAGTTCATCATGGTCACACTTCGAAAGGTCAGCCTACAACTTGCAGACCATCATATTGGCATTACCCATGCAGGTGATGGTTGCAGTCGTCGCATAACAGACTTTGACCGTGAGCAAGCGATTGAACTTGGTGACGCCGCTCATGCTGAACTTGAGGCGGCCGAAGCCACCCTAGAGAAGAAGGCAAAACTGACCAAGGATCTCCCTGACCCATCCAAAATGGAATCAGTACCTGAAGAATTGCCAACACCAGCCAGCCTAGGAGGCTCACTACTCGACGCAGAAGATAGCGAAAGCGAGGCTCAAGTGGAACCCACTGAAGAGGGGCCAGAAATCGTTGAAAATGAAGGGCCTGATGTCACCATTGTATCACTTGCAGATCGTGCAGCGGATGAGAAAGAGGACATGGACGAGAAACTCGAATGGGAGCGCGCCGTCGACGCGAAAACGGCAGAGGTTGAGGCCGAAACCGAATCGGTAGAAGATGTGGTTGCTGCCCCTGAAGTTGAGGAACAGGAGTGATTCCAATGCCCCTGCTCGAGACCCGTGATATGCAGGCAACCATCGTCAAGCAATTGCTGGGCGAACAAGATGACACCAATCTTGACAAGCATCGTTACATCAATCGTTTGATTGAAATCGCTGATTTGGAAAGTGCTGAGCACCAGAGTCTCGTCGATCCGTTTGACCGTTCAGTCGCCCTCGTTTTCCAGATGTTCAATGATGCAAGTTTGGACCCTTGGGATGTAGATTTGTCAGTATTCATTGAACAATTCAAAGAGCGAACCAAGGATGCTGAAAATATCGACCTTCCAACTTGTGGTCGTTTGATTCGAATGGCATGGATGGTGTTCCATGGACAAGCTTCGACACTCCTAGAACGAGCAGAGCGTGCTGAAGAGGAGTGGGAGGATGATCCTTGGGCCCTAGAGGGGTGGCAAACCGAATTTGAGGACGAAGAATACAATTTCAGTGTAGGAATTATCACAGGACAAACCACCGATGTCCTCCCCCATCTACTGGATGGGCGAATTAAGCGGGATGAAGGGCGCCCTGTGACCCTCGCTGAATTACTGATATCTTTGCAAGGGGCACATCAAGAGGTCGAAGAGCGTAAAATCCGTGAAGCTAACCGTGTCAAACATGCTGCTGAAGTATCAGATTGGATGTCAAATGTGACTACGAGAATGCACAAGGAAGACCTTGAGGATGATATTCGCCGTTGCTGGGAGGCCATTCGGGCCGCTAGTCCCGAAGGAGCCCCCGTGACCCTAGAACAAGTCTCAGCCAAACTTGCTGAACATTCAGCGGCTGAAGGTTGGACGTTGTCCGAGGCAGAAGAAGAAGGCCAAATTACCGGTTTCGTATCCGCGCTATTCCTCACCCATCGTGGTTACACCGATTTGTGGCAGATGGAATATCCTAATGGCGAGATTTTCTTGCAGGACAAGTGGCCCAAGTTCGATGATTTTGCAAGCATCTCTATTGAAATTGGAATCGGCCCCCGGCAAGCAGATGGTGGTGGCGACGGTGAGTGATGTTGATCTTCGTACCTTACTTGAAGCCACATTATTTGGAGCAGGTCGCTCACTTTCTGTCGAAGAACTGGCAGAATCGATGCAACAGAGTCCGGGTGAAATCGTGGCGAATTTAGAATCTCTTCAAAATACTATGAAACGTAGACCAGGGGGCGCTCTCCAATTGACCAGCGTGAGTGGGCGCTGGGTCATGGAAGTGAAACCAAAATTGGCCAATCATATCCCTTCTACGTTCAGAACAGAGATTCCTCAGCGTTTGTTCGCCGCAGCGGCCCTCATTGCATACCACCAACCGATGGCACAGAGCCAACTTGTCGAGATGATAGGCCAACGCGCCTATGAACACGTTCGAGATCTTGCCCATCTTGGATTGATTGACCGTCGACGAGATGGTCTTTCACGACGATTGACAACAACCCGTCGGTTTGCAGAGATGTTCGGGTGCCCATTCGCTGAATCTAAGAAAGTTCGCAAATGGTTCAGGGAACATGCAGCGAGCATGGGGATGGATGGTGCTGAATTGGCAGCAACTTTTGCTGACAGTAGCGATGAGATTCAAGACGCTCCAGAGGTTCCTGTCAGCGAAGACTGGGATGAATCAAGTGCTGAAATCATCGTAGATGAAGAAGAGTGACTACCCCTCTCTCAGCATTTTCAATGCATTTTCGATTGCTGCGGCTGTAATTCTCTCTCCGCTGGAGCGAATCATGTCGACCACAACATCCACCTCGTGATCCTCAGCTCCTGCTGTTACGGCCATATTTCTAGCATGCAGTTTCATGTGACCTGCCTGAATACCTACTGTAGCAAGCGCGCGCAAAGCCCCCAGGTTCTGGGCCAACCCCGCTGCAGCCATCACCTTGGCCAAATCATCAGCTGTTCTTGCACCCATAATGGCCACATTGGCTTTTGCCACGGGATGAACACGCACAGCTCCACCTACAAGCCCGACTGGCATGGGCAATTCGATAGAACCAACCAAATTTCCATCTCCATCTTTTTCCCAATGGGTCAGAGACCCATATGTGCGCTCAAACGAAGCATAGGAATGCGCTCCTGATTCTATGGCGCGCCAATCTTGTCCACAAGCCACACCAATCGGTGAAATGGCGTTCATGATGCCCTTGTTGTGTGTAGTTGCACGAAATGGGTCTGCTGCAGCAAAATGGTATGCTTGGAGAATTCCTTCAATGACATCTGCACCCTGTGCGGCATCTCCTGCGTTAGACATTTCTTCTGGAGTGAATGTGGCACTGACGCGGGCCAACCGATGTATGGCCAAATTACTGATGATTCTAAGAATGACAGTACCTCCTGTGACCCCTTCGATTTTCGGCGCAATTGTTTCCGCCATGGTATTGACTGCATTCGCACCCATTGCATCACGACAATCGACGAGGATATGGACAATCACCATTGGGCCAGATTGTGTATCGATGACTCTCGCTTCAAGATCTCTGCAACCTCCACCAAATTTGACGAGGATAGGATCGACTTCGTTACAAGCGGCAATAAAGCCATCTTTAGCCTCTAAAATGGCCTTTTTCGCTGCAAACGCATCTTCGCACCCGACAACTTGGATTTGACCAATCATAATCGGGTCCGTATTGTTGGAGACAAATCCACCATTTGCATGGCAACGCTTGGCCATATTGCTGGCTGCAGCAACAACAGAAGGCTCCTCAAGGGCAAAAGGAACAATGTAATGTTCCCCATCTATGATAAAATTCGTCGCAATACCGACCGGAAGGGCCAATGTACCGATGACATTCTCGATTATGCGATCAGCTGCGGCCTCGGAAAGTTCACCTGTTGCTGCAAGCGCCTCAACGGCATCTTGGTCTAAGCCGGCCAATTCAGCAACCTTCTCTCTACGTTCCTTGACGCTCAATTTGTAAAATCCCTTTAGGCGACTGTTCTCAACAGGCATGACCAATCCTCGTTATGTCCCTTCAATTCGATGTCCTAAAGGGTTGCGAATCTATACGTTCCAAACTATAGACTCCTCAAAATCTGACCATATTCGTTTTCGCTAAAGCGTTAACAATGCGTTACTAACGCTTCACATGCGTTAACAACCAGTTAATAATGCGTTAATGAGGTATATTTTACCTCCCTAAATGAACAATTACAAGAAGAAATACGATTCGGTAACCTCTTCAACGCTTCCAAATCCAATTCCAGATGTGTTAGACTCGCGTTAACTTGTTAAACCCAAGTAAAGTTCGCCCGCTCAGATGTCGAAAAGTGTGGCGAATGCTTTGCACCTCCCTCATATGCGTGCAAACCCTTTCTCACCCCGTCCAATCGAAGCCAGCGATTACGCTCTACTGGTAGGTCGTAGCGAATTGATGTCCAATTTACGCCATCATCTGCGATTTGGAAGCCCTCGCCTCATGGTACTCCTAGGTGAACGGGGTTCGGGTCGAACATCGATCTTGCAAACCCTCGGCAATCTTTCCCCAACTCCCTACTCATTTTCCTACTATTCTGAGGGTGAAACTAGCAAAATCATTCTGCATGAATTGTATTGCTTGATTGTAGGGTATGATGTCCCCCCGTCAATAAACCCCCTCGTCGAGGAAATGGTCGCGTCTCTAGAGGGGAAAAGTGGTGATTTACCCCTTATTTCGTTCGATTTCCCGAATGTCGGTGGAGCTGATTTGGCACAAGTGTTTGAGCGCTTGACCCCTGTATTGCGACGCTTGCGGGCCCTGGTCATCGTTGCTCTAACACCAGCTCAATTGGCCGCTTGGTCAGATGATTTGCAAAATGAGTATGATATTACTGAACCACTCGATGATTTCGATGCTAGCACAATTCGATCTCTCATAGACAAGCGAATCAGCCAGGTGAGTAACGAGGGATGGAACCCCCTCCAATCCGTGATTGAAGAATCAATTGCCCACACGGGGGGTAGGGCCATCCAAGTGGTCAAGCATTTCCGAGACCTCATCGATGCCGAGAGGGGTGCATCCACCGCATTTTCACGCAAACAGGAAATGATTCAATCGATGGACCTAGAGCCCAATGACGCCAAGACCCGCATGGCACCTCAAGTTGAACCCCTCGAATCTTTGGTTGATGAATCTGAATCCGAAGAGATTCAGGAAGAAGAACCCGAGGATGAACCACTCCCTGAGCCCGAGATTGATTTCCATTGGGATGTTCCAGAGATGGAACCTGCATTGGAGGAAGAGTTTCCCGAGGAACCAATCGAAGAATCAGCCGATGAAATCGAAGAAACGCCTTCAGAGTTTGAATTGCCGCCATTAGAAGTCGCCGAAACAGATGAACCTGATTTGTCGCAAGCATTGGGTGGTGCATTTCTACAGATGGAACCAGGAACAGAACCCCCACCCTCAATGCATGCATTTGGTGGACTTGCCAATCGTCACCGTACAGCGAAAGTGGAAATCGGCCTTGACAATGCCCTACGCCCTCAAGCCAGCGGTCCTATGGCGGCAAAACCAGATACGTCAATGCATTTTTCTGCTGAAGAACCGAAAATTGAATCGGAGGAAACAACATACTGGGTTGCAGATTCACTTCCAGAACCCGAGCCAATCCCTACCCCTGTCATGGATCCAGTAGCGGCCAAATCAATTGGCGAAAATCTGCGCAAGGATAAACCAAAACCCCTCGGTTCAACTTTGCCTTTGGACTTTGAGAAGGTATCTTCACTCAATGAATCTGAGATTTCCATTGTTGAGGCTTCAACCGCCAGAGAAGTTTCACCATCAGATACAGCATTACAGGCCTATCTTGCGGTGGGTCGTCCACGTCTATCACAAATTTTCAATGGATTACACAAGGCAGGAATTTTGTCCGTGCGGAAAAAGGGCAGGACTCGTTTATTCCGCATATCCGATCAAGCAAAGGCGCATTTCACAGATGGCCACATGGAGGCCTAACGATGACTGAGGATCGCTGGGAAATCGCTTGGAGTCACCAAGTCGAAGGCCGTGTTGGGGCTCTCGCATGTGTAGGTGAAGATTGTTTGATTGCTGCAGGGAGCATCGTTCGGCGCCTAAATTCAGATGGAGATTTCCTCTGGCGCCGGGAGTTTTCATTTGACGTATACAGATTGGAACACGATGGTACGAATGTCGCCGTTCTATCCGGTACCGGGTTTTTCTTGCTTGATTTGGCTACTGGAGAGCCAATTGGCGAAGGTCGTGCTGTAGCGGGAGGGTTCCGCGATGTCGTCCGCCGACCAGGTGGAGGGTGGCTGCTTTCTGACCGAGGCGACCACATTCATTTGTTCAATCGCCGAGGCCGGGGAATTCGCCGACTTCGCCCAGGTCCATTGCAGAAGATGGTCGGTTGGATTGATCGTGAGATATTACTCGCTCAAGATGACGACGGCCGTCTGCGAGCTTTGCGATTGGGTGGCGACGACGCTCAACGTCAAATCGAAACCACACGATGGTCTTGGGTTTCTAGATTACACAGTGGACGAGTATTGGTCCAACAGGCGGATGGAAGATTGCAAGAAGGGGTGCCAAATCCATTTGGATGGGATCGAATCGATAGAGTGCCCGGAGATGGTCTGGTGCCCTTGGATGCTGCTTGGACAGGCGAAGGCTGGTGGGCTCTAGATGTGGCAGGAGATTTGATTCGTCTACCTCCTGAGGATGATTTTGAACGAAGACCTGCTGGCGATTTGATTTCATCAAATCTTGCAGATCGCATGCTAACCGCGACCCGTGAGGGCCTAGTGCGAATGTGGATTGGTCCTCATTTGGTCAGTCGTAGGAGATTGTTGTTTGAAGAAATCGCATCTGGAGAAATGCGAAGATTGGATTGGGAGCAACGCCAAGTTATCTTTGAAGCGGCACGGGATGCAGAGGATTCAGGCATGCTCAGCCGTGCCATCGAACTGTACGAATCTCTGGGCCGCGCCGAGGATGTCCGCCGTTTGATTTCTCAACGGGAGGGTGCGGATGACTGAACCTCATGTTGAAGTCACTTCTGAGTTGATGGAACGATACATCGCCCTGACTGCCGCAGCGAGAGAAAAAGCCACACCACTGTGTGCTTCAGATACAGATGACGGCGAACGTTTGGCAACCATGATGGAAATGGCCGATTCCTATGCTTCCGATGCAAAATGGTTCGTCGAACAAGGCGACTTGGTCCGAGCGTTTGGGGCGATCAATTATGCACATGCGTGGATTGATTGTGCAGTTAAAATCGGTCTAATGGATGGGCATGGTGACGATGAGATGTTCACATTACCGTGAATGATTGGACTCTGTATTAGCGCCAGTTTCAAAAGGGTCGGTCATCGCCCGCGCCGAATATGGGAACCGCAATTGGAGAACCGCGAGATGTCGAAGAACTACGCGATATGCTGCACGAAGCAGAGGAACGCAAGGAATTGTGGGAACGCCATTTCAAGAGTGCCAAGATGAATCGGAAATCAAACGCAGAGGCGATTCGAAATATCACCGCACTTCGAGGTGTCATCAAAACTCTACGATGGACATTGAATCTAGCTGACAAAAATGGGATTCCCATTTCACACCCGCTTGATTAGTTCTTGACTCTCCGTCCCCAAATATCATTGGTGAAACCACCAATTTCTGCAACCCGTTCATCTGCTCGGCGTGCCACGGTGGCCATTCCATGTATCCAAATGATACCTGCTAATGGAAAACATATGGCCGTTCCCAATAGAACCGTGCAAAGAAGAAGAATTCCAATACCCAACCATATTTGATTGGTATTTCGTGGTTTGATCCATCCCAATACAGAATAATCGATTCCGGGGAGAAAAATTGACATTGTCATTGCCAACAATTTGAATCGAGTTCCGTTCCATTCACCTGAACTTTTATTTAATTCAAAAGTTGATGCATATCCAGGTTCGACGACAGGTCCTGATACCCCCAATTCCTCTAGTTCTGAGGCCTTGCCTATTTTGTTCGCCGGAATCCATCTGGATGAGGCATAATCCCAAACCCAGCGCCCATCGTCACTGTATCTTGGCATTTCGACACCTACTCAATCAATCGTAATGCCTTAGATCCATGGACTTCAATGATTGATGCATTTGCTTCATGGAGGCGTGCTTTCAGAGCCTTGTCTACGGTCAATACAGGCCAATCTCGAGTTGTTGCTAGGTCGAGCAACTCATCATCGGTATGCTCTCCCTCTCCAGAAACAATCTCTGCTCTTTCTAGTAGTAAATCGAGGAGTAGAGCACGAGATTCTCTCTCAACCAATTGTTCCAATTCGGTCAAGACGGCTTCGGTAATTTTGAGTTCAACGGGGCCAACTTGAGTTTCAAGAGCTAAATCAATGTTGATTCGAGCATCAACGACGGCCACCCAGCCACAAGCGTCGACGAGCACGCCCGCCACAATCTCACCCCGCAATGACGCCGTGCCCAATCAGGCGCCAGCGGCTACCAACTCGGCGGGAGAGTGTGATTCTGCTTCCTGTGAGTGCACAGATAGGTAGTCGTAAATTCAGAGTTGCATCCTTACCTTTGACTGCAGAGACTACTCCGACACTGGTTGCCGTTGCTGAATTGAGCATGAGCATCTCCCCTGGTTGAAGGGGGCGAACTTTCTCAGCAACACCTTCTCCACTTGCGACCATTTCTTTGAGTAGATTGAGTGACACATCAAGTGATTCCCATACAGGTGGTAGTTCACCTGCTCGCGCCATGACTTGACCAGACAAATTGTCTGATTTGGTATGGAATGGATCCAAAGGTGTTGCTACGCCACACAACCCACCCGCATGTACGGAATCTAAATCCAATCCACCGCTTTGCACGCTGGAGATTTTTGTTTCAATCGGCTCCCATCTTGATTTGTTACCCTCAGAAATTTTTCGTCCTGGGGCGATGACAATTTCATCTCCTTTCTTGAATTTCCCAGAAACAACCGACCCTCCAATAATTCCACCCTTCAACTTTGCAGGTCGGGCGCCGGGACGATTGATGTCAAAGGAACGAGCCACATACATCAATCCATTTTCCTTTTCACGGAGATCGGGGGTTGGAATTGTATCCTCAATCGCGTCGATAAGAATGTCGAGGTTGACATCATGGTGCGCACTGACTGGGATGACTGGTGCATTTTCGGCAATTGTTCCTTCAAGGAACGATTTAATTTCAGCATGTGATTCCATTGCACGTTCTCGACTGACCAAGTCAACCTTGTTTTGTACAACAACAATATTCTCAATACCGGCGATCTCCAATGCCATCAGGTGTTCACGAGTCTGTGGCTGTGGGCATTCTTCATTTGCTGCAATCAACAGCAGAGCCCCATCCATGATGGATGAACCTGAAATCATGACTGCCATCAGTGTCTCGTGACCGGGTGCATCGACAAAGGAAACCACTCGAAGTAATTCCTTGTCAACATCATCGCCACCATCTGGGCGTTTTCCCATGGCGTAGGTATCGCCTTTTTTGGTCCGATAGAATGCCGTGTCGGCATATCCTAGTTTGATGCTGATTCCTCGCTTTCTTTCTTCAGAATGCGTATCTGTCCAAGTGCCGGAGAGGGCCTGAGTCAACGTGGTTTTACCGTGGTCGACATGTCCTACAAGTCCGATATTCACCTTTGGCTGACCGGGGAGCTCACGCTTCTTGGCCATTTGGTGTCACAGCTCCTGTTCACTCCGCGCTGTCAGCCTCACCAGCATCATCACTGCTGCCGGCAGAGAAGATGTCGGAGAGGGACTTGTTCCCACTCTCGACAACCTTGAGGTTAATCTGGCGTGTGTCCGAGGAGATGACATTACCGCGGAAGGCCCGGCGCTTTCGAAGGCCATCGTAGGTGTATCGATAACGTCCACCTTTCTTCTTCACAATCTTGTGACCCTTGAAGCCGGTTGAGGGGGATACGAGGACTTTCTTTCGCCCTCCACCATCGAGATCGGAACGCATTGGTGTGCCTGTTAAGTCAGAGCCTCCAGTAATTTCCAACTTGAAGCCGCCGAGACTAACATCGCCATCACCGACGAAGATTCCGTCGACAGAATCGCCGATTTTCTTTCCCAGAAAATGGTTGTAATTTGAACCACTAATGTCGACAGCGTATGCCTTTCCTCCACTGGAGGGATCCGTGTCGTTGACGACCGCTTTGAAAACTTGCTCAGCCATGCTCAATCCTCGTGCGACTCGGCGACAGATGCCCCCTATAAGAGCGGTTCGGCCGATTCCACCGTAGGTGGGTTCAACAGATTCTGCTAAATCATCGGTTTAGGGCATGCTCAAGGCGGTTTTCCAGTTGTCCTGGCAAACTTTGTGGCATTGTGATATGCTGCGTTCTTCCCCTGCCGGCCCTTGCAGTTCCAGTGCGTGATTCCATCAGGCCACGAGTTTCTAGAGTCTTGAGATACTTCCAGAATGTTGTATGTCCGCGAGGTTTGACTTCATATTCTTCACAGACAACTTGGTACAATTTCTCAGCGTCACCAGATGTCACTTCGGGATCTCTCCGCAGGCGACGGCATATTGCGAGTAGAATCAATTGTTCATGGTGATTCAATTCGTCAACGACACTTGGTTCAACAGCGCGGGCTCTAGAAGCCGCATCACGCTGAACGTGGCTGGCCTCAACTTCGCGGAACCCACCTTTCTCCGCTCGCATGACTGCGGCCTCCAACAATTCGATGGCGACACGTGCATCACCAGTATCTGCAGAGGCCTGTCCAATCAAAGTAAGAACATCCTCACTTACAGAACCGGTACGTGTTGCCAAGGCCGCACGTTGTGATGCAATGGCAGTCAATTGCGAGTCGGAATAGGGTTTCAACGCCAAGTGATTAGAGCGGCCAAAGCGAGATATGATGGCCCCTTCGAGTTGATCTAGAACTTGCTCCTGACTGATGAGAATAAGTGACAATGTCCCAGCCTCATCTCGTCCCTCGTCGATACGCAAGAGTTGGTAAAGCAAATCTCCACTTTCTCTACGGAGCAACACGTCAACCTCGTCGAGGATCAGTAACATGTGCTGATTGCGCGTTCGGAGGTTACGCCGGATACCTTGAATCACTTCAGAAGCAGAGAAACCGCGATCAGGATGCCGATCATCTAGGGCTTTGGCAATTCTCTGCAGAACTTGAGAGGTGGAGGGGTGATTTCGACAATTGACATGCACTGGTTGTATATTCCTGACACCTGAAAGGTGACGTGACAAATCAACGCCAAAGGAATGACTGAGAACAGTTTTTCCACTGCCAACATTGCCTGTAATCACAGCTCGACATGACATCCCTGGTGTGCCAATGCTTGCAAACATCGAAGCGAGCGTATCTTTCTCATCCTCGCGACCCACAACATTTGGCGGCACCCAATCATAGGAAAGCGGCTCCGCATCGAGCAAGATGAGGCCCGCGCCAATCCGATTCAGGTATTCTGCCATCGAGGTATCCCACTGTTGGCTGTTCTTGAAGATATGGAATGCCACACGCGCGCGCGTGCCCGATGGCGTGACGCGCGCGGGTGCGAGATTCAGGGTATCTCATCGAATTGATACCCAGTTTCCCATTGTTTCTCACCGAGAGCCACTTCCAACTCAAATGGTGTAATCAGTGGTTTTGCATAGCGAACCGAATCGTCGATGGCAATACGTGGGCACGCCGTGTTCACAAAGGCGTCCACAGGGTAGAAGTCAATCAGTTCGGGACCAACGTGCTCTAAAGCCAAAAGATACCCCTTCTTGCCATGCTTTTCGAGGATTTTCTTCATTCTCAATGCCAGTGTGCGACGCATCTGCCCTGGCTTCTCACCAATCAGGATTCCGAACGTTTCAGCTTGATCACAAGCCATAATGAGTCCAAACCGCTGCCTTAAGATCCGCTCAATTCTCCCAAATGACATTTCTTCAGCATCCCCTGAATAAGGGTCGAGCATGGCCAACGGTTTGCCTGTGTGCAAAACCAAGCCGATGGGGTGGAAATCTCCACTTCCAAGGAATAAGTAGTGCCCAATATCGTCTTGGTCCCCTGAATAGTTGCATCCAAGAACTTGTCCTGGGAAGGTTAGACGCGCACCACCTACTGGCACTTCGACCTCAAAACCTGCAGCCTCAAGACGTTCCTTGTAATCGAAAATAAGGTGCAAATGTTGGATACTCCCCACCAATCCCAACTTGGTACCAGTGAGTGGTGCTACACGGCCAACAGCGTCTAGGAAGCGATCCTGCGCTTCTTCCTCGGTCACACTGTCATCTGATTGTGCATCCTTCAATCGCTGTTCTGCAATCGCTTGGTGTTGTGCTAGAATGGGTAGAACAGGGTCAATTGCAGGATCTCCTTCGTAAGTGACATTGATGAATTGGGTTGGCATACCTGAATCGATGTTCATTTGTGAATGTCCCATGTGTGCAACCAATTCCACACCCATGCGTTGCATCTTGTCATGCACGAGATCACAGGCGCCATAACAAGGGTCTGCAGCAAGGATTATCTTAGCCGAAGTTTCCTCTTCTATAGCATCCATCATATCCAATGCTTGCATCTTCAACCCTTCGGGGACTTGGAGTGCTACGAGGCGATTGTCATTGGACTTGATTCGCTCGATCAACTCATCGAGTTCGAAGTCATGCTTGTCCATGTCCATGCGACTGCCTCGTGACGCCGTCCAACCTATCCTTGATGAATCCACCCTTTAGGGTGAAATCATTCGAGGACGACGATTTTGTCTCCCTGCATCTCGATTCTGACCAAGCTGTTCAATGGCCAATCCCCTGAATTTCGGATATTGGTCATCCCTTCACCCTTCTCAAAGACAATCCAACAATCCTGCACAATAGCCCCGCTTGCTTCAATCGCCTTGAGAACAGGATGCAGTGTACCACCTGTACTCACAACATCATCGACGATGAGTACACGAGCCCCTTTGTCGATATCATTGAGGAATATTTCGCCCTTCGAGTAACCAGTCGATTGATCGATTGCAACTTCACCAGGCAATCCATATTGCCGTTTGCGGCCAATGACCAGTGGTTTTCCACTAGAGATACACAGGGCTGCAGCCAAGGGAATCCCCATGGCTTCTATTCCCAAGATGATGTCGATAGAGTCCCAATCCACGCCTTCTGAGATCAAATCTCGGGCTGCACTGAGCAACTCTGCAGATTGTCTTGGGACACCATCTGAGAGTGGGTGGACGAAGTAAGGATATCCTTCCTTCCAGACGACGGGTGCTTTCACAACACTGTCCTTGAGTAATTCGATACGCATGTCAATGGTCGTCGTTTGCTCGCCCATGGACGGCGAGCAGGCGTCTCTTTATTGAAGAATGTGATACAAAAAAAAATGCCCCCCAGGGGCGCCGAAGCGCCCCTGAAGGACATGTGTGTTATCTTGTGATGTGCGTTCAGAGTTGTTTTACTTACTCTTCTTCGCCAATCAGGCCGTCAACAGTGTTGCCTAGCAAGGCACCAGCACCGACAACTGCGCTCATGAGAACCCAGTCTGCTAGAACGGTTACAGTTGTGGAACCGCCATCTAGTAGGGAACTTGCCATTTGGTCTGCTTGACCCAGCTGTAGCCCCATTGCGCCACCGAGTGCAAGAATTGCAAACGCACTGACCCATGCAGTGTCACAGCGAGTGTGGATCTGCCAAAAGACAGCACCTGCTGCAACCATGGCTAGGAGGCCCCAAATGTCGTCACCAACACCTGCGATCCACATGTCTTCGCTGTATGCCCAATCTGGGCCAATATCGCCCATTTCAGTCATGAGGACGACTGCCAATAGGGCACCGACCACTTGCCAAACCAAACGTAGACCGTTTGCCATCCAGTTTCCTTCTGCATCTCCCAAATCGCCAGTCATGATGTGACACCATGTGACAACAGGTAGCAGATGTGCGCCCGTAAACGCCATCCACGTCACTGCTAGAGCAATTGCCCATGCTACGTTATCGCCAGCCAATGCAGCGACACCGAAAACAAGCATGAACGCACCGCCCATCTCAGCTTTCATTGCTTTCATATCTATATCCATTTTTTTCACCTTTTCATTATCGCATCCCAGCGATTAACCCCGTTCGGCTTCGATTTGCTTATGAATCGTTCTACGGACATTCTCCCCAAAACGCGCGTTTGAGCGGTTTTTGCGAAAAGCCGATGTCAGTGTAAACATTAGGTGTAATTTACTACACCGCTAAAAAATTGAGTTGGAAAAAGCCCGGGCCCCGAAGGACCCGGGCAATCCCCAGTGTGTTATCTTGCTCAGAAGATCATGTTGACGAGCCACTCGAATGTGGTCTCGCCACCTGGTCCAAGGTAGAACATAATCATGAGAACACAAAGTATGCCCATGACACGGTTGATTTGATCCATCTTGCCCATTCCTACCTTCATCAGAACCCATGCGATGATACCCCATGCGATTCCATCTGCGATGGAATATGTCAATGGCATCATAACGATTGTCATGAATGCAGGGATGGCCATTTCCTTGTCAGCCCAATCGATCTCAGCAGCACCGCGCATCATCATGGCACCTACCACAACAAGTGCTGGAGCGACTGCGAATGCTGGAATCGCTTGAAGGAGTCCCGATAGGAATAGGCCCATGAGCATGAGCACACCTACGACGACTGCCACAAGCCCAGTCTTGCCACCTTCTTCGATTCCAGCTGCGGATTCGATGTAGGTGGTTGTGGTACTCGTACCACACATGGCACCTACGATGGTTGCACCAGCGTCAGCCATGAATGCTTGATCTGCATTCTCTATATTGTCGTCCTCGTCAACCTTGCCAGCCATCTTGCCTACTCCGTAGAGTGTACCAGCAGTGTCGAAAATATCGACGAAGAGGAAGGTAATCATCACCAATAGGAATGCTCCGATTGTATCTCCGTTGATATCGCCAAGGGCTCCCAAGGCTGCTCCAACAGCACCAGTGTCAAATCCATCAGTTGAAATGATATCACCCATTTCAGGTGCACTTACCAAGGCGCCTGCATTGTAAGCATCAGCAACATGCATGTCCATTGCTCCCAATACCCATGCAATCGCAGTGACTCCAGCGACACCGTAAATGATGGCGCCTTTCATACCCCGTGCCATCATGATGCCGATGGCCAACAAGCCAACCATGGCCCATAGTTCACCTGACTGGTGTGTCCATGCTCCTGATGCACTCATGTCTACTAGAGTTGCACCTCCAACGACCCATCCCATTTCTTGCAGACCAATGTGGGCGAGGAACAATCCAATACCTGCCATGGTCGCAATCTTGAGATCCTTTGGGATTGAATTAATCATCTCGGATCGCCATCCAATTTGCGGCAATGAGATAATTAGGAACAATACACCTTCGACAAGAACAGCCGCTAGTGCAAGTTCCCATGCGATTCCTTGGGAGGCAACGACAGTGAATGCAAAGTATGCATTCAATCCCATCCCTGGTGCAAGGGCATAGGGCTGATTGGCCCATAGTCCCATGATTGTACAACCAACGAATGCTGCCATTCCGGTTGCAAACAACGCCTGTTCAAACGGGATGCCAATTGGTGCGCCGAACAATGACAAGAAGTTCGGGTTGACCACCAGAATGTATGCCATTGTCAGGAACGTCGTCAATCCTGCTCTCATTTCTCCTTCTAACGAACTACCGGCTTCTGTATAACCAAAGTAGTCATCTAATGCTTTATTTTCCATATTGAAGTCTCTCCTTCGGAGGGCCTTAGCCTCAACTCGGAGGATAAACGTTGCCTGACTTGACAAGTTGTCAATCAGAGAAAGAAAGAACTGCTAATTCGCGGAATCTCAAACAAGTCCCTTGAGGTGTTCATGCCCCTTGACAACCTTGGTTGAACAAGGGCTTGGAATCTTCATGCTAGCCTTGCGGAGTGCATCCTTTGCAGTCAGGAAGTTCTTCGCATTGGTTGAGATTGAGATAATGGTGGTGCCATGTTTGCAGCGAGCTGCGGTTCCAACGTTCTTTCCGAAAGCACAGCGCATGCCTTGGGATACACGATCTGCACCGGCGCCCGTCGCTTGCTTGTTCTCACGTAGAATGTGGTGTGGGTAAACGTGGACTCGAAGTGCATACCCTTCTTCACCAGCCACATTTCGAATGGTTGCATTAGAAACTTGTCGGGCAGCTTCGAGTGCTGTATGGCGAACTTGGCAACTTTCATCCACTGAGAGGTCGATGATAACGGGAAACTCATCTGCTTCAGCAGCCTTTCTGTTCCCCATGTGGAAGCGCATGATTCGGTTGTTTGGGACACCGCCAGTGTACTTGCGTCGAGTATACGCTTGACCCTTCAGTCGGCGATACATCTTCGCGGGCTTGCGTGCCATTTTGACTCCCTCGGGCGACGGCCACCGACAGCCCGTATATGAATGCATCCGGCCACCTACGGTGATTCGCCACTCTGGGCAGCGGACAGGTTATTCAACTTCCTCGGCCACAGACGCTCCATGGCCAACCTCGTAGAGCGACTGTTTACCTTCGTCGACTCCCCTCGAGAACGACCTTGGGTGGCGATGGGGGCATTGGGCATTTTCATTTTACTTGGGGCCGCATGGGTGAACCAAGCACAGGTTCTGCCGGGAGTCTCAGTCTCAGATACAGGCATGTCAAATCCCATCGTTGACATCATCTGGGATGAGGATGGAGATCAAGCCCTGGCGTTGGTTCAAAATGGCCCGAACATGGAATTGATGGTCAGGGCGAATGATGGCGTTTGGTCAGCACTGGATTGTGGTTGCAATGTGACTGCAATTGGTGGTACTGAGAGCCAATGGATTGCTGGAGGTGAAGATGGTTGGATTGGAATCATGGGTGCAGGATCAAACAATATTGTAACCCGTTCACTCAGTTGGCCGGACAGCCCACCGGACATTATTTCCCTAGATGGCGACATTGACAATGGCTGGTTGATTGTCGAAAGCGGCTCAGCTCGAACCGTACACACTTGGTCCGGATTGAATGTCAGTGATGGTGCATCATACCCCATTCCTGAGATTGTTTTGGATGAGGTTGAAGCGGTTGCAGGTGGGGCGTTGATTATCGGACACGATGCATCTAGCAATCCGGCCTTGGGATTGTCTTCTGAGGTCCTTCTCGACGCGGGAAGAAATTCTAGTGGTTCTCCTCAATTGGTATTGTTGCACCGTGGTGCTGGAGCACCATTCCATACAATCATCCCCACATCCGACTCTTCTTTCATCGCAATCGTGGGTGGAGGGGACGCGATTTATGGGGTGACAATGGAGAGAAACATCCACCGAATTGCCGGCTCTATAGGCGTGAGTACGATTGCAATCGATGATGGTGGCATGCTATGGTTCAAAGGAGAAAATGGCCTTTCTAACATGGAAATCGGAGACTCCGAACCGACGCAAATCACATGTCCAGACGGCGCACCATTAGACCTGTCAGTTGCTGCAAATTCGGGTGAAAACATCGTCATGTTCAGTGAAGACGGTTCAACCCGTGTGACAATTGATCCCAGTGCACAACATTCGCTTCTCAGAAGTTTATCACTTCTCGGAGATTTACTTCTAGTTCTCACATTTGTAGCATTTGTTGGCTTTGGTGGGCATGCATTGTTGCGAAAACACGACGTTCTGTAATTCATTCGAAGATTTCTTGATCAATGAATCGTTCACGTAGTGAACGGCCGTTTGGTTCATAGGCTGCGGCGGAGGCTGGTCACGCCCATGGCGAAGGGACCCAGCATGCTTGACCAGTATGCCGAGATTAAAGCCGCGCATCCCGACACCGTCCTGTTTTTCAGAATGGGTGACTTTTACGAGATGTTCTACGAGGATGCAGTTACCGCTGCCGAAGTTCTTGGGATCACCCTCACCAGTCGCGACAAAAACAGCGAAAATCCAGTTCCGATGGCAGGTGTTCCTTGGCATTCAGTTGAGGGATACTTACAGCGAATGTTGCGAGCAGGATACAAGGTAACACTCTGTGAACAGGCAGAAGAGTTGCAACCTGGAGAGAAGATTCTACGACGAGTTGTGGCTCGAGTTTACACGCCCGGTTCATTGTACGAAGAGGAATTGATTGGTGAGGATGGAAGCGCTCTATTGGCTGCCGTTGTTCTCAAGGCAGACAATCTTGGTATCGCAGTAATGGATCCTTCTAGTGGACGAGCATCATCGACTGAATTTGAGGGTACAGGTCGGTTTGAACGACTGCGAGATGAATTGCTCAGATGGGCTCCTCGTGAGTTGGTCATGCATGGCCGAGACGCCAAAAATGAGACCATCCTCAACATCCTTCGGGACATCGATGGTTTGGTCCTCAGCATCCACGATTTGCCTAGTAAGGGGCGCTTAGAGGCCCTCCGAAACGTGCTTGAGATGAGTGACCTTGGTAGCCTTGATCTCGATAGTCGCCCCTTGGCGATGGAGGCTGCTGGATTGGCGACTGCTTACTTATCGAAGCTTCACTTGGTCGATGCTGTTCCATTGCGTGAAATCCACTTGGGTGCGGATACAACACACATGCTTCTGGATCAAACGACCCTTCGAAATCTGGAATTGGTTCAAACACTCTCTGGAGAAAAAAATGGAAGTTTGCTACAAGCGATCGATGCGACACAAACTTGGATGGGCCGGCGTCTGCTGAAAGAATGGTTGCTGCGACCTTTGATGGATACACAACGAATTGCAGAACGGCATGCTGCGGTCGGTAGTTTGGTCAATGCAAATCGACGATTGCGAGAAATCCGAACCGCCCTCAAAGCGATGCGAGATTTGGAGCGTCTGTCCACGAGGCTGGCTTACAATCGTGCCAATGGCCGAGATATGCTGGCGATTTGTGATTGTCTTTCCAGGATGCCAGCCCTCCAATCATTGTTGCAGGAATCTGATGACGTCCTTCTCAATGCATGTGCTGAGGGATTGATTGACCTTGAACCACTCAAGGAGACAATCGAAGATGCGCTATTGCCTGAACAACCCGCCCTCATCCGCGAAGGAGGGCTGTTCCGAGAGGGATACGATGAGAAATTAGACGACCTTCGAATCAAGGCTGGTAAGGGCACTACTTGGTTGTCTGAATTGGAATCCACTCAACGAGAGCAGTTGGATATCCCAAGTTTGAAGGTCAAGTATAACCGACAATTTGGGTATTTCATCGAAGTCACCAAAACTCATCTTGACAAAGTACCCGAAGACTGGATACGGCGCCAAACGATGACCAATGCCGAGCGTTATGTGACACCTGAACTCAAGGAGTGGGAAGAAGTCATCTTGTCCGCCGATAGCCGGGCCAATGCGATTGAATTCAAGTTATTTTGCACCCTTCGAGATGAAGTCAAAGCGGTCACATCTTCTCTCTCTTCCATCGCCAGAAAAATCTCAACTGTCGACGTTCTTGCCTCCTTTGCCCACCATGCTCGCCAACGCTCTTGGTGCCGACCCGAAATCCAAGAAACGGATCGCCTCGATATTTCTGGAGCAAGACACCCTGTGCTTGAGACTGATGGGCGATTTGTACCAAACGATGTCCGATTCGATGCCAAACGTCGGTTCCTACTACTCACGGGTCCAAACATGGGCGGGAAATCGACATACCTTCGAACCAACGCTCTCATTGCAATCTTGGCTCAGGCTGGTTCCTATGTTCCAGCAAACAAAGCCCGCATTGGCTTGGTTGATCGAGTATTCACTCGTGTCGGGGCACATGATGACCTGCGACGTGGCCGTTCAACATTCATGATGGAGATGATTGAGGTTGCTCACATCCTTCGTCGAGCTACACCAAATAGCCTGGTATTGCTGGATGAGATTGGCCGGGGCACGTCTACCTTTGATGGCCTAGCAATCGCTTGGTCTGTGACTGAAGACATCGCCCGTAGAATCGGTTGCCGCACACTTTTCGCAACTCATTATCATCAATTGGTCGGACTCGCCGAAGAAGTCCCCGGCCTCTACAATATTCATGTCCAAGTTGCCGATTCAGGCGGTGAAATCGAGTTCTTGCATACGATAGCAGAGGGGCCGTGTGACGATTCTTACGGTGTCCAAGTAGCAGGACTTGCCGGACTCCCATCTGCTGTAGTCGAACGTGCTAGGGATTTGTTGTTATTCCTTGAGTCCCAAGCCCAAGGCGCACGTGCCGGCGAGGGCGGTGTCCCCCTCTCAAGAGAGGCCGGCCAATCCTCACTGTTTGGCTGGAACCAACCGACTGCTCCGACACGTGTTGTAGAGAAAGATTCTGAAATTGAGAAACGTTTGTCTGAAATTGATCCTGACATGTTGAGTCCCCGCGACGCGATGGACCTCATCTACGAATTGCGAGGAATGCTGCAGGGTACACACAAGTGGTTGGAGGAATGACATGGCCGTGACCACCGAGAACCGCCGCCCTATCCAGCAACTGGATGATGATACGATTGGACACATTGCGGCAGGTGAAGTTGTCGAACGTCCGGCTCAAGTGGTCAAAGAATTGGTCGAGAACAGCATCGATGCAGGGGCGAACCGAATCCGCGTTGAGATTGAAAGAGGAGGTTTTGATCGTATTTCAGTCATCGATGATGGTGCTGGAATCCCCCCTGCGGAGTTGGAATTGGCCGTGACACGACACGCGACCAGCAAACTTGCGACTGCGACCGATCTCAGTGCAATCCATACCCTTGGATTCCGCGGAGAAGCGCTTGCCAGTATTGGGATGGTGAGTAAACTCAGTGTATCCAGTAGAGCCGGAAACTCTGAAGGAATGCGAATATCGGTCGATGATGGTGCAAAGAAACCATTGGAACCCGCAGGAATTGCGCCTGGCACAGTAATCGAAGTGTGCAATTTATTCGGGAATATCCCCGCCCGTCTTTCTTTCCAGAAACGCCCTTCAACAGAATCGGCAGCAATCGTCGACATCGTAGTATCACAGGCTCTTTGCAATCCGGCGATCGGATTCACTGTCAGTATAGACGGTCGTAATGTCCTCGAAACCCCTCCCAGCGTAGAGATGAATGATCGTTTGTTTGATCTCATTGGTGCACCGGCAGAACGCCTTGTGCCCCTGCAAGGTTCAGATGCGGATTCGCAAGCACCTGGTGATGAACGTTGGTCGGGGTGGATTTCCCCTCCTGACTTAACCCGTTCCAAAGGCGATGAAATCCATGTTATCATCAATGGCAGGCCAGTTGCATCCTCCCCATTCAATCAAGCGATTCGTCGAGGTTACCATACACGTTTGATGGTTGGTCGAAATCCCATCTGCGTCCTCCGTCTCAACCTACCACCGGGCGAGGTCGATGTCAACGTACATCCGACAAAACGTGAGGTCCGTTTGAAGCATTCCTGGCGTGTTTTGGAACGTCTAGAGAGGGCGATTAAGCACACGTTGTTACAATTGCCAACCGGTTCGATGACACCAGACTCTAGTCCAATCGAGGCCGTTGCATCCGACGTGGATTCACCTGCGAAACCAGAAGAAAATCTCCCAGTGTGGGCGGAATCTACTCAAACAAGAATCACCTATGCTGGCCCGGTTGAAAAGGCAATCAAGAAGCCCGAAATCAGAGTTAGTGAGTCCCCACTTACTCAGGCCACACTTCCCAATTTAGGCGTCGAAAAAATTTCGCCAGCACTTTCGAGCGCAGAACGAGATTTACACCGTTGGTGTTCAGGGGAAGAAAGTGTATCGCCACTGAACGAACCCGAGGCAAGTCCACTTGAAGTAGAGATTACAGATGTCCCTGAAATGATCCCCTTGGCTCAATTTGCCGACTCCTACATTCTCGCACAAGGGGCAGATGAATTGTTCATTATCGATCAGCATGCACTCCACGAGCGTGTTCGCTACGAACGCCTTAGAGGAGACATGGTATCTTGGGAAAGCCAGAAATTAGTTTCCGCCATACCTCTGGAATTGAGTTCAGCCAAGGCGGAAATATTGCATGGCAACAAATCACGATTGAACGAGCTTGGGTTTGATTTTGATTCAGATCATAATTTGATTGCAGTACCGCAATTGTTGTTGGGCAGCGACAAACTCGAGGGTTTCATTTCAGACGTGTTGTCTGAATTGGAAACTGGCGCCCATCGCTTAGATACGGTCGAAAACCTCGCGGACGAGGTTGCCTTCATGAAATCCTGTCGAGGGGCCGTCAAAGCGAATCAGAAACTCTCACTGCCAGAGATGCGACGGCTTTTGTCAGACATGCAAACAATCGAAAATCCGTGGGCCTGCGTCCATGGCCGACCTACAGTTTTGCGAATGAGCCACAATCGTCTTGATGGTCACTTTGGCCGTCATGGATGAATCAAGTTGATGAATTCGGGGAACGACACCTCGTGTAATCCCGCGCCTTCAATATTGGCACCCACCTTGGTTGCCAAGACCACAGCAGTCATCTGCATGCGATGATCACCGAATGTTGGAACCGGAGATGTAGGCTGGGAAAGGTGCTGCTTTCCTACAATACTCAACCCATCAGATGTTCTTTCAACATGAATTGAAAAATGTGCCAACATTTCGACAGTTCGTTCAATTCGATTTGATTCCTTATGCCTGGCATGGCTTGCACCACAGATAACCCCGCCACCTCCAACTGCCATCGCTGCAGCAAGGGGGGTAATCAAATCATTAGCGTCTCTCAAATTGATGGTCTGGTATTGTTCAAGATTCAAGCCAATCAATACTTCCGCCCCGATTGAGTCACTCGGTTCGACTTCGGACAATTGAACGGTAGTGTCATGGATCATTTCGTATAATTTCCAAAAGGCGATATGCGATGCGTCAGGTGGAATTTCAATATGAGAGGGTGGTTTGCATTCCCAGGGTTGGAGTAATGGGTTTTCAATCGTGTTTGGCGAGCCACATTTGACCGCTAAATCGAATGATAGTTGTGCATGTCTCCGACTCACAATATCTCCTTCTATAGTCAATTTGAGTGGGTTATTCATCGCCGGCATTGATAGGACAATAGCTGAAAGATGTTGACTCGTGTTTTCACAATTCAATGTGAGTTCATTCCGATTCAAGGGACCCTTGATTTTCATTGGTAAGTTACGTTCAGCACAATCAAAGGTGACATCGATTCCTAATGATCGCCAAAAGTCACGGTCAATCCTAGCGTCAAGGGTTGAATCACCATCGATGGTAATCCATTCTCCAACACGGGTTGCTGCGATTGAAAGCAATCGTAGAGATGTACCCGAATTGTGCAAGTTGAGTTTACCCGGCGGGTGTTTGAATCCATCTGATCCGACCCCATGCACAATCCAAGAATCATCATGAATGTCAATTTGGACACCCATCTCAATCAAAGCATCTCGCATTGCACAGGCATCATTGGCCGCACCCGATACACCCTGAATTTCGACTTGATCTTGACCCTGAGATGCCAACAACAACCAGCGAATCAGGTGGCTTTTCGATGGTGGCAACCCACCTTTTTCCACGAGAGGTGAATTGGCAGGAATCGAAATGACTCCTTGTTCTAGGAATGTGCCCACATACTGCCGAAAGGGGGCTACCCCATCATTCCGTCGCTGGAAGAGGCATGGCCGCCAATTCGGTTGTCCCCGAACTCCCCTGGGCTCGGATGAAAATTGTCCATCCACCGTCCTCGGTTCCCGCAGCGGTTGCATTGATGACGAAATAATCTCCACGATTGACTGTAAATGAGGCATCTCGATCGTGGAATGTGACAGTCTCTCCAACGGATCCATAGACGTTAGCGTCGTTGACCTGGCCGCTGATACTGGATGCATTGACTCCAACGGGTGGTACGATTGAGAACGTGACACTAGATGTGTGCAAATTCTGTGATAATTCAGTGAAACGAACGACCTGGAAGCCATTGTCCAATGCTCGAACGCTCATTGTCGCATATGGCGCTCCTTTGTCTGGAGCAGCAATCGCATCATCAACCATCAAGTAAACAGCACTGGCCAATAGGACGGTAATTGCCATCAGTAGAACGGTTGCAATCACGGGGCTAACAGCCTCGTCGTCGCAGGCGCGTTCGCGTCTCATCAGTCACCGAAGGTGGCCAGCGACCTGTAAATACACCGGCAATTTGCCGAGAAAGAAGTCTAGAATCGACATTGAGTAGAGCAGCCAAGGCTCAAACTCTGGTCTCTTTGTTCTTGAGTCGAAGACCCTTGTAGCTGCACTTACGGCAACGGGAAGCACGTAGCGCATTTCGAGCATTGCACTTCATGCAAATCCTAACGTCGAGTAGACGTGCTTCAGCCTCTGGGAATCGAGCCATGAGCCCGCCGACCTGCTCCCCCTATTTAATCGGCGTGGAAATTTAGCGCCCCCGTAGGGGGCGGTGAGACCGTCATGGTCTTGGGTTGTGGACGCTTCCCTCGACTTGATTACGATGCGACTCGAGCGATTGCCTGGGATTCATCACGATTCGGCTTGCATTGTCGTATCGGGCACTGAGTCCACTGTCATCGTTGATTCAGGCACATCTTGGTATCAAACAAATCTGATTGAACGCTTGGCACCGCATCTAGAAGGCAGGGCGCCCGTTGAAGCGATTCTTCTAACCCATCGCCATTTCGATACTTGTGCCGCAGCACCTCACCTTGGGAAGCATTTTGATGCCAAAATCAAGATTCACGAGAATGCGGTTGCACCACTTGCTGGTGGTGACCTGTTCACAACTTGGGCCAGCCGATATGATTCAGATATGCCCCCCATTGATGCAGAGGGATTCTCTGAAGGTGAGAAAGTAGATCTCGGCGATATCACTCTAGAAATATTGCATACACCCGGTCACACAATCGATGCTTGTTGTTTCCACATTCTGGGAAAAGGCGCAATCATTTGTGGTGATCTTATTCCATCAGCCGGCCACCCCTCCCGGGCAGATATGCCAACGGGAAATATCGTAGAAATGAAATCAAGTTTGGAACGTTTGCTCAACTTATCTCCTTCTCTATTGGTGTGTGGACGTGGCGAGGCGATTTCTGGTTTGGACGCCTGTCGGAATGTCTTGAAACAACACATTGAATCCGTCGAATTGCGAATTGATAGAGAAGGTAAATTACCGATGGGTTGGCCCAAACCGGCTGAAACATGTCACTGGCTGACACCAGAACCGGCGTGGTCGTTCGACCAGTAATGAGGTGAGATACATGGAATTACCATGGTGGGGTTGGTGCCTATGGGGCGTTCTTATCTACTTTGGATACTACCTTGCAAGATCCCTTCTTGATGTCGTCTATTTCAACATCAACGAATTCAAAGAAAAACGACGTTGAGATTACCACGTTTGGCTTTCATCGTCTTTCTTCTCTTTCTTGTAATGTCGATAACAAGGCTTGCAAATCGCGAGTCTTCGCCCTTCTCCAACCAATTCACCATCTTCCCAAACATCGGCTAGATTGTCGAAAGCAATGCTCCGGCCACCATGACTTTTGTCGGCCCAATTATTGCAATCTTTGATCGCACAGGATTTTTCACCATCTTCCAATACTTTGCTTCGACGCTTCCGTTCGTCATCACCAGTGCCTTTTCTGGCTTTGCGTGCCTTTGCTTTGAAGCCCATGTCAATCACTCCTTGGCACTCCTACTTGACTCCGTCGATTCTCAATTTCGCTCAATGGTGGCTTCTCTATCAGGGCCTACACCGACACTGATGATTGGGAAACCCAACAATTTCTCAACTTTCTCGACATAGGCTTGTGCATTTTCGGGTAAGGCTGCAAAGCCAGTCCCCTCGCGTGCAGCCGTTCGAGCAATGTCCAGCCATTCCTCAAGGGACAGCGCCTCAAATCCTGGAACTGATTCGTAGACTGGCTTACATCTTGCAAGGCGCCCAATATCAGCTGGAACTTCATGGCAGGGTTCACCATCGATGGTGTAGCCGACACATATTTTCAGTTCAGAAATTCCTCCCAGCACATCGAGTTTGGTCAGAGTGACGCCATCGAAACCATTCATTCGATGCGCATGACGTAAGACTGTAAGGTCAAGCCATCCACAACGACGAGGTCGCCCAGTGGTCGTCCCAAATTCATGACCGACATCAGCCATGTGCTTTCCATCAGCATCACTCATTCCCTTGCCATCATACAATTCGGTCGGAAAGGGACCTTCTCCCACGCGCGTAGTATATGCTTTCACAACACCGTAGGTTTTCTCAACGTGCCCAGGGTGGATGCCAGCACCATGTGTTGCATTCCCTCGACTGGTCACCGAAGAAGTCACAAAGGGAAAAGTCCCCTGATCAATATCCAATAAGCAACCTTGAGCCCCTTCTAGCAGCACATGCTCACCCTGCTTCAAAGCCATGTCAAGCATCAGACCAGTGGGTGCAACCGCATTGCCAAATCGTTGCCAAACCCAAGAGAGATCTAGGGCTAGAGTTTGAGGTGTTATTTCACCGTGCAAACTCGCTTGTCGAGAGATAGTATTCCATCCAACAGGATCATCTGGTGAGGGTACAGTATCTTTGATTCCAAACAAATCGAGCCTTGCATTCATTCGTTCTGCGGCATACGTGAGCCATTCAGAATCGGCCATCCGAGATGGAATGTCGCAGAAGCGAACACCCACCCTCTCTATTTTGTCGCCATAACAGGGGCCAATGCCGCGTTTTGTCGTCCCAATCTTGGTATCAGTTCCATCGATTCTACGGTGGAAAGGGAGGTTAACATGGGCTCTTTCACTAATCCAAAGGCGTTCACCCTCGGGCCTCTCCGCCCCAAATGCATACCAATCCTCGAGTTCTTTCTCCAATGTCCAAGGGTCAATGACCATGCCATCTCCAAGGACAAGTTGGCATTCAGGATAGGTAATTCCGCTGGGCAGATGGTTCAACTTCAGTGTGCGATCGCCGATGACAATTGTGTGCCCAGCGTTGTTGCCACCTTGGAATCTAGCGACCCAACTAGCCTCACTGGCGAGTTGGTCAACCATCTTCCCTTTGCCTTCGTCACCCCACTGTGCACCGAGCACCACCGTGGCAGGCATGATGGTGGCGCATTGCAGACCATCCATGAACCTGCCCACAGAGTAAATCCCAATTCCAGTTCCAATATTGATGCAAACACGCGATGACTTTAAGGTCAGAATCCCCTATCTAATTCTACGTAAGTAGTGAGAGTGCCGATGCAAAGAAAAATCCGGATGAATGATGGATTGCTCTGGCACGGAACAAACTACATTCAAGCGGTGGGTTTAAATACCACCACGCACAGATGTTAACCCGAGGTTGATTAGTATGGTCGAAGAGCGAACAGAAACAGAAAGCAAGAAGCAGAACACACGGAAGTCTCCCATTGGAGAGGGACGTCCATCCCAGCGTCGAACGGTGGGACAAACGACTCCCTGTACCGAATGTGGTGAGACCGAGTGGGACGAGGACGAGATTCGTGGCGAAACAGTTTGTGCAGCATGTGGCACTGTTGTAGAGGAGAACGCCATCGACCCTGGTGCTGAGTGGACCAACTACTCCGATGGGGCAGATCGCTCACGTGTGGGCGCTCCAACTCGAGAATCACTTTCCGACAAGGGCCTCAACACGACCATTGCACGTAGTGACATTTCAGGCGCAGGGGCAGCACGTCATGGAATCAAGGGTAGCAATGCCAAGCATTGGCGACGACGAGCCTTGATTGATGAGCGAAGTAAGACACGTTCCTCTCGTGCGCGTAACCTTACCAAGGCCATGCAGTTCATCCGTGACCGTGGCAACCTTCCTCCTGCCTTGGTCGAAGAGGCGGCTCGTCTCTATCGCCATGCAGCAGAACAGGGCATCGTCACAGGCCGTAGCATTCGTGGCGTGTCAGCAGCGTGTGTTTACATCGCAGCACGACAGGCTCGACTACCACGAAAAATCGAAGAGATTGCCGAAAACTTCGACATGATTGACGATGAGGGTATGGGTGAAAAGGAACTCAAGCGCACCATTCGTTTGGTGGCTCGTAAACTCAATGCTCACCACGTTACTGGACCTAGCGAATATCTCGACAAGTTCCACAGCGACCTTGGCTTGCCTGCACCTGTGCTTGGAGAAGCCAACTACCTATGGGGTCGCGTTGGTGAGTCCATGGAATGGCAAGGCAAGAAGCCCGCAGGTGTTGCAGGCGTCATGTTGTACAAGGCTGCTCAGAACCGTGGACATCCACGTACCCAAAAAGAGGTTTGCGACGTTGTTGGAGTGTCAGAGGTGACCCTACGTGGTTTACTACGAATCCTCGAAGCACTCCTCACTCAGTTGGGTGAAGCACCGTCGAACTGAAGAAGCCTAGGTGATTCGGGCCCCTTACAGGGCGCTTAGATCAGCTGGAAGATCGTCTGGTTTGCAACCAGAAGGCCGGGGGTTCAAATCCCCCAGCGTCCACCATAATTCAAGATAGGTGACCCCTTATTGCCAGTTCAATGCGGCATCAGAGGTTCACCTACTTTGTCGTCCTGATCATGCTACCTTCGTTCGCAGGTTGTATGGAGTCGGGTCCATCAGATCCGGGTGCTTCGGATCTTCAGGTTGAGCCCGAGGTCCTCGTAGGAGCACAGTTCCAATTTGTTGAATTCACAGCCAAACGAGCGATGAGTGTCCACATTCCATACTTCGTCATGGATGGAGATACGGGTTTAGTGACCAATGGGACCACGCTGCAATTCAACGCCAAAGGAAGTCAAACTCTGCAGATGCTCGCGCCTTCGAACCTCCCTTCAGCACACTTCTTGATTGGAGATGTAAATCAAGAGAGTTGGACGTTAAGGACAACAAATCAAAGTTGGAGTGAATGGTTCAATTCATCCGAATTTGAATCAGCGTATGAGTATCTTGAGCACCCCGTCTATCGTAATCCACAATCTGGCGTCTCACCTGATGAAGGTGCAAATCACAGTACTGGTTTGATCGACGGATATTCTGTCTATGAGTGGCTGGAATCCTTCACCGATTCTAATTCAGGATACAACGAGCGCTGGGGCCCATTCATGTTGAGGGATCCGGCCTATGAACGCGCCTTGGGATTCCTCCGAAATCAGATGTCATCGATGGGCCTTGACCCCCAAATCCATCGTTATGAGGCCTCTTCCTCCCCATTTGCCGTGAATGTCTGCGGCTACAAGGAAGGCACCGTCTACCCGGATGAATGGTTGGTCATCGGCGCCCATCTGGACATCGCCGAAATCGGCAGTGGACCAGGAGGTGGGACGCACATCGGCGCCCACGACAACGGTGCAGGAGTGGCAATGATTCTCGAGGCAGCGAGTGGATTGGCTCAGTTTGACCACCGCCGAACCCTCGTGGTTTGCTTCTGGTCCAATGAGGAGAATGGGTACAACGGTGTTGACAGTTGGATTGCTAATATTCCAAGCGGCGTACTGATTACGAACTATCTCAACATCGACAGTGCGGGAGTCAACTTCCCAGGAGATTACACACTGGTCATCGACATCATCCCAGATACAGACGACCAATTGGGAGAGCAGTGGCCAATGATCCATCTCACTGAATGGCTTGGCTCGAATAACAACGACATCGCAGAAACCATGCGCAATGGTAGGGATCTCTACTTCTCAGAGGGATATGCGGCGATGAAGGACCACGACCACACACACCCGAACACCATCTCAGTGCATGAATCCCAGCGAGGAAGGAGTGACTACGAGCGCTTCGCAGATCAGCTCGGAGTCGTCTCAATGGACTTCGGTGCCATCACTGGCGGTTACGACTGCTACCATGCCCCATGTGACACATTAGAGACCATGGTTGAGTGGATGGGAACGGACAATGCGACTGGTCAAGCCAACCTTTGCGAATCGTTCGACATGATATCTTGGTGGGTCGTGAATCTTTTTTTCCACCTAGATGAGGCTCCAATCTTCTATGAAGATTGATTGAATAAGAGGACCGCTTCCCATGAGGCATGGGTCGTCCAATCGTTTCAGTGTCACTTTCGATGCTGATGCTGACTTCTCTTCTCTGCATCATCCCTCCAATGGCCTCAGCGGACCAACCCGGAGAAATCGTTGAACCCATCTGCAATGCCAATCGAAATGACACTTGGACGGTCGGCCTCATCTATTGTGATGACAGAGTGAATGAGGATTACACCCTGTTTGCTCCGATGTCATCAGCCAGCACCTACCTCATCGATTCACACGGCCGAGAAATCCATTCTTGGACGTCTTCAAGTGGATTGAGGCCAGGACTTTCCGCCTATGTTCTTGAGGACGGCGATTTGCTGCGTACGGCCAACATTGGAACAGATGGAGGCGGCTCATTCAGTGGCGGAGGAATTGCAGGAAAAGTTGAGCGTTTATCGTGGGATAGTCAAATCGAATGGGAATGGTACTATGTCGGAGATTCAAGACGCAGTCACCATGATATCGAACCCTTGCCCAATGGCAATTTACTGATGATTGCATGGGGATACAAGAGCGAGACGGATTCGCAAGACGCCGGTCGTGACCCCGATAAGATGAGCCAAAATGCCCTGTGGCCAGACCATATCATTGAGGTTGAACCCTCTGGAACCAACCAAGGAACTGTTGTGTGGGAATGGCACATTTGGGACCATTTGATTCAGGATTTTGATTCGACCAAGGACAACTATGGGATTGTCGCCGATCATCCGGAACTGCTCGATATCAACTTCGCGGATGCCTCGGGCCCGAACAAGTACAAGAGCGACTGGATGCATTGCAATGGAATCGATTACAATCCAACCCTCGACCAGATTGCCTTGTCCTGCAAGAATACGAACGAGATCTACATCATCGACCACAGTACCTCCACAGAGGAAGCTGCCAGCCATTCAGGCGGGAATTCCGGCAAGGGCGGCGACATCTTGTACCGTTGGGGAAATCCCGAAGCCTATCGGGCTGGAACTCCCGAAGATCAGCAGTTGTTCGGTCAGCACGACATTCAGTGGATTCAGGAAGGACGCCCCGGGGCGGGGGATTTGTCCCTATTCAACAATGGAGTTGGTCGCAGTACCAGTTATTCTTCGGTCGATGTCATTTCTCCACCTTTAGTGAATGGGGAGTATGTTATCGAATCAGGCAGTGCATGGGGTCCAGAGGCACCCAATTGGACATGGGACCAAGGCACCGATATGTATGGTACATCTATCTCTGGTGCTGAGCGATTGGAGAATGGCAATACTTTGGTCACATGGGGTCAGCGCGGTACGTTCTATGAGGTCAATCTAGAGGGTGAAATCGTCTGGGAATACATCAATCCAGTGATTGGAAATGGGCCGATGAATCAAGGTGAGACTATTCCTCAGGGCCAGAATGCGAACAGCCAGCAAAACACGGTCTTCAAAACGCACAGATACAACAGTTCGTTCGCTGGTTTTGTCGGCAAGGATTTGACACCCGGGGATTACATCGAATCCTGGACTGACAATTGCAACAAAGAGGAATCCATTCCTTGGGACTCAGATGGCGATGGTTGCATCGATGATACAGATGGAGACGGCGTCAAAGATAATGCCGACATATGCCCGGGTTTTGATGATTCAATCGACGTTGATGCAGATTCAATTCCCGATGGCTGTGATGATTTGGTTGACTCTGATCAGGATGGAGTGGATGATTCTCAGGACACTTGTCCCGGCTTTGACGATTCCATTGATGTCGATGCCGATGGTGTTCCCGATGGTTGTGATGACATTCTAGATTCAGATGGCGACGGAGTCTCTGATGAGATGGATGTCTGCCCAGGCTTTGATGATGCAATCGATGTGGATGCCGATGGTGTTTCGGACGGATGCGACTCGCTCATCGATTCAGATGGTGATGGGGTCTCCGATGAGATGGATGTCTGCAATAATCATGATGATGCCATCGATATTGATGGCGATGGAATTGCAGATGGCTGTGATTCATTGATTGACTCAGATGGGGATGAAGTTTCAGACGATGAAGACCTATGCCCTGGCTTTGATGATTCAATTGATGTGGATGCGGATGGAATTGCAGATGGCTGTGATTCACTGATTGACTCCGACGGGGATGGCATATCGGACACTGAAGATCAATGTGCTGGCTTCAATGACACCATCGATCAAGACGATGATGGAATTCCTGATGATTGTGATCAAACACCCCTGCCTATAGAAGAACAAACCAATGTGACCGAGCAAGAACCTACTGATGATTCAGAAAGTACGGTGGCTCAAGATTCAGGTTCCTCAGGTTCAAAGATGAACGCTGCCGTGATCGTCGCTGTAATCGGCCTCCTAATCGTATTCATTTCCGCCGTTCGATTGCTGCTCATGCGTTCACCTCAAGAGGGACTTGAATGGGCCTCTGCACCACCTCTCGATGTGTTTGCAGCACCCACTCCAGAGCATTACCCACCCGAACCTGCACAACCGGTAGACGCTTTGCCACAAATGGAGGCCGTTGTCCAAGGGCCCCCTCTACCCGCTACAGGATTACCTGCGGGTTGGACGATGGAACAGTGGCAACACTACGGCCAACAATATCTAGACGATTTGGCTGGTCACAACAACGGTTGATTTCGCAACCATTCCAAATCGGAGATGTACAACTGTCGTATGTCATCCAATCCAAGTACCAGCATGGCCAATCTTTCTAGGCCCATGCCCCAGGCACAAACGGGCCATTTACAACCCAATGGTTCAGTCACTTCAGGGCGGAAGATTCCAGCTCCACCCAATTCCAACCATTGACCTCGCCACTTGACTTCAACTTCCAGTGATGGCTCAGTATAGGGGAAGTATGCCGGTCGAACTCGAACCTCTGGATATCCCATCTTTTCGTAGAATGTTTTGAGGGTGGTCACCAGCATTGGCAGACTTGCCCCCGGTTCCATGATGATGCCCTCAATCTGATGGAACTCTGGCAAGTGAGTTCGATCAATTGTCTCCTTCCTGAACACACGTCCGATTCCGAAGACACGACAAGGGACATCTGGAGTTTCAGCCAGATATTGGATAGTATTGACCGTTGTATGGGTCCGCAGCAGTCCCTTTTGACTTTCTTCTCCTGAAAACGAACCTCCCCATCCAGTACTGCCAGTGTCGCCGCCATGTTCGTGAATTGCGGTCCAATCGTCGAGGTAATTTTTCTCGATTGGAATCTTCTCAGGATTGGTCAGATAGAATGTGTCTTGCATCTCTCTAGCAGGGTGGTCTTGTGGAATGAACAAGGCATCCATGTTCCAACCTGCAGTTTGGACAAAGTCACCATCAATTTCATCGAAGCCCATCTCAAGGAAGATACTGCGAATTCGTTCGATGAGTGCCATCATCGGATGAGGTCGTCCTCCAGCGGGAACGGGTGCATCCAACCCGACATCATAGGATTTGAAATCGGCATCACGCCATTCCTCGCCCTGCAATAGTTCGGGTGTAATCTGAACCACCTGCAATCGCTCATCAAGTTCAGATTCAGGCAATTTTCTCCCCGCATCGGTCAAGTTCCAAGTTCGAGTGGTGCCCTCTGTGGATTCAATCAACCCCTTTCGTTTCCTGAAATGTGCGAGAAGATCTGCATCGAGGTCGTTTTCATCCGCACCGTTTTCACACTGCTCAAGGAAGGATTTGCGTGCAACCAAAGTGACAATCGCAGCATCTGTAGATTCAGGGAGGACAAAGGAGCCACTCTCAAGTGCACATCCAAGACCCTTCAGCAATCCAATTCCAATTCCAGTTTCTTGTTTTGTTGTAATACCACTGGCCTGCAAATCTTTCATGCCACGAGCATCTTCTGGCTGGCCATCCAACCAATCCCAGATTCTTTGCTCAAGGAGTCCATTTTCATTGGCAGCGACACCTTCGGGTCCGGGTGACCACATTGTCGTCTTCGTCGTATCCATGCCGACGAGCCCATTTTCGGCAAGTGCCAACCCCGCACCAGCAGCATGAGCCTGATCATCCCAATTACAGGCGGCTAGAATCTCATCCAAGCCCCAAGTATCGTTGGGTCGAGAGCGCAGTGCTTTCAGCATCCGTTTCTCGTTGTTGGACAGTTCCATGCACAGGCCTCCATAGGAGGCCTCGCCACCTCTTGCTCTTGACCGTTCCGCGAAAAGAAGCCGTTCATTCCTCTTCTTCCCAGAGTCCTAGTCCACAGCCGACGCAAGCGTATGAGGCCGGCTTTGTCCCATCATTCCATTCCAAATGCCCACATGATCCGCACAGGATACTGGTTCGGATGGGATCGTCTAGTGTCGTATCGACTCTGAACATCACAGAGCCTCCTGCACCGGGTGGAAGTGGGTCGGCCTCAGGGGTCCATTTGGAAATCTCTTTTTCGGACATTCCCTTGGGCTCTTCATTCATGGAAACCGCCCAGATTAGCATGAGACTACCCGCAATACCAGCGGGTGCAGCGATGGCCAATCCACCGGCACCAGGTAGGCCTACAGAAATGCCAGCAGCGAGCAAAATGAGGGTCCAAGACGCGATGAACAAATTGGTTCGTAGATGCTGCACTGCATCACCACTCAGTATTTGATAGCCGTCCCATACACCAGGATTTCAACACCAGAAGTTCGATCCTTTCCACCTCTGGTCGTAGACATCACAGTCGTTTCGATTCTCAGGTTGATGACATGGTCAAAACCCGCTTCCGCAACTTGCTCTCTCAGGCGCTGCTTGGCTTCCCTTCGTGCCCAATCAACAATCTTCGTGAAGACATTGATTTGGCCGCCAAACAGACTGATGATTCCACCAATCCATAGTTGCACCCAACTTGGAGACATCACCACACTGGCCGTCATCACTCTGAATTCACGAATTTCACGACCTCCGAATGGTTTACTCAGGGTCGTCAACGAATCTCCAGTAACTGCCGCAGCAGATTCACGCTCAAGCAATACTTTCCTCTTTCGAGGCTGGTAAATCATCGTGGCAATAATACTCAACAACCAAGGTCCAAAGACACAGAAAAGGGCGATGAATAGCCCCATGAAGTCGTAAAAAAAACGGCCATCCATGATATGACCTCACTGTGCGACTACTGCAGTTCCATAGGCCAACAATTCTGCGGCTCCACCAGCGACCGATGAGGTTGCAAAGCGGACGTTTACCACGGCATTTGCGCCACGGGCCGACGCATCTTGTAGCATCCTGAAAAGCGCTTCATTGCGTGATTCTTGGAGCAATTCAGTGTAGGCTTTGATTTCGCCACCGGCAATATTCTTGAACGCTGCACCAATGTCCTTGAAGACGTTCTTGGCACGTACGGTTGAACCGGAGACCACACCCAGTGATTGGGTTATTGTCATCCCTGGTATTGTTTCTATGTTTGAAAAAATCAGGTTTTGGGCTGCTGCTGCCATATCCTTCTCCCAACCGAGACGGGACTTAAGGTTGAGGTCCATGTTGTTCAGTGGGCTGAACTGGTTGTCTGTGGAATCCACTTTCCTCGACTTCACCTTTGTCCTGACTCTTCATGGAACACATGATGATAATCATCAGGAGTAGGGTATTGCAAACCATGGTGCTGCCTATGCTCAATCCAGTTTGCATCGACATCCAAGCCGTTTCCTCGACATGCATGTTGGAGTATAATTCGTTCATAGTGGATTGCATTCTGTATTGCATCCAAACTCCTGCAATTGTATAGATTCCCAGCCAAGCGTAAGCGGCTTTGAATCCACTTGGATTTTGCTGGAACAGCATTACGATGGCAACCATGCCGATCATGCTACCAATGATTCCAGACCAAATCTGAAGCGGTTTCATTTCATCCAAATCTTCCATCATCGCTGTGATAGCAACATAACTGTCCCATTCTTCTTTGGTAAAATTCCAATCATCTTGTTCTTCGGATGTGCCATTGGCGGGATATTCGCCTGGCTCTTCTACATCCCAATCCTCCAAGAACATATCATAGGGGATGATGGCTGAAATGAGGGTGCCAATGAGTGTGAAGAAGACCTGGATGCACAGGAAAATGGCCAAACCCCACGCCCACCACTTTGAGGGTCCTGTTTGCAAATGGCCGGTGTGGCCTTGCCATGGCGCGGTTTGCATGCTTGTGCCTCAGGCACTCATACGCCATGCATCCGCCAAAATACCTGCGGCTCGGTCAGCGTTGTAAGTGGGAATTGAACACAATCCAATTCGGATTCCACCCTTGAGTGGGACGACATACAATCCTCTAGCTGCCGCTGCGAGTGCTATCGGTTCGGGTGTATCATGCGGTAGGAATGCGAAGTATCCGTCATGGCTTGGCAACAGGGGCACACCTTCTTTCTCGCAGCGTGCATTGAACAGTTTGCGACGCTTGACGAGCATCTGCTGTAGCCTGTCGCGTTCTTGAAGCCATCCAACATATTTGTCGACATCAGAATGGATTGAATGTAGGGTGGCTTGTGGTAGTCGCGAAGCACCAGACCAGGTTCCACGGCCGGTGTGCAGCATGACTTCGACCAACTTGTCAACAAAGGCTCGATTCGGGTGGAGCATCACCATGGCACCGCATCGTTGTCCATACATTGTGTGACTCTTGGAGGCTGAGAAGCCGAAGCAGACCAGCATATTGCCCGGCCAGATACACTCTTTGGCAAACTCTGCCAGGGTATCCCCCCAGCCGTGATGTTCCTTCGAGTAGGCGGCATAGGCACCATCGATGAACAGGGTCACACCCTTGTCGGGATTGTTTGTGGCAGCTTCAGCAAAGATGGACAATACGCGCGCGCGACTAGCGTCAGTGAGTGACATCCCGGTCGGATTGTGAGCGGGATCGTTCAACCAAGACAGAACGTTGTCTTGATCTTTCATCAATTGATTGAGCATTGATGTCAATCCCTCTTCATCCACTTGAGATTCTTCACCATGCAATGGCCAAGTGGCGGTGTTGATGCCACATTCTTTGGCAATCGTGTTGTAGGGGCCCCAATGCAACTCGCGTAGCAGGATGGCATCGCCCGGTGTGAGTAGGTTGCGCGCGGACATGTACAGCGCCCCCGTACCTCCCGGTGTGATGACCGCATCCGTGTGGATGCCGTGATGTTGAATCACCGAGAGCCCGTCACCCATGGCCAATTCTTGCACCATGGTGCGGAAGTGAGGCAGACCAGGGAGTGGTGCATAGGCACTCATCTCAAGATCGGCTTGTTCGCGCAGAGTCTTGGAGACCACAGGGTTGACTGCGAGTTCCCCACTGTCTTCCAACAGGCTACCGACAGTGCCGTTGATGGCGTTCTGACCGCTGGCTTTCGCCTCTTGGTATTTGGCGAGCCATGAGAAAATGACGTCGCGCCCTTCCTTGTTACCAGCGTGGCTTGGGAGCATGGTCGCCTCGAGTTCCTCAAGGCTCCAAGTTTTCTCATCACCGGACATTGCTGCTATCTCTTCTGGTTTCATTCAATCACCATTCAAACAACAGTCGCATCTTGGATCGCATACATTCTTCGCAGCAGCC